>PVBE010401760.1_pt1 | contig 10007 bp, 11 predicted proteins | sample 1631181 | NCBI WGS metagenome assembly PVBE01 (sample SAMN08397723, study PRJNA350692) | Marine metagenome, whole genome shotgun sequencing project. | isolation source: water | place: Pacific Ocean | collected 2012-04 | reverse complement strand
CCGCGGCGAGGTGGACGGCGGTCGTCGTCTTGCCCACGCCCCCCTTGGAGGCGCACACGGCGATGACGGTGGCGTCGTACGGGCCCAGGCTCGCGCTAGGCGAGGGGCCGACCAGACGACGGAGTCCTTCGGAGATGAGCTGGCGCATGGTTTCCTCCTCCCGCAGCGCGTGATCCGACGCTATGCCGCGCCGCGTCGACGTCAAGAAAAACCCCGTCGTTGCAGGGTTCCGGTGCCGTCGCTATGCTCCCGCGCCGACTCTCGGAGGCCCCCCTGATGCATCGCCGATCCGCCCTCTTGGCCGTCGCAGCAGCCCTGATCCTCATCGCCGCCGGCTGCGACGAAGGTCGCCGCGACAGCGCGCCCGGAGGGGACAACGGCGGCGACGGCAGGGGCCCGGGGACCCAGCGCTGCCAGGACGACGACGAGTGCTCGGACCCCACCCCCTTCTGCAGCGGAGGCGCGTGCAGCGCCACCGATGATGGCGGCGGAGGGGGCATCGGCGACGGCAACGGCGGCGGGGCCGGGGGCTAGGGCGAAGGCGAGGGCGAGGCCGGCGGCCAGGGTGGAGACGACGGCGATGAGCCCGGCGACGGGAGCCTGTGCTCCGTGTGCACCGGGCTCGCCGAGGGAGAGTGCGGCGAAGAGGGCCGCTGCATCCTGTTCCGCGACCAGAACAAGTACTGCTCGGCGCCCTGCGGCGAAGGCAACACCTGCCAGCCCGGCTTTGACTGCGTCGAGCAGTGGGAGCCGCCCCAGTGCCTGCCCGTGGCTGCGGCCTGCGAGGGCAACTGCGCCGTGCACGGCTGCGACGAGGACGGCCAGATCTGCGACTTCGCTTTCGGCGTGTGCCGCACGCCCAAGGGCCACTGCGAGGAGTGCACCACCGACGAGGAGTGCGACGGCGGCGGCTGCGCCCAGCTCCAAGAGGGCACGTACTGCGTGGCAGAGTGCGTCGAGGGCGCGGACGACTGCCCGGCGGGCTCGTCGTGCGCCGGGACCTTCTGCATGCCCAACGAGGGGATCTGCGACCGCTGCGACGGCGTGGAGTGCAACGGCCTCACCCCGTTCTGCGAGCCCACCACCGGCGAGTGCGCCGGGTGCCTGACCGACCAGGACTGCGGCCAAGGCTCGTTCTGTGCGCTGGGCGAGTGCCGCGAGGCCCAGGGCGAGTGCCTGTCCAACGGCGACTGCAACGGCAACCCCGAGGGCAGCTACTGCTTCGTGGATCGCTGCGTGGAGTGCATCGCCAGCGAGCATTGCCCGCCGCGCAACATCTGCGAGGCCAACTCCTGCGTGAGCGCCCTGTGCGAGGGCCTGCTCTGCCAGGGCGGGGCCGAGTGCGATCCGGGCAGCGGCAAGTGCGCGCCGTCGTGCGAGCAGACCGGGTGCCTGGACGCTCAAGACTGCGATGCGGAGACGGGCCAGTGCTATAATTCCGACGGCACTTGCGACCCCGAATCACCATGCAGACCCGGCTCCGTGTGCGGGGCCGGCGGCGGCCTCCCCGGTGCCGAGCCCGGGGCCAAGTGCACCTGTCCGAACAACATCGTGCAGTGCGCATCGGCGGACGACTGCGTGGGCTTCCCCGGGGGCTGCAACCCGCAGTTCAGCACCTGCGAGGTGGCGTGCGCCGGGGGTCAGGAGGCCAACTGCCCGGATGGCTGGGTGTGCGGCGGGTTCCTGTGCCAGGCCGACAGCTACTGCCACCCGGACATCGCCTGCAGCGGCGGCAGCTGCGGCGGCGGGCTGCCCTTCTAGCAAACCTCGGCGGCCGACATGTCTGACGCGCCCGCCAAGGCCAAGGCGCGCAAGAAGCCGGCGGGCAACAAGAAGAAGAAGCGCGGCAAGAAGAAACGGACCCTCACCGAAGCGGACCTCATTGAGGCCCTGCTGTCCGTCGAGCTCCTCGCCGATCTCCCCGAAGCCTCGCTGGTCGAGCTCGCAGGCGCCGTCAAGCACCACGACCTCGACCCGGAGGACAAGGTGGGGCTGCCGGCGGCACCCCGGGCTGAGCCTGCTTCGCTGTTCGTGGTGCTCAAGGGGGAGCTGAAGATCCGTGCCCAGGCCGGGGGCGAGTGGAAGCTCGCCAACATCGTGCCACGGGGCGAGTTCTTCTTTGATCGGGCCGTGGATCCCACGGGCGGGCAGACCCTCGAGCTCACCGCCATCCAGCCCACCCAGGCGCTGGAGCTGCCCTACGCCAACGCCAACTCTCTGCTGACCGCCGACCCGGCCTTCAAGGACCGGTTCATGTCGGTGCTGCAGGCGGCCACCGCGCGCAAGCAGGACTTCTTCGAGGCCGACTCGGTGGCCGAGATCGCCGGGTTCCTCGGCGAGCACCGGCTGATGGGGCTGCAGCGCCTGAAGGCCAAGCGGCTCGACAAGTGCATCGACTGCGACGGCTGCTTCGAGGCGTGCGCCCAGCGCCACGGCGTGAGCCGCATCGGCGACTACAAGGCCAAGTTCGGCCTCGTCGGGGTCCCCTACAACTGCCACAACTGCGAGAGCCCCGGCTGCGTCCCCAAGTGCAAGTTCGGCCACATCGGCTACGCAGACAGCGGCGAGATCCAGATCAGCGACGACTGCACGGGCTGCACCCAGTGCTTCCGGGGCTGCTCGTACGGCTCGATCACGATGGTGCCGCTCGACGCCATGCCCGAGGGCTACCTGTCCCGGTCCGAGGGGGCCAAGGGCAAGCAGGTCGCGCGCAAGTGCGACGACTGCAGCGGGTTCCAGGACCAGGCGTGCATCTCCGCCTGCCCGACGGGCGCGATCTTCCAGGTGTCATCGACGGAGCTGGCCGACTACCTGTCGATCTTCGTGAAGCCGGACGAGCGGGCGGAAGGCACCGCCGCGCAGCTGGCCAACATCGGCGGCGCGGTGAGCGTGGAGAAGCCGCCATGGGGCGGCTGGCGCTACCTGTTCATGGCCGGCGTCACGCTCGTGAGCCTGATCCTGGCCTGGGAGGCGTTGGGGCGAGGGTGGTTCCAGGACCTGACGGCCAAGTGGTTTTCGTTCACGGCTGCGCTGTACCAGCTCGACATCCGCAGCGCGCAGCCCGAGACGGGCGAGTACGCCCTGCGTCCAGGCAACCCGTTTTCACTGCTCGTCGGCTACCTCGGCGCGTACGCCATGATCCTGTCGCAGCTGTATCGGGTGCGCCGCAGCGTGGGCCCGCGCATGGGATCGATGCGGGTGTGGATGGAGTTCCACATCCACTGCGGCTACCTGGGCGGGATCTTCATCCTGTTCCACGCCCTGAAGCCGGCGTGGTCGTTCTTCTGGAACCGCTGGTTCCTCATCGCCTTCGTACCGATGTGCATCGCCATCGCCACGGGCGTGCTCGGCCGCTACGCCTGGCGGCTGACCGGCGGCTCAAAGTCCGAGAGCGGCGAGGGCCGCACGCCCGAGCAGATCGACGCCGCGTTGGCGGAGGTCGACCGGCGCATCGAGACCATCGTCAAGACGCCCGACGGCTTCAACCAGGCCGTCAGCGGCGCCACGATGGTCGCCAGGATCGACGTGGACAGCCTGCAGCAGTTCGAGAACGCCGCGCGGGTCAAGGAGGGGCTGAAGGCGGTCAAGGGAGTCGCGCCCGCGGTCCCCGGCGCCCTGGAGGACGACGGCACCCGCCTGGGCAAGGCCTGGTGGGCCATCCGGGCGCTCCGGGCGTCGCTGAAGGCCCGGTTCGCCGGCCGCAAGGCCATGAGGAAGCTCAAGGCCGACGTCCAGGGCATGGCCAACCTGACCGCGCCCGACAAGAAGGCACTGCTGGAGGCCCTGGCCGAGCGGGTCGAGCTCGAGCGCAGCAGGTCCGGGTTCGACGTATTCGACAAGCTGCAGAACAGCTGGATGGTGATCCACACCAGCGCCAGCTACCTGATGTTCGCCACGATGATGATCCACGTGGTGTACGAGTGGATCTTCCTGGGCAAACGGGCGTTCAGGCCCTGATCCCACCTGGATCGGAGGGACACGCCGAACACCGCGCCACCCAGGGGATCTGATCGAGCTCGGCCTCCGACAGGCCACCGCCGCAGCCTTCACAGACGCCGAACTCGCCCGCCGCCAGCGCCGCGAGGCGCTCGTTGAGCAGGTCCTTGAAGGCCAACAGCCGGGTCAGCGGGTCCACCCCGCCTTCGCCCGCTTGTCCAGGGGCGGCCATGTCGGCGAGGACGACGGTCTCACCGGCCTTGAGCCGCGCGATACCCGCGCAGACCTCCCCGAGCTTGTCGAGCAGCCGCCGGCGCCAGCGTTGGGTGTCCATCCGCGGCTACTTCGTGGCGTCCAGCGTCTCGACGTGGGGATACCGCAACAGGAGCCGATCCGCGGTCAGCAGCACGAGGGCGCCGAGGCGGGCGGTTGCGGCGAGCACGCGGTCCGCCGGGTCTCGGTGAATGGGCGGCGGCAGGGAGTAGGCCTCAGCTGCGATCTCGTCGGTCAGCTCAAGCCGGCTGGCCGATAGGGCCGCTCGCGTCGATTGCACCCATTCGGACGGAGTTAGCGCCAACTCGAGGCGACCCTGCGAGCAGAGCCGAGCGATCTCCAAGGTCGAAAACGACGAAACGGCGCGGGCGTTCGCTGAGTCCGCCAGAAGCGCGGCGGTCGTTGGGCCGATCCTGTCGGGTTCGAGCTGGCTCCAGAGGACGACGTGGGTATCGAGGAGGAACACGGACTACCCCTGGCCGTCTGCCCAGTCGTCCGCCATGTCGCTGTGGATGATGTCACCCAGGATCGTCCCCGTGCCCTTGAGCGCTCCCAACCGGATCGGCCGCTGGCCTTCCCGAATCGGCTCGACCCTGCACAGCGGCTTCCCCCGACGCGTGATCACGAACGGCGTGCCGTCGCGCTGCGCGTCCTTGAGGATGGCGATGCACCGCGCCTTGAAGTCGGAGATTCCGATCTGCTTCATGCTGCCAAGCTAATCACAGATATCGACTTGGTCAACAGACCAGGTCAAACCCAGTCCGCATCTCCAGTGCACAGGAGCAGCGCCCAGAAGGCCTCGGCCGCCCCGACCGATGCCCCCGGATCGGGCCAGCGGCGGCCGCCGATCTCGGGGAACTCGAAGTCGAACATCCGGGTGAGCACGGGATGTCGGCGTCGGACCTCTTCAGCCGTCCGGGCGATGGTCGGGGCCTTGCCGCCGGCCGCCTGGAGCTGGCGAAGATCCAGGTAGGAGGCGACCCGCACGGTCCGGTCGACGTCGAGGAGGTCGAACAGCGGCACGCACTGCGCCTGCAGCCCAGCGCCCTTTGCCACCTCGACCAGGTCGGCGAAGCGGATGCTCCACTCGGTGTGATCACCCCTGCCCGTGAGATCGCCGCCCCACATGGGCACCCCCTCCACGACCGCCTCGGCGTCGGGCGAGCCGAACTCGATGATGGCCGCCCTTCCGCGCCCCCCGGGGGCCAGGACCCGGGCCACCTCCTGCACGAACTCCACAGCCCCGGTGTTGCGCCCCCCGTCCGCCGGCAGGTCCGCGATGACCTCGTTGGCGAGCAGCAGCCCTTCCACCGCGCCATCCCGCAGCGGCAACCTCCGACAGTCGGCCCTCATGTGCCCGCCGCGCACCCGCTCGCGCTGCGCCGCCAGCGCGGCCCGGGATAGGTCAATCCCCACCCAGCGCAGATCCGGCCGCGCCTCCTGGCACGTCGCACCGACCCACCCGGCGCCCCCACCGATCTCCCAGACGGCGCCTGCCTCCCCAGGCCCCACGCCGCGCTGGTCCAGCCCATCGAGGAGCGCCGGCCCGTACGCCCGCCCTCCGAGGGCTGGGTGCGCTTCCCGGAGGAGGTGGGAGATGGTGGTCTCGACCCGGTCGAACCGCCAGTCGGCGTCCACTCGATCCCGTTGGTAGTGGCGGTCGCCCACGCGCAGCGCAGGGTACACTGCCGGCGTGAGCACCGCGCTCCCAGCCCTGCTTGCGATCCTCGCCATCGGCACCCCCGCGCAGGGGGTGCTCGAAGAGGCGGCGCGGGTCCGGTCGGAGGGGCGGGTGGCGGAGGGGGTGGCGCTCCTGCTGCAGGCCGCGGACCGGGATCGGGCCGACGAGTTCGCCGATGACTGCCTGGCCGAGGCGGCGCGGTGGCTGTCGGACGACCTGCATGATCCCGTCCGGGCGATTGCCATCTGGGGGCGGCTGCTTCAGCGGTATCCGGGCAGCCGCCACGCGCGGCGTGGCAAGGCGGCGGTGGCGCGGCTCAAGGCGCTGGGCCTGGACGGAGGGAGCGGCGACGCGGCGGCGGCCCGGGAGCTGCTCGGGATCCAGCGAAACCCTGCGCTGTCGGTGCGCGAACGGCAGGCGCAGCTGCACGGTCTGCGGGACCGGTACCCGGACTGGGCGGGCGTGGCGCGGGTCGACGAGATGCTGGCGGCCATCGAGCGGGCGGGCCCTGCGCCCGTGCCTCCGCCGGGGCCGATGTTGCCGTTGGCGCTGCTCGCGGGCCTGCTGGTGATGGCTGCATGGGGGCGGCTGTGGCGGGCGCCGGCGCAGGTCTTGTGGCCCCCGCCGATGGAGGTGGCGTTCCTGGCGCCCATCTACGTCGTGCTCGGGCTCGCTGCGCTGGCCCAGCCGGCGGGCGCGGTGCGGCCCCTGCTGGCGATGCTCGCGGTCGTGGGCGGGGGGACGCTGGCGTGGACCTGGGTGGTGGCCGCCGCCCTGCGCCGGCGCTCGGCCTGCTCGCCGCTGGTCAGGGGCGCCGTGCCCGTGGCGGCGGCGGCCTTCGTCGTGGGGCTATGCGTGTACGCCGTGCAATGGCAGGGGCTGGGGCCGGAGGTCCTCGAGACGTTCCGGGGCGGGCCTGAGCGATGAAGCCTGATTGGCGCAGAGGGAGAGGGAGAGGGAGAGGGAGAGGCAAGGTCGGAGGCAGCGGGATCCTGCGTGTGAAGCGCGGGTTCAACCCCAACTCCTCATCGCTGGGCTTCGACGTGACCTTCCTGCTGTCGAGCGTCGGCGGGCTGTCCCTGTTCAGCGCCTTCGTGTCGGCCCTGCTGCGGGTGCGCAAGCCCAAGCTCCACGGCGGCGGGCCCACCTCGGACCTCCCCGACCCGGCCGAGGAGTGAGGATCCGGGCCGAGTCGTTCGGCGGCATCGTCGCCATCGAAAAGCCCGCCGCGCTGGTCTACGTGGACCAGCAGCGGGCCCGGAAGCTCGGGGTGCGCGGCGGCGCGCTGTGGGACCGGGCGGGCGACGACGGCGACGACGGCGACGTGCAGGGCACCCTCACCGCCCCCGTCGAGGTCCACATGATGCTCACCTCGCGCTGCCCCCTGGGCTGCGCGGGCTGCTACGCCGGCAGCACGCCCACCGGCGACGCGGGAGGCGACCTCGACACGGCCGGCTGGAAGGCGATCCTCGACGAGCTCGCCGCGGCCGGCGTGTTCCACGTGGCCATGGGTGGCGGCGAGTCCGTGCTCCGAGACGACCTGTTCGAGCTGGCCGCCCACGCCCGCCTGCGGGGCATCGTGCCCAACCTCACCACCTCGGGCGTCGGGGTGGACGGCCCGTGGGCCCGGCGGGCCGCCAAGCTGTTCGGGCGGATCAACGTCAGCCTCGACGGCCCCCGCGCCATCCACGCGGCCAGCCGAGGCGTGCCAGAAGCCAGCTACGACGTGGCGATCCGCGCCCTGCGGGCCCTGCGACGGCGGACCCGCAGCGTCGGGCTGAACTGCGTGGTCAGCCGCGTCACCTACCCCCACCTCGGCGCCCTGGCGACCGAGGCGCGGCGCCTGCGCCTCGACGAGATCGAGCTGCTCCGCTTCAAGCCCGCTGGGCGAGGGAGGCTCGTGTGGGAGCAGTACGATCTGACCGACGAGCAGCGCCTCGGGCTCCTGCCGCGGGCCCTGGACATCGCCAAGCGCCACAAGCTGCGCCTGCGCATGGACTGCTCCCTGGTCCCGTTCGTCGCCGCCCACGCCCCGGACCCCGAGGTCCTCGACCGGTTCGGCGTGGTCGGCTGCGACGGCGGCAGCCACCTGGCCGCCATCAAGGCCGACGGCGCGCTGACCGCCTGCTCGTTCTGGGAGCGGCCGGAGCCAGGAGCGGGCGGCGCCGACCTGCGCCAGGCGTGGCGGGCGGAGGGGGCGTTCGAGCCGTTCCGGAGCTACGACGACAACGCTGTTGAGCCCTGCGCGTCATGCACCTATCTGACCATCTGCCGGGGCGGGTGCCGGGCCGTGGCGCTCCATGTCACCGGGGACCCTGCTGCACCGGATCCGGGGTGCCCTGCCGTTCGCGGATTGACACACGAACATCAAGGTGTATAGTCATGTGTCATGAACAAGGTCAACGCCCTCAAGATCCGACAGAACCTCGGCCAGGTCCTCGACCTCCTCGACGCTGAGGGACCGATCCTCATCGAGAAGAACCGCACGCCGCGGGCGGTCCTGATCTCCCTGGAGGACTACAAGCAGAAGTTCGAAAAGGACGAGCTCATCAAGCGGCGGCTGGCTGCCCGAAAGCGAATCGATGCGTTTCGTGAGGCAGCCGGACCGTGGACAGGGGACAAGTCCATCGTCGAGACAATCCGGGAGATCCGAGACGAACACTCCCGCCACATCGCCGAAAAGTGCGGGCAATGACGGTCATCCCGGATGCATCCCTGGTCGTGAAATGGTTCAAGGTCGAGGATCCCCCGGAGGATCAGGCGGCGGCCTTGAGGCTCCTTGAGGACATCGATCACTGCCGCGTCGACGCCTGCTGGGCGCCGTCCCTGCTGAGCGAGCTCCTCGGTGCGCTAAGCCGCGCAGATCTGACTCCGGAACAGGTCGAGACAGCGTTCTTCGATCTCCAGACCTACGAGCTCGACGCATGGACCCTTGAACCAGAGATCGCCAAGCGCGCACTCGAGCTTCATCAAGACCGTGGGATCTCCACGTACGATGCCGAGTACGTGGCGATCGCCGAGTACCTGGGGGGCACCTGGGTCACCTTCGATCGCAAGGCCCACAACCGCATCGCCGATCTCGGCCTGTCCATGGTCCCCGGCGCCGCCCGGACAACCGCCTTAACGACCGCCCGAATCGGGCCGAAAACGGCGGGATCCGGGTTGACTCACAGGGGGGGTCGGACTAGCGTCGGCTCGCCCATGGCAGACGAGGCTTCCAGCGCCGTCTCCGAAGGGGCTCCGAAGGCGCCGAAGTTCAACGCCGAGGTGCTCAAGGAGATCGAGCAGGTCCGGTCGAACTACCCGACCGCACGCGGCGCATTGCTGCCCACCCTGTGGATCGGCCAGCGGGAGTTCGGACAGGTCACGCCGGCCGTCATGGAGCTGGTCGCCGACACCCTCGGCGTGCCCCCCTGCCAGGCCCAGACCGCGGCCACGTTCTACACGCTGTACCAGCGCGACAAGCCGCCCGAGCACAAGCTGCAGCTGTGCACGAACATCTCCTGCATGCTGTTCGGCGCCTACGACCTGCTGCACTTCCTCGAGGACAAGCTGGGCATCAAGGCCGGCGGGTACACGGCCGACGGCCGGGTGTACCTCGAGGAGGTCGAGTGCCTGGCCTCCTGCGGCACCGCTCCCGCCATGCAGGTGGGCGGCGACTACATCGAGAGCCTGACCCGGGACAACGTCCTGACGATGCTCAAGGACATCGGGGTGCAGCTGTGAGCACGCTGCCCATGCAGCTCGTGATCATGAAGCACCAGGACGTGCCGGGCATGGAGCGGCTGCCGGTCTACCAGGACCACGGCGGCTACCAGATGCTCAAGCAGGCCATGGAGCAGGCCCCGGCCGACCTCATCGACACCGTGCACAAGGCCCAGATCCGGGGCCGCGGCGGCGCCGGCTTCTCCATGGGCCAGAAGTGGAAGTTCGTCCCGCCCAAGGACAAGGTCGACAAGCCCACCTACCTCGCGATCAACGCCGACGAGGGCGAGCCGGGCACCTTCAAGGACCGGTGGATCCTCGAGCACCACCCGCACCTGATGCTCGAAGGCATCGCCATCGCCGCTTGGGCGCTGCAGTGCCATAAAGCCTTCGTGTACATCCGGGGCGAGTT
>PVBE010078493.1_pt1 | contig 10007 bp, 6 predicted proteins | sample 1631181 | NCBI WGS metagenome assembly PVBE01 (sample SAMN08397723, study PRJNA350692) | Marine metagenome, whole genome shotgun sequencing project. | isolation source: water | place: Pacific Ocean | collected 2012-04 | reverse complement strand
TTAAAAGTCGTTCCGTTCCTCGGCTATTTTGTCGTGCTGATTGCGATGACGATCATAGGCGATTTTGCCCTCCACCAATTTGATCTCGTCTGGGTTGGACGTTACCTGGGGATACCCGGAACCCTCCTTATCGTACTGTCTCTTATGTACTCACTCCGCAAGCGTAAAATTATTCAGTCGGGAAGCCCGCGTGTACTGCTCAGCCTACACGAGGTTCTGACTTGGCTGGGTGCCTTAATGGTTCTCGTCCATGCCGGTATCCACTTCAATGCGATCCTCCCCTGGCTGGCCTTGATTGCAATGGTGATCAACGTAATCAGCGGTATGGTCGGTCGCTACCTCCTGGCTCGTTCGCGACGCCATCTGGCGGGAATGCGCGAGAAGTACAGTATGCATGGTCTGTCCAAGATGGAGGCTGAAAAGGAATTGTTTTGGGATTCCGTAACCTTTGACTTGATGAAAAAGTGGCGGGCTGTGCACTTCCCCATTTCCTACGCCTTCGCCGTTCTGGCCATTGGCCACATCGTCAGTATCTTCGTGTTTTGGGGGTGGAAATGAACCGGATCGTCAAGATATTCCTCACCCTTAACCTGGTGACCATCGCGGTGCTGGTGTTTACCTATGCCGACCAAATGGTCAGCCCTGGTAAGTTAATTTATGAACACCGAGCATCCGAAACGGATTGCTTTGCCTGCCATACTGTTTTCCTTGGCGCTTCATCAGATAAGTGTATTTCGTGTCACAAAGTTGCTGACATCGGCGTGTTGATCACTACGGGAACCCCAGTGGTTAATAAGAAAACCAAGGTACCATTCCATCAGAAGCTGCTGAATGATAATTGTATTGCCTGCCACAGCGATCACCTGGGTGTGGCCAAATACCGCAGTTTCCAGAAGTTTTCCCATGGATTGATCGATGCACCAATACGAGAGAAATGCACAGGTTGTCATCAAAGGCCGACGGACCTTATCCATCGTCAGGCCTCGGACAAGTGTGCACAATGTCATGGTACAGAAAAATGGAAACCCGCAACCTTCGATCACAAGCTTCTGAAAAAGACCGTGCTTGAACTGTGTGTTTCCTGCCACAAAACCAAGGTTCCTAGAGACAAGTTGCACCATCAAGTCTCAGACAAATGTGGCCAGTGTCACAGCACCGACAAGTGGAAGCCGACGACCTTTGATCACAATAAATACTTCGCGTTTGACGAGGATCACGACGTTAAGTGCGTAGCCTGCCACACGACGTCCGACTACAAGAAATACACATGCTATGAATGCCACGAACATTCGCCCAGAAAAATCCGTGAGGAACATGAGGAGGAGGGCATTCGTGATTACGAAAATTGCGTCGCCTGCCACCGCAACGCGGATGAAGATGAGGCCGAAAGGGCATGGGAGTCATTGAAACGCGGCATCCCCTACCAGTTCGGCTTGCCGTATGAGAAGAAGGACAAGAAACGGAGAAAAAAACACGACGACGACGATGATGATGATTGATCAATCGTCGAATGTCCGAGTCGGGTCAAAAGTGACGGTCAGATGTTGCTGTTTATTGGGTCCGCTCAGGCCCCTGAAAGCGGATGCGCTGGTTTGGGACGGCACACCTTTTGGCACGTTGAAAGACATAATAGCTAAAACGAGAGAAAAAATTCTTGGGCATTTCAACGTGATAATTGTGGAGCCCGCCGCCCGGTTGGAGAAAACTGATTAGGTTGCCCGATTGGTATAATAGCAATCAAATTGCCTGCTTTAAGGTGATACCATTTTAATGCAGGTTGATTTAGTTCTTGGATTGCCCACGCGAGCGTCATGGCTATAATGGCGAGACAAAATAAAAACGGAATAAACAAAAGGCCGCGCAGGAAACAAACCGATGAGCGATGAAGAAAAAGAAGAATCCGGCGGCGGCAAGAAGAAGCTGTTTCTGATTATTGGCGTTGTTGTCCTGCTTCTTGGCGGCGGTGGCGCCGGAGCTTATTTCATGGGCTTCTTCGGAGGCGAAGAAAAAGAAGAAGTCGTCGAGGAAATTCCCCCGGGCCCGCTCGTCTATCACGAGTTTCCACTGTTGGTGGTGGACCTGAAAAAAAATGGCGCGCGAACCAACTACATCAAGCTTAAGGTTGTTATCAAAATCGTCACCCGCGACTTACCGCTTTTACAGGCTCAGGAACTGAAGATTGTCGATAAGATGCAAGGATATCTTCGCTCGCAATCCCGCGAAGAAGTTGCTGGCGGTCCTGGAAGAAAACACATGCGCGCAGGCATTTCCCAGATAGTCCGGGATGTCATGGGTGAAATAAAAGTCGAAGCCGTGTTATTTCGCGAAATTCGGCTTCAGTAGTTTCCCACTTGTCGGCCGCGAAACGATTCGTTCCAAAATTTACTTTTGCCTGGGTTGATGGGCTGGGTTAAGCGGAGTTGTGATCCTTCGCCGGGAAACTTACGCTTCGTCCTTGCCCTTGACCCGAGCCGCCAGCGCCGCCGCCATGAAGTCATCCAGATCGCCATCCAGCACACCTTGCGTATTCGATGTTTCGACCTCTGTCCGCAGATCCTTGACCATCTGATAGGGCTGCAAAACATAGGAGCGAATTTGATGACCCCAGCCAATGTCTGTTTTGGCATCATGTTCCGCCTGGGAATCCTCCTCGCGTCTTTGCAATTCCGCCTCGTAAAGACGCGCCTTCAGCATTTTCATTGCTGCGGCGCGGTTCTTGTGCTGCGAGCGGTCGTTCTGGCATTGCACGACAATATTGGTCGGCAGGTGGGTGATGCGGATGGCGCTGTCGGTCTTGTTGACGTGCTGACCACCAGCGCCGGAGGCCCGGTAGGTATCGACGCGTAAATCCTTATCCTGGATTTCAATTTCTATCTTGTCGTCAATTTCGGGGTAAATCCAAATCGACGAAAAACTGGTGTGTCGCCGGGCGCTGGAGTCATAGGGTGATATTCTTACCAACCGGTGAACGCCACTTTCGGTTTTCAGCCAACCGTAGGCGTTGTGGCCCGAGATTTTCACCGTCGATGATTTAAGCCCGGCTTCTTCACCGGCACTTTCCTCCAGCCATTCTACCTTGTGGCCCTTCGATTCAGCCCAGCGGGTATACATACGCAACAGCATTTCGGCCCAGTCCTGAGCCTCGGTTCCCCCGGCACCTGCATGAACTTCAAGATAACAGTCATTGGCGTCGGCCTCGCCGGAAAGCAGGGTTTGCAACTCTGCCTTGGCAGCCGTCTTGTGAGCTATCTCAAGGGCAGCTTCTGCTTCTGCGACGATATCCTCGTCCCCTTCGGCTTCACCCATTTCAAGAAGCTCGATATTGTCTTCGAGTTCCCGTGTTAACTCGTCAATGGCTTTAAGACCATCTTCCAACTGGGTTCGTTCACGCATAAGGCTCTGGGCGCGATCACTGTCGTTCCAGAATTCTGGGTTTTCGGTTTCGGCGTTTAGTTCGTCCAGGCGACGCAAGGCATTGTCGTAGTCAAAGATGCCTCCTCAACAGTTCCAGTGACTGTTTGATTTCCTGGGTAAGGCTCGCGATTTCGGCGCGCATGTTGCTTGTTCTTTCTTTTGAATTTTGATGAGCTTGTTTCTACCCCCGACGGGAGTTTAATACAATCCGCCTGTTCCATTGGCGGGAGCCCCGCCATGCGACGAAAGACCTCGCAACACCTGGGATTCGCCAGTCAGCACCGTTTCGGGTTTGAAGGCTTCAAGAATGACTTTTTTTTCACCGGAGCGCGCTGGTCGTCCCGTAATGGCATTTACCCTGACCAGGCGAATGCCGGGGGGAATTCGAAACGGGGTCGCTGTGCTTTCGGCCAAGGCTTCTTTCATGAACTGGCGAAAAATTGGCGCGGCGACAGATGCCCCCTGTTCACGTCTCCCTAAAGAGCGAGGTTCATCAAAACCGGTAAATACACCGACAGCCAAATCGGCTGAGAACCCGATGAACCAGGCATCAACGCTTTTATTCGTGGTCCCGGTCTTGCCCCCCAAAGGTTTGCCAACGGACCTGATCGAGCGGCCCGTACCACGATCAATAACGCCTTTCAGCATGGAAACAATTTGATATGCGCTGGCTGGGTCCGACAATTGTTGGCGCAAATCAGGCAATAAGGGCACCGGTTGCCGGGTCCAGAACGAGACCTGACAATCGCGGCAGGTTCTCAGATCATGGCTGAACACCTTGCGACCGTGGCGATCCTGAATGCGGTCTATCATGGTCGGCCTGATCTTCTTGCCGCCATTGACCAACATGGCGTATCCGGTCGTCAAGTGCAGCAGCGTCGTTTCCCCGGCCCCAAGGGACATCGCGAGTTGTTCAGGCATATTTTCGACAACTCCAAAACGGTTTGCGTAATCGCCGATTTTGTCCATGCCGACCGTTTGCGCCAGACGGACGGTCATCAGGTTGCGGGATTTTTCGATCCCCAAACGCATGGTGCTGGGACCATAGAATTTTTTGGTGTAGTTGGCCGGACGCCATTTTGGCAATCCCGGTCCCTGATCGATGACAAAAGGTGCATCAAGAATAAGGGTCGACGGGGAATAGCCGGAATCCAGCGCCGCCAGATAGACAAATGGTTTAAACGCCGACCCCGGTTGTCGTTTCGCCTGGGTAACCCGGTTGAACTGGCTTTTTTCATAATCGTAACCGCCGGACATTGCCAGGATGCGCCCCGTATGTGGGTCAATGGCCACAAGCGCGCCCTCGATTTCGGGAATTTGCCTTAAAGCATGGGTTCCGATTGGGAAGAGTTTTCCCTCCTTGTCGGTCAGCAGTGTTTCTACCGCGACGACGTCACCCTTGGTCAGAACATCCGAAGGGCGTTTCACGCTTGGTCCCAGTCTTTCCTTCCTGGCCCAGGCCCTGGCCCATTTCATCTCAGACATGGGAATGTGACCGGTTGTTCCGTCGGTCAGCGCAATTTGTGCGGCCTTGTCATCCATCTCAAGGACAACGGCCATCTTCCAGTTGCCAAGCCCCGGAACAGGCTCCAAAGCGGCCAGCCTTTGTTGATAAGATTTACCAGCGTCGTCGTCTTCAAAGTGGGTCAAAGGCCCGCGCCAGCCATGCCGTCGATCATAGGCCCGAAGGCCTGCCTGAACGGCCCTGTCTGCGATATCCTGAAATTTCGGGTTCAAGGTCGTGCGAACGGAAAGACCGCCCTTGTAGAGTTCCTTTTCTCCATAGTAATCGGCCAGTTCACGTCGCACTTCTTCTGTGAAAAACTCGGCGGTGATGAATTCAGTTTCAAAACGGGTTTGCGTGACAAGCGGTATTGAGCGGGCGTTGTCGGCTTCATCGGCGGTAATCACCCCGTCTTCCAACATGCGTCCGATAACCCAATCACGGCGGGTGACGGCGGCATCGTATTTGCGCACCGGGTGATAGTTGTTCGGCGCTTTAGGCAAGGCCGCCAGATAGGCAACTTCCTCAATAGTCAGCTCGTCGAGGGGTTTGTTGAAATAGTTTAAAGAAGCCGCCGCCACGCCGTACGATCCGAAGCCTAAGTAAATTTCGTTCAGGTATAGTTCCAGTATCCGGTCTTTGGTAAAGGCGCGTTCAATTCGAAAGGCCAGAATGGCTTCTTTCACCTTTCGATCCCAGGACACCTCGTTGGTCAACAGGAAGTTCTTCGCCACCTGCTGGGTAATCGTTGAAGCGCCCACCATGCGCCGTTGTTTGTCCAGGTTCTTCAAGTTGACGATAATAGCGCGCGCCACGCCAACAAAATCAATTCCCGGGTGACTGTAGAAATTATGATCTTCAGCGGACAGGAAAGCGTTGACGACACGTTTTGGCATGGCCTCGATAGGAACGAAGACCCGCTTTTCGATAGCGTATTCCGCAAGCAGGCGACCGTCACCCGCATGTACGCGGGTCATCACCGGGGGCTCGTAATCCATCAATTGTCGGTAATCCGGTAAATCCTGGCCGAACTTGTTGAACACATAAATCATCCCCCCGACCCCGACAAACGCCAGGATGATCAGCAAGCCAAGAAAGGTCAGTAGGGCTCTTAACATCGATTTTATGCGGAACCTTTTGGGAATTCAGTAGTTAACATCTCGCAACGTATCATAGGGCATCCCCTTTCCAATTCTATACAGGGCAAAAATTTAATGGCTAAATATGGCGAGGATAGGGCGAAAAAGCCAAATATCGCCTATTTTTTATAGGCTTCTTCGATATTCGAAAAATAACCGGTGATGGCGCGAACCATGCCTTTGGCCAGCTTGGCGCGGTATTTTTTGTCTTTCAGGGCTTTCTCGTCACTTCGGTTCGACAGGAAACCCAACTCGATCAAAACAGAAGGTACATCTGGCGCTTTCAATACAGCAAACCCGGCAAACCGGTGGGTCTTGCGCAACAGTTTGGTCTGACGGCGCATTTCGAAGACGAGTCCCGTTGCAAATTTTGAAGACTGATTCATCGATTCCCGCCGGGCAAGATCAATTAGAATATTAGTGACTTCCTTGGTTTCCCCGACAAGGTTGATGCCCGCGATCAAATCCGCCTTGTTCTCCTTGTCGGCAAGAGCAGCCGCCTCTTTATCGGAAGCCTTTTCAGAAAGGGTATATATCGAAAGGCCTCGGGTTTTGCGGTTCTTGATTGCATCGGCGTGAATTGAAATAAATAGCTCGGCGCCTGCCTCCCTTGCCCGGGAAACCCGCTCGCGCAAGGGAACGAAGATGTCTATCTTGCGGGTAAGCATCGCCTGAATACGACCTGTCTTGTCGAGTTGGGCTTTAAGTTCCCGCGCCATCGCCAGGGTTATATGCTTTTCGTAGGTTCCGCTTACACCAATGGTTCCAGGGTCAACGCCGCCATGACCAGGATCGATAAAGACGACCCGTTTGGCCGGCGTTTCCGGAACCATATCGGGTTTGGCCTTGGGAGGTGAAAAGAGCACGGGAGAAACCGCCACCTGCTGTTGCTGCTTTTTTTGCGTTGGCGCGGTTTTCGATGCGCTTGCAAAATCAGCCGCAGAGACCTTTCCTAAATCAACAACCAGTCTGTAACTGCTTTTTCCATCCGGCTTCAGGATAAAGCTTTTTTCGATACTGGGAGGGGTGGCTACATCCAGAACGATCCTTGAAGTTCCCGGCTGAAACAAACCGTAGCGGAGTTTTTTCAGCATCCCCGCACCAACGGGCAAAGGGCGCGGCGGCAGACGCCAGCCAACTTCCGGCAGGTCAATCACGATGCGGTAGGGCTTTGATAGGGCGAATATCTTGAAATCGACCTTATTGGTCAAATCGAACACGAGCCTGGTCGTTTGCCCATGATGCCCAACCCGAACACCCGTCACGACGGTTTCCGCAGCCTGAACCGCACTCAATCCCGTAAAGGCAAGAAACACGGCAAGCGCAATTGAATAAAACCAGCAGCCAGGTCTTAAAATCATTATTTAATCCCGATGAAAAACAAACTAAAAGCAACAATACGATTGTCGAACTAAAATCCTACCGTTATGTTAACATCATGGCACTAGGGATTCAGTCTTTTTGACTCCCTTGTCAGGAATTTACGAATGGAAGCATCAGTTTATCAGAAGCTAGCCCCATTCGAGAAGTGAAACGAACAAGTTTAGGTTGAGTTTTTTCATGCCGGATAGAGCAGCGCGAACATTCATGAAGGAAGCATCGTCTTTATTGACGAGCGCCAATTCGTTCGAATGCGCCGCCGGCGAACAACGAACACGCGTCACCCACATGTACGGATTTAGTTCCAGTGAGGGACCGACGCCTTGGAGTTACAATTTTAATGTCTATCAACAGAATGCTAATCGACGCCGCCCACCCGGAGGAAATCCGGGTCGCGGTATTAAGTGGGAATCGTCTTCAGGACTTTGACGTCGAATCCGTAGCCCGCAAACAAAACAAGGGCAACATCTACCTCGCAAAAGTGATCCGGGTCGAACCGTCGCTCCAGGCGGCTTTTGTCGATTACGGCGGAAACCGTCATGGTTTCCTGTCTTTCAGCGAAATTCATCCCGATTATTACCAAATTCCCATTGAGGATCGTCAGGCCCTGCTCAAGCACGAGGCCGCCGAACTGGCCGAAGAAGCCGCAAAAGAACCTGACGAGGGTGCCGAAGACGCCGATTCAGACAACCCGAATGAGCAGGCTGCGAAAGACGAGAGCGGGGATGAAAAAACACCTGATGAGAAAAACAAGGACGATTCAGAATCTTCCGAAGCATCAAATGATGAAAGTAACGGTAACGACGACGATGACGAAGAAGAAGAAGAGACGCCCAGGAAAAACCGCAAGGGTGTAGAGACCCTGGGCGGTGACGATTCAGAGGATACCCGTCCCAGTCGTCGCACCCCGAGCCATCGCCGGTACAAAATTCAGGAAGTCATCAAGCGCCGACAGATTTTGTTAATTCAGGTGGTCAAGGAAGAACGGGGCAACAAAGGTGCCGCGTTGACAACCTACATTTCCCTGGCCGGCCGTTATTGCGTTTTGATGCCCAATACCGCTCGTGGCGGCGGCATCTCGCGCAAGATAACCAACGGCGACGATCGCAAGCAGTTGAAGGCCATCCTGGCGGATTTAAAAATTCCCGAAGGCATGGCGGTCATTGTACGCACCGCCGGAATCAAACGTTCCAAAGCGGAAATCAAACGCGATTATGAGTATCTTGTCAGGCTATGGGACAGCATCAGGGATTTAACTCTCGAGTCAATGGCGCCGACGCTCGTACACGAAGAAGGCAACCTGATCAAACGGTCGATTCGTGATTTGTATACCCGCGATATCGAGGAAATCATCGTTGCCGGTGATCGTGGATATCGCATGGCTAAGGATTTCATCAAACTGCTGATCCCAAGTCATGCCAAAAGGGTTCAGCCATACAGCGTGACGACGGAACCGATTTTCCAGCATTATCAGGTTGAAAGCCAACTTGACGCCATTCATTCGCCGGAAGTGCAAATGAAGTCCGGCGCTTATATCGTTATCAACCCGACAGAGGCTCTGGTTTCCATCGACGTCAACTCGGGTCGCTCGACCCGCGAACGCAATATCGAGGAAACGGCCTTCAAAACCAACCTGGAGGCCGCTGATGAAATTGCCCGCCAATTACGCCTTCGTGATCTGGCCGGACTGATCGTTATCGACTTCATCGACATGGAAGTGTCACGCAACAACAGCCAGGTCGAAAAACGCCTGAAAGACGCCATGCACAATGATCGGGCCCGCATCCAGATTGGACGCATCAGTCCCTTCGGGCTACTTGAAATGTCGCGCCAGCGCTTGAGAATGTCGTTGATTGAAACAAGCTCGGAGCCCTGCCCCTACTGTGGCGGCACCGGTATTCGCCGTTCGACGGATTCCGCCGCCCTGGTGGCGCTAAGGGCCATTCAGGAAGAAGCCAATCGCAAACGTGCGAGTGAAATCGTCACCCACGTTCCAACGGCAGTCGCTCTTTATATCCTGAACCAGAAACGCCCAGCCCTGGCGGAAATCGAGCAAAGCACGGATATTTCAATAACCATTACCGCCGATGAAGCCCTGATCCCTCCTGATCTGCGCATTGAACGCATCAAGGCTTCCGGGCAGGTCGAGACCGTTTCGACAGGCACGACTGGAAGCGAAATCCAGGCCGAGGAAAAACCTGCAAAACGCCGTCGCCGTTCTCGCCGTCGCAAGTCGCCAGAAACCGAGTCCGAGACGCAAGTCGCGCAGACCAGTACTGACGGTGACGCCGGTTCGCAGACAGCTGGCGAAACCGCACCCAGGGATGACGAAACGGGCGAGGGCAAATCATCCAGGCGCCGCCGGCGTGGCAAACGTGGTGGCCGGCGTCGCAGGGGGCGTCCCGACGACCAGAGCGCTAACGAAGAAGTAGCGGGCGAAGAAGCACCTGTAGAGGCCAGGGCCGAAAAAGCGGATGATGAAAAGACCGCGGAGAAAGGCGAAGCTAAAGAAGAAAAGAAGACCACGAGGAAGCCGGCGCGCCGCCGTTCACGCGCGAAGAAAAGTGACG
>PVBE012766909.1_pt1 | contig 10008 bp, 10 predicted proteins | sample 1631181 | NCBI WGS metagenome assembly PVBE01 (sample SAMN08397723, study PRJNA350692) | Marine metagenome, whole genome shotgun sequencing project. | isolation source: water | place: Pacific Ocean | collected 2012-04 | reverse complement strand
GCATTTAGCTAGAAAGTGGCGGTTTTATTGACTTTTTTAAAAATCTTATTACTCACTTTAAAATAGACCTAGATCCCTCAAATCATTAAAAGTCACAAAAAACATCAAAGAAAACAGTAAAAACAAACCGATTCGAAAAAAACCTTCTTGGATTTTTTGGCTTAGTGGCTTACCTAAAATTTTTTCAAAGAAATAAAACATTAGATGCCCACCATCAAGCATTGGGATCGGAAACAAGTTTATTAAGCCCAAGCTTATTGAAATGTAAGCTAATATACTAAAGAAGGGGATTATTCCGTGCTCAGATACCTGGCCGGTTATCTTTGCTATTTTTATTGGTCCTCCCAACTGGGAAGTGTCAGCTGAACCTGTAATCATTTTGCCCAAGAAATTTAAAGAGGTAATAGTAACAAACCAAACTTCCTTAATTGAATGATAAATGGCGCCACTAGGACCTAGTGGTTTTTTTTCAAACACGTTGTTATGAGGGGCTGACAACCTTATTCCTATCATTCTTTTTTTTACAGAATTTCCAAATGCATCCTTGGAATCTACTAAGTTTGGTTTTATTAGAAAGGACAATTCTTGATCATTTCTCAGTACTAAAAATTCTATTTCATCTTCGGTTGAAACATTAATAAATGTTGAGACTTCCAAAATACTTGTTACTTCTTTACTATCTATGGCAATAATTCTATCATTCTTTTTTAAGCCAGAGATAAAAGCAGGACTATCTACTTGAACTTCGTCTATAACTGCAGGAGTAACATCTTTACCTGATATCATATTAATAATTGCAAAAATAACTATAGCCAAAACAAAATTAGCTAAAGGGCCAGCCGCTACGATTATTGATCGCTGATATAAAGGCTTAAGTATAAATAATTTTTTTCTATCTACTTCGCTATATTTGTTAATTACATCTTGTTGTTCGGACTCACTAAAAACGTTTCGATCTCCAAAAAATTTTACATAACCTCCTAAAGGAATCCAGCAAATTTTCCAGCGTGTTCCGGATTTATCATTCCATCCAAAAATCTCTTTTCCAAATCCTATAGAAAAATCAGTAATGCCAACTCCATATTTTTTTGCAAAATAATAATGCCCATATTCGTGGATAAAAACTACAATGACAATCAAAATGATAAATGGTATTATATAATTCATTAGCCCCAAGGTCCTTTAACAACTTTATTTTTTCTTTTTGTTTTTTTGTTAAAAAACAATATCAAAATCATCCCAGAAACAAAACCGCCAATATGAGCTGCGTAGGCTACTCCTCCTCCGCTAGAAATAAATTGTAAGATAAACCAAAATCCTAAAACATATAAAGCTTTTATCTTCAAAAGTTGACTAAAAAAACCAAATGGTATCAAAACAAGCACTTTAGCTTTTGGATGATTTATTAAATAAGCTCCCAGTACTCCACCTATGGCTCCGCTTGCTCCTATCATTGGTATTTGAGAATGTGTATCCATTAAAACTTGTGTCATAGCCGCTCCTATCCCACATAAAAGATAAAAAATAATAAATTTTGTTACTCCAAGATTGTCTTCAATATTGTCTGCAAAAATCCACATATAAAGCATGTTTCCTATTAGATGCATAAAGCCACCATGCATGAACATAGAGCTAAAAATTGTTATAAATGCAGGAATAGCATAAAGGTCCATTGGAAGTTGATTATGACCCATCAAAACGGAAGGAATTAACCCGTAAGAATAAAAAAGTTCTCCAGTTTTATATGATTCAGAACTTATTTGAATTAAAAATATTACAGTACATAAACCTATTATAAAATAAGTTATAATTGGTCGACGCGATGTTGGATTGTCATCTTTTAATGGAATCATAGCCTATTATAACAATTGCCGGTCCAACTGTTGCAAATAAAAAAGACCAGAATAGCAATGAATTTGCTATAATTTGAGGAAATAAGTCAAAAGAAAATAAAACCCCTACCAAAATACTTTTGGAAAAGTCTGGACTTGGAAAAAGCAGTAAACCAAAAAATAAGCCAAATAATATTGATATTATTGTATCCTTTTCTCTGAATTTCTTCTGATAAAAACTATAAAAAACTGTAAATACTGCCGCACAACATAAAAGATCGGCTAGTAGAAATAGGTACAAAATACTGAATCCTTTTGAGGCAACAATGAGTGAAATAGTAGAAATAATAATAATAATAATCTTTGATAATTTTAAAAAATCCTTTTTCTTAGTGCCTTTATAAAAATTTCTTCCATCTACGACAACTAGACTTGATACAGCATTAACCAAGGTATCAATAGTACTGATCGTTAATGAAACAGCTAAAATGATAATTCCTACTGATAAAAATTTAGTTTTCTCTTTTAATAAGATGGAAAAAAATGCCAAATCTGGATTTATTTTACCATCTAACGAAATAGCAATTATTCCACTTATTCCCATAAAAAATACTATTGGAATAATGATTATAAAAGATATCCAAAGACTTCTTGTTAGTACTACATTATTCTTTGCCGCAAAAATTCTTTGCCAATTTCCTTGATGAAAAAGATTTGTTGCAGCGACAGCTATAAAAAAAGTTAAGCCAGCAGTGTAATTTGGAATATATTTACTGCTTAGTAAATGTTGTGAATTATTCTGAACAACATCAAAAGAAATGATCCCTGAATTAAAATAAAATAAATAATAGGCACAAATAAATAATAAAATGAGAACAATAAAAAATTGAAGTTTATCAGTTAAAATTGATGCCCTCAAACCTCCGTATAAAGTATAAACAAGTGTCGTTAAAATAATTAAAGTTGCTGTTAACCACAATGAAGTGCCTGAAATATAGTTTACCAACATTGAAACTGCGGTTACCTCTGCGCATAAAAAAATAAACATATAAAAAACAGTTAATACTAAAATCAATTTGAATAGTTTTTTACCAAACTTATAATGAATAAATTCTGTAAGAGTAGAACCTCCAGGAAAAACTTTTCTTATTTTTGTTCCTAAAAAAATAAACGCTAGCATTGGAAAAGCAGTTCCAAGCGAATATCCAATGACAGATCCAATTCCTCCCCACGTAGCTGCGGAAGCTGGCCCAAATAATATCCAGGCTCCTAAAGCAGATGCTACTAAACTAGTTGTTAAAGATAACGTTCCTACGTTTCTGCCTGCTACAAGATAATTTGATAAGTTCAGATGCTTTCTTGAATATAAAATTCCAATCAGTGCAAATATTAAACTAATAAAAAGAATTAATAGTAATGCTACATTCTGACTTAAAAAATTTATTTGTTCCTGCATAATATTCCCTTACTGAATTACCAGTCAGGTTCGGAGGGTTTAATCTCAGTCTGTGTGACGCCCCAATAATGAAATTTATAATAATATTATATTTAAAAGCAAACCAAATGATCTATATAAATTGGTCTTTTAATACCAAACTTATCACTAATTTTGTGTTGGTGTTCATGGTGAGAATGAACAAATACTGGAATCAGTTGATTGTTCATTGTTTTAAGAGTGTATATAAAATTTGTTCCTCTAAACTTTCTATCAACAACTTCTAGTTTTAAATTACTTTTGTCATCATGCTCTAAATCTTCTGGCTGTATTAAAAGTTTTACTTGAGCTCCAATAGTTTGTTTTTTTACAAAATTACCTTTTATTGTGCCTAGTTCAGAATTCTCCAAACTGTCTTTACCCGTAACTTTCGCTTGTACTAAAATTCCTCTATTTAAAAAATTAACTACCTCGATAGAATTAGGATAATGATAAATATTGTAAGGTGTATCAAACTGCTTCAATGATCGATCTAAAATAATTCCACATTTATTTCCTAAATAAAAAGCTTCGTAGGAATCGTGAGTAACTATTATTGTTGAAATATTAACTTCATTTAAAATTTTCTTAATTTTCAACTGTAATTCATCTTTTAAGCTCTGGTCTATATTCGAAAACGGTTCATCCAAAAGTAGTAAATCTGGTTTGGATATCAAAGAACGAGCTAAAGAAACTCTTTGAGCTTCTCCAGCGCTAATTTCGTGAGGATATTTTTGTTGAATTTCTTCTAAATGTAATAAATTAACAAGATCATAAACAGAAAAATTAATTTTTTTATCTCTATTTCTTTCAGCTCCAAATTTAATGTTATCAATAACATTGTAATGTGGAAACAAACAGTTTTCTTGAAAAGAAAGGGCAACATTTCTTTTTTCTGGTTCCATGTGAAAATTTGATGATGAAATAGTTTTTCCCTTTAAAATTATTTTTCCACTTTCAATTTTTTCTAATCCAGCAATTGTTCTTAGTATTGTAGTTTTTCCAATGCCAGAAGGACCTAATAAACAAATTATTTCACCTTCTTTTTCTAAATTAAGACAAACATTATTAACTTTATTTTTTTTGCTTGCAGCAAAAGTGACATTTTGAATTTCTAAAAAATTCTGAATCATAAAATCTATTAATTATCGGATAATATATATTTAGAAACAAATAAAATAAATACACTAGCAAGCATTATCAAGAATAGAGATGGTGCGGCAGCTGCTTCTAAAAGGTCTTGTGAAGCATAAATATAAGCTGTTGTAGCAAATGTTTCAAAATTAAAAGGTCTAAGTATTAAAGTTATTGGTAATTCTTTTATTATCTCGATGGCAATTAAAATACTTATCAAAAATATACTGTTCTTGAGATATGGAATATGAACTTTTGTAAATGTCTTAAATTTTGAATATCCTAAAAGATAAGCGCTTTCATCCATTGATTTGTTAATTTTTAAGTATCCCGATTTAATACCATTTGAAGATAATGCAAAAAATCTGACAAAATAGACTATTACTAAACCAAATATAGATCCAATAAACACTGTCTTAAAATTGATAAATAACAAACTATCTAAATAAGAAACTAAAGAAATAAAAGCTACAGCAAGTATTACTCCTGGGATAGCATATCCAGATACTGAAAAAATTGTTAATACTTCAAGGAATTTACTCTTCGTTACTCTGTTTCCATAATTTGCAATAAAAGCAAAAGTAATCATTAATGAACAAGATAAAAATACTAATAAAAGAGTGTTAAATCCTAAGATCCAAAAATTTAAATCATGTAGATATTTAGGAAATTTAAAAGTCCAATAGACCATCTGCAAAACAGGAAAAAGAAAACTACAAAAGAATAATAAACTACAAAAAGCAATTACATAAAAAGATTTAATGCCTGAAAGCTTAATTTTTGGTCTATTCACAAAATTTCCTTTCGCTGGAGAGTGATATTTAGCTCTTTTCCTTGAGAAATTTTCAACAAAAAACAAAAATAAGATAAAGATTAAAAGTATAAATGATAGTCGATTTGCTGAAGCTAAATCATCAAATCCAATCCAAGCATTATAGATAGCTGTAGTTAATGTTGATATACTAAAAAAGGAAACAGTTCCAAAATCCGATAATGTTTCCATAGCTACTAAAGATAAGCCAACAACTATTGCGGGCCTAGCTGAAGGAAGAATAATTTTTAAGAACGTTTTTTTTGACGATAAACCTAAATTCCTTCCCGCGTCTATTAAGTTTTGCGATTGATAATAAAATGAAGCTCTTGTTAAAACATATACATAACCAAACAAAGAAAAAGAGATAGATAATATTGAGCCGAATAAACCATCTACTTTTGGTATAAAAGGATTATATTCGTAAGCTCCAAATAAATAAGTAAGAATAGAAAAAAGAGTACCATAATTTTCAAAAAAGGCTGTAAGTGAGTATGCATATATATAGGCAGGAACAGCAAAAGATAATATTAAAGCCCATTTAAAAAAATTTACGCCAGGAAAATCATAAAATGAAACGCAATAGGCAGCCCCTACTCCAAATATGAATGATAAAAATAAAACACCAACTAACAGAAAAATAGAATTCGAAATATATTTTATTAAAAATGTATTTTTTAAAATAGAAAAATAACCTGAAGTTGTTTCAAAAAAACCAAAAAAAACTGTAATTATAGGTAATGCAACTAATAATGAAATAAGAAGTGAGCCTATATACCAAAAATTTAATTTATTATGCAATATTTCTCCCGCTACTAAAAATTGACCTGACGATTTCTTTTATTTCATTTATTTTAATTTCATTCAAGAATCGTCCATTAATTTTTCTTTCAATTTTTAAAGCTTCTCCTAAACACGGCGCACATCCAGTAGAAATTTTATTTAACCTAAATGAGGGTTTGTTTAAATTTAATTTTCTTTTGTTTGTGCACTTCATGTTTATTACGTATAGTATTTTACTCCCAACCTGCTTCTGTCATTATTTTTAATGCAGCCGCCTGATTCTTTCCATATTTTGATACTTTGGTCTTTAAATCTTGTTTAAAATTAAGACCAAACTGAGCTATTAACTTGTTTGGCTTAACACCATCGATCATCGGATATTCGAAAGTATTGTTAACAATATGTTCTTGAGCTTCTTTAGTTAATAAGAACTCTAGGAATTTAATTGCATTAGCTTTGTTAGGTGCATGTTTTAATATTCCTCCTCCGCTAATGTTCATGTGCGTTCCTCTTCCATCCTGATTAGGAAAGAAAGGTTTAACTTTTTTTGCTGCTGCTTGTTGTTCGGCACCTTTTTTTCCAGATAACATCAAAGCGATATAATATGTATTGGCAACCGCATAATCTGCTTCACCTGCAGCTACTGCCAAAATTTGTGCTCTATCATTACCTTTTGGTTTTCTCGCCATGTTACTAACAAGTCCTTTTGCCCATTCTGCAGTTTTCTTTTTGCCATTATTTTCAATTAATGAAGCAACAAGAGACTGATTGTAAACATTATTAGATTTTCTGATAACAACTTTACCTTTGTATTTAGGATCAGATAAATCTTCGTAGCTCAAATTATTCGGAGGATTTGTGTGTGATGGATTATAATAAATCACACGCGCTCTCTTAGCTATTCCAAACCAATAATGAGATCTAAAATTAGAAGGTATTGCAGCCTTTAAAGTTTTTGAACTTGCTTTTTGAAACATGCCTTTAGATTGAAAAGCACCCAATCGTCCAGCGTCCGCTGTGATATATAAGTCTGCCACACAATCTTTCCCCTCTTCGATTATTCTTTTTTGAAGAGCTTTATCTTTGCCAGAGACAACATTGACCTTGATTCCAGTTTTTTGAGTAAATTTTTTGTACAGCTGAACATCTGAATCATAATGTCTAGCACTGAAAATATTCACTTCATTAGCATTTGAAATTCCAACTAAAGTGAAAAAAATTGACATTAATAAAATTATCTTTTTCATAGTTTTCTCCCATTAAAATTAAAAAAATAAATCATATAATGACATTGATAATCAATTTCAATGAGAATGATTATCAGTATCATTATGTCGCGGGTATTTCAATCAAAAAGTGTATAGGAGATTAGATTTCTTATGTATATGCTTGGTTGTAGAGAAATTTTATATATGGCAGAAGATAAAACATCGATACTCCTATCAGACGTTTCTATTGAGGGTGACTTGATAGAAAAAGATAAGATTATTATAGATGCTAAGATTAGCGGTGATATTAAAGCTCAAGAAGTAGAAACTCATCAAAAATCAAATATACAAGGAAATATCAACGCAGATATTGCTGCTCTAGGAGGCCAAATGACAGGCAATATAAGTTCTAATCATATTAAAATTAAAAAGACTGGAAATATAGAAGGTGTGTTAAACCAAAAAACTTTGTCAATTGAAGAGGGTGCAGTTTTAAAAATTAAAACAGAAACACGCAAGTAATTTCTAAAATTCCCATTTGCTTACCTTGCTATATAAAAAATTTCTAAAAGCTACAACTCTTGCTACATTTTTTAATGATTGAGGATAAACAAAATGCGCTTCTGTTATAGGTCCTTCGATTTCAGGTAAAACTCTAACTATGTTTGGTACATTTGATGTAATATAATCAGGAAGAGCAGCAAGACCTACTCCACTTTGTACCGCAAGAAATAATCCATAAACACTATTCACTTTCATTATTGGTTTTCTTTTTTTTCCATCCTTTATTCCAAGTTTTAATGCCCAGTCAGGATTAAAAACTGGCGAAGGAGCTCCTCTTCCATAAGATATAAATTTATGTTTATTTAATTCTGATAGATTTTTTGGATATCCGTTTTTTTCTATATATTTTACCGATCCATAAATATGATAGTGAATATTTGTTAATTTTTTTTGTATATAATTAAGTTGTTTAGGTCGTCTGCTCCAAATTCCAATATCAGCTTGCCTAGTGCTTAGATCTAATTCTTTATCATCAAAAATTAATTCTACTTCAATTTCAGGATTCAATTTCATAAATTCCTGTATTCTAGGAGTAAGCCATGTTGTGCCAAAACTAACGAAAGTATTTACGGTTAATTTTCCGCTTGGCTTATCTTTTTTTTCCATCAATGTAGACTCTACATCTTTAAGTTTTGAAATAACCTCGTGTGCTGTTTTAAACAAATATTCTCCATTTTCAGTTAAAGATAATCCTCTTGCATGTCTCTCGAACAGCTGCGTTTTTAATTCTTGTTCTAAAGATTGAATTTGGCGACTTATAGCTGATTGACTTAAATTGAGTATATATGTTGCTTTTGTAAAATTGCCTGCTTCAGCAACAGCATGAAATATTTTAAGTTTATCCCAATCCATATTATTTATTTAAATCAACTAAAATTCTTCCAGAGACTTCTCCTTTTAGAATTTTTGGAAAAATATTTAATAATTCTTCCAAGTTAACTATTTTTGTATACTTTTCTAAAAAAGCAAAATCAATAAGGTCAGAAACTTGAGACCAGATAAACTCTCTTCTTTTTTTGCTGATCATTACTGAATCTATTCCCCAAAGCTTTACGCCCCTAATGATAAAAGGCATCACAGTTGTGTGAAGCTTATAATCAGCCGCTAAACCGCATGCAGCAACGATCCCATTAGGTCTTGTATGTGAAATGGCTTTGGCTAGAATTTTTCCTCCAACAGTATCTACTACTCCGTCCCATAAAGCTTTATCTAAAGGTCTGCTTTCAGTTTCCAAATCTTTTCTATCAATTACTTCCGATGCTCCTAATTTTTTTAAGAAATCTTCTTTATCTTTTTTTCCTGTAACTGCAGTAACTTTATATCCCATTTTGGATAAAACCATAACTGACATACATCCAACTCCTCCTGTAGAACCAGTTACTAAAACATCATTAACTTTTTCGCCTAAAAGCAATTCTTCTCTTGCTTTTATTGCAAAAGCACAAAGCAAAGATGTAAATCCTGCAGTTCCAAGCATCATTGCATTTATGTTTGAAATCGTTTTCGGTTTTTTTACAAGTAATTCACTTTTTACCTTTACTAATTGTGAATATCCTCCAGGGTATATTTCTCCAACCCTACAACCGGTTAAAATGACTTCATCACCTAATTTAAAATTAGGCGATTCACTTTCTATAACTTTTCCTGAAAAATCTATACCAGGTATATGTGGGTATTCTTTAACAAGCTTTCCCCCATTTTTTAAAATTAAAGCATCTTTGTAATTTAAACCTGAATAATCTACTTTCACCAATACATCTCCACTTTTAAAGAAGCTTTTATCTAAGGTTTTTATTTCTCTAGAAAATTTTTCACCAGATTGATTTAATACAATTGCTTTAAACTTATCGTTCATTTTATTAATTTTGGAATAATTATTAATAAATACTAATCTTTATTAATATATCTCAAGTAACGATTTTGAAAACTTAAATCGTCTTTGAATACTCCAAGAAAATAATTTGTTACCGTTTTAGTATTCTCTTTTTTAACGCCTCTAGTTGTCATACATTGATGGGCCGCATCTATTGTTACCGCAACACCACGAGGTTGTAACACTTCCATAATTGTTTTTGCTATTTGCATTGTTAATCGCTCTTGTGTTTGTAATCTTTTAGAAAAAACTTCGACCACTCTTGCTAACTTACTTAAACCAACTACTTTTCTTGAAGGTATATACGCAACATGAGCTACTCCAACTAT
>PVBE011288216.1_pt1 | contig 10008 bp, 7 predicted proteins | sample 1631181 | NCBI WGS metagenome assembly PVBE01 (sample SAMN08397723, study PRJNA350692) | Marine metagenome, whole genome shotgun sequencing project. | isolation source: water | place: Pacific Ocean | collected 2012-04 | reverse complement strand
GCAAGCGGCAAGGACGGAAGACTGACCAAGGGCGACGTGCTGGCATTCCTGAAGGGCGGCGAGACAGCCCCCGCTGCACCGTTGCCGCCTGCTCAGCCGGCCGCCGCCATGCCCGAGGCCCAATATCCGCCTCGGCCGATTGGTCCGCGCGAAGAACGGGTACGCATGACGCGCCTGCGCCAGCGTATCGCCGAACGCCTCAAAGAGGCGCAGAACACGGCTGCCATGCTGACCACTTTCAACGAAGCCGACATGAGCGCCGTCATGGACGTGCGTGCCCAGTACCGCGACACCTTTGAGAAGAAGCATGGGGTGCGGATTGGCTTTATGTCGTTTTTCGTCAAGGCCTGCGTCGTGGCGCTGCGTGAGGTGCCGGCGGTCAACGCTGAAATCGATGGCACCGATTTCATTTACAAGAACCACTACGACATCGGCGTGGCCGTGGGCACTGAACAAGGCTTGGTGGTGCCGGTGCTGCGTGACGCCGATGCCATGAGCTTCGCCGATATCGAGAAGACCATCACTGATCTGGGACAGCGCGCGCGTGACGGCAAACTGGCGATCGAAGAGTTGCAGGGCGGCACTTTCACCATTACCAACGGTGGCGTCTTCGGTTCGCTCGTTTCAACGCCTATCCTCAATCCGCCGCAATCGGGCATCTTGGGTATGCACAAGATCCAACAACGTCCGATGGTTCTCGCCGACGGTACCATCGCGGCCCGGCCCATGATGCACCTGGCACTGAGCTACGACCACCGTGCCGTCGACGGCCGCGAGGCGGTCTCGTTCCTGGTCCGCGTCAAGGAGTGCATCGAGGACCCGAGCCGCATCATGCTGGATATGTGAGGGGTCCCAATGACCGATAATACCTATGATCTCGTCGTCATCGGCGGCGGACCGGGCGGTTACGTGGCTGCCATCCGGGCTGCCCAATTGGGCCTCAAGGTGGCTTGTGTGGAAAAGCGCGGCGCGCTTGGCGGCACATGCCTCAATGTCGGCTGTATTCCAACAAAGGCGCTTTTGCAATCATCCCATCACTATGAAATGGCGCGCGAAGAACTGGCGGCGCACGGCGTCAAGGCGGGTACGGTTGGCCTTGACCTGGTGACCATGATGAAGCGCAAGGACGCCGTGGTTGGCGACCTGACCAAGGGTATCGCCTTCCTGCTTAAAAAGAACAAGGTGGATTACCACATCGGCACCGCTACCGTGGCCGGCGCCGGCAAGGTCGCCGTGACACCCCTTAAGGGCGGTGCCAAGCAGACCCTGGAAGGGAAGAACATCCTCATCGCCACCGGCTCCGACGTCGCGCCCTTGGCCGGCGTCGCCATTGACGAAAAGCGCATCGTCAGCTCCACCGGGGCGCTCACGCTGGCCAAGGTGCCGAAGTCCCTGGTCGTGATCGGCGCCGGCTTTATCGGCTTGGAGATGGGCTCGGTGTGGCGGCGCCTGGGCGCCCAGGTCACGGTGATCGAATTCCTCGACCATATCCTGCCCGGCGCCGACGGCGAAGTCGCCAAGACCATGCTGCGCATCTTCAAGAAGCAGGGCATGACAGTACGTCTGTCAACCAAAGTGACGACCGCCAAGGCTTTAAAAACCGGGGTCTCACTGACCGTCGAACCCGCCGCCGGCGGCAAGGCGGAGACCGTTAAGGCCGACGTGGTCTTGGTCTCCATCGGGCGGCGGCCCTATACCGAGGGCCTGGACTTGGAAAAGGCTGGGGTGGACTTGGACGGACGCGGCTTCGTCAAGGTGGACGGTGGCTTTCAGACCAACGTCCCTGGAATCTTCGCCATCGGCGATGTGATCGGCGGCGCCATGCTGGCCCACAAGGCCGAGGACGAAGGCGTCGCCGTGGCCGAGATTCTGGCCGGCCAATCGGGCCATGTGAACTACGGGGCCATCCCGGGTGTCGTCTACACCTGGCCCGAAGCGGCGTCCTTGGGAAAGACCGAGGAGCAGCTCAAGGAGGCCGGCGTGGCCTACGCGGTGGGCAAGTTCCCGTTCACCGCTAATTCGCGGGCGCGTTGCAATGCTGACGCCGATGGTTTCGTCAAGGTTCTCGCCGACGCCGAAACCGACCGCATTCTTGGCGTCCACATCGTCGGGCCGGCAGCCGGCGATTTAATCCAAGAAGCGGTGGTAGCGATGGAATTCGGCGCCTCGGCGGAGGATCTGGCGCGTACCTGCCACGGCCATCCGGGCCTTGGTGAGGCGGTCAAGGAGGCGGCGTTGGGTGTCGCCGGACGCGCCATCCACATCTGACGGCTGAATTCCCTTTGGTCATGCCCAATGCGGCGCGTCACGGCGTCTTCCTCACCGCGACGCTTTGCGTCGCCGAAGTGCTGACGCTGGTTGGCGTTTTCACCTTTCCCGCCCTGTTGCCCGTCTTCTTCGATGAGTGGGGCCTCAGCTACACCGAAGCGGGCTGGATCGCCGGCATCTACTTCGGCGCCAACGCCGCCGTCGTCGGCGTCATGGTCAGCCTCACTGACCGCGTCGACGCCCGCCGCATCTACCTGTTTGGTGCCGCGCTGGCGGCCATCGGTTCGGCCGGCTTCGCGCTGTTCGCAGAGGGCTTTTGGACGGCGCTTGCCTTCCGGGCCTTGGCCGGTATGGGCCTGGCAGGGACCTATGTGCCAGGTCTTCGCGCCTTGACCGATCGCTATGAAGGCCGCCGCCAGGCGCGCGCCGTCGCCGTCTATACCGGCACCTTCAGTCTGGGCACGGCGTCATCGTTCTTGGTTGCCGGCCAGGTCGCCTCGGTCTGGGGATGGCGCTGGTCTTTTGCCGTCGCGGCCATCGCGGCGGCCTTGGCGCTGATCATCGTGGCGGTGGTGCTGAGACCGGTTCGTCCCCTAGCGGCGAAGGAAAAAACCCGCCTCCTTGATATTCGTCCGGTGCTGCGCAACCGCCGGGCAATGGCCTATATCCTGGCCTACGGCGTTCATGCCTGGGAGCTGACCAGCCTGCGCTCGTGGACGGTGGCCTTTCTCGCCTTCGCCCTGGCGCTTGGGGATGATGAGGCGGGTTGGCTGGTACCGACGACGGTTGCCATGATCAGCGCGATGATCGCCATGCTGTCGAGCATCGTCGGCGCCGAAATGTCGACCCGCTTTGGTTCCCGCCAATGGGTCATGGGGATCATGGTCTTTTCGGCCGTGACCGGAGCCGCGCTGGGGTTTTCGACCGGCCTGCCATATCTTGCCGTAGTCGCCCTGCTGTGGTTTTTTGCGGTCCTTGTCCAGGCCGATGCCGGGGTCATCAACAGTGGCACACTCGACGCCGCCGAGCCGGGCCGGCGCGGCCTCACGCTCGCTGTCCATTCGATGTTCGGGTTCATCTGCGCCTTCCTGGCGCCCTTGGTTTTCGGCGTAGTTCTCGATCTGGCCGGCGGCGGCACCTCGCCCCTGGCCTGGGGCTTAGCCTTCACTACCATCGGCGCGGCAGTGCTGTTGGGACCGCTGGCGCTCGCTGTTTTGGGAGACGGGGCAGAGCGCCCGGTAACACGCCCTTGACCGGGGTCGTCGCCCTGACGGCGGTACTTTGCCTGGCCCAGATATTGACCATGCTGGGGGTCTTCGCCTTTCCCGCCCTGCTGCCGACGTTCTTCGCCGAATGGCATCTTAGCAATACGGAGGCGGGTTGGATCGCCGGCATCTATTTCGCCGGCCACTCAATCGCCGTGCCGGTGCTTTCCAGCCTCACCGACCGCATCGACGCGCGCCGCGTCTATATGGTCGGCGCCGCGTTGGCCGCCGTCGCGGCCGCCGGCTTCGCTTTCTTCGCCGAGGGGTTCTGGTCGGCCATGGTCTTTCGCCTCTTCGCCGGCATGGGGCTGGCCGGCACTTACATGCCGGGGCTGCGGGCGCTAACCGACCGTTGCGAGGGACCGGGACAGACGCGCGCCGTCGCCTTCTATACCGCCTGCTTCAGCCTTGCCACGGGGCTTTCATTCCTGATGGCGGGTGAGGTGGGTCGGATGTTCGGCTGGCGCGCCGCATTCGCGGTGGCGGCGGTGGCGACCGGGCTCGGCCTGATCCTCGTCGCCGTTGCGCTCAGCCCCCTGAAACCCCAACAGGCGCTGGTGCCAACCCGGCTTCTCGACTTCCGCCCGGTGCTGCGCAATCGCCTCGCAATGGGCTACATCCTGGGCTATGCCGCGCATATTTGGGAACTATTCGGATTCCGCTCCTGGCTTGTGGTGTTTCTCGTCTTTGCCTTGAGTTTTCATGACCAAGGCGGATGGCCGTCGCCGACCACGGTGGCCACCATCGCCAGCCTCCTGGCCGTGGCGACAAGCATTGGCGGGCAGGAACTAGCCACGCGCTTTGGCCGTCGGCGAGTGGTTTCTGCCCTTATGCTGGCCTCGGCGGTGGCCGCGGTCGGCATCGGTTTCACGGCGTCCCTGCCTTATGGCTGGGTGGTCGTCCTGGCGGTTGCCTACGCCACCCTCATGCACGCCGATTCGGCGGCGCTGACAACAGGGACGGTACTTGCCGCCGAACCAGGACGGCGCGGAGCGACCTTGGCCATGCATTCTTTGTGCGGTTTCGGCGCCGGTTTTCTCGGCCCGCTTGCAATCGGCGTAGTGCTCGATCTGGCCGGCGGCACCGGCTCGGTGTTCGCCTGGGGCCTTGCCTTCGCCTCTTTGGGCGTCGTCGTTGCCCTGGGTCCGCTGGCGCTCTTCATTTTGGGGCGAAAATAGGGACGCTTAGCCGCGCGCCCGAGGGTGGGCATCGCGGTAGACTGCCATCAGGTGCGCCCGGTCGACCTCGGTGTAGCGCTGGGTGGTGCTCAGTGAGGCATGGCCCAGCAGTTCCTGAATGGTGCGCAGATCTCCGCCGCCGGCTAAGAGATGGGTGGCAAAGCTGTGGCGCAGCGCATGGGGCGTCGCCGTTTCGGGAAGGCCCAAGAACGCCCGGAGCCGTCGCACCTGGCGCTGCACCACGCCGGGGTTGAGGCGCCGGCCACGAGCGCCGACAAATAAAGGGTCGCCCTCGCCAAGCGCATAGGGACAATGGTCGAGGTAGTCCCGAACGGCCTCGGCGACGACGGGCAGAATCGGCACCAGACGCTCCTTGCGCCCCTTGCCGGTGACGATCAGGGAATCGCCGGTCGGCGCCTGGCCGTGGTCGAGGGCCAGGGCCTCGCCGATGCGCAGCCCACAGCCGTAAAGCAGTATCAGTAGTGCCGTGTCGCGCTTGGCGATCCACGCCTCGTCGCTCAGCTGGCCGATTTCCTCCACCGCGCTGATGGCCTCGTCCTCGGATAGCGCCTTGGGCACCGACTTGGCCGCCTTGGGTGCGCGCAGGTGGGCGACGGCGGCATTGTGGACTAATCCGTCGCGGTCGAGAAAGCGGAAGAAGCCGCGCAGCGTTGACACCGCCCGCGCCGTCGAGGCGCGCTTTAGTCCGCGTCCGTTGCGCTCGGCAAGATAGGCGCGGAAGTCGCGGCGAGAGAGATCGCCCAATTCCCTGAGGCCCGGCGGATAGCCCGCGTGCCGCGTCAAAAAACCGAAAAAGTCCGCCAAGTCGCGTCCGTAGGCGTTGAGGGTGTGGGGCGAGGCGCGACGCTCGTGGGCCAGCCAATCGCGCCACTCGGCGGCGGCGGCCGCGACGGCGGGCTCGGCGACAAGGGCAAGCGGCTCTGGTTGATCACCGCTGGAAGACGATATCTTGTGGGTGCCAGCCATATCCAATGGTACAGCTTGTGGCCCGCCGATTCCACCCGGATGTTATATGCGAAGGGGTGCTAGCCCTCCAGGCAGCGGTCGATGCAGCGTTCCAGGACACGGGCCAGGAAGATCACGAGCTCTGTACCCTGACCGGTGTGAAAGACGCCGTCGCCGCGCGAACCCAGGGCTAAGAGGCCGACAGGCCGGCCTGCGGTCGGGTGCAGTCGGGCCAGGGCCGCCGAACGCACCAGCCCGGCGCCAGCGGCGAAGACGGTGCCATCGTCCGCCATTTCGTGGTGCAGGACCACGTCTTGGCCCTTCCCCGCCAGGCCATCGACGGTGCCCTTGGGCAGGCGGCAAACGTCGGCGGCAACAAGGCCGGGGAGTGGCGACAGACCCGGTTCGAAGCCAACGGTTGCGACGTCGATATCGAGCAAAAGCGGCAACTGGTCGCTGACGACGCGCATCAATTGTTCGAAGGTCTTGGCCCCCATCAAGGCAAGGACGGCGCTGTGGGTATGGGTCTGGCTGGATAGGTTGCCACGGCTGGTATCGATGAGGTCCATGGCGCAGGAACGGAGGTTGTCGATCTCGCCGCGCAGGTGTTCAAGGGCGAATTGCTGGATATCGACGACCCGGTCGTCGCTCCACCGCGTGGGCAGGGTCTGATTTTCGAGGGCCTGCGGATGGTCGGCAAGGAATTCTGGATGATCGCGCAGGTAGTCCGTCACCTGGTCGCCGGTGATTTTGGCGCGTTTGGGCGCCGGTCCGTCCTTTACCTTTGCGTCGTCGTGTTTAGCGGTCATCCCGTTCTCTTTCCGGCAAGCCAATCGTATGCGACCTGCTAGACTATAGCCCATGCCCTGTCCGCCTGCCAAATCCAAGCATGCTTCTTTTGTCGCCGGTGAACGGGTGAGCGTCATGCTGCCGCTGCCGCTTGGCGGCGCCTACGATTATCGCGTGCCCGACGGTTTGACCCTGGCGGTGGGGGATTTTGTCACAGTGCCCCTGGCCAGTCGTCATATCACTGGCGTGGTCTGGGGCGTGGGCGAGGGCCAGGTGGCGGAGCAGAAGACGAAGAACGTCTCGGCCCGTTTGGATGCGCCGCCCTTGCCCGATACCTCTCGGCATTTCGTCGAATGGGTGGCCCGCTACACGGTTTGCCCGCCGGGTGCCGTCCTGAAGATGGCCATGAGCGTGCCGGCCGCCCTAAATCCGCCGCGCCCGGTGACCGCTTTTGCCCTGGCCGAAACGACGCCGGAAGTGCGTCTTACGCCGGCTCGGCAGAGGGTAATCCAAGTCCTGAGCGATGGCCCGCCGCGTCCGGCGACCGAATTGGCGCGCGAGGCCGGAGTCGGTCCATCGGTGGCGCGCGGCCTTGTCGGGGCCGGTGTTCTTGTCGCGCGAAGCTTGCCTCAACGGGCGGCTCGGGCGGCGCCCGACTGGCGCTGTCCGGGTCCGGCCCTGTCTACCAATCAGTCGACAGCGGCGAGTGCCCTGAAGGCCATGGTGGTGGCGGACGAATTCGCCGTTACCCTCCTTGACGGCGTTCCCGGGTCGGGCAAGACCGAGGTTTATTTCGAAGCCGTCGCAGAGACCCTTAAAAGGGGCCGTCAGGTTCTTGTGATGCTGCCCGAGATCGCGCTCGGCGCCCAGTGGATGGAGCGCTTTTGCGCCCGATTTGGCGCCGCGCCCGCCGAGTGGCACTCCGACCTTTCCCAAGCCCAGAGACGCCTCACCTGGCGCACTGTCGCGGAGGGCCGGAAACGGATCGTGGTGGGCGCGCGTTCGGCACTTTTCCTGCCCTTTCCCGATCTTGGACTGATCGTCATCGACGAAGAGCACGACGCTGCTTTTAAGCAAGAGGAGGGGGTCGTCTATAGTGCCCGCGATATGGCCGTTGTGCGGGCCAGGTTAGGCGACATCCCATTGGTCCTGGCATCCGCCACGCCATCGCTGGAGACATTCGAAAATGCCCGCGCGGGACGCTACGCAATCCAACATTTGCCCGACCGCCATGCCGGCGCCAGCCTGCCCGACGTCGCGCTGGTCGACATGCGGAGCGATGCGCCGTCTTCCGGACGATGGCTGTCACAGACATTGCTCGACGCCATCAAGGGGACGCTTGAGGCGGGCGAACAGGCGATGCTGTTCCTCAACCGCCGTGGCTACGCACCGCTTACTTTATGCCGCACCTGCGGGCATCGTCTGCAGTGTCCGCGCTGTACCGCCTGGCTGGTCGAGCACCGTAAGGTCGAGCGTTTGCAGTGTCACCACTGTGGATACCGGGCGCGCCTGCCTAAGCTCTGTCCATCGTGCGATGCCGAGGGCACGTTGGCGGCCTGCGGACCAGGCGTCGAACGTCTGGCCGAAGAAGTAAGAGAACGGTTTCCCGACGCCCGCCAGGCGGTCGCCGCCAGTGACACCTTGACCGGCCCACGTGCCGCGGCTGACTTGGTGCGCAGCATCGAGGAGCATCATGTCGATTTGCTGATCGGGACCCAGATCGTCGCCAAGGGCCACCATTTTCCCATGCTGACCTTGGTTGGTGTGGTCGATGCGGATCTGGGGCTGGCTGGCGGCGACTTGAGGGCGGCGGAGCGCACCTATCAGCTTCTCTATCAGGTTGCGGGTCGGGCGGGGCGAGCCGAGCGCCCGGGCCGCGTGCTGGTGCAGACTTACATGCCCGAGAGCACCGTCATGCAGACCCTGGTATCGGGCGAACGCCAATCGTTCCTTGACGCCGAAGCAAAAGATCGCAGAAACGCCGGCATGCCGCCGTTCGGCCGCCTGGCGGCCGTCGTCGTTTCGGGCCGCGATGAGGACGCCGTCGATGAGGCGGCGCGGACTCTGGGCCGCGCCGCGCCCAGGACCAATGACATCCAGGTCCTGGGGCCGGCTCCGGCACCCTTGGCGCTGTTGCGTGGCCGGCACCGGCGTCGGCTGCTTCTCAAGGCCGGACGGGACGTCAACGTGCAAGCAGCCCTGCGCTCTTGGCTTGCGGCCGCTCGGGTACCGCGCAGCGTGCGCGTGCGTGTCGACGTCGATCCCTACAGCTTTCTTTGAGGCATCTTTGGCGTGACCTTAAGCCAATGCCCGACGAGGGTCGCCGGCTCGTTCTGGCGACTTCGCCTTTGGTATGCTGTGAGGCTTGGAAAACCGCCGTTTTCCGCTAATTACGGCGGCCAGGGCCGGGTTGCATGGCCCCACCGAGTATGCTAGACCACTGCCTCTTTTAGACCACCATGCGGTGGCGGAGAAACGAACTTTTTTGATGACATCGGGCGCTCAAGCGCTCTTTCATTTTTTCGGGACCCGTTCATCGGAAATTGGGTCGAGGGACTATCACAAGTGTCATCCAAAACCATAGGCGCGAGCGGACTGGCGGGACGATACGCCACAGCGCTTTTTGAATTGGCCGACGCCGACAAACTGCTCGACCGGGTGGTTGAGGACCTGGGCCATCTTGACGCTATGATCGGCGATTCGGACGATTTGTCCCGGTTGGTACGCTCGCCGGTGATCTCACGCGGTGATCAGACCCGTGCCATGACGGCGATCATGGAAAAGGCCGGTATGGAAGCGCTGACCCAGCGTTTCGTCGGCATGGTGGCGCGCAATCGCCGCCTGTTCGCGTTGTCCGACATGATCGCCGCCTTTCTCGCTCTGGTCGCGGCGCGCCGCGGAGAGGTTACAGCGGACGTTACTTCGGCCATTGAACTAACCGACGGCGAGCATGAGTCCTTGGTCACTGCCTTGAAAAAAGCGATGGGCACCAAGGTGGCGGTGACGGCCCACGTCGATGAGACGCTGCTCGGCGGTCTAATCGTCAAGGTTGGCTCACGCATGATCGACAGCTCACTCAGCACAAAACTGCAACAACTACGCCTTGCCATGAAGGGAATAGGGTGATGGAAATCCGCGCCGCGGAGATTTCGGCGATTCTGAAGGAACAGATCGCCAATTTCGGCACCGAGGCCGAGGTCGCCGAGGTTGGCCAGGTGCTATCGGTAGGGGACGGTATCGCTCGTGTCCATGGATTGGACAAGGTGCAGGCCGGCGAGATGGTGGAGTTTCCCGGTGGTATCCAGGGCATGGCATTGAATCTGGAAACCGACAACGTCGGTGTCGTGATCTTCGGCGACGACCGCGGCATAAAGGAAGGCGACACAGTCAAGCGTACCGGTTCCATCGTCGACGTGCCGGTGGGCAAGGGTATCCTGGGCCGGGTGATGGACGCGCTCGGAAATCCCATCGACGGCGCCGGAGCCATCGTCGCCGCCGAGCGTGGCCGGGTCGACGTCAAGGCGCCCGGAATCATCCCCAGG
>PVBE012829056.1_pt1 | contig 10009 bp, 8 predicted proteins | sample 1631181 | NCBI WGS metagenome assembly PVBE01 (sample SAMN08397723, study PRJNA350692) | Marine metagenome, whole genome shotgun sequencing project. | isolation source: water | place: Pacific Ocean | collected 2012-04 | reverse complement strand
TCTTTGGAGTAAAATATAGCACTTCTGAGAGCGTTGTTTTAAATACAAATCCTACTGGAGTTGTTACGTTAATGGAGGGTTGGAATTTGGTTTCGTTCCCAACAATTAATCCTGTTCCTTCTTTAGACTTATTTGCTTTTTGTCCGGGAGTGGCGGGGGAAATTTGGTATTTCCCAATAGGGGAGGACATTGGATCTTTTGCTACATTAAGTGATCCTAATCTTTCTCCAGGGATAGGATATCGGATATTTAATTCAAAAGAGAGCTGTGATTTTGATATTTCTAGTTACGATTTAGCAGATTATATTCTTGTTACATTGCATGAAGGGTGGAATCTTCTTGGAGGAGCAGATGTTCCAGATATCCATACAGTATATACTACTGCAAATAAAATCTGGGAATGGGATACTCAGGAGGGAGAGTATATAGTTGCCACTTCTGGAAGCTCACAAAAAGGTTATTGGATTGATTGGGAAGCTGGAACAAGGCCAACTACTTGTGAAAACCCTATTCTTTCTTTAACTGGAACAACTAATGCCCATGCAGAAGATGGATCTTTGAATACTGCTGGTTATGATGTTGATGTTTGTTATGCTGATTTGAGTTGTACAATAAGGTCTGGAAGTTGTGATTCTCTTCCTGAAGAGCGGTGTATAGTCACATTGAGTGATACTACTAATGCTCATTTGGCAGAGTGTGGATCTTCTGGCTATGATTTAAATTTATGTTGTATTCCTTCTGAAGTTACTTCTTGTACTCCACAAGTAACTGAAAAATTCTGTGCAGACAAAGGATATCAATGTGGAGCTTGGGAGGGTTATGACCCAGACACCGTTACTGGTTGCCCAGGAGTAACTCACGATTGTGATACTGTTATTGGCGGAGGATGTAATTATCTTTCTGAGAGTTGTGATTTATCTAATGGACAATGTGTTGCTGGTGAAAGAAGGGAATGGACAACCACTGATGACCCCACTCAACTTCTAACTGAGATTGATGTTAAAATAGATGGAGGGGAAATTTTGATGAATTTGCGAGAAGCTGGAATTCCTCTTTCAGATGAAGGGATTGAATTTCATATAAGCCGTGATGGAATCGAATTAAGGACTATTACTTCTGCTGATGTTACCGATTCGGACCATGTTAGTGCTACTTGGACAATTGCTCCAAATGATATTATTGATACAGAAGGTATTCCCTTCTTTTTTACTGTTGCGGGAGATGACAGTGGCCCACTACAAATAAATGTTTTGGATCAATGTTTTGATGTTTGGGGCTGTAAAAATTACAATGACGAACTTAATTGTAATCTGGATCTTTGTGGAGTAGGAGATGATAGTGTTGAACTTGATAATTTAAACATAGAATGTGGGGAGGATAATGGAGGACATAGTTATAATTGTGGTTGTACCTGGGCTCCTGCAGAAGGATTTGCCAATTGTAGCCCAACATATTCTAGGGAGGATGATGATATAGGAATTCCTGAATTCAATCCTGAATGGCAAGGGTTATGTATATTTAGTGAAACAACCCTTGATAATTGTGAGGATGATTTCCTAACTTATTCTTGGTTTGGAACTTGGGAACCTAGCGAGATAAAGCCGGATTATGATCCGCTAAATTCTGACGAAATTCCTGAATCAAAATCATGTGAAGAATCTTATGGAGCTAAAACAGTTCCTTGCCCATCACAGATTAAACTTCCTCTATTTGGATTCTGGCAGATTTTGGCTAGTTTGAGTTTGATTGCATTTATTTATGTGGTAATGGTTTTTAGAAAGGAAGAATAATTATTAGATAATCCTTGGCCACATTTAAGCCATTGATCAACTTACTTGCATGATAACAACACATTAGTTTTATATATCCTCCTTATTATTCTTTTTTATGAAGTTTAAATTCTTAGAACATACTGCAGATATTAAATTTAGGGCTTTTGGTAAGACTCTTGGGGAGGCTTTTGACAATTCTGCCCTGGCTGTTGTGGATTATCTCTCTAGGGGAGAAAAGATTTCGTCAAATAAAAAGAGGGTTATGAATGTTAAGGGCAAGGATGAGAAATCTTTGTTGTATAATTTCCTGGATGAAATAATATACCTTTTAGATGCAAAGAATTTTGTTGTTTCCCATACAAAAGTAAAATTGTCGAAGGACAAAAAATCTCTTAAGGCAGAGGCTTTTGGAGATGATTCTCAAAAATATGATGATTTGGACCACATAAAGGCTGCAACATACGCAGAGATGGAGATTAAAAAAGTTCCATCTGGTTGGAGAATTCAGGCTGTAATGGATGTTTAGAATTGGATTCTTAATTGCAGTTAATAGCAATCTTAAATCTTTTTGGTTATAATAAACTCTCTTGAAAGTAACCTCTCAATGCGGGAGATTTTTGGATAATTACTTGTTTTTGGTTTATGTTATAAGTTGATAGAATCACAAAAGCGAAAACAATATAAATCTTAATTTATCAGGAAACATATGGAAGATCGTAGGGAATTAATGAGGCAAAGAGAACTATATCAAGCTCTTGCTGGAGCAATTATGGATTATGGTATAACTCAAGATCAGCTTGCGAAAGTTGCCGTGCTTAGAGAGAGCGGAAGTTTTGGAGATCTTAAAGGAAGAAAGGAGCGACTTGGACAAGAAGTTCTTAGGGAACTAGAATATTTTAGCCAACTTACTGATATTGTCGAAGAGTGTGTTGTTATAACTACTGATGAAGATCCGGATGAATATGCTGAAAGATTAAAAAATATGTTGGAAGGGCAAGGAAATATTCACTTCACACTTTAAAATTCATCATATCTGAAACAATCAACCTGATGGTCATTTACAACTCCAACTGCCTGTAAGAACGCATAAATTATTGTTGATCCCACAAAGTTCATTCCTCTTTTCTTTAGATCCTTTGAGATTTTATCTGAGAGTTCTGTTTTTGCTGGGAAATCTTTGAGGGTTTTAAATTTGTTTTTTATTTGTTTGTTATTTACAAATTCCCATAAGTACTTATCAAAGCTTCCAAACTCTTCAATTATCTTTATGAAGGCTTTAGCATTTTTTATTGCTGAATCTATTTTCAATCTATTCCTTATTATTCCTTCATTTTTTAGGAGGGAGTCCTTCTTTTTTTGATCATATTTTGCTATCTTATTGAAATCAAAATTATCAAATGCTTTTCTATAATTTTCACGTTTCTTTAGAACTGTTCTCCATGATAGCCCTGCTTGGGCCCCTTCAAGAATTAACATTTCAAATAACTTTTTATCATCGTGGACTGGAACTCCCCATTCTTCATCGTGATACTTGAGATACAGCTCATCATCTAATGGGGCCCAATCGCATCTTTTCATGATTGGATAGATAATTTATTAAATATAAATCTTCTGCTTAGAGCATGGTTGAAATTAAAAAAATAGCCGAGAATATTTGGGAAATTCCTAAGACTGGGAAGATGAATGTTCCTGGGATAGTATTTGCTTCGGATAAATTGATGGAAAAAATAAAGAAGGATAAAACTATTGAGCAAGTGAAGAACGTTGCTGCACTTCCAGGGATAGTGGGAAAATCCATTGCGATGAGTGATGCCCACCAAGGCTACGGAATGCCCGTTGGAGGAGTTGTGGCATTTGATTGCAAAACGGGAATAATCTCTCCTGGGGCAGTGGGCTATGATATTGGATGTGGGGTGCGCCTTTTATCATCTAATTTGAAAAAAGATAAATTTATGAAAAAAATAAAAGAGGTTACTCACCAGATAAAAAGAGATGTCCCTTCAGGAGTTGGGCATGGAACAGATATTAAGCTTTCGGATCAAGAAGTAAGGGATGTTTTGGAAAAAGGGGTTTATTGGGCCCTAGAAAATAAGTATGCGACAAAAGAGGATATGGCCCACATAGAAAGCAATGGAAAAATTCCTAATGCGGATGCGTCAAAGATTTCTATGAAATCTATTGGAAGGGGGAGAAATCAATTAGGAACGCTTGGATCTGGAAATCATTTCTTAGAAATTCAGGAAGTTGAAAAAATATTTGATAAACAGACTGCAACAATTTTTGGACTAAGTGAGATAGGCCAGATTGTGGTTATGATTCACACTGGATCCAGGGGATTTGGCCATCAAACTGCATCAGACTATATACAAAAGATGGAAGGCAAATATGGCTGGAAGCATCTCCCAGATAGAGAATTGATTTATGCGCCAATAGAATCAGAATTAGGAAGAGACTATTCTAAGGCCATGGCTGCTGCAGCAAACTTTGCATTTGTAAATAGACAAATGATAACCCATAGAATAAGGGAAGCATTCAATAGATTTATCCCGAAAACAAAATTGAAGGTCACATATGACCTTTCCCACAATATGGCAAAATTTGAGGACCACATTGTTGAAGGAAAGAAAACTTGTCTTTGCCTCCACCGAAAAGGATCAACTAGATCATTTGGCCCCTCTAGGGCATCAGAGTTGCCAAAAGACTATGCTAAAACTGGTTGTCCGATATTTATTCCTGGAAGTATGGGGACTTACTCATATGTTCTTGCTGGAACAGATAAGGCGGAAGAAATCTCTCTTTCTTCAACTGCCCATGGAGCTGGAAGAGTTATGTCAAGAACTTCTGCAAAAAAGAATCTTAATCTAGAAAAAGTTAAGTCTGATCTAGAAAAACATGGAGTTTACCTTGAAGCAGGTTCCAATAAAGGGATTTTAGAGGAAGCTCCAGAAGCATATAAAGATGTTAATGAGGTTGTTAGAGTATCTGATGAATTAGGTATTGGGAAACTTGTTGCTCGGCTTAAACCCCTGGCCGTCATAAAGGCCTAAATCTCCTCTTGTAATTTTTTTCTAGATTTTCTAAGGAGATCAAAAAATCACTCTTTCTCCTTGGATGATATTTTAATATATCAATTTCTTTTAACTTTTTGAAATTCTCCAATCCGCATACCTCCACTCTTAATTTATAATCTTGTATGCTTGTTATTCCTATTTTTTCTAGACATTTTGAGTAGAAGTCCCTATCTTCTTTTTTAATCCCCCCTATATGAAAAATTCTTATTTTTTCTCCTCTTTTTCCAATTCCTCCTTCGGCTGCTGCAACCCCTCTTAAATATGCGGCGGCCAAATTTGTATTATTAATGATTAATTTTCTCACCCCATTCATTATTTCTAAAAATACCTTAAAAAATAAAGTGTTGCCATATCTAATCTGAATTATCCCTTTTTTGGAAAATTTGGAAAAATATTTTCTTTGTAATGTGGTTTTGGTGAATCTATCCTTGGGAATCCCTATTTTTTTAGACCAAAATAATTTAAGTGGCAAGTCGTCATCTCTTTTGAATATCTTCATTTTATCATTAATTGTTATTGAGGCAGTCCATGAGTCTTTATGTATTTGAAAGTATTCTTCAAATCTATTAACTAGCTCTTTCATGATTAATGGTTCTGCATTAGATATTTTTATAGATGACCCTCCACTTTTACTTATCTTTTTTGACATTTCACCATCTAAAATCCCCAATAGTTCAAAGAATCCTTTGTCTAGATTAATAAATTTTGGCAAGATTGTAAATCTTGTCTGCCCTTCCCCAGACTCATACCAAAAGGCGATCTCCCCTTTCATTAGAGACATTCTTAGGTATTTTTTATCAAATGAGAACCCTCTTTCAGCCATATTGAAAGGATTGCACTTTGAAAGAATTTTTATCCAGATATGACTCTTCTCTTCCTTATAATTAAACCTTCTCTTCTTCTTACCTTTTCCCCAATTTTTTGGTGGCCACCAGTCACAGACTGGTGGAAATCGATTGCTTTATAAATTTGTTTTATCTTTAGAGATAATGAAAAAAGGTGTGATAGTTTTAGTAGGATTGTTCCTAATTGGATTTGTTGTTGCGGGGGTTTCAATTGGAGATTCTGATGGAATTGAAGAGTCTTATGGGCCTGAGGACAGTATAAGGGGTTGGATAAATATTAGTCTTTCAGATGAATCTGGAAGTGGGTTGTTAGAGGATTCTGAAGGGAATTCTATCTCCTTAATTAACCTTCTAACCAATCAAACAACTTATGATTATGATTGTTTGCCTTCAAGTTGTCAGAGCGCGTATTCTGAATCCTCTCCTGAAACTGATAAAAGTTTTCATTTAAACGTTGGGGCTTCTAAACTGGTGGGATTCAAACTTACTGGGGCGTTACAAGGAATAGATAATGTAACTTTTAATGCTCAGAGTGATGCTTATTCAAGTTGTTATAACCAATTAGAGTTTGATTTCTTAAATGATGGGTCTTTTGAAAAAGGAAATACTAATTCCGCCGTAGGGGGGTGTGGAATATTAAGGAGTTATGGTTGTCATGATGAAAGTAAAGAGAGTGGCAATTCTCCAAATATTGGAGAAACTCCATACTGTCAAAGAGTTGAATTATCTGAATCTCCTGGATTTAAATTGGGAGCGTGGGTAGAGAAATCTGGAAGTAATTCTACAATAAGTATGCATCTTAAGAATATCTTTGGTGAGAACATAGAAGGGACAACTTGTACACTTCCTGGGGCCACGAATCCCGGAAGTGAGATCTTTTGTGAGATAGATTTTTTAGTTACAGAGTCTGAAGATTATTTTGTTTGCATAAGTGCAGATTCTTCTACAGACTATAAAATAAAAGGGTATGATGATCCAGATGGATGTGGTTTTTTTGACTTGAATGTTGGGGATGAGGAAGCGTCTTATAGAATATTTGCTGAAGGGAAAAACTTTGGGCCAGTTGGGGATTTAACTATACATAATACACTTCCTAATGATAATGTCCTCTCTGCTTATATTGATGATTATGTCTCTAATAATTATGAAAATTCTGATTGTTCTTCTGGATGCATTATTCCATTAAAAGTAAGATCTGGGCAGAATCAAGATATTGTTTTAAATGGATTAAACTTAAAATATCAAACTTCTACAGGAATACTAACTTCTGATACATTTTATGATTTGGAGGAAAGCTCTCCAATAATAAATTCTGATTTTGGAGAATTGCCTTTGGACAACGGAGGATTTTTAGTTCCTTCTGATTTTGGAAATTACACTTTTGTTTTGGATTTTAATGAAGATCAAATTATAAGTAAGAATGTTTTTGTTGAACAAGTCCCGGTAATAGTGGGGGTAAGTCCTACATTAACCGTCTCTGCCCTTCCTACAGAGTTTGAAGTTAAAGTTGATAGTTCATCTTCAATTGTGAATTATTTCTGGGATTTCGGGGATGGAACAGAAGAATCTAGTTCTGAGAATAAGACCACTCATGCTTACAATTCTACTGGAACATACAATCTTGAAATTGAAGCTAGAGATTCTAATGATAAATCTTCTTCAAAAACATTTGTCATAACTGTTGGGGATCCTAGAGAGACTATAGCTCAGATACTTGAAGAAAAGGAGGATAATCTAGAAACTATAAAAAATCAAATTAATGGATTCAATGATTTCTATAAAACTGAACTTGATTTAATAATTGATAGTGAGGATCTTAATAACAAGTTAAAAGATTTAAGGAGAAGGTATCAAGCTTCTTTTGTTGAGTCTGATTATAATCCAATAATGACTGAATTGTTTAACTTGAAAGTCCCTTCATATGTGGGAATATCTAAAAAAAGTAATCCAATCTCATTCAATCCTTCTGAAGAAAACATTAACCTTGATGTATTGGGAGAAATAGAACAGGGAAGTTATGGATCTGGGCAAGAGTCTTTATATAAGGAAGCTATTTTAATCTGGAACTTAGAAAATCTGGAAACGAAGATATCTTTTGATGAGATTTCTGCCACTTATGATGATTCCTCTGAATTTATCGGAAAGTTTTACCAAGTAACTATTAATAAAAAGGAGGGTAGTAGTCTTGATCCGTATTTGGTCATTAAAAATCTGGAAGGATTGAAATTTAAACAGAATTATTTTGAAAATGAAGAATCTGGTTATACCCATATAGAACTCAAAGATGATTCTGAAAGTATTGGATTTTTTACGACTGAAGAGATTGGCCTTAATGAACTTCCAGTATTTATCTCTCCTGGATTGGATAGGCTATCTATAGTTGATCCATCTATAGATGAAGAGCCTCTAAAAATAAAATGGGCTTTGATGTTCCTTGTTTTAGCTCTGGTTATTATATTAGGCTTTGTTGTTTACATAGTCGCTCAAGAATGGTATAGGAAGAAATACGAGAATTATTTATTTAGAGATCAGACTAACTTGTATAATTTAGTTTACTATATTGATAATTCTAAAAAGAAAGGGAAAAGTGAAGGAGAGGTTGTGAGAAACCTTGCTAAGGCTGGGTGGAAGAGGGAACAAATTAGATATGCTATTAAGAAACATGCCGGTAGAAGAACAGGAATGTTAGAAATCCCGGTTAATAAGATATTGGTTAAGTTAAGGAAAAAGGGTGTGAAGGTCCCTAAGCCAGTTAAGGATGCTCGGAAAGCTGTTGAGACTCCTCCAAGAGCTGTTCCGCCTTCTCAAACCCCTCCAAAGATCCCTCCTAGGATGATGCCTCATGGGGAACCATCCCCCAAAAATAGGGAAATGTTCTTTAAGAAATGAATAAAACTAGATTTTTAATTAATGAATAGTTGGTTATTTGTTGTAAATTTGATTATCTCCTTTGCAGGCTAGACTAAACAGTAAATTAAAATTGGAATATTTTGGCATGATAACTACTTAGATTTGTACACCTATTAAGTGGACATAACACTTCCATCTAGTTATTAAATAAAACCATCATTTTCTAACATACAAAAATTTAATAAAGCTTCTTCACAAAATCATATTATGGTGGTAAAAATCCTAAAGAGTTTTTTTAAGCGTATGTTCTCTAATATGTTTAGGGGTAAAGAGGACATAAAGCTAGGGTTCTATGGGCCTCCAAATGCAGGAAAAACTAGTCTTGCAAATCGTTTATGTAAAGACTGGACTGGAGAGGATATGGGAAGTGTTAGCAATGTTCCGCATGAAACCCGTAATGTTCAATTTAAGGAGAAGGTGGAGATAGAGTATAAGGGTAAGAAAATGATCTTTAAAATGGTGGATACTCCAGGGATTTCTACAAAGATAGATTATGAAGACTTCTTGAAATTTAAGATAAGTAAAAAGGAAGCTAAAAGAAGAGCCAAAGAAGCTACACAAGGAGTTATTGAAAGTATAAAGTGGTTAGACGATATGGATATGGTGGTGGTGGTTTTGGATTCTACGGAAAATCCGTACAATCAAGTTAATATAACTATCATTGGAAATTTGGTTGCGAGAGATATCCCTGTTCTTATACTAGCCAATAAAGTTGATAAGAAGAAAGCCGATATTAAGAAGATAGAGTCGGCTTTCCCTGAGTACGAAGTTGTCGGGATTAGTGCAAAGTATGGAAAAAATTTGGAGGAATTTTATGAATCAATTTTCAGATTGAGTAAAAAAGTTTAACAGTTAGTATTAAAAAGTATATTTTATATTGTATATATTAGAGAAGATGGTGAAGAGAAAAAATATCGGAAAGTTGAAGGGGTTTTCTTTGCAATTTCTGCCTTATTCCGAAATAAAGGGGTTGGATAGTGATGCGAGAATTAGAAAGATCTTGAACATAATCTTGGGGAATAGTATTTTGATCATGCAGGGGAGGTTAGAACCTGCTGAGGAGTCCAGGTTGATAGGAGATACGATGGCGATGATTGGGCATGTTAAGAATTTTAAGGGGATTGAGTTGGCGGTTATTGCTGGGAATGGAGGAGGATTTTTAGGGGCAATAAGAGGGAATATTGTCAAAGCTTTATCTGGGGGGGATGTTGGGGCAACAACAATAATTGGTCCTGCAAGTGTTGTAAAAGAGATTAAACGTAATCCTAAGAAGATTGAATTATTGTTGAATAAATAGTTTTTTAAATTACAGATAAATTTATTAAGTTGCTTCTTTTTTGAGAGTTATGGCACATCAATGCGTTAAATGTTCTAGAGTTATCCCAATAGGGAGTAGGGAGTTGTTAGAGGG
>PVBE012389209.1_pt1 | contig 10009 bp, 8 predicted proteins | sample 1631181 | NCBI WGS metagenome assembly PVBE01 (sample SAMN08397723, study PRJNA350692) | Marine metagenome, whole genome shotgun sequencing project. | isolation source: water | place: Pacific Ocean | collected 2012-04 | reverse complement strand
TTATGTTTATTCAGATAAATTTGTAGATGATGAAACTGCTTTAAAAGAATTTAAAAATCATTTAGCAGGTGTACGACCTGGGTTTGGTAATGAGGAACATGAATTTAGAAACATTAATATGAGGTGTGGTATACACAAAAGATTATTTGTAAAAAATGTGGTTGCTGCAGGACTATCTGGTGGATTTATTGAACCACTAGAGAGCAATGGTCTATTTTCAATGCACGAATTTTTAATAGAACTTGTAAGAAATTTAAGAAGAGGTGAAATTACACAATGGGATAGAGATAACTTTACATTTGCTTGTAAATCTATCTATTATGGATTTGCTGAATTTGTTGGATTGCATTATGCTTTATCAACAAGAAATGATACACCATATTGGAAAGCAAATAACAATAGAGATTGGGAAGAAAGTTTATATAACATGAAACCTAAAGCTTTCCTTGGATATTTACAAGCTGCTTTACAAAGAAATAAATATTGGGAGTTTCCTATGGATACTCTTGAAAAAGCTGGTAATAGTGGATTACATTTTATAGCTGCTGGTTTTAATTGGGCACCAACTGATTTACCTAATTTAATATATCATACACATAAAACTAAAGAAGAAATAAAAGAAATAATGGATCCATATATAAAGAAATTAACTGAAAAAAAAGATGAATGGAATAAAGACGCTGAAAAGTATCAAAGTTACCATGACTTTATATTAGAAAATTATTATAAGTAATATGCGAATCGCCTTGCTAAATGACAGCCATTTCGGGTGTCGTAATGACAATCCAGCATTTATAGAATATCAAAATAGATTTTATGAAGAAATATTTTTTCCATATTTAAGAGATAATGGTATTAGAACACTAGTACATTTAGGTGATGTTGTTGATAGAAGAAAATTTATCAATCATAATACAGCCTGGAATTTTAAAAAGGTTTTTTGGAACCAACTAGAAGACCACGGTATAGATACGCATGTCATTTTAGGCAACCATGATACCTATTATAAGAACACTAATGAAGTTAATGCTTTACAGAATTTAAGTATATCCAATAACGCAAAAATTTATACACATGCTACAGATGTGGAGATTGATGGTTTAAAAATACTTTTTATACCTTGGATATGTAATGATAATGAAGTAGAAACTATTAGAACTGTTGGCAATTCAAAAGCTCAAGTAGCAATGGGACACTTGCAAATAAAAGGTTTTGAAATGCATAGTGGACATATGAACGAACATGGTCATGATAGAGAAATATTTAACAGACAAGAAATGGTTATATCAGGACACTTTCATAAAAAATCAGATGACGGACACATCTATTATCTTGGTACACAATACGAAATAACTTGGTCAGATTATAATTGTCCAAAAGGATTTCATATATTTGATACAGAAACCAGAGAATTAAAAAGAATACCAAATCCTATACAAATACATAAAAAAATAATTTATAATGATAAAGAAACTAATTATGACCAATTTAAATTGGCAGAATATGATAAGTGTTTTGTTAAACTTTATGTATCAAATAAAACCGACAATGATATGTATGAACGGTTAATGGATAGATTTTATAATCAAATAAATGTACACGCTATAGATGTCATAGAAAGTCCTTCAGATATTGGAGCTTCAGTACCAGAAAATCTATTAGAAAAAGGTGAAGATACATTAACATTTTTAAATAACTATATTGACAAAATAGATAGTGATTTAGATAAACATAAACTAAAAGAGTTTGCTAAAGAGTTGTATCAGGAGGCTAGTGAGTGATATTTTTTAAAAGAATTTCCTATAAGAACTTTTTATCAACTGGTAATATACCAATTGAAATAGATTTAAGTAGGTCTCAAACAACTTTAATAGTAGGTGTGAATGGTAGTGGTAAGTCAACACTATTAGACGCATTATGTTTTGTATTATTTAATAGACCATTTAGAATTATTAAAAAAGAACAAATGATAAACACTATTAACAATGCTGATTGTTTAGTAGAAGTAGAGTTTGATGTTGGTACCAAGAACTATATTATAAGAAGAGGTATTAGACCAAACCTATTTGAAATATTTTGTAATGGTAAAATGATAAATCAAGACGCAAACAATATAGATTATCAAAAATATCTTGAACAAAATATAATGAAATTAAATTACAGGTCTTTTATTCAGGTGGTTATGTTAGGGTCTTCCTCGTATGAGCCGTTTATGAAAATGAAACCAAGATATAGAAGAGAAGTTGTGGAAGAAATACTTGATATTAGAGTTTTCGGCTTAATGGACTTAATTTTAAGGTCACAACAAAGTGATTTGCAAAAAAAGTTAACGGAGGTTCGTCACCAATGCGAACTAATAAAGAGTAGATATGAAACTGAAGCAAAGTATCTAAAATCTCTCCAAGCGCAGGATATTGACGAGGAAAGCAAACAAAAGGAAAGACTTAAAACAAATGAACAAAACAGACTAGAATACGATAAAAAACTAATAACTATAAATGAAGCTATAGCTGTAAGTCAAAATCAATTACAACATAAAGATAAGACTGAAAAACAGTTAAGACAATTAGAGAAGATAGAATCAAAGATAGACCAGAATTTAGATAATCATAATAAGTCATTAAAATTTTTTGTTGATAATGATACTTGTCCTGTATGTACACAACCTATTAATAAGAAATTTAAAGAACATAAAGTGGAAGAAGAACACCAAAAGTGTGCTAAACTAGAAAAAGGTATAAAAGAATTATTAACTGAAATAACAAAACAAGAAAAGAAAATAACAGGTTTCAATAAAATATCTGAAAAGATTAATGAACAACAAATAGAGGTTGCCAAAATCTCTTCATCATTAACAGCACTAAAAGAACATAGTGACCAAATACATGAGGAAATGAAAAACAAAAACATTGGAGAAATTGATATTGAAAAAATGGCAGTAGAACTAGAAAACATAAAAGGTGATATAAAAATTGCTGACGACAATTTAAATAATGTTACCGAAGAAAAAGGTTATGTAGATATATTAAGAGAGATACTTAATGACAAAGGTGCCAAGGCACAGATAATAAGAAAGTATGTGCCTATTATGAACTCACTTATTAATAAATATTTACAAGCAATGGATTTTTATATATCATTTGTTTTAGATGAGGAGTTTAATGAAACAGTAAAGAGTAGATTTAGAGATACATTTAATTATAATAACTTTAGTGAAGGTGAAAAGATGAGAATAGACCTTGCATTGTTATTTACTTGGAGAGATATTGCTCGTTTAAAGAATAGTACAAATACCAACATACTGGTATTAGATGAGATATTTGATTCAAGTTTAGATGGTCAAGGTACAGATGATTTCTTTAAAATAATACAGACACTAGATAAGGAAAACATCTTTATTATATCCCATAAAGGGGATATACTATTTGATAGATTTACTAATATAATTAAGTATGAGAAGGTACAAAACTTTACACAATTAGGAACAATATGAACAAACCAAAAATAGACCTTAAAAATGAAGATGAATTAAATCAATTACAATTAATTCCACCAACAGACCCTAGAGTTTTATCAGCGATAGCACCCTTTAAAGATGAAATGTTAAAGGATGAAAACCTAAAAACTTTAGGATATGATTTTAAAGATAGAAAGTCAGTAGCAGACGCTATGTTTTCTGCTATGAAAAAATATGGTGGTATTGGACTAACAGCAAATCAAGTAGGATTACCTTTTAATATGTTTGTATTAGGCAATCATTTACAACTAGAGACCGGTAAAAAAATGATATGTTTTAACCCAATGATAATATCATCAAGTAAAGAAACAATAATGATGAAAGAAGGTTGTTTAACTTATCCATTTTTATTCTTATCAATGATAAGACCTAGAAAAATTGTAGCAAAATATGAAGACGAAAATGGTGATATACTTGAAGCACATTTGGACGGTATGTTTAGTAGAATATTCCAGCATGAATATGACCATATACTAGGGCGTGTATTTACAGAAAGAGTAAGTAAATTCAAGTTGGATATGGCATTAAAAAAGCAAAAGAAAGAAATAAAAAAGTGGGATAAAAGACTTAGCAAATCAGTTGATGGAGCTCTTCATGTAGATCCAAGTGTTAAACGCAAGGTTGACAAATAATAAAAAGTGATATAGGATGTAATTATGACACAATTAAGTACAGACTCACCAGAATATATTAAATTTATAGATGACCAATGGTCTGAATTTCAAAAGAATACAGATTTAAATAAGGTACCAGATATAGATGATGATACATTAAGAGATTTAATAATAAAAGACTTAACCTTTGTATCAGCAATGGATGTAAAAGAATATACTTTATATCAGAAGTGGTGTGAAGTACACGAAAAATTTCCTACTATAGAAACTAATAGTTTCTTTGATGATAAACCTGCTTTGAAAGACGCTGAACAAGGGTCTTTAATTCAAGAAGTAAAAAACAATTTATGGTTTCCAGAAGACCCTATGGACTATGTTAACTTGGAACCAGAGGTTGTATGGACAGATAATGATAGTTTAAGGTCTATTACAGGTAAAAAAATGCCTGCTATATGTAATACTATGAGGACTTTTATATCTAGTATGAAAAACAATAGTAATATAGGTAGAAATTTAAACTTTATTATACAAGATAAACCGACAGGTAAATTTTTAGGTGTAATCTGTATGTCTTCCGATTTCCTAGACTTAACACCAAGAGATAAACATATTGGTTGGGATAGAAAAAGAAAAACCGAGAAGATGATTAATCATACTTGCATTGGTAGTACCATTGTACCAGTACAACCTCTAGGTTATAATCTAGTGGGTGGCAAATTGTTATCATTAATGTGTCTTTCAGATGTAGTTGCTAAAACTTGGGAGAAACAATATGGAGATAAATTAATTGGAGTAACCACTACTTCTTTATATGGTAAGACAAAAGCAATACCATTATCACAATACGATAGATTAAAGTATTGGAAGAAAATGGGGTGGACAGCAGGTAGTGTATCTTATGAACCTGAAAAATCAACTAGAAAAATGATACAACAATGGTTGATGAAAAAACATACTAGAAAATACTTTGAATGGTATGGTGCGAAGAAACCTAGTGGACAACCACACAAAAGAGACCATAGAAATAGGTCACATAATTTTACTTTTAATCAACTAAAAATACCAAAGAATTTAATTAAATCAGAGCATGCTAGAGGCATATATTTTAGTGAATTATATACTAATACTCTTCCATTTTTAAGAGAAGAAACAACAGAAGATAAATTAGTACCAGCATTTGATAATTCAGTAAAAGCATTAACTGATATATGGAAAAACAAGTATGCTAAGAAAAGAATAGAGAATCTTATTAAGAATAATAGAGTGTCCAACGAATCGCATTTTTATGATGACATAATTTATATGGATTGGACGCAAACCAAGGCGAAATATCTAGTCCAGGTCGGCCGTTAGAACATTACCAGAACAAAATAATTTAAAAACCATTGATTTTATTGACTTTTTTAGTCAACTTTTTTCTTGACAAATGAGAAAAAAGCTGATAGGATAGCCGTACATTATGAGAAAAAGCACTATGGTAAATCTTGATGTCAAAGGCAATTTGGCAAAATTATTAGCAACTGAAAATGTTATAGTTCAGCATGACAATGTTAAGACAGCTTCTTTCAATGTTAAAGATAGAGTTTTAACCCTACCAATTTTCAAAGTACAATCCGGTGATGTTTATGATATGTTAATAGCACATGAATGTTCACACGCTTTATGGACTCCACAAAAAGGTTGGGAAAAGAATGCTGCTGATGATGAATTAAGAGCATATATTAATGTTCTTGAAGATACTAGAATAGACAAAAAAATTCAAAAGAAATATCCAGGCGTAGTTAAGAATTACTTAATGGGTTGGGATATATTAGATAAACAAAATTTCTTTGGTCTTCTTGGTAAAGATATCAATAAAGACCTTATGATTATAGACAAAATTAATTTAAGAAGTAAATCAAGTAATAGATTGACATTTAAGTTTGCTCCCAAAGATAAAAAGTGGTTAGTTAAAGTTGACGCTATTAAGTCTTTTAAAGATGTAGTAGCGTTAGCAAAAGAAATGTTAAACTGGCAGAAAAAACAAGTTGAAAAAATGAAGAAATTACCTGATTTTGATTTACTTTCAACGACTCAAAACTATGACCTAGGAGAAGATAATGAAGATACTGATAATGATGGTGATAGTAAAGTTCCTTCTGGTGAAAAATCAGATGATGACGCAGATGAAAAAAATGATTTCAATAACTTTGGTGACCAAAAAGCAGATAGTGAAAAAGATTCTGATAAGTCTGGTGCTGCTAAAGAAGGTGAAGAAAAAAAAGATTCAGATGGTAAAGGTAACGAAGATTCAAAAGATGGTACAGCAGATAAAACTGGTACTGGTAAAGATGGTGCTACAAAAACAGGTACAAAACCATTAAAAGTTATTACACAGGATGCTTTCAATAGTAAAATTGATAGATTATTAGATTCAGCAAATAAAGGATATAGTTATGGTACTTTGCCAGAACCTAATATCAAAAAATCTTTAGTTTCTTATAAAAATTTCTTAAAAACATTTAGACTTCATATTGCAAAAAGACAAAATGAATATAGCACTATGACTCAAACTTATAAAGAATATTTAAAAACAGAATTTAAAAAATTTCAAAACAATAATAAGAAGACAGTTATGTATCTTGTTAAAGAATTTGAAATGAAAAAATCTGCTACAGCATATAAAAGAGCTAGTACAGATAAAACTGGTGTCATAGACCCATTAAAATTAAAAGACTACAAATTTTCAGAAGATATTTTTAAAAGATTAACTATCTTACCAGATGGTAAAAACCATGGTATGATGATGTTGTTAGATTGGTCAGGTTCAATGTCTGATACTCTAATGAATACTGTTGAACAGTTATTAAATCTTATAGAGTTTTGTAAAAAAGTTAATATACCTTTTGAGGTTTATTTCTTTAATAGTGATAGAGGTGGTTTTCATAATAAGACTTATATAAAATCATTTAATTATAAAAAAGGTGATTGGATGTTTGAAGACTTCCAATTAGTTAATATCGCTAGTCATAGAATGAAAAAAATAGAATTACAAGAAGCTTTAATGTATGTTTATCAAATGGGTATGTATTACAATGATAGATATGGATTTTATGGCAGAAGAAATAGAAGACAAAATTACGAAGCAAATAGAGAGCATTGTAATGCTAGACAAAATTGTTATGGTATTCCAGATGAGTTTGGTTTAGGTAATACACCTTTAAATGAAGCATTAATATACTGTATGCATTTAATACCAGAATTTAAAAAGAAATATGCTATTGAAAAACTTACTTTCATTACCTTAACAGATGGTGGTGCTAATAGTTTTTCAAGAAATCTTAATAGTGGTGTTAAAGATAAAGAACTTACTAACCAAGATTGGGACAAAACACCAGTATTTAAAATTGGTAAAAAGAAATTAACAGCAACTGATACTTATTGGTCAGAAGAAGTAACCAATATTTTATTAAATGTGATTAAAGATTTAGATGTAAATGTAATTGGTTTCTTTATCCTTAAAAGAGTCCGTAGATGGGATATTGAAAGATATTTTGAAGGTGCTACTTGGTCTGAAAGAGAAGCTGCTTATAATAAAGCAAGAGGTCAGATGAAAAAAGATAAAGCAATAGTAGTAGATAAAACTGGTTATAACAAATTTTTCTTATTAGACGGTAAATCAATGAATATTGAAAACTTTAGTATGGATAATACAAAAGTTAAAAAAGGTACCGTATCAGAATTTAAAAGAATCTTTGGTAAATCAATGAAGAATAGATTGATTTCCAGAGTAGTTTTAAACAAATTCATCCAGGAGGTTGCATAAAGTGTTGATATATAACGATTCAAAACGCTTGACTTATGCTAAAAAAGCTGATAGGATGGACACATAAACAATGAATAAAGTGAAAGGAAAATACACTATGTTAAATGTAAAACAACAAGACTTTATAAAACATGCTTTTAAAATGTTTAATAAAGCTGAGTTGACCGTTAAAGAGTTAAAACAGGCAAACAAAAAGTTTGGTTGTAAATATGCTCCACAATGGTTGATAAAAAATAAAGACTATAAAATCGGTAAGTCTTTATTTAAATTACCGATGGATGATGGTGAAGTATCAAATAGTGCCATCAATATTAAAGATACAAAGACGAAGGAAACTAAAATAGTTTTACCTGAAAATGATACAAAACAAGAAGCTGCTTATATAGTATCTTCTTTAACAGGTAACATTGTTCCTAAAAAGTTTCCAGAGTTTGTTTCTTTTGGTAATTATTCTGATATAAAATCTATTGTTAAGAGTAATATGTTTTATCCTGTATTCATTACTGGTTTATCTGGTAATGGTAAAACTATGGGAGTTATACAAGCATGTGCTGATAACAAAAAAGAGTTAATTAGAGTTAATGTTACAATTGAAACTGACGAGGACGATTTGTTAGGTGGTTATAGACTTAAAGATGGTCAAACCGTATGGCAAAATGGGCCGGTTATTGAAGCGATGGAAAGAGGCGCTCTTTTATTATTAGATGAGATTGACTTAGCTAGTAATAAGATTATGTGTTTACAACCAATCCTTGAAGGTTCTGGTATCTATGTTAAGAAAATTAATAAGTTTGTAAGACCAGCACCTGGTTTTAATGTGATAGCAACTGCTAACACTAAAGGTCAAGGTTCAGAAGACGGTAAGTTTATCGGAACTAATGTCCTTAACGAGGCGTTTTTGGAAAGATTTCCAATTACCTTTGAACAGAAATACCCTAGTGCTTCAATTGAGGAAAAAATTCTTCAAAAAGTATTGGCAAAATCTGGTAAAGCAGATAAGAACTTCTGTAAAAAACTGGTGACTTGGGCTGATGTAATTAGAAAAACCTACTTTGATGGTGGCGTTGATGAAATTATATCTACAAGAAGACTTGTCCACATAATCATGGCATATACAATCTTTAGTGCTAAAACAAAAGCAATTGAGGTGTGTGTTAATAGATTTGATGATGACACAAAAAATTCGTTTATGGAGTTATATACGAAGGTTGACGGCGGTGCTACTGCTGATGACATTGCTGAAGAAGCAAGAAAAGCGGATATAGCTGAACAGGCGAAAGACAATGATGATGAGTCAGATGAGGAAGACAAAGATAGCGATGGAGACCACATCTAAAATACATCAAAAACATAGTGTAAGGAATGGCGGAGAAATCCGCCATCCTTTTTGTGTTAAAGGAATTATGAATTATGATAAGGAGGACAAGTGAGTATAACAGTTATAGTAAGAAATAATAACATTGAAAAAGCAATGAGAGTGCTTAAGAAAAAAGTACTTAAAGATGGTCTATTAAAAGAGTATAGATTAAAACAATATTACAGAAAACCATCTGAAATTAGAAGAGAAAAGAAAAAAGAAGGCATAAAAAATTATAAAAAAAAGATGGCTAAACTACAGGCCCAATTATAGATTTCCATGCCTGTGTTTGATAAGATAAATAGTAATGTCAGGTAATTCGTAAATCCTGATGGCGTGGAGGGTACTGGACCCATACAATATCCAGTAGCAGTTTGAGGTCTGCTTTAACAAAACCTCCAGAATTTTAACATTTGGAGCGGTAGCCTTAACCAAGTGTTGTTTTTTAGCAGTTTACCAACTAAACTTAAACTGCTTACTACCCTAGGTCATTTGGCCTTCGTAGCGCTGATAGATTGCAATGTTCAGATTGAACTAGTTGTAAGTGATAGGCGAGGTAAGACTCGTAAGTTAATGTGGGTGAGGCCTACCACACCTAGGGGGGTGCGACACTTTTGACCATTGAAAGTGGAAGAATCGTACTTATATAAATACTATTGACAATGCCATAATGGGTTGTCAATTAATAATAAAAATAACTTTGCTTAATAAAGGAG
>PVBE011978159.1_pt1 | contig 10009 bp, 5 predicted proteins | sample 1631181 | NCBI WGS metagenome assembly PVBE01 (sample SAMN08397723, study PRJNA350692) | Marine metagenome, whole genome shotgun sequencing project. | isolation source: water | place: Pacific Ocean | collected 2012-04 | reverse complement strand
GGTTAGTTTCACAGTGTTATACGAATTTGAATTCAAAGAATTCATTTTTTCTCTAGGATCATTATTAAAATCTACCGTAAAACTATAAATTTCAGTTTCATATCTATAATGATAGTTTTCATATTCAAGTTCTGCTAACTTACCAAAATGATCTAAACCCATCCCTTTCTCAAGGCCTTTTTCCATTACTTTAGAACTTAATTTATCTTTAAACTTTCGAAGTTTAAAACCTGCTTGAGTAAATGAGATTAATGGAATCAACAGAAATAATACGATACTTAACTTTTTCATAATTAGGATTTTAACTAAATATAATGATTTATTTGTGTAATCTAAGACATGTTAAAACAGAAAACTACAAGAGGTCCTAATAAACACATATAGTCATCTATAAGGAGAATAGATTAACAGGGTTTAAATAATGATTATATTTAGATTTGTATGAATAAAATAATTAAAGAAAATTTTAATCTTGAAATTATTGAATTAAAAAAGCTTGATGGTTACGAGAATGAAAATTATTTAATAACTACAAAAAATAAAAAATACATATTCAAAAAATATCCTTACTCTCCAGAACTAGAAACAGTTATTAAAGGAGAGAATGAAGTGCTTTTATTCCTATCAGAAAATAACGAAAAATTTCCCAGTCCAATCAAAGCTGTTGATGGTAAATATGTTCAAATTCATAAAATCAATAGACAAAAATTTATATGTAGAATGCTTTCTTTTTTAGAAGGTGAAATGCTAGGAAGTATATATAATACTAAAGAAATGTTTGAGTCATTAGGGTTGTTTCTTGGTAAAATGAATCAAAAATTACAATCCTATAATAACAATATTATAAAGTCTAGAGTGTGGCATTGGGATTTACAATATTTTCATCTTAACAAAAAATTCATTGATTATATACCTAACGCAAGAGATAGAAGTTTAGTTAAATACTTTTTTTATCAATTTGAAGAAAATGTAAGTCCATTAATTCCTTCTTTAAGAAAATCTATTATTCACAGTGATGCAAATGAATGGAATGTGCTTATTCAAAATGGAAAAGTTTCCTCTATAATTGATTTTGGAGATTTGGTATACTCTCCATTAGTTAATGAAATTGCTATTGCAATGACTTATGCTTCTTATAATAAAGAAAACCCTTTGGATTGGGCTTTAATAATTTTAAAATCATATAATAGTGAAATTCCTATTCTAGAAAATGAAATTAAAATTATTTATTATTTGATTGCAGCTAGATTATGTGTTAGCTTATGTAATGGAGCATATTCAAAAAAAATAAACCCAGAAAACAATTATGCTTTTTCAAGTGAAAAACCTGGCTGGAAAATGCTCTATAAGTGGATAGCTTTAAGTCCAAGGTTTGTTGAAAATGCTTTTAGAAAAACTCTTGGTTTCTCTGTTGTAAGTGATAACTCAATTAAAAAAATTATCGATAGAAGGAATCAGGTAATGAGTTCTGTTATTTCATTGAGTTACAAGAAGCCTATTTGGTTTGAAAGTGCAGCATTTCAGTATATGTATGATATTGATGGGAATACATTTTTAGATGCATATAATAACATACCAATTGTTGGGCATTCTCACCCAAAAATATTCAATGATGCCAAAAAACAAATGTCAAAGCTTAATACAAATACAAGGTATTTATATGACATTCTTCCAAAATATGCAGAGAAAATACTTTCAAAATTTCCCGATAGTCTAAATAAAATATACTTTTTAAATTCTGGAAGTGAAGCAAGCGACTTAGCTATTAGGTTAGCTTTTTCACATACTAAATCAAATCAAATAATGGTGATAGAGAATGGTTATCATGGTCATACTCAAACAGGAATAGATATAAGTGATTATAAATTTAATGCTGAGAATGGACAGGGAAAAAAAGACTATATATTAAAATTACCTATGCCTAATATTTACAATGGAAAATACACTAAAAACGATGGTTCAGCTGGAAAAATGTATGCAAATGATGCAATAAAGGAAATGAAAAACTCTGGATCTTCATTAGCTGGATTTATTTGTGAACCTATTTTAGGATGTGCAGGTCAAGTCTGTTTGCCTAAAGGATATTTAAAATCCGTGTACTCTGCTGTAAGAGATCAAGGTGGTGTTTGTATTAGTGATGAAGTGCAAACTGGTTTTGGTAGACTAGGTGAAGCATTTTGGGGTTTTCAAATTCATGATGTAGTCCCTGACATTGTTATAATTGGTAAACCAATGGCAAATGGACATCCCATTGGTGCTGTAATTACTACAAATAAAATTGCTGAATCTTTTAATAATGGAGTTGAGTTTTTTAGCTCATTTGGAGGGAATCCAATTTCATGCGCAATAGGATTATCTGTCTTAGAGGTAATAGAAGAAGAAGATTTACAAAAAAATGCTAAAGATGTGGGAGAATATTATATAGCTCTATTAAAAAAACTTCAAGAAAAACATAAATGTATAGGGGATGTTAGGGGGAAAGGATTATTTATTGGAATAGAAATAGTAAAGGATAATACTAATTCTCCAAATAAGACTTTAGCAAATAAAATAAAAAATGAATTGAGGGAAAACAATATACTTGTGGGCACTGATGGTCCAAGTGGAAATGTATTAAAAACCAAGCCTCCTTTATGTTTTAATAAAGAAAATGCTAAAATGGTGGTAATGAAAATAGATGAGATTCTTATTAATAATGAAAAAAATCGATAGATTAATAAATAAGCTTTTTTGGAATTAATTCACTTCAATTGCTCCTGATTTTTTATTAAATAATTTAATTGGACTATCTAGAACTATTGCGATTACTGTATAATATGGATCTAATGTTTCTTCAGGAATTTCTAAATATGATATCCCGGGATATTTATTCCAATATACCTTACATAATAATTGTTTATTAAGTACAGTTCCATTACCAACAACATAAGCTCTATTTATTTTGTTTGAAATTCCTTTTAATACAATTTGATTGTCTTTAGGAATATCTCTTACAAATAAAAACAAAGTCTTATTATCCTTGCTTAAAGTAGATGGTCCATAAAAATGGTCGTAAGGAATACCCTTTTTAGTTGAATAAATAGCAGAACTATGTTTTTTATTCCATTTGCCTAATTCCTTTAAAATTGATTTTTGTTTATTTGGAATACTTCCATCTGATTTAGGACTGATATTTAGTAAAAGATTTCCACCCTTACTTATTGTATCAACAAAAAGATCTATTATCTGTAAAGGAGTTTTATAATTATTATCATTTTGTTGATATCCCCAGGAATCATTTATTGTCATGCAAAGCTCCCAATACTTACTTGATGGTCTATAAATTGGAATTCCAATTTCAGGAGTTTCATAATCTCCAAATTCATTTAATCTTGAATTAAAAATAACATTGGGAGAGTCTTTTTGAAGTTCTTTTTTTAACTCTTTACTTTTCCAATTAATTGCATTATGTTCCCAATCTCCATCAAACCACCATAAGTCAGGTTTATATCTGTTTTTTAATTCAAATAGTTGATTGTCTCTATAATTTAAGAACTTTTGCCATCTCTTCGGGTCTTCTTTTACACTATATCTTTTTATTTTGTTGGTGTGATTTGTATAATCTTTATATGACCAATCTGGTAGGGAAAAATATAAACCTAATTTTAATCCTTTAGATCTTATTTCTTTTACAAATGGAGTAAGTAAATCTTTTTTAGATTTGCTGTTTTTTAAGGAATTTAAATTGCCATACTTTGAGTTCCAAAGTGCAAATCCATCATGGTGTTTTGTTGTTATTACGGTGTATTTTGCTCCGCTTTCTTGAATAATATTAGCCCATTCTTTTGGATTATATTTTTTTGCATCGAAACCATCTAATTGTTTCATATAATCAGAATGTGAGATGTATCCATTAAAAAAAGACCAAGATTCGCTTATGCCATTAACAGAGTAAATCCCCCAATGAATAAAAATTCCTAGCTTGGCTTCCTCAAACCACTCCATTTTATTTATTTCAGCAATTTTATTGTCATTTGAAATAATTTGTTGACTACTAATTGAAATAGGTGTAAGAAACAGTATTAATAGTAAAATTTTAATTCTCATCTTTTAAAGATATTAATTAGTATTGGAATTTATTGGTATAAATATATTATCGATATTTAAAATAATCTATTATGATTTTTTTTTAGTAAAAAAAAAAATATACATTCATGTAGGTTTAATCAATAATTATTATAAAAATGTTAAGACAATTTAAAGTCATTTTTCAATTATTAATTATTATACCAATAATTAGTTTCTCTCAATCGGACTGGATTGAGCTTTTTAACGGAAAGAATTTAAAAGGCTGGGAGATAAAACAAGGTAAAGCAGATTTTAAAATACTTTCAAATGGAGAAATAATGGCTTCTTCAATTTTAAAGTCTCCGAGTACTTATTTGGGCACTAAAAAACATTATGATGATTTTATTTTAGAATATGAAATCTATGCTGATAAGGGTTTAAATTCTGGAGTTCAGTTTAGAAGCTTAGTATCAAAAAAAGGTCAAGTCTTTGGTTATCAATGTGAGCTTGATACGGATGAATTTAGATCTTGGACTGGAGGTATATATGATCAATCTAGAAGAGATTTATTTCTTTATCCACTTACTAGAAATGAAAAAGGGAAAAATGCATTTAAAAATGGAGTTTGGAATAAAATTAGAATAGAAGCTGTTGGAAATACAATAAGGACATGGGTTAATGGAGTTCAGTGTTCTAATCTAATTGATGATACATCAAAAAAAGGGTTTATCGCATTGCAAATTCATTCAATAAATAAGACTGAAAATGTTAGTAAAATTGTAAAATGGAAAAATTTAAGAATATTAATTTCAAATATTGAGGATAATCGATGGCCTGTGGAAAGTTATGCAACAGAAATTAATAATATTGATAATTTTCTTTCAGAAAATCAAAAATCAAAAGGATGGAGTTTTTTATGGGATGGGGAATCAACAAAAGGATGGAGGGGAGCAAAATTAAAGACCTTTCCAAAAAGTGGTTGGGTAATAGAAGATCGTACTTTGAAAGTTTTATCTAGTGGTGGTTTAGAATCTAGAGGGGGTGGAGATGTAGTTACTGAAAAAAAGTTTAGCAATTTTGAACTGGAAGTTGATTTTAAAATTACTAAAGGAGCAAATAGTGGAATAAAATATTTTGTTGATACAGATTTAAATAAAGGTGAGGGATCATCAATTGGTTTGGAATTTCAGATTTTAGATGATAAAAATCATCCGGATGCAAAAAAAGGGGTTTTAGGTAATAGAACTGTAGCTTCTTTATATGACTTAATTACAGCAGAGAATTTACAAGAATCTAGAGGTAAAAGGAATGTTCGTCCAAACACATGGCATAGGGCAAGAATTATTGTTAATGGTAGTAATGTAGAACATTGGTTAGATAATATAAAAATGTTAGAATTTAATAGACATTCACAAGTTTTTAAATCTTTAGTAAATTATAGCAAATATCAAAGGTGGCCGGAGTTTGGGCAAGCTGAAAGTGGGCATATCCTTTTACAAGACCATGGGGATGAGGTTTCTTTTAAAAATATTAAAATCAGAGAGTATTGATAATTGTATAAATAATAAATCATGAGAAAAAATAGAAGAAAATTTTTAAAAGATCTAGGTTTAGCATCAACTGGTTTAGCAACTGCATTTGGAAGTTTATATGGATCTCCAAATAAGCTTTCTGCAAAAAGTTATTCCAGGGTTATTGGGGCTAACGAAAGAATTGGTTTTGCCTTTCAAGGATTAGGTAGAAGATTACCAGGTTTATTAAGATCAACATTAAAATTAAAGAATGTTGATATATTATATTTCTGTGATGTTATGGAAAAGCAAATATTAAATGCTAATAAACAACTAAATAACTTAGCTGGGTTTTCAACAAAGTCAGAATTTGATATTCATAATATTTTTGATGATAAGAATGTAGATGCTGTTATTATGGCAACTCCTGACCATTGGCATGCATATGGAGCATGTAAGGCTATGGAAGCTGGGAAGCATGTTTATTTAGAAAAACCATGTAGCCATAACATGATGGAGAGTGAGGTTATTGTTAACCATCAAAAATATTTTAAAAAGGTTGTTCAGATGGGTAATCAACAAAGGTCATCTAAGCATACAAATTCTATTATAAAAAAAATTCATGACGGGATAATTGGAAATGCATATAATGCTGTTGCATTTTATAATAATGATAGGGGAAGGGTTCCTAACCAAGTAATTATGAATCCGCCTGAGGGATTAAATTGGGAATTATTTCAAGGACCTGCACCTAGAAGAAAATATACTCATGATACTTGGAATTATAATTGGAGATGGTATGGATGGGATTATGGAACAGGAGAAGCAGGGAATAATGCAACACATGAATTAGATATTGCTCGATGGGCATTAGAAGTTAATTATCCAATTGAAGTAAATGTTTTTGCTCAAAAAAATCATTTTATAGATGATGGATGGACGATGTATGATAATATGGAAGCTAAGTTTAAGTTTTCAAAAAATAAAACAATTAATTGGAATGGAAGAAGTAGAAATGCTTTTGGAAGGAAAAGAGATGGTGGAAGAGGAACTGTTATTTATGGAACAGATGGATCAGTTTTTCTTAATCGTAAAGAATATATACTATATAATATAAAAGGAGATGTAATTGAGAATGTTAAATCAAATGATAATGAATCAGGTGTTTCTCTAGGAGGAGGTGATATGACAACAATACATATGCAAAATTTTGTAGATTCCATTAGAAATGGCACTACCCTTAACTCTCCTATTGATGATGCAGTAATAAGTCAAAGTTTAGTTCATTATGCAAATATCGCATACAGGAGCAATAAATCTTTTGTAGTTGATGATAATACAGGTAAAATAAAAAATAAAAAAGCAAATAAGTATTGGTCTAGAGATTATGAGCCTGGTTGGAAAATTGAAAAAAAATAACTCATTAATTTATAAAATTAAAAACATGAAAGAATTGTTTTGTTTTCTTAGTTTATTTATTGGTATAAGTGCATTTGCTCAGAAAAAAGTTCTAGATCATTCAGACTTTGATATTTGGAATAAAATCCAAAGACCGTCCCTTAGTGCGAAAGGTGATTTCGTGATGTATTCTATAGAAGAAGGTGAAAAAGATAGTCATTTAATAATTAAAGATAATAAGGGGAATTTGATATTTAATCATGAACGCTCAGAGAATGGTCAATTTACATATGATGGGGAATTTGCTGTTTTTATGATAAAAGCTTGGAAGGATAGTATTGTTGAAATGAAAAGGAGGAAAGTGAAAAAAGATAAAATGCCAAAGGATACAATAGGTATTTACAATTTACAAAATCAGTTTCTCGAAAAAATTGCCAATGTGAAATCATATAAATTTCCTGAAAAATGGTCAGGCTATATTGCTTATACTTATGATAATTTTAATGGTGGTTCGCAGAAAAAATTAAAAAAAGCAAATGATACAATTAAAAATAAGTTAAATAAAAAGAGAAAAAAATCGAGTTCTAAAAATGGTTATCCACTTATCATTCGTAATCTAAAGACCGCTAAAGAAGATACTATCCCCTTTGTTACTTATTACAATTTTGCAAAGGAAGCAGAGACCTTGATATATACGACAACTGGAATTAAGGATACATTGAAACCTGGAGTTTTTGTAAAAGATTTAAAAAGAAATTCTACTAAACATATTTTTAACTCACATAATAAAACAAAATATTTTAAGCTTAATTTGAGTGATTCTGGAAATAATCTAGGTTTTATTGTAGATGCTGATTCTACTAAATCATACAAAAGACCATATGAATTATATACTTGGAATTCTTCTAATAATAAAGCAAAATTATTGGTTGATGATAAAAATGTACCTGAAGGATATCGAGTATCTTCAGATGGTGCAATTACATTTTCTAAAGATGAGAGTAAGCTTTATTTCGGTTTGGCATTACCTAAGATTGTTAAGGATACATTATTGTTAGAAGAAGAAATTGTTAATGTTGAAGTGTGGGCCTATGATGAGCCGCGTTTGTATACTATTCAAGAAATTCAGGCTAAAAATGATAAGAAAAAATCATTTCAAACGGTTTACAACTTAAAAGATGAAAAACTTACACAAATAGCTACTAAAGAATTTCCGAATTCAATTTTGTCTGATGAGGGTAACGGAGATTATGCATTAATAAGTACTAATAAGCCTTACCAGTTAAGTTCTCAGTGGACAGGTCAATTTTCAACCAATGATTTAGCCATTTTAAATTTAAAAAATGGTATTTCTAAAATGGCTATTAAAGCTAATCCTAGCTTAGGAAGATTTAGTCCAAAAGGGACGTATGCTTATGGATATAATGAAATTGATAGTACCTGGTATACTTACAACATAAAAACAGAAAAATATACAGAATTAACTAAAGGAGAACTGTTTTATAATGAGTTGAATGATTATCCAAATTATCCAAGATCATATGGTTCTGCTGGTTGGACCAAAAATGACAAGACTATTCTTATCTATGATCGCTATGATTTATGGGAGTTCAATCCCGAAAATAAAACAAGCAAACGTCTTACAAAAGGACGTGAAACATATACCACTTATAGAATTGTAAAACTGGATCAAGATAAAAGGTATATTGATAAATCTGAAAAAATACTCATGACTACTTTTGATGAGCTAACAAAGAACTCAGGTTATTTTGAATATAGTTATAAAAAAAATAGTGGAATACAGTTGTTAAATGGTCCATATCGATATTCTGTGCCCAAAAAAGCTAGATTAAATGACATTGTTATTTTCACAAGACAATCTTTCGTAGAGTTTCCTGATATTAGAGTGTCTGATTTAAGTTTTAAATCACAACATGTTATTAGTGATGCCAATCCACAACAAAGCGATTATAATTGGGGAACTGCTGATTTAGTGAATTGGTCATCTTTAGATGGTTTACCATTGACAGGAATGCTAATTAAACCTGAAAATTTTGATCCAAATAAAAAATACCCTATGATCGTAAATTTTTATGAAAAAAGTTCCAATGGTTTACATGCTCATAAAGCTCCCTCACCAGGAAGGTCAACGATCAATTATAGTTTTTATACTAGTAGAGGATATTTAATTTTTAATCCTGACGTCTATTACAGGGTTGGTTATCCGGGTGAAAGTGCATTTAATTGTGTTATTCCTGGAATAACATCACTAATAGAAAAAGGATTTGTAGATGAAACTAATATTGGAGTTCAAGGTCACAGTTGGGGAGGTTATCAAATCGCATACTTAGTAACAAAAACAGATATATTTAAAGCGGCAGAATCTGGTGCTCCAGTTGTAAATATGATAAGTGCTTATGGTGGAATAAGATGGGATACTGGTTTGAGCCGACAATTTCAGTACGAACATACACAAAGTAGAATAGGAGGAACACCATGGGAATATCCTCAGCGTTACATTGAAAACTCGCCCATTTATAATATTGATAAAATTAATACCCCCCTATTAATAATGCACAACGATGCAGATGGACATGTGCCTTGGTATCAGGGGATTGAATTTTTTGTAAGTTTAAGACGGTTAGGAAAACCATCATGGCTATTAAACTATAATGGAGCTCGTCATTGGCCTCTTAAAATGCAAAATAGAAAAGATTTTAATATCAGAATGCAGCAATTTTTTGACCATTATTTAAAAGGCGCTGAAAAACCAATATGGATGGTCAGAGGGGTTCCGGCTATGGAAAAAGGAATCAATCAAGGATATGAATTATTAAAAAAACCCTTGTAAATCACTGACTTACAAGGGTGTTGGTGGAGTCGGAGGGAATCGAACCCTCGTCCAAACAAGCGACAAAATAGCTTTCTACAGATTTAGTTTTCAATTAATTTTCGATAATATTCTGACTGAAAACTATCCAAATATTACTTAGCTTTTTTATTTTAAAATCTTACCAAAGCCTTAAGATTTCTATGTTGACTTTAATGGTATC
>PVBE010223486.1_pt1 | contig 10009 bp, 10 predicted proteins | sample 1631181 | NCBI WGS metagenome assembly PVBE01 (sample SAMN08397723, study PRJNA350692) | Marine metagenome, whole genome shotgun sequencing project. | isolation source: water | place: Pacific Ocean | collected 2012-04 | reverse complement strand
TCGACGACTTCAAGACCGAATTCTACAAGGTGCAAGGCTGGGATACGGCGTCAGGATTTCCGACAAGAAGCACACTCGCCGGCATGGGCTTAGACTATGTCGCGGATGAACTCGAAGCACAGGGGAAATTGGGTGCGTGAGCGATTGGCATATCAGACCACGGGAACATGACGGCGCCGTCAAAACCAGGATCGGCTGGACGCCTCGGCCGCTATGCTTCGGCGCACGACCGTGGTTACCGGCAATGGGCCGATCCGCCACCGCCAGGTCAAGGCAGATGCTGCTGGCACGGCAGCAATCGATCAAGACGCCCCTTCGCCGATCTTACAGCGAATCCAGCATGGGGTCTTATACCGGGGACGGGATGTGTTCGGGCGGTCTCACGACCTTGAAGCCTATGGCCTTCGCTTCTTCGCAGCCTGGCACACAGGCGCCACACCCCCAGCACTTTTCCGGCTCGATGAGCGCCTTGAGCTTCTTGGAGCGCTTCTTCGAGGCGGTGGCCTCGGGCTTTACCATGTCGATGGCGTCAAACTGGCACCGTTCCACACAGTCCTGGCAACCGTCGCACTTGTCTTGGTCGATGAACGCTTCGTATCGGGACTTCGCCCAGCTCTTCCCAATATCGCCGCCGACAATGTCCATTGGCACGTACGTCATGCAGCAGTCTCGGCAGCAGTTGCAACTCATATTGACACCCGTGATGACGTCGGTGTTGAACCACATGTGGAGGAGGCCATCTTCAGCGCACTCGTCTACCACTGCCATGGCCTCGTCCTGGCTCAGGCGTTTGCCCGAGCCGCGGGCTAGAACGTATTCGGCGCTACGGCCGAACTGAAGACACTTCCAACTCGCTACTTCGTCGGTGTGTTCGCAGGGCTCGCCCACGGATGCGGTCCGAACGCGGCACGAGCAGGGCACGAGGACGACAGTCTCCTGGGCCTTGATCATCTCGCGATAGTCCTCGCACGGGAGAACGTCGGAGAGGCCTTCGAGCGCCAAGGGCGATGGTACAACTCGCTGAAAAGGCTTAGCACTCATGTTGGCATGGTTGGCTTTCCCAACATCCGGATACCACTCGTTCATCACGAAATCATGCCACAGCGCGTATAACTCGCGGTCCTCGTGTATGTCCAACTCTTGAGATCCCTGGGACGCATCGTGAAGCTGCCCCACGGAACGTGCAAAACGGTAGTACTCACGGTTGTTGAAATCGCCTTTGGGGAACACGACTCCCTTGAAGAAGAGGGCATCCAGAGCCTCCTTCGCGTGGCCCTCATCGACACCCGTCTTTTCAGCCACGTCCGCGGCCGTTCCGGGCAACGCTGCTGCCATCCGGGCCTGGTCCGGTGTCATGAGGCTTTCCAGAACGGCCCGGAACCGTTTCGATTCCGCGTAGCCAAGTTGTGCTGCAACGGTGGTATAATCGTCCTGCGTACTGGTGGGGGTACTCATCGTCTTCCTCCAAATCCGCCCACGAGAAAGGCGTTCGCGCAATCAGGCCCGTCCCTGGTCGTGGCCCGCTAAGACGCGACGCAGCCTTCAGTGGACCGAGAAATCGAGCCGAAGCGGCCCAAATGCCGCTTGCCACGTAAATTCGCTCGCGACCATCACGGGCACGTCGCTCACTACTCTATAGGACAAAAGCTGACGGTTTCAAGAAGCGGCTCTGACGGTGAGAATTCATCAAGCAATCCCGGTTCCACAGGGACTTTCGCAAATAGCCTCGGCCCTCTTCCAATAACATTCCCCTTTGTAAGGGGAGCAAGGGGGATGTTGCGTTCAGTTCGCGTCTGCTTTTGGCAATGTCCAAAGGTCTCGATTTCGCCGCCTCTCCCAATCGAATCGACAGGCCCATTTCAAGGTATTCCTCTTCCCAAAGATCGCCCCCAGCATATCAAGTTGGCGGTCGTTCACGGCCCATCCGAAAGTCCTGGACCATTACAGTCGACCGGGACCATTCTCCTCGTTGATGATGAGGAACTAGTCTTGGATGTGGGTAGAAGAATGCTGGCCCGTACGGATTCAGAGTCCTCACGGCCACTGATGGACGTGAAGCAGTAGAGATCTTCCAGGAGAGCTCGGCGGAGATCATATGCGTTCTCCTGGACCTGACCATGCCGCGAATAGACGGTGAAGAAGTCTTGAGAGAACTGCGCCGAATCCGCCCTGATGTTCAAGTCATTATATGCAGCGGGTACAGTGAAGAAGATCTGGAAAAGCGCTTTGTTGGAAAGGGGGTGGCTGGCCTCATCCCAAAGTCCTATGACCACGAGAGCCTGACGGCCAAGTTTACGCAGGCTTTGGAGGAGTAGCGCGAAGGAAGTGCATGCCCCCGGGACAGCGGGAGAGACACCGTGAATATCGACAGCATCAATACGACGAGCAGTGTGGCGGTGTATATGGAGATTGAGAATCTTCTGCAGTTCGCCATCGCGTCGGGAGAGCTGAGGGCAGGCGACCAACTCCCCTCGGTCGTGAAACTCGCAGAGAAATTGAAGGTGAACTTCAATACTGTTGGCAAGGCGTATCGGGACCTGGAGGTTATGGGGGAGTATTGCGGACTAGAGTGGCACTAGAACTAACTGGGTAATCTTCTTCGCCGGAAACGCAAGAGGAGGGCAGGCCTCTTTTACTTCCCATTAGCGAGGGGAAAGAACATCGCCTCCATGAAGGCTTCCTGAAACACCGGGTCCATGGAGAGATCGACATGGCAGGTCTGTCTTGCCAGGTTGTTCGCGAGGTCGCGGGCCTTCTGGGATGACGCGATTTGCCGTGCGCCGGCAAGGGTCGTGTTGCCGGCGAATACGATGCGGTCGGGGTCGAGCTCGGCGGGAAGCAGACCGATGCGTTGCGCGTTCTCGCATCGTATGTAGTTGCCAAAAGCGCCGCCAACGATGAGGCAGTCGAGGTCCTGGGGGACGAGATCCATGCGCTTCAATATGGTGTTGATACCTGCTCGGATAGCCCCCGTGGCGAGTTGAAGTTCTCGAATATCCCGCTGATGGAGGATGACGGGACGCCCGTCGCGGGTCTCCTCGGCGGTCGCAACGGTGAAGCCGACTCCGTTTTCCAGAACCGCGAGTCGTTTTCGCAGTGGGGCGGGAACATGTTCGGGAAGGTCGTCTGGCCGGAGGAGCAGCCCTTCGCGCATGAGGATCCCTTTGCGCAATAACTCGGCGAGAAGATCGATGAGGGCGGATCCGCAGAGTCCCGCGGGCTGCCCCCCTCCAATGACCATGAGGTTCACGTCGTCGTCGAGGCGTGCGGCCTCGATGGCGCCAGCGGCGGCGCGCATGCCGTCGCCAATGCGCGCTCCTTCGAAGGCTGGACCCGCCGCGCAGGAGGTGGCGAGCGAGCTTCCTCCGGCGCGCAGGACGATCTCCCCGTTCGTGCCGATGTCCACCAGCATCGTCGGCTCTGTGGTTTCGGCGAGCCGGGTCGCCAAGATGCCCGCTACCGTGTCCCCGCCGACGAATCCGTCGATTACGGGAAGAACGTAGGCGCGGCCCTTGGGATGGATGCGAATGCCCAGGTCCGCCGCATCCAGGTGCAGGGCGTCGCTGAGCGTGGGCGTGAAGGGCACTCGGCCAAGGGCCGCCGGGTCCAAGTGCGCCAGGAGGTGTTGCATGGTCGTATTGCCCGCCGAGGTTACTTCGTAGATTTGATCGACTGAGATCCCGGCCTGCGCCGCGAGGTCGCTCAACATCTCGTTAATAGCGGAGACGACTTTGGCTTGAAGACAGTCCAGTCCCTCGGGGCCCTCACCCGCGTAAGAGATGCGCGTCAGGATGTCGTCCCCGAAAGCGGTCTGAGGGTTCATGCAGGACGTACTCGCGCTGGTTCGGCCCGAGACGAGCTCACACAGAATGCCCACGAGCGTGGTCGTGCCGATATCGAAGGCCGCGATAAAGCATTCAGAGCCGTTTTCCCGCGGCTCGAAATCGATCAAGTGGCCGTCCGCCACGACCGCTGTCCCCTTGAAGTCAGACCCGCGAAGCCGGGCCGGCAATTCACGTAGCAGATCTATGTCTGCGTCCAAAGGACCGAGGACCTTCCGCAGACGGTCCAGATCCGGCAGACTATCTCCGAGAGTTGGAGCCGACAAAGCAACCGCTCTTTTCGCAACGGGCGGGTCTGTAGACACCTCGGCCTGCTCTTCTATATGTTCAAGGATCTGATGAGTTTTCGCGAGAAGCGACCGTTCGGGCACTTCGACCACGAGGGAGCCCTCGATTTCCGTCTGACAGGTGAGCCGTATCCCTTTGTCGCGATCCCCAGCGTCGAGAAGCGTTCGCTCGGCAAGGGTTTGCCTCTCCGGCGCGGGGTCAAGTCGGACGACGCATTTGCCGCAACTTCCGTGGCCCCCGCAGGGGTTGTCCAGGACAATTCCCGCCCGCGCCGCGACTTCGACGAGATTCTCGCCTTCGTCCGCTTCGACGGTCTTGCCGGCAGGTTCGAAGCGGATTTGATGAGTGCCTTTTAGCATGGACCCATCGAAGCGCATCGCAGCGGAAACGTTTTGGCCGGCTGGGTAGCGGGGGAAGGTCGGCCGCCCCAGGCCGATCCTTCTGCCCATGCCGACTCTCTATCCGTTGGCCTAACGCGTTGCGGCCTGGTTGGACGAAGAGTGTGAGGAAAGCACAGTAAATTTGCTGACGAACGGACAGCATAAGCAAGAAATATGTGTCTATTCGCCACAGAAGCAACGGAAGTTACAGCAGTCACGAGGTTCTCTTGTTTGACAGGCTAGCAGGATTATCAGGACGAATGTTCAAGAAGTCAGGGTCCGGCCTATGCTGTCATCATGGCAAAGAAGGCGTCAATGCGCCATCGTATTCGAGAAAACGTGGATCTATTTGCCATAGAAGACTCACAAATCACAGCGTAACGCGGCTGAATTCAACTCCTCATGCACGATAGCCGATTCTCGAAGTTGAGTGCAAGCCCCGCAGCTAGAACGGTGGCCCGGGAACTCATAGTGGTCCACAATATAGACCGCACTTGCACCGAAGACAACATGAGATAAAGGGAGGCGAAGGTGGGAAGGAATAGCTACAAGCAATGAGGGATATCGTCAATCGTAACAATGGGTTACGAGATGTCCCTACGTGCTATAAGGTGTTCTAGTTTGTCTAACCAATAGGATTCAAAATCCAGTGTACGCGAGGGCGTGAGGGTTCAAGTTCATCCTCCGGCGCCAGTGAAAACAAAGGCGATCATGGAATTCCCGTGATGGCCTCTTCTTGTCCTGATTGATTCAGGCCGAATCGAATCCGGAGCTGAGATTGCTCCCTAATTGTTCACAGGGACTGTCTCAAAATCGTTGTCAGGCTCCGCCACCTCCCTTCGCGATGCGGACGCTCTTTCTTCCAGCGACATTTCTCATATGTACTCGCTTGCGCCAATTCCGGAAAACCTATCATCAGTATGAACATTGGAACGCGAAGTTTCAACACAATTCTCACTATCATGGTCGCTCTAGCGGCTGTGTCACTACCTTGCGTATCTGCGCCTTCGATTGTGCCATCTCTACGAGGGTGAAACCGCTTCTATCCGAACGTCCGGCCATGGCCCAGGGCCCTCCCACCATCCCCCTTGCGCAAGCAACCTTTAATCCATATCGAACACCGCGAACGTGCCGAGTCCCACCTTCTCCACCGTCGTCAAGCCTCCTCTCCGTTCTCTAATCCGCTAAAAGAGGCGTATCTAGTTTCTTTTCGACGCCCTGCATCAACTCGAACGCGCTATCCAAATACACTCCATTCCCAGAGTATCCGGGAGATAGTATGATGCTCGTTCGCCGTCAGGGACATGCTTTTCGCTCTTCCGGGAATCGAGGGGATACACCTGTTCGCCGGCGTGCGGCCTCACGAGAACAAGCGGCTTAAATGGAGCGCCGTAAAGAAAGAAATGATCCACATCGGACCGGACGTAGCGAAGACGCGCTTTCAACGCTTTGTAACCGTAGAACCCAACCTCACCGCATGGATCGAGAAATACAAGTCCAGCGGGATGATCGTCACGGGGTCCGGACTCCAGCGCCGGATTGTTCGGATGCGAAAGCACGCGAATATCGACCAATGGTCACCGGATGTGCTCCGGCATTGCTTCGCGATCTAGCATCTTGCCCGCCACCAAGACGCGCCGCGGACCTCGCACGAAATGGGCCATGCGACTCCAAACATCTTGTACCGCAACTACCGAAACCTCGCCACAAAGGCCGACGGAGAGCGGTTCTTCCAGCTCAGACCGAGCCCAAATCCGGACGCGAAACGGACACTGCCTTCGTAAGTCCTTTATTTATAAGTGCCGGAGGAGGGACTTGAACCCTCACGCCCTCGCGGACACTGGATTTTGAATCCAGCGCGTCTGCCAATTCCGCCACTCCGGCTCAGGGAGGAGGCAAACAGTAGCAGAGGCGAGGCGTTTGTTTCAACGAGTGGCTTGACCTGTCTCGCGAGCCTGATAAACACGCAGCGCACGATAAGGACCGAACGCCTCCGCACGAATTTGCGGCGCCAAATGATTCGATATGGGCACGATCATATATGGATATCGTCGGGCCCTGTGTTACGATGAGGCATCCGGCTCCGGCGGCGCATGGATTCCTTTGAATCGCATGGCATACGCGGGGCAATAACGATAAAAAGGAGTAGTCGAATGAAAAACCGCACGTTGGGCACGGCGCTCGGGCTGGCGCTGGCCGCCACCTATTGCGTTAATGCCCTCGCCGCAGAGACCGCCCTGTATCACCACATGCATCTCACCGCGACCAGCGCCGAAGCTGGCGCCAAGTGGTATGCCGAACACTTCGGAGACATCAAGAAGGCTCGCGGGAATATGACGAGTATTGGTAGCACCGCCTTCATATTCTTCGAGAAGGAAGCGGGTTTTCCGGGGAGCCGGGGCAGCGCGGTGGACCACATCGGATTCTCCGTGCCAGACATCGAAGCGAAGATAAAAGAGCTTAAAGAGGCGAGCGTGAAGGTCGTGAGCGGCGTACAACCGGTATTGGACTTCAAGATTGCCCACGTCGAGGATCCTTGGGGCACCTATATCCAGCTGATCGAAGACCCCGATCGCCTAGGCTTTCATCACATACACCTTCACTCCCCCGACGCTGACGCCACGATCAAGTGGTATCAGAAAATGTTTGGCGGCGAGATCAAAGACAGCTTCAAGGGGATTGACACGCTGAAAACCATCTCCTACGGTAAGGATGGACTGATGCTCATGATTGAGCAGAATTCCGAAGCGAAGGAACCGACCAGGAACCGTTCGATTGACCACCTCGGCTGGAGCTTCATGGATCTTGACGCAGCCGCGGAGCGGCTAAAGAGCAATGGCGTCAATTTCACTATGGATCCTACGCCGTATCACACCGTGCGGATTGCCTTCCTTGATGGCCCGGAGGGCGTGAATATTGAACTTGTAGAGCCTCCCTCAAAATAAGTGAGAATCCGCCTTGTTGACAAAGAAGCTACGCCGTCCGTCATGAGTGACGGGCGGCGCGGCTTTACGCTTGTTGAAGCCGCTCATCGTAGTTGTTGTTATCGCCGCGTTCCTTGCGTTTCTTACCCCGTACTGCGCGAACGGGAATGCCTGTGGCTGCAAGCGTTGTCCGATGCCGAGCCGTGGGAAGTGTTCGAGCTTCGCGCGATACCGGCTCATTCTATCTGAGGAGATGAAATACTTTTGCCTCATTCATCCGGATGAAGACGTCATTATCTCTCTCGGTTCCCTCGATTTCCCGGATATCGCAGGGCTGGCGATCGGCGCGGGTGAGTCGCTAACATTCGACGGTCCAGTAGACCCCGTATACTGCGCGGTCACGGTCACGGCCAGGGCCGCCTATTTGAAGATAGAATCGCGCAGAATACTTACCTTCGGCGACACCAGTTCCAGCTCGATTGCCGTCGAGCCAAGACTGCAATCCGAATTGTTCGAGTTGAAGGTGGAAAAGGACCCTGTTTCCAGGCTCACCTTCGAGGATTTTGTGGCCAGCGTCAGCGAATTCATGCACATCAATAACTGACTCGAATGCGCGACTTGCCCGCAAATGCGGGGCCGCCTCGAACGAGCCGCTTCCACCATCGCCTCTGGGTACCACCGTGTGCGTCGAGCCGGTTCGCCGCTACTCAGTATCCGCATCCCACCGGTAGGCGCGCTTGGCGTTTTCGACGAAAAAGAGTGGCTCCACTTGCGGCCGCAGATCCAGTGTGTCGATTTCATCGCGCCCCCGCCCCCAAGGGATCGTCGGGTACTCAGTCCCGAACATCATTTTTTCCTTGCCGCGCGTGTTGATGAATTGGACGAAGTCCTCACGCCAATATTTCGGAGCGACTGCGCAACACGACATATAGACATTCTCCCAGTGAGCCATCGTCGAAATCGCCTCGTCGATCCACGGTTGGCCGCAGTGGGTCATGATCAGGTGGAGTTCGGGAAAATGAAAGGCCACTTCATCATAGTGGATGGGATTCTGCACCCAACCTGGGCGACGGGGCCCCGGCATCCCAGCGTTCATACTCACCGACATGTCCGTTTCGATGGCCTTCACATAGAAGGGCCAATAGGCCCGGTCGGTCGGGGGCAACGAGCACCGAAAGGGCGGCATGCGCAAGCATCGAACGCCGTGTTCCTCATGGTATTCCACCACCTTGCGAACCTCGTCCATCCCGTTGATAGGGTTGACGATCATTGCGGGCAAGATCTTCTTCGGGTACCGCCGGTGTGCTTCGCCGACCCATGCCGCGTGCTCCGGCGTCATGATTGATACGACGCACGCGCCGATAGCGTTCTCGTCCAGGATCTCCAAGAGTTGTTCAGGGCTATCGATCTTCGGTCGCTTCTTCAAGTCCTTAAAAAGATGGGCCAAACCCTCGTCGCCGGGATTTAAGAAGCTCGAGTTGATCAACGAATCGATGGCGCGGATACGGTCAGAAATGACACTTCCTCCTGTTGTTCTATCAGAGTAAATGCTTGCGTTCAGAGAATTTCCGCTCTCAGACTACGCGAAAAGCTATCGGCGCGCAAGACGGCAAACAGTTTGAATTGCCTCGTCGTCCCTCCTGTTCGAACACTACTTCGTGTTGACCTCATGCCCCGGCATTGAGCTATATTCAGTCAGATAATTTCTGAGGTCAAGACAAAGGAGCCCAACCATGGCATACGAACATATTCTCTACGAAAACGAGGATGGCATCGCCACGCTAACCTTTAACCGCCCCAAGATTCTCAACGCCTGCAATAAGCTGATGTACGAAGAAATCAGTGACGCGATGGCGGATTTCAGCGCGGATGACGCGCTCCGCGTTCTCATTATAACCGGCGCCGGCAAGGGCTTTCAGGCTGGGGACGACATAAAGGAGGTATTTCTGTCGAAAGAGGCGAGGGACGGTCGTGCCTCGGATGTGGTGGGTAAGATAAAGGGCCAGCAGAAAAAGGGGGGACAGCAGATCCCCAAGGTCCTGAAGCCTACGATAGCGGCTGTCAACGGGGTAGCCGTCGGCGTGGGGCTAGATCTTGCTCTCGAATGCGATATCCGCATCGCTTCGGAGAGCGCGCGGTTCGGATATTTCTACGTGCGGCGCGGCCTGAATGGGTCGGACATCGGCCCTACCCATCTGACCCACATAGTCGGCCTGTCTCGCGCGCTCGAGATGATGCTCTCCGGCGAACTGATTGATGCCGAGGAGGCGTTGCGGATAGGACTCGCTCGCAAGGTGGTTCCTGCCGATGAACTGATGGTCGAGGCGAAGGCGATGGCCCGCAAGTTGATGGAGGGCGCGCCTCTTGCCCAAGTGGCCATCAAGCGGGCGGTCTACAAAGCTCTCTATGAGCCGGACGGAATTCGAAAGTACGCCGGGGATCTTCTGGGATTATTGTTCCAGACCGAAGACCATATCGAAAGCGCCAACGCCTTCGTCGAGAAGCGCGATCCCGTGTTCAAGGGCAGGTAGCGAGAGCTCTTAGAATGTGCCGCCCTATCCCCGACAATCAAGAG
>PVBE012072954.1_pt1 | contig 10010 bp, 8 predicted proteins | sample 1631181 | NCBI WGS metagenome assembly PVBE01 (sample SAMN08397723, study PRJNA350692) | Marine metagenome, whole genome shotgun sequencing project. | isolation source: water | place: Pacific Ocean | collected 2012-04 | reverse complement strand
GTAAATACCTTACACACCCGGCGACTCGCAAACCTTAGTACTGAGACCATCCGTCTTAGCACCGAGACCATCAATAACGCCGCCGTGCCAGTAATAAAACTGGATGCAGAACAGTCCGGAAGTGGAACACACTTCAAATATCACAACATTGGAAGAGGTCCGGCTTTAAACCTACAATTTTGGATATCCCATGAAGATTTTCCTGAGATGGAGTCCGCTCAGCACCGTATATTCCGAACCGCCACAGGACCAGGAGAAAGCGGGCAAGGTGCCTGGGGAGAACAACACGAGCTACCACGGTTGTCTCAGGGCGTAGACATCATCACCCAGTACGAAGACGTCTTTGGACGGCTATTTGAGTCGCGACTTGAATTCGTGTCTAACGCAGCGCCGCTCCTGCATTATGGTCGTTTGAAAGGTGAAACAGAAGACAAACGAGTCTATTCATAGAATAATGAAGTTGATAGTTAAGTGACCTTGTTCAGGTAATCCGAACCATGGACCACACTCAAATCCTGCAAAAGATAGACGACAACACCTGGGAGCTGCCCAGGAGCTACAAGGACGGGATGAGGGTTCCCGGCAGGATATTTACCGACGAGAGACTGTTGCCTCACGTGGTGGGCGACCCGTGCCTGGAGCAGGTGGCCAACGTGGCCTTCCTGCCGGGGATCGTGGGCTACTCGCTGGCGATGCCCGATATCCATTGGGGCTACGGCTTTCCCATCGGCGGCGTCGCGGCCACCGATGCGGACAGGGACGGGGTCATCTCGCCGGGCGGGGTCGGCTTCGACATCAATTGCGGTGTGCGCCTCCTGCGGACCGACCTGACGGAGTCCGAGGTCCGACCGCGCATCCGAGACTTAATGGCCGCCCTGTTCCGAGACATCCACACCGGCACCGGGGCCGGCACTCGCCTCAGGCTCAGCCGCAAGGAGATCAACCGGGTGCTGCGCCAGGGGGCCGTTTGGGCGGTGAAGCAGGGGTTCGGCGATCCGGACGACCTCGATATGACGGAGGAGGGCGGCTGTATCGACGGGGCGTCCGACGAGGCGGTCGGAGACCGGCCCAAAGAGAGGGGCGGCCCCCAACTAGGGACCCTGGGGTCCGGCAATCATTTTCTGGAAGTCCAGGCGGTGGACGAGGTTTTTGATCCAGAGGCCGCTCTGGCCATGGGAATCCGCGAGAAGGGCCAGGTCACGGTGATGATCCACTGCGGCTCCAGGGGCCTGGGCCACCAGGTCTGCACCGACTCGCTGAAGGTCATCGGCGCAGCGACGGCCCGCTATGGGATGGACCTGCCCGACCGTCAGCTGGCGGCGGTCCCGCTGTCATCCAGAGAGGGGCAGACGTATCTGGCGGCGATGCGGGCGGCGGCCAACTTCGCCTGGGCCAACCGCCAGTGCATCGCCCACTGGACTCGGTTGTCCTTCGAGAGCATGTTTGGACGTTCGTGGACTGAACTGGGCATGTGGCAGGTCTACGACGTTTGCCACAACATCGCCAAGATCGAGGAGCACGTCGTGGAGGGTGTACGCAGACGCGTTTGCGTGCACCGCAAGGGGGCGACTCGCTCCTTTCCGCCGGGTCACCGGGACATCCCGGAGCGGTACCGAGAGACGGGACAGCCGGTGTTGATCCCGGGCGACATGGGCCGCTACTCGTACCTGGCGGTGGGCGCGGCCAACGCCATGAAGGTCTCGTTCGGCTCGACGTGTCACGGGGCGGGACGGGCCGAGAGCCGGACCAGGGCCAAGAAGCTGATGAAGGGGCGCGACATCCGTCAGGAGTTGGAGGACCGGGGGATCATCGCCATGGCGCGGAGTTGGTCCGGCCTGGCCGAGGAGGCGTCGGTAGCCTACAAGGACGTGGCCGACGTCGTGCGTGTGGCGGATGCCGCCGGTCTGTCGCGCAGCGTCGCCCGAATGCGGCCTCTCGGGGTCATCAAGGGGTAGTTTTCTGTAACAGCAGGTACCGCTTGTTTTCTGTGACTGCGGGTGCCGCTCAAGGCAATCTCGAATTCGTTGCTGCAAGGGGGAGCCCCACCCCGATCTTGTACCCGCCCGGCCCACCCCCGGACTTCGTCCGGGAATAGGTAACCCCTCCCTAGCTTGGTTGTAGGAATCATAGGCGCGGAGAAATCCTGGATACCGGACGGTGTCCGAAGGCCTCTATCCGAAAACTCAACGCCCCGGAGATCAGGACGGGGTTAGCGGGTCCTGGTCTCGGAGGGACGGTAGTTTCTCGGAGCTACGCAGCAGGTCGAGGGCTTGTCGCTCCAGCTGCCGTACCCGCTCGCGGGTAACACCTATAACCTCGCCCACCTCCTCCAGAGAGCGGGGACGGTCATCGACGAACCCAAATCTGAGGGAGAGCAAGAGCCTGAGACGAGGCGGCAGGTCCTCCAGCGCGTGTATCACGTCCTCCCTGGTCAGCATCCTGATGGCTGTCTCGTCCGGCGACCACGAGGACGTGTCTTTGATGAAGTCTTCCAGCGTCGCATCCTGGTCGCCGACCGGGGTCTCCAGTGAAACGGTGCTCTGCCGCTGGCGCACCAGGCTCTCGACGGTGTCCATGTCCCATTCCAGCTCGTCAGCGACCTCCTGCATGGTGGGCTCCCGGTCGAACTTGCGCATAAGCGATCGCTCGGCGACACCGAGCAAACGGAGACGCTCGACGATGTGTACCGGAAGCCTTATCGTACGTCCCTGGTCTGCCAGGGCCCTGCTAGCCGCCTGCCGGATCCACCAGGTGGCATAGGTGCTGAACTTGTAACCCCGGTGGGGGTCGAACTTTTCCACGGAGCGCATCAGGCCCAGGTTACCCTCCTGGATCAGGTCCAATAGAGGCACCCCCCTGCCGAGGAATTTTCGTGCCACGCTGACGACCAGCCGAAGATTGGAGTTGGTCAGACGCTCGGAGGCTCGCCGGCCTTCGGTTTCCACCCGCCCCCACATGTTTCTTATGTCCTGCTCGTACCGGCCTAGACGCTGAGCGAGGGACTCAACGTCGTCCGTGGAGGTATTTTTGCCTGCGTCGTTGACCGGCCGCTCCAGGTCCGCTATAACCTCCAGTGGAAGCAGGTGCGAGAGCCGGGAAACCGAGGCGATGCCGGTCGTCATATCGGCTTCGGAGAGGTTGCTCTGGGCTCCGATCTCCGCCGGGGCACCTGGGGCCAGCGGTTCGTCGATCAGGGTGCGTACCCGTGGTTGGGCGAGGAGCGTGTCGAGGGTGCGGGTGGATTTTTTTGTGCCGGGAGGAAACGCAAGGGCCGTCAAGAAATCTCTTTGCGAAGCAAGGGAGCCGTAGACAACCGCCGCCAGTTCAGCCGTCGTGGGCTGACGGTCGTGATGCTCCCGGAAGCTCTGACGAAGCCCCTTGAGCTGCACCCACCGCTCGACGGCAAGGCCGAGCCGGAACTCCTCCGACTTGGTCAGGAGAGCGTGCTGGCCGATGGACCGCAGGTACTCCCTGACGGTATCCGTGACCTCGCCCGCCCGGTCGGCCTCGGCGGTCTCACGCTCCAACTCCCGTAGCCTCCGCAGCTCCTCGTCCTGTTCGTCACCAGGATTCGGGCCGTCCAGAGGCTGGAGCGGCGACCTGTCAATGTCCGGCATCGGGTCCCTCGTATATCGAAAGTGTGTTGGAAAACCATTTCGACCATATCAGACATTCGCGGGCCTATTCAACACGGGGGCTACGCACTATCACCCAGCCCACCAACGCCTGTGCCCCTGACCTGGTCGGGAGGTCTCTGTAGGGGCAGGTTTGAAACCTGCCCCTAATATCGCGACAGAACATTCAACGCTGAGCACGCGTTGGACACTATCCCACCGAGATGGGATGGCTTCGTCGTATGACGTGGATTCCGGTGGCCTTGAACGCGGCCAGCACGTGGGCGCCGGGGGAAAGCTCCAGGTTTAGTACGGACTCTCTGGTTACCAGGCTTACCAGGGGGAAGCCGCAGTCCACTTCCACCCGGGCCAGGGCACCTTGAGGTACGATGCGGACAATGGGACCCCGCAGGCGGTTGAGGGCGCTGGTGCGGGCATCTTCACGGGAGACCGGCTCCAGGACAACCACTTCCGGGCGTATCCCCATCACCAACTCTTCGCCCATCTCGAACCGGCCGACCAGGGTGACCTGGGCCTCTCCCACGGTGACCGTCGCCAGGCCGTCGGTGCGGGCGGTTACGCGGCCAGTCAGGATGTTCTCCACTCCGACGAACGATGCCACCTCCTCACTTGCCGGGGTGGAGAAGACCTCGTCGGGGCTGCCGACCTGGCGCAATCTGCCATCGATGAGGACCGCCAGCCGGTCGCCAAGTACCTGGGCCTCGCCGCGGTCGTGGGTAACGAACACCGTGGTGGTGCGGACGTCGTCCAGAATATCGTGCAGGTCGTCCAGCAGGGACTGGCGCGTCGGCGGGTCCAGTGCCGTGAAGGGCTCGTCCATCAGCAGGAGCTCGGGCTCCAGCACCAGGGCCCGGGCCAGGCTGGCGCGCTGTGCCTCGCCGGCGGATAGGGACCGTGCGTTACGCTCCGCCAGGTGAGCGATGCCGAGTTTTTCCAGCCAGTATTCGACCTGACGGCGGATGTCGTTTCGCGGGGCATGGCGAAAGCGCAGACCTGTCGCCACGTTCTCCCACGTGGACGCGTTTCTCAACAGCGGCTGCTGCATCACCAGGGCCAGCCGACGGCGGCGGCGCAGTGCGTTCCTGTCGTTAGTGACCACCTGCCCGTTATGTAGGACCTGGCCCCGCGTTGGACGTTCCAGAAGGGCCAGCAATTTGAGCATGGTGCTCTTACCCGATCCGTTGGGACCGATTACCGTGAGCGTTATCCCGGATTCGATGGAGAAGCTGGGCACGTCCAGAACAGGGCGGTCCTGGTACACCACCTGCACGTCTCTCAGCTCGGCGGCGGGGGCGTTCATTGTAGCCGTCCCCTCCGCTGAAGGAGCGTCAGGACCAGGTTGACCGAGAAGGCCAGGAGCAGAAGTATGATCCCCAGGGCGATGGCCAGGCCGAACTCTCCACGGTTGGCCGCCAGCACCGTGGCGGTGGTAAGGACACGGGTATCGCCCTTGATGTTGCCGCCCACCATCATCACGGCGCCGACCTCGGAGATAACTCCGCCAAAGCCGGCCATAACCGCGGTGAGCAGAGGCAGTCGCGCCTCCTGCACTTGGACCCAGAACGCCTGGAGCCGGGACGCGCCGAGTCCCAGAAGCTGAAGGCGGAGCCGCGGGTCCACCTGGGACATGGCCGCCATGCTGACGCCGGTAACGATGGGCAAGGCGATGACCACCTGGGCCAGAACCATGGCCCACGGGGTGTAGAGGATTCCCAGGGCCCCCAGGGGTCCGCTCCGCCAGATCATGATGGTGACCACCAGTCCAACCACGACGGGTGGGACGCCCATCCCGGTGTTTACCAGGGTGCTAACAAGGCCACGGCCGGAGAAGCGCCATACGCCCAGTAAGGACCCCAGAGGCACTCCGATACACATGCTGATGAGCGTGGCGGAGCCGGAGACGCGCAGGGTCAGAAGGAATACCTCCGTGACCTCCGGGTCGCGGCGTACGATGAGCCAGAAGGCCTGTCGAATACCTTCCCAAAGGAGGTCCATCTTATCGCCCCAACTCCCGTTCGGTCTTCCCGGCATCGGGTATGAACAGGGGTTGACCGAACTTCTCCACGCCGAAGACCCGTATTAAATCCTGGGCTTGAGCCGAGACCAGAAATTCGGCGAACGCCCCGGCACCCTCGTTGTTGATTTCAGGGAAGCGGTCGCCGTTTACCGGCAGGACCGAGTATATGTTGAGGAGCGATGGGTCCCGGTCCACCAGGGCTTCCAGGTGGAGATTGTCCTTCAGTGCGAGGAAGGTGCCCATGTCGGTGAGGGTGTAGGCCGACTTCTCCGAGGCGATGCCCAGGGTTGCGCCCATGCCCTGCCCCGCCTCCTGGTACCAGGAACCGGACGGAGTGATCCCGGCTATGGCCCAGAGGCCCAACTCCATCTTGTGGGTGCCCGAGTCGTCTCCACGGGAGATGAAGAGCGAATCGAGTTCGGCGATCCGGCCCATGGCCGTGGCGGCGGACTGCACGCTACGAAGCCCTGCCGGGTCGGAGGAGGGGCCCACCAGGGCGAAGAAGTTGTGCATCACCAGCGTCCGGCTCACGACCGCACCCGCCTCCATAAGCTCTTTCTCGGACGACGGAGCATGTACGAGGAGCGCATCGGCCTCTCCACGCTCGGCCATGGCCAGCGCCCTTCCCGTGCCCACGGCGATGGGCTTCACGCTGTATCCCGTGCTATCCTCAAAGACCGGGATGAGGACGTCCAGGAGGCCGGAGTCGTAGGTACTGGTGGTGGTGGCCAGTATGACCTCCGAGGTTTTTTCCCCCGTGCTGGTGCCGCAGGAAGCCAGGACCAGCACCAAGAGGCCCGTGAGTATAAGGGGCCGCCAGTTTACTGGATTCAAAAAGCCTCCACCCTATCCGCCGACTTCCGCCAGGACTTCCCCGGTCCGAGACGTGTCGTAGCCACCCAATCCATTCACCGAGTCCTTGAACTCCTGGCTTTCAAGAACGCCTCGCATCGCTTTGACCTGCGGCCATACCAGGCTCCGCCTGGTTAGCACCAGGTCGTAGCGCTCGTCACGTACCGGGATGAAGTCCAGGTCGAAGGCCCTGGCCGCAGCCAGGATTCCAAGTCCCGCGTCGGCGTGGCCGGTGGCGACGGCCTCGGCCACCGCCAGGTGAGTCTCGACCTCTTCTCCGTAACCGACGACCCGGGTACTGTCGATTCCCTTTTGCCGGAGTAAAAAGTCGAGAAGCACCCTGGTCCCGGAGCCTTTTTGCCGGTTGATGTACGTCAAGCCGCGTTTAATCACGCCTTCCAGACCCTCGATCTGATTTGGATTGCCTCTGGGAACCAGGAGTCCTTGCTTGCGCTGGGCCAGGATGACGACCACGACCGGCTCTCCGACGAGCACACGCCTGACAAAGGGCAGGTTATATTCGCCCGATTCCTCGTCCAGCAGGTGGCAACCCGCGACGTGGGCCTCGCCCCTGGCCAGGGCCATGAGGCCGGCCAGACTGCCGGCGTAGGTAGCGGTCGTGCGCAGGCCGGAGTGCCGCCGCAGATGGCTTGTCAGGAGTTCGAAGGCGAGGTCGTGGCTGCCGGCCATTACGAGGTCCGGATCGGGTTCGTTTTCGACCTCGGTAAGCGTCCCGGTCCGCGATGCCTCCTGTCGGAGGCGGGCCAGCCGGAGCGCGAAACTGGCCTCAACCTGCTCGGGAGTGAATCCCAGGCTCAACGCCTCGACCAGCGCCTCCGTAGCGATGGAGTTGAGGCGTGCCTCTCGTTCGGCCTGAAGTCCGGGACGTCCGTCGTCCTGTGCAACGAAGGTTCCCCTGCCCGGTCGGGCCACCAGGACGCCGTCCAGCACCAGGGAAGCGTATGCCCTGGCGACCGTATTGGGGTGGATGTCCAAGGTTCGGGCCAGCGCCCGAATCGTCGGCAGCCGAGAGCCGCGCTCAATGTGACCGCGGGCCAGGGCGAACTTTATCTGCTCTTTGATCTGGGTGTGGATAGGGGTTGGCTGAACAGGATCGAGAACAACCCAGTCTTCTATTGTACTAATAGTCATGTGGTAATTATAACGCCATTGTCAACAGAGGACTATTCTACCGTCCCTCAAATGGCTTTACGCTTGGGTAAAAGGGAAAGGTGCATATCATGCTGAGGCTCCGCGAAGCATCTGGGGTGGCGAGGGCCCCCTCCCCAGACCCTTCGGCCTATTCTTTGTACGCAACAGCGGCGTGTAGTCGTGTCAAGTGATATGCGCGACAGCACACCGGCAGGCACATTCGCAGTTGTTAGCGAAAATTTATAGGACAGAAAATATCCGGAGTCCTTTCAGATTCCGGTCATTAGCATTCCCCAAGGGGGGAGACGTTCATTGAGGGGGAGAGAACAGGTCTGGTGTTCTGGCTCTGAGATACGCTTACGAATTGTTTTTACGAGGACCCCGACAGGTCGGGGGACGAAGCAATCTGCCCGCCACCTTAATCGGTATTGGCGAGGACTCCGATTCTTCGGAGGAGAGGGTTTGGCCCCCCGGCCAGATTGCCACAGCCCTCCTTCGTAGGGCCTCGCAATGACATCGACGGTGGATTTCGGGGACGCTGCTCGGGGACACTGCGCAATGTATCGGCGCTAGAGCGCAGATCGGCCCCACGTCCATACCGGCCACGTCCCTGAAGTACACCCCCAAGGTTCACTTTTCCTCAACACGGAGCATCATCACTCCGTGAACCACAGGCAGTTCTTCTAAGGACTTCAGCGCGAGTTGCAATGAGGTTTCGCAGGCTCGATCGGTCATCAGCACCAGCTCGGCTCTTTCTCCGAGGGCACCGGTGTCCTTGTGTATCACCGAGTGCACGCCGACCCTGAACTTCGCGAGGGTTTCCTCGATCGGTTCCAGAACATCGGCAGGGTCGGTCACGGATAGTCGCAGATAGTACCGAGTCTCGAGGTCGTCGATGGGACGCACCGTCAGGCGGTTTACCGGCCTCGGCGGTATTGTGCTGCATGTCCCCAGGGAGATAGCCCTGCCGATCTCGATGAGATCGGCGACGACTGCGCTGGCAGTCGGAGAGGCCCCGGCGCCCGGTCCCTGGAAGACAATTTGTCCCGCCAGATCTGTCTCCACCTCGATGGCGTTGAGCGCCCCGCCGATCTGCGCTATCGGCACCGTATCGGGCACCAGTGCGGGATGCACACGGGCCTCCAATACGTCGCCGAGCTTGCGGGCTATCGCCAAGAGCTTGATCGTATGTCCCGTCCGCCATGAATAGGTCAGATCTCGTGCTTCGATGTTAGCAATCCCCTCGCGGTAGACCGTGCTTGGGTCCATGTGGACCCCCCACGCGAGGTTGCAAAGGATCGCCAGCTTGTACGCAGCGTCGATGCCTTCGATGTCGTTGGTTGGGTCGGACTCGGCGTACCCCAGTTCCTGGGCATTCTTGAGCGCGGTACGGAACTCCAAACCGTTGGTCGCCATCTGGGTCAGGATGTAGTTGGTGGTGCCGTTGACGATGCCCCTGATGGAAAGAATATCGTTAGCCGCCAGGTCCCTGGTGATCGGTGCGAGCACGGGTGTGCCGGCGGCCACGGACGCCTCGAATCTCACGTGGACGCCTTTCCCGGCAGCGAGGGATAACAGCTCCGGGCCCTGCCAGGCCACAAGCTCTTTGTTGGCCGTGACCACGTGCTTGCCAAGGCCGATGGCTCTGAGGAGATAGTCACGCGCCGCTCCCCGGCCGCCTATCAACTCAACGACTATATGGACATCGGGGTCGGATAACACCTCACCGGGATCCGTGGTCAACAGTTCGGACGGCACGTCAGGTGGTCTGGCTTTCGTCGGGTCCTTTACAAGTATCCTTCTGACGGAGATAGGACGGCCGATCCTCGCGGCCAGCTCTTCGCCCTTCTGGAACAGTACCCTGGCGACGCCGGTACCGACGACGCCCATGCCCAGGACGCCGATGCCTATCGGGGTATGCCCTCGGTCCGGTTTTTCGTATTGACTCATGGCGTCCTCCCTCATCGTGTAAGACAAATAAAAACCCCCGAGTGGTGTTCACTCGGGGGGCTGTGGCTCGGGTTTGTGGCTCCTAGATCTGCACACGAATGCGTGCAGGGAACCCAGGTCTCACCCTGGCCCCCCGGCTTCGCATAGTCATGGCTTTGTAGAAGCGGGTTTCGTTTGTCATGTTTGTTCTGTCAGCAGATATCCTACCGGGCATGGTGCCGGCTGTCAAACATTGCCGGCCGGCAACAACCCTGGTTCATACCGGCAGGGAAGGACGTCGAGGCGCTACAGGGCCAAACAAAAACTGGAGCCCTTTGGGACTCCGGTTCACACTTTCTGGGAAGTGGTGTTGGTTTTCATGGTTGCGGGGGCAGGACTCGAACCTGCGACCTTTGGGTTATGAG
>PVBE010843108.1_pt1 | contig 10010 bp, 6 predicted proteins | sample 1631181 | NCBI WGS metagenome assembly PVBE01 (sample SAMN08397723, study PRJNA350692) | Marine metagenome, whole genome shotgun sequencing project. | isolation source: water | place: Pacific Ocean | collected 2012-04 | reverse complement strand
TTACAAAAGGTAAGATTTCATCCGCCTTTTGTTGTTTTTATTTATCCACCAAAACATCTCCCCCACAATTCTGAATCGGTCAGAATGTGGGTGTTTTTTTATTTATACAACGTTGTGGCGTTATAGATGCAATAGAGTAATACTAGAGGTGGAGGTAGCTATTCCAGCAATTAAAAGGAGGGATTTAACCAAAATAAAGGTTGCTAGGTAATGCTCCACTCACTGGACGATGTTGGGACTTGTTTGGAGCCTGTGGATAACTTTTCGGTTTATTTTCGGTATAATAGATATATGATAACAAAAAGACAAAAAGAAATTTTAGATTACATAAAAGTTAGTGACAAAAAGAATGACTATACTCCATCTCTTAAAGAGATTAAAAAACATTTTAAATTAAAAGCAGAATCCACGATTCATCAACATCTGGATGCTTTAATTGAAAAAGGGTACCTGGAAAAAGAAAAAAATCAACCACGTGGAATAAGGGTTCCTCAAGATCCTTTAAAGAGCGGTGAAAAAATAAATATTGAAGATTTTTCAACAAATACACAAGTAAAAAAAATAAAAAAACTTCCAATAAATAAAATAATTCTAGGTGATGTAATTCAGGAAATTAAAAAACTTCCAAATGAAAGTTGTGACGTGGTGATTATTGACCCACCTTATAATATTGGAAAAGATTTCGGGAATAATTTAGATAAAATGGAGTTAAATAATTATATTTCTTGGTGCAGGGAATGGATAAATGAGTCAATACGTGTTTTAAAGCCTCATGGAACAATATTTATTTATGGTTTTAGTGAAATATTGGCACATTTATCTATTGAAATCCCAATAAATAAACGTTGGCTTATTTGGCACTACACAAACAAAAATGTAGCCTCTTTAAACTTTTGGCAAAGAAGTCATGAATCAATAATTTGTGCATGGAAAGACACCCCAGTTTTTAATAGAGATAATGTAAGAGAGCCGTATACCGATGGTTTCCTTAACGGTGCTGCTGGTAAAACAAGGAAAGGTACGGTAGGTAGATTTAGTAGTAATGGAAAAGAGACAATCTACAAAGCACACAAAGGTGGAGCATTGCCACGTGATGTAATTAAAATACCAGCCTTAGCTGGTGGTGCTGGTATGAATGAAAGATGGTTTATTTGTAAAACTTGCAAAAGTCAGGTTTTTGAGCCGAGAAAACTGAAGGACCACAAAGACCACAATACGATGAAACATCCTACACAAAAACCTTTTGAGCTATCAAAAAAATTATTATTATCAGCTATACCACAAAAGAAAGGTGTCATTCTAGTTCCTTTTGTCGGCACTGGTTCAGAGTGTGCGGCTGCAAAAAAATTAGGACATTCTTACATTGGATTTGAAATAAATCCAGATTATATAAAAATTGCAATGAAATATTTGAAAAGTATAAAAACCCATCTTGAATCATTTTAGTTTCGATATATAAAGCCATTACTATTCATTTTAATAATATTATTATTTTTAATATTATCGTTGTCTATTTCTTGTTTTAAATATTCAAAGTATTCTTTCTTATAGATTCCAAACCCATTCTCTAGGAATTTCAGTGAATGGATAAGATTGTTTTTTAGACTATATGGTAAATTTACGTGTATTCCATAGTAGTCGTCAACGTTTTTATCTTTTGATTTTTTGTTTCTATAATACCAAGATCGTTCCGTATCAACGAAAATATGTATGTTGTATGAATTATTTTCAAAATATATTTGAAAATCAACTCCTATTTTGTCTAATTTAACATCTCTGGTTACATTACTTTCTCCGAAGACAATCTTAGCTATAAAATAAGCATGATATTCAGTTAAAAAACCAAACTGAGTTCGGTAAAGTCTTGCTTTAAGGCCGTCAACAAAAGTTTTTGGATTAAACTTACTTTTATAATGCAAATGGTAGAGTTTCTCCAATTCCTGTTTATTAATTTCCACATATTTTTTATAGAAGTCTTGAAATCCAAGCCGCTCCTTTTTTTTAAAAAATAAGTTGTCCAATAATGTACTTGGATTTAGTGATCCTTTTAAATCTATCTCAACAGTTTTGTTTTTGTATAGCATTGGTTCTAAAACCAACTTAGACAGAAATAGTTCATATTTTTCTAGAAGACCCACAGTATTCATGAAATTTTAATTTTTATCAATTTCCTCTTTTTTTACCAGAAAGACATATGGAGTAAAAATCACAAAACCATTTTCAAAAGAGGTTGTTCTCTTGTCATTTAAGAATCTTAGATATGGCACCCTAAACTCACCTTTTTTTGTTTTTGGATCTGACAAACAAGCTGGTATCTCATATTTAATATCAATTGACTCTCCTTCGTTTGGTTTTCTAGATAGTGGCTTTCTGCTTATTACGCCACTGTGAGTAGTTTTTTTAACTTGGTAATTTAAAATATTCTCTCTATATTTAACTTGAATATCAACTCCTTTGTGGTCTAATTTTTCTGACATAAAGACAGTCCCTTTTCCAAAAACAGATTCAGCAACATATCCTGCATGTATCTGAGTTATTATACTTGCCCAAGTTCTATAAATTCTTGCCTTCAACCCACGGTCAAAACAATCATTACACATAGTTGTTTTTTTCTTGAACTTTTCAATTGAACCCTTTTTTTCTTTAAGGTATCTCTTGTAAAAATCATCAAAAGACAAGAAGGATCTTTCGTCCCAATACACCTCATATAATAGTTGAATGGCTTGGATATCTTTACTTAAATCCATCTCAACAATTTTAATGTGGCTATATTTTTTTCTATAGCTTTTTAAATCTATCGTCTTTAAAAATTCATTAATTTTGTTTAAATCCATATTAATATCAATCTCTAATAAAGACTCTTATAGTCTTTCTACTCCTTATATCAATGAATGTCAACTCTACCTACCGAGCCGTGGCGTTATAGATGCAATAGAGTCATGCTAGAAGTAGAAATACCTATTCCTGTGGTAAAGAGAGTCCTTACTATAATGATTTAGAGGATTTTTTCGGTTTATAAAAGTAATAAAGTTGGCTCTCCGAGAGCCAACTTTATATGAAACGCACGTTCTAGAGGGACTTATAAAGTGCCTAAAAATATGTTTTAATGCATAATAAGGGCCGTCTATTGAGGGGCTTAAAAGGTTTTTAGATAGTGTGAAAAATAGATAATATGTCTACAAATAATAATATAATGCAATATGAATCAAGAGTGTGGGCAACAGCCGATTCTCTTATCGGAGCAGGTATCAAACAAAGTGATTTTCCGAAGTTTATGATGCCGTTTTTTGCACTCATGATGGTGGAAAGCCGTCTTATTCGTGTGGCTGATGAGCTTAAAGAAGAGTTGGGTGGCGAAAAAGTAAATATGGACGACTTTCTGGAAGCGGCAAAGGATGAAGGCCAGGGTTATAACAGCCAGCTATTTAAGAAAAATAAGACGCTCAAAGATATCTGCAAAAATGATAAAACATTCGAGACGGATTTCGATGCGTATCTAAAAGCATTCGATAGTGAAACTAGGGATTTGCTGGGTATCGATAAGGGTAATGATGAGGACAAATATTTGAATATATCCGGAGTAATTGGGCAGTTAAAAAAGAAGAAGATCCTTTTTTCATTTGTGAAAGAATGGGCGGAAATAGATCTTAAGCCATTCAACAACAGCGAGATCACTACGCTAGAAGAGCATATCAAACGTAAGTGGGCGGACATATCTGCTGAGACAGCTGGGGAACAATATACGCCTGATGATGTAATTGCACTTATTTCAGAAATTGTTGCATCAAAAATAAAGGATCAGGGAAAATCTGACCGCTTCCTTACCATCTACGACTCAACATGTGGAGGAGGAAACATGCTCTTTGGTGTGGAAGACAGGCTAAAAGAAGATGTTAAGCGACCCACTGCTACTTACGGGCAAGACTGGAACGATGAGTTGTACGCACTAGCCAAGATAGAAAGCCGATTTCGACCAAACGCACACATTGAATACGGCAACACACTTACTGGTACAAAATTTCACGATAAAGAATTTGATGTCTGCGTTTCCAATCCTCCATACGGCATTCCGTGGAAAGACTTTGAAAAAGATGTCCGGAACGACAAGACGGGGCGCTATAAGTATTTCCCGGCAATATCCGATGGGCAGATGCTTTTTATGCAGCATTTGATCTCCAAGATGGGCATAAAAGGCATTGCTGTTGAAATTCATAACGGCTCGTCTTTGTTTAGTGGCGATGCAGGGAGTGGTGAAAGTAATACCCGAAAGCAACTCCTTGATGACGACATTGTCGAAGCAGTCGTTCAGCTCCCGACCGATGAATTTTTCAATACCAACATCTATACGTACCTATGGGTACTTAACAAGAACAAGGCAGCTGAGAGGAAAGACAAGGTGATGCTCATCAATGCGAGCGAGATGTTTACACTACTTAAGAAGAATAAAGGAAAGAAGCGAAAAGAAATTGGCAGAGACCATCGGATCGAAATCGTGAAGACGCTCGAAGATTTTAAGGATAATGAGTACGCAAAAGTATTTGATAAAGAATTTTTCTACTACAACAAGCAGGCACTCATGCTTACGAATCTTGATGAAGATGGTAAAACTCTTGAGAGTATTTTATCAACAAAGAAGAATACTGCAGGAGAAGAGAAGCGGGCAAGCTCAATAAAGTTAGCGCTTAAAGAGATTACGCAAAGTGGGTTTGCATTTAAAGCATTTGAAATAACAGAGTATGATGTGAAAAAACACCAAGGCTTGCAGGAGTATTTCAAGAACGAGCTCAAGTCACAAATCGATGAATTAGATTACAAAGAAAAGGACCTTAAAGTCGTAACAGATGATGCAACATATTATTTTGATACCGACAAAGAAACAATTATCAAAGAAGTCGGCAACAAGAAAGAAGCACTAGGGTGTGGCAAAATCGTGGTAAAAGGTAGCTTTAAGAAGGCGACGAAGAAGCAAGAAGCAAAGATAACAATCACTTGCGAGCTCATACCAGATTACCAGAAGGATTATGAAATCATCCAGCACAGTTTCGATGAAAAGAAGAACAAGAAGAACATAGATGAGTTTATGGCAAAGTATATCACCAAGCCATTTGAATTACTTGAAAATATGGTGGGCGTGGAGATTAATTTCAACAAGGTTTTTTACAAGCCAGAGAAACTGAGGTCTCTTAATAAGATTGTTAGTGAGATAAAAAATCTTGATGGAGAGTTACATAAACTGGAGTCCAACCTCAGCATTTAATATGAAATTTCAAACATACAAAAAATATAAAGATTCTGGTATTGAGTGGCTTGGTAAAGCGCCAAATGATTGGGAGATCAAACGGTTAAAAGATTCTCTGAAAATGCATTCCGGAATTCGTATAGGTCCTTTTGGTTCTTCGCTCAAGTCAAATTTTATTACAGATAGTGGGTATAAGGTTTATGGACAGGAAAACGTTATCAATGCGAGTTTTTCCTATGGTCGAAAGTATGTCGATGAAGAAAAATTTAAAGAGCTTAATCGGTACGAAATATTAACTGGAGATGTTGTTATTACGATGATGGGTACAACTGGTAAATCTATGGTTGTTCCTAAGTCAATCGAAAGAGGGATTATGGATTCTCATCTAATTAGGTTACGTATTGATAAATTCAACCCAAGACTTCTTTCGCTACTAATAAATGACTCGCACTTTGTTTATACTCAACTTAAATTGATGAGTAAAGGTTCAATAATGGATGGTCTGAATTCAAGGATAATCAACTCTTTATTGGTGTTGACACCGTCAGCAAAAGAGCAAGAAGAGATTTTACAATATCTCGACAACAAAATAACACTCATTGACAAAAAGATTGAGTTTTTGGAGAATAAAAAGGATAAATATTTGGAGCTGAAGCAGTCTTTAATAAATGATGCGGTGACAAAAGGATTAGATAAGAATGTTGAGATGAAAGAAAGTGGAATTGAATGGGTAGGTAAGATCCCGAAACATTGGAAGGTGAAGCGGCTGAAAAATATCTTCAACGAACGAATTGAAAAAAATTTGTTACCAAATGGAGAACCTGTGACAAATAACATTTTGTCTGTCATGAAAGATGTTGGAGTAATCAATCACAAAGACAAAGGACTGGTTGGAAACAAAATGTCTGAAGATATCACTAAATATAAGCTTGTTCATATTAATGATATTGTAGTTAATAAGATGAATGTTATGATCGGTTCCGTTGGTATTTCAAGAGAGTTTGGCGCTCTAAGTGTTATTTACATCATACTTAAGACCAAAAACACAGGCCTGGCGGGGTATTACGACTATTTGTTTAAGATAAAGAGATTTCAAAAAAGTCTCAGAGGGATTTCGACTGGTATCTTGGAAATACGAGAAGCAGTAAACACGATCTTGTTTATGGGTCAAAATTTTCCAACCCCTCCCAAGGATGAACAAGCACTAGTCGTTAATTTTCTCAATGAAAAAACAGAAAAGATTAACACAATTGTAAAAATAATTGATAAACAAGTCAACGTTCTACAAGAATTTAGAAAAACTCTCATCAACGATGTTGTAACAGGTAAAGTAAAAGTTACATAATTATGAATGAACAACAATTACAAGAAAAATTCCTCATACCATTTTTCACCGACAACATAGACGGGCTTGGATATCGCGAGGTGAAGGCAAATACCATCACCAACAATCTCGTCATCGAAGAGGATTTGAGAGAGTTTTTAAATTCAACAGAACTCAACGAGAAAAACTATAAAAAGCTTTTGAAAAAATTTGGAAACAATGAAGCTAAGCTTTTGTCTGGGTTCGTAGTATTTCTACAGGATAGAATTAAGAACTATCGAAACATGGCACTTTTTATAAACGACAATAAGAGTGTGACATTTGAGGGCTTGAAGTTTTATCTTTTTTATACAAGTGGATCAGAAATGCATGGTGATGCGCTGTTTGATCAAAATATTTTTTCTGTTGTGCAGGAACTACCGTATAAATATGATTATGAAGGAAATCAGATCTATTCATTTCGGCCTGATATTAGTGTTTTTGTAAATGGTATATTCCTTGGATTCAGTGAGCTTAAATCAAACTACAATAACCAAAGCGCCAGTAAGAATGGACGAGGAAAGGTTATTAAAGACTACAAAGAAGCGGTACTCGGATACCTCAAGATTGCTGAAAATAACGACGTGAATCAGAGTGTTCGAAAGGATTTTTTAAAGATATTTGAGAAGGCTATTCATATAACAACCACTGACGTTGAAGATACATATATTATTCGAGATATTGCTATCAATTTTGATGAGATAAAAGCACTTGAGGCAGAAGGGAAGAACAATTTTGATAACTATGAGATACGGGCTAAGAAAAGTTTTCGACCATATCCTTTGCACGACAAGAACACGAAAAAGACCGAGAAGTTAAAAGAGGTTTTTATCGCACTGTATTCCAAAAAAATGATAGAAAAGGAGATTCTCTATTACAACTACATTGAGAAAGAAGCAGTGCGTACCGTGGGCACAAAGTCTTTGAAGAATATCAAAGGTGTTTTAATTAGTCCGCGACCAAAGCAAAAGTATGGTACGGACAAGATCATGAGCAAGATCGATGAGTTTTTGGATCATGAGGATGATGACAATTACTTCCTAAACAAGCTAAAGGAAGAGCTTGCGGAGGTAAGTGAGGATGTAAAGACTAAACTCATTGAGAAGCGGATGGCGTACCAAAACAACAAGACTATCTATTCGTTGTTATTGCAGTATGCGGCAGGATTTGGTAAAAGTAATATAATTGGATGGTCGGCACTACAGCTAAAGGATCTGAAGAAGAACGATGAGTATGTATATGACAAGGTGATGCTTGTAGTAGATCGGGTACAACTGCGAGATCAGCTCGATACCAAGATGTTTAATATGAACATTGACAACAAAATGTTTGTTGAGGCATATAACAAGAGGACTTTTTTAGATGCACTTAAGTCTGATACGCGTATTGTTATCGTGAACTTGCAGAAATTTAATGACATCAAGGATGTGTTGGATGCAAAAGCTGTAGAAAAGCTTTCGAAGCTACGGGTGGTGTTTTTGATAGATGAGATTCATCGTTCGCAAAGTGGTGTGCAGAACGAGGAGATGGTGAGCTTGTTTGATGAGTTGCAATACACTTTTGATAAAAATGAAAAATACAAGACTGACAAGAAAAAGAAGAACTTGATCATTGGTTTTACTGCGACACCAAGCGATCATACCTTGGCGCGTTTTGGAGAATACAACAAATATACTGAGGGTGAAAAGATTTGGGTACCTTTTGATAGCTATACAATGCGAGAAGCTATTGAGGATGGATATATTCTCAACCCTTTGAGGGGTGTTGTGCCAGTATCGGCAAAAATGTATTACGAATTGCCGGAGGATCCAGTCAAAGGAGTAACTAATAAGGAAAAGGAGTATCGGATCATTAAGAAGAAGGTTTACGATAATGAAGAGCGGATTGATGCTATAGCAAAATTTGTAGTAGATAGATTGGTTCAAACTACATACAACAAGATTCGAGGACAAGCAAAGGCTATGCTTGCGACATCTTCCATTAAGAATGCGATTAAGTACAAGGATGCAGTCGAGAAGTACTACGCAGAAGCAATGAAAGATCCTCGTCACAGTAAGTACAAGGATGCACCAATCTATATTGTATATAGTGGGAGTGGGCAGGATCAATCACGGTCGAGCTACTATAACAAAGGGCTAACAGAGCAAAAAGTTTTACAAGAATTTGCACTATCAAAAAATGGGCTAATGATTGTGGTTGATAAACTCCAGACTGGTTATGACGAACCTCGCTTACACACAATGTTTCTTGATAAAGAAATCAACGGAATTAATGCTATCCAAACTATCTCTCGAGTAAATCGTACAATGAAGTATAAAAACGATTGTAAAATTGTCGATTTCTCTTATAAGAATGTGAATGTTGGAAATATTAAACGCGCATTTGAACATTTTAGCGATGTGGTGGTGAGTGACTTTGATCCATTTAGTCAACTCAAGTATCTAAACAAGCTTTATAATGAGTTAAAACAGAATGAAGTTTATACGAGCTACTTCGATTTCTTTGTCGAGATATGGAAAGTGAAGGATCGGGATATTGTGAAGTTTTTGGATTTTGAAGACGCACTTATTAAGCATATACGTGGCAATCCTGAGAGAAGTAAGAAGCTTAAGAAGCAAATAAATCAGTATTTCCACACTCTGAATTTGATTGAATACTTGATCGAGTTTGATAAGAAGTATGTTGATGTTCTCTTCCTTGAATTCTGGAAACGGTACAATCATGAGTACAATACGATTAACAAGCCGGAAGAGCCGAAGGATGACGTGCAGATTTATTTTGATGACAGGATAGGTATTGTAGAGCCACAGGAAGATAAGAAAAAAAAGAAAAAGGGAGAAGAAGGTCGGCCAGGTAAAAAGCGTAAATATAACATCCTAGACATTATCGCGAAGAAGAACGAGGAAGAAGAAATGATAGAGCAGCTAATAGTTGATTTTGAAAAGAAAATTGATATGTTCTTTAAATATATTTCTGAGACAAAGAACGGTGAGAATCTGATAGCTAAAATGCGTGATGTTGGTATAAAGTTTAGTGAAGCTGAAGTATATATTGATTTTGAAAAGGTCTACCGAAAATATGTGAGATTAAATAGAGGTAAGCTCGGTGAATTTTTTATTCTTGAGACAAAGGACATGTTGGATAAACTGTATGAAGATTTTGAGGAAAAACATAATAATCAATAATTTTAGCAAGAGTTCAAAAGTTTTATTATGGAGATAAGGGTGATAGAGTCAGAGACTCTCTATTGGGCCAGAAAAAAACAAAAATAATAAAAATTTGGTAGAATAAAAATATGAAAAATAATATAAAGAAAATTGAAAATATAGCTAAAGATGTATATAAGAAATTAGGATCAGGGCACCAGGAGGTCGTCTATGACAAAGCAATGCAAGTCGGTTTGCGACT
>PVBE012087695.1_pt1 | contig 10011 bp, 9 predicted proteins | sample 1631181 | NCBI WGS metagenome assembly PVBE01 (sample SAMN08397723, study PRJNA350692) | Marine metagenome, whole genome shotgun sequencing project. | isolation source: water | place: Pacific Ocean | collected 2012-04 | reverse complement strand
GTTTTATATGTGTAAGGTCGCGATCCGGGTTTATCTTTTTTTCTGTCGCGAGTTTTTCTACGTGACCAATAATGGTGTTGAGTGCCATGCCGCGTTCTTCCGCAATTTCAGCAAATGATTTCTCGTCTTTCAAAAGCGCGCGCGTCGTATCATATGTTGAGCCTACTTTTTTCTGAATCGTTGTCGTTCGTCCTGACCCTGGTTTTCCACCGCATGCTCGTATGAAGTTCGTATGAAGTGTTGCAAGTTCTTTTGTGTCAAATTTAGTAAATCTCTGTCGCGCGTTTTCAGACTGCTTCCGAAATTCTATGTCTTTCACGCAAACCTCGGGGTGTACTTCAAGCGCGCGATTATTGAGTCCGGCAAGAGAAAGACCCGCGAGTGTTCTCACTCGCGAGAGCGCTACATACCCTTGCCCATATTCAAATGTTTGCGAGAGATCCATATGCGCGGCGTCCAAAGACATTCCCTGGCTCTTGTGCACCGTCATTGCCCACGCAAGACGGAGTGGTATCTGATGAATGCGCGCAAGTACGCGTCCGCCATCTTCTATGAGCCATTCGTTCGGCTCCGCGAAGATAGTTTTGCCTGTATGCGCTTTCACCACAGGATGTCCGTTATTTTTTGAAAACCCTGTAACAGTGCCAAGTGTGCCGTTTACATATTGACGTCGTGTAATGTCGTTTTTCGTGAACATGACGCGCGCGCCAATTTTGAGCGTTAGTGTCTCCGGAGAAAGACAGCCGCGTTTGAGAGCAGCAATGAGTTTCTCCGGACCACGCGCTGTCATCTCAAATATCTTAGATTGCCCCGAGAGTTTATCAAGTTTCGCGTCGTTAATGACATCAACATCGGCGTTATGGCTATAAAGCTGTGTAATGCCAACTTTTGGTGTTTTTGCATAACGCGTTCTTAAAGTCTCTTTGTGTGATTCCTGAATGCGCCGTGCGCGAATAGCTGAAAGAAATTCAAGAAAAACTGTGTCTTCCTGTCGATGCTGTTCCCAGAGATAACAGGCGATAGGATTGAGAGTGTCCCATATGTCTGATTGGTAGGCGAACTCACTGCATGATGTATCTTTGGCGGTGAGAGACATTTGTTTTTGTTCCTCATTTTTTCTAAACACGGGTGGCAGTTGAAAAAAATCTCCGACTAAAATAACCTGAAGCCCGCCAAATGGCTCACGACTGCGTCGAATTTCACGACACACTGCGTCAATCATTGAGAGAATTTGCGCGGAAAGCATTGATACTTCATCAATAATGAGAACGTGCGCGTTGCTGACACGTCTGACAATGTTTCTGTTTTGTCCAATGCGGTCTATGTCATATTTCGTGAGATTGCGGCGCACACCAATACCGCTCCATGAATGAATCGTAAATCCTCCAATGTGGGTTGCGGCAATACCGGTGGAAGCTGTGATCGCAGGTTCAATTCCACAGTCACGCAGATAGGCAACATATTGATTAACGGTGTGCGTTTTGCCGCTTCCCGGTTCGCCAGTTAGAAATACATTAGCGCCGGTTTTTAAAACTAAGAGAGCTTCTTCTTGAGTCATGATAGATGATTGCAATAAGATATTCAGGTTGCGTTGTCCCCGTAAATCACTAGAGTCGCACGATAAATATTGTCTGCAGTATATCATAAACCCCTAAAATGCGGGGCATTTTAGGGGTTTATTAAAGTAGGCTCGAATAAGAAAACTTGCACTTTGAAAATAAGTTCTCTATTTATTCCAATGTATTAATTTATTTTGTAGTGTTGCCAATATCATGTTTAGTAAATATCCGAGTAGCCCTGTTATAAGAATAGTCGCATACATCGCTTCAATATTGTAAGTTATCTGAAAATCAATAATTTTGCGACCAAGTCCAACATTTGTGCCGATAAACATTTCTGTAACCACAATGAGAATAAGACAATAATTAAGAGCCACTCGCAGACCTGTAAATGTCTGAGGCAAGCTCTCTCGAAATAATACTGAGCTAAACATTTGCAGTTTATTTGCTCCCATAATTTTTGCTACTAATATACGCAATTTACTTGCATTCATTATTCCATAAGTGGTATTAAATATGACAATTAATATAGACGCAAATACAGCAACTGCGATTTTTGATGCATCTGTAATGCCAAATATGAGTATAAATAATGGAAAAACTGTAGTCGCGGGTATTGACCTCAGGAAATCAATAATAAATTCAAAGCTTTGATATAATTTCTTTGAACTACCTAGAGCAAGCCCAAGAGGTATTCCAATAAGGGCTGTTATGGCGAAAGAAATTAATGTGCGCAGAGATGTCATCCACAAATCCATTGTTACCTCTTTGCTCCAAATTAAATCAAATAGAGATAGGGTCGTCTCAATGGGTTCTGGCAAGAAAAAATTATCTATTATATTAGACCAAGATACAAATAACCATATAAAAATTAAAACAGATGGACCTATTAATGCATGCCAACTTTTATTCATAAGCAACAAATTTACTAAATGACGACAAGACGGTATTTTTAATATTTTGAAATCTGCTGGAAATTAAAAATTCTTTTGTCCGAGGATATATTTCTGAATTCTCAATTAACTTAAATGATGGCAGTCATCATTAATTCTTTAGTTTAAGAACACTGCGGAGGAGGAGGGATTCGAACCCTCGAGGCGGTTACCCGCCTAACACCTTAGCAGGGTGCCCCATTCGACCACTCTGGCACTCCTCCTCCGCGTTACTCTTAAACGTGTGGAATATTTTCTAAATCAAAATTGGTGTGGAGTATGCCACTCTGACACTTCTTCAAGTATCTTTACAATACTACATTTTGGTAATTTTTCCAGTTGCGGGTGTGAGGTACTCTTGTTACATCTCTTATAGAAAACGACAAAAAAGAAGAAAGGATTTTATTGATGTCTATGGAAGAATTTAAATTAGCAGTTCTTTCACTTGGTGACTTTTCGGATGCAGAGATTGAAAAACTTTTTTTGATCTTGAAGTTGCGAGCGAAGATAACATAACGGAAGCGGTGGGGTTCCTAAAACGTTATCGCCCTATATTGCTTCAGAAAATTGAAAAAAAATATCTCCGTAAAGCTGCCGTCTAATTCAGGCGGCTTTTTTAAGTTTTAATCTTAATGCGCAACAGTGCAACACAATACCATGCGCGCGCCGGCGTTAATTAAAATTTTCTTTGCCTCGTTTAATGTCGCACCGGTTGTAAAAATATCATCAATTAAAATAATATTTTTATTTTTTATCTTCTCTGTGTTGCGCACTTCAAAAGAACCGATTACATTTACCATTCGCTCTGCGCGGTTTTTAAGTGTCGTCTGACTTCGCGTATCTTTTATTTTGCACAGCACGTTTGTTGAAAGTGTAAACAAATTATCTCTAACGGTAAATTCTCGCGCTAAAAGTTCTGCCTGATTAAATCCGCGCTTTCTGAATCGTTTTTTGGAAAGGGGAATTGGCATTACAAGAGGATGAACAAATCCTCTAAAAAGCGCCTCGTCTGAAAGATCTTCACAAAACCATTCATACATATATCCGGCAAGAAGACGTGCCACGTCTTTGTTGCCTTTATATTTCAAAGACCATATCATGTCGCGAGTTGCTTGCTCCTTGTACTGAAATACCGAGAAAAATAAACTGTCGGCTTTTTCTTCCACCTTTGGGAGTTTCGTAAAGCAAGATTCACATAGATACACTCCATTTTGTTTGCATCTAAAACACGATATTGGAAAAAATATGTTTAGAATAGAAGTGAAAATGGTACGTATAGTTTGCATGTTGGTCAAATGTCAAAGGTTAAATGTCGCCGTCCCGCAGGACGGCTCGGTGTGGGGATAAATATAGCACATTTGATACTCCAAATATTTATTTGCGTGGTATAATTATATTTAGTAGCGGAACAAGTACTTAGCAAATGATGGTATATATGGAATATACTTGATAGAATAATGGTATATGAATAATGTTTCATCGACATGGGCATCTTAGAACAGATTACTGGATTTCCCGAACGCTTTCTCAAGCGGTTTCGTAGTGGAGATGATAGTGTCGTCGGTATTGATATCGGCGCCTCTTCTGTTAAGGTGGTGCAACTGCGGAGAAAGAAAGGACAGGCAATCTTGGAGACATACGGTGAGCTTGCACTCGGGCCGTATGCAGACCTTGAGGTTGGTCAGTCGGTACAGCTTTCAGTAGAAAAAATTACTGAAGCCGTTAAGGATGTACTTCGTGAAGCTAATGTAACGACCAAGCAAAGTGCATTTTCTATCCCGCTTTCTTCAAGTTTAACCTCGGTCATTGAGTTCCCTGCTGTTTCGGAAGATGAGCTTAAAAGCATGGTTCCGATTGAAGCGAGAAAATACATTCCTGTTCCTATTTCTGAAGTTACGCTTGATTGGTGGATTATTCCACACCGTGACAGGGGTGTTGTAGGCTTAGAACTAGAGGCCGGTCAAGAAGAACATACAGCGCGTGCTAATGCGAAGGGTAGGAAAAAAGACACTACGAATGTTTTACTTGTTGCTATTCATAACAATACTATTGAAAAGTATCGTCAAATCGCTAAGTCAAACGACCTTAATGTTGGTTTTTTAGAAATTGAGACATTCAGTGCTATCCGTTCTTTGCTCGCAAGAGGTACGTCTACGTTTCTAATACTTGATATGGGGTCAAGTACAACTAATGTTTCGGTAGTTGAAAGCGGCGTGGTGTATCGATCACATGTTATCAACCGTGGTTCGCAAGACATAACTATTGCTCTCTCAAAATCACTCAGTATTAGTATTTTAAAAGCCGAAGAGATGAAACGCACACATGGGCTTGTAGACAAAGAAGACGAAGGAAGCAAGGTTCATGAAACAGCGCGGCTTATTATGGAGGGCATATTAACTAAAGTAAATCGTGTATTACTTGATTACGAAAAAAAGGAGAATGAGGCAGTTAGCCAGGTTATACTATCAGGTGGAGGTGCATTATTAAAAGGAATAACTGAACTTGCCGCGCAAAATTTAGACACAGAAGTTGTGTACGGAAATCCATTTGAAAAAGTTGAAACCCCTGCATTTTTAGAAGACGTGCTTAAAAATATTGGTCCTAGTTTTTCTGCCGCGCTTGGTGTTGCATTGCGGAGATTGCAGGAAGTTGAATAGACAAAAAAGGCTCTAGGCGTTAGGCACTAGGCACTAGGGAAAACGGAAAATTCCTAAAGCCTAATTCCTAAAGCCTAAAGCCTAGAATTATGGCTGAATTTAAAACATCATTTATCCCTAAAAAGCCGATTACGCAGGCACAGGGGAAAAAACCACAGAAGGGTGTGAATTTAATATTGTTTACCTCGCTTATTCTGTTCCTCGCGACTTTGCTTGTTGCTGGAGGTGTATTTGTATATCAATCACTGCTTGAACGGCAAGAACGGTCACTTGCTCTCTCAATTGAACGCGCGCGGGAAGCAATTGAGCCGGAGCTTGTTGATAGCTTGAAGCGAATTGATTCAAGGATTGAAGCGACTCGACAAATCCTTGATGGACACCTTGTTATATCAACTGTTTTTAATCTTCTTGGACAGCTTACTCTTGAAAGCGTGTCATTTGACGGACTGCTCTTTAGCATAGAGCCGAATGGAAAAATTATTTTGAAATTAAGCGGTGTTTCACGAGACTATTCTGCTGTTGCGTTACAATCAGTTATTTTTGGAGAGAATCGATTTATTGAAAACTCCATTTTTTCTAATTTACATCTTAATCCGCAGGGTAATGTATTGTTTAATTTCTCTGCCAATATAAACGACCGGCTTGTTTCGTATAAAAATATCGATTCAAGCTCATTAGGAATTTAGATTTTACCTATGCCCAAACACATTACACCAGTCATACTTGTCATGGTCTCAATTGCGCTCTTTTTCTTTTTTATTGTACCGCGTTACGAGGGGATTAAAGATATACAAGAACGAATTGTGCCCCTAAACGAAGCATTAAGCAACTCAAAAAAAATACAAGCGGTTCGCGACGGTTTGCTTAGCAGTTACAATAATATCGCAGAAGCAGATCTTGATCGGCTTCAAAAAATTTTACCGGATCACGTTGACAATGTTCGTCTTATTCTTGAAGTTGATCGTATCGCGTCACGTAATAATATGATCCTTCAAAACGTGGTGACGCGAGGCAGTTTTCGGGATGAGCAAAATACGCTTGGTCCGAATGATTCGCTATTCGGAAAGCTCCGTATTAATTTTTCAATTGCTGGTCGCTATGATTCATTGGTCAATTTTCTCTCTGAATTGGAACAGAGTCTGCGGGTTGTTGATGTTGTCGCGTTGTCTTTTTCTCGCGGCGAGGGTGATTTTTATGAATATGAAATTGAAGTTGACACATATTGGCTCAGGTAAACAAAAAACTAGTATAAGTATATGTATAAGTATACCGTGGAGTTAAATAATGATTACAAATGAATATACATATACTTATACAAAATACATATACATAATACTATGTCAGACAAAACAAAAAACATTATTGGTGGCGTTATTATTTTTGTTGTAGTTTTTGCCGCGTACTCATTTTTCTTTGTCAAAGACGAAGATTCGGCATTGCTTGTCTCGCAAAGTGCTGGGGGGGTGCGTGGAGGGTCTGAAATTGTACAAGAATTTCTTGTACTTTTGAATACGCTTGGAGATATTAGGCTTAACATAGATATTTTTGAAGACCCTATTTTTAACAGTTTGCGTGACGAAAGTGTTGAGCTTTTTGACGAGCCGCAAGGAAGAGAAAATCCTTTCGCACCTTTAGAAAATCAAGGAGTCTCGCTGTAAGCGGGACGACTATGATTTTCTTAACCCCCCAAATTTAAGTAGACAAAAAGGCTCTAGGCTCTAGGCACTAGGCACTAGGAAAAAACGACAATTCCTAAAGCCTAATTTCTAAAGCCTAGAGCCTAGAATCATGGTATTTCTAGACTATCTTGTTCAAAAAGGTATTTTGCAATCAAAAGAGTTGGACGATGTTATTGAAGAGTCTGCTGATACAGGGAATATTGAGCTTGCGCTAAAAAAGCGTAGCATTGACACAGACGCATTATTAAAACTCAAATCAGAATATTACAACGTCCCGTTCCGAAATGTTGAGTCACAAAGTGTTTCAACAGAACTTTTGCATTATATTCCAGAAGAGTCTGTACGGCATTATCAATTTATTCCAATTGGTTTTGAAAACAGCGTGCTTGAGGTTGGTATGTTGAACCCAGAGAATACTGAAGCGCGTGACGCGCTTCAGTTTATTGCTTCCAAGTTAAATGTTCCTTTTAAAATCTTTTTAATCTCAAGAAAAAATTTTGATGTCTTGCTTGAGAATTATCGGGGTTTAACTGGAAAGGTGCATGAAGCCCTCTCTGAACTCGAGGCAGAATTAACCCCGACACAAAGACATGTTCCTGTGCCGAAAAGCGACAAGAAGGCGGACGCAAAAGAAGACATGCTTGCTAAATCTGTCACTGGAAAACTGAAACAGGCTACTCAAAAGACTAGGCCGCAAGACTTGCAGAAAGCCATAGACGATAAAACGATGTTTGTTGAGGATGCTCCAATAACTAAAATAGTCGGGGTGATTTTACGACACGCCATTGATGGGCGCGCATCTGATGTGCACATTGAGCCGGCAGAGAAAAATATCAGGGTGAGATTTCGCGTTGACGGAGTTCTTCATACAAGTTTGAAGTTGCCGATCTCGGTTCTTAATTCAGTTGTCGCGCGCATTAAAGTACTTGCCAGTTTGAAGCTTGACGAGAAAAGGAAACCACAGGACGGGAGATTTCCTATGAAGCTTGAGGATAGAACAATTGATTTACGTGTTTCCACTTTTCCTGCGTATCATGGAGAAAAAGTTGTGATGCGTATCCTTGACCCACAGCGTGGCATTGCTAAGCTTGAAAAAACCGGCCTTACGGTAAGGAATCTCAAAGAAGTGCAAAAAGCAATCAAGGCGCCGTATGGTATGATATTATTAACTGAACCGACAGGCTCAGGAAAAACAACAATGCTTTACGCAATGCTTAATGAATTAGACCGTGACCAAAAGAACGTAGTAAGTCTAGAAGATCCGGTTGAATACAGCGTTTCTGGCATGAATCAATCGCAAGTACACCATGAGATTGGTTATACATTTGCCAAAGGCCTCCGCACCATTCTACGACAAGACCCGGATATTATCATGGTTGGAGAAATTAGAGACCGAGAGACTGCAGAACTTGCTATTCAAGCGGCTTTAACAGGTCATTTGGTTCTCTCCACACTTCACACCAATAACGCGGCAGGAGTAGTGCCGCGGCTCGTGGATATGGGCGTTGATCCATATTTAATTGCAGCAACCCTTATTCTTGCTGTGGCACAGCGATTAGTGAAAGTTATTTGTCCAAATGCAAAAAAACCAGTACCAATTGAAGGAGGTATTAAGGTTATGATTGATAAATTGTTTGAAGATCTACCGTCTGAATTTAAAAAAACACTTCCTGAGTTTAAAGAAGTTCACGAAGCGGTCCCTACGCCAGATTGTCCAGGTGGGACACGTGGCAGAACTGGAGTATTTGAGCTATTTAGTGTTGATCGTGCAATGGAGAATGTGATTCTTGAAAATCCGGTTGAGGGAGAGATCTTAAAGGTTGCACGCGCGCAAGGCATGTTCTCTATGAAGGAAGATGCGATTATCAAAACGGTAGAGGGTATCATTCCCTTTGATGAAGTTAATACTTTGTAATATAATATAATCAACAAAAAGGCTCTAGGCGTTAGGCACTAGGCGCTAGGAAAAAACGAAAATTCCTAAAGCCTAAAGCCTAAAGCCTAAAGCCTAAAATCTAAAACCTAGTAGCATGGTTGAGAATAATGAACAAAACACAAAACAGAAGAAGCGCAGTGTCTTAATTATTGACGATGATAAGTTCTTGCTAGACATGTATACTCTGAAATTTAACGAGCTTGATTTTAATGTTTTGACTGCGCTATCAAGCGAAGACGCACTTAATCTGCTTAAAGAAAGTAAGCCAGATGCAATTTTACTTGATATTGTTATGCCCGGCATGGACGGATTTGAGTTTCTGAAGAAAGTAAAAGGAGAGCATGTTGCGGATGACTCGTTCGTCATTGTGTTATCAAATTTAGGGCAGGAATCTGATATTGACAAGGCAAAACAAATCGGCGCTGACGGCTATATTGTAAAAGCAAGCGCAACACCAAGTGAGATTGTGAAGAAGGTTGTTGAGTATTTAGAAAAACAAAAGTGAACAATAAGGCTCTAGGCGTTAGGCACTAGGCACTAGGGAAAACGGAAAATTCCTAAAGCCTAATTCCTAATTCCTAAAGCCTAAAGCTATGGACAAAACAAAACTAGACGAATTAATAGATATTGTCATAAAAGAAGGTGCGTCTGATTTGCACCTTTCAGCAGGCAGAAAGCCCACCATTAGAGTGGCGGGTGATCTTATTTCTCTTGTAAAACAGCCGGAGCTTTCAAAAGAAGATACGTTAGCGTTCCTGTCTTCTTTAGTAGGAGAGGAGCGTAAAAAAGAATTTCTTGAAACACACGAAATTGATTTTTCCTATTCAACTCAAGAAGGGATGCGCTTTCGAGGCAATGCGTTCGTCCAGCGTGGTGCTGTGGGTGTTGCGCTCCGCCTTATTCCCGCAAAGATAAAGACGCTTGAAGAACTTAATTTACCACCTATTCTTGAAATATTTACACAGCGCAAGCAGGGATTTTTCCTCGCCGTTGGTCCGGTCGGACACGGTAAATCAACAACACTTGCGGCAATGATTGATATTGTTAACAGAGAAAGGACTGAACATATTGTTACCATTGAAGACCCGATTGAATTTGTCTTTAAAGAAGGCAATTCTATCATTGATCAACGTGAAGTCGGTTCTGATACCCAAGAATTTCATTCTGCTTTGCGGTCTGTTTTCCGCCAAGATGTTGATGTGATAATGGTTGCCTAAGATTATTAAGGATATTGATAATTTTCTTGAT
>PVBE010794005.1_pt1 | contig 10011 bp, 15 predicted proteins | sample 1631181 | NCBI WGS metagenome assembly PVBE01 (sample SAMN08397723, study PRJNA350692) | Marine metagenome, whole genome shotgun sequencing project. | isolation source: water | place: Pacific Ocean | collected 2012-04 | reverse complement strand
CTGCCCGAATGTTCGCTTACCGCGAAATCCGCCCATCTACCCGTGTCAATGTTGACACTCATGGACTTGCCAGGACCGCCGTTTACAGAGCCGCAAACGTACTCGCGTGCCAAAATCTTACCGCCCGGTAGCCACTCGTTTAAAATGCTTGGATAACTCGCAAGAACCGCGCTGTTAATCTGATCGAAATCCACAAATTGCTCCTCCCTCAACAAATTGCATTATTCGCAATATCAGGTCAAGAGAGAAACAGCGTCAGCTTCCGATTTTACAACGCCCGCCTTGCCGCCAGCGTCATTCACGCGGTTAATAAAATTTTCTTGCTCTGAAGAAACTTTGCCAGTGGGTGTCTTAACTTCCAGCGCGACAAACCGCGCAAACGTTTTTCCCACCATGTCGGATGTGATTTCGATGGTCTGCCAGCCAATCAAATCAGACGAACCCTTGCACAATCCATAACTCACACGGCGTGGGTAATCCAAAATAACGCGCCCATCCATGTGCTGTGCAACCTTGCCTTGCCAGCCGTTCCCAACGTCTTGACGGAAAAGGCGCGTATCGCTACGCGACCCAATCGCCAGGAGAATTTTGTTTTGTATGTCTCGTTCCAGCATCCACTTCCACAATCTCCTCCCATGTTGATAAACCGTCAACATCTTTGGACATTGTAACACCTTCTGCGCTGGTGTGTAGCACTCGCCAGTCCTTTTTTTTCAGGTCGGCAACCACCTTAAACGAAACAATTTTTATAAGTTTTGGCATGCCTAAAGAATAACACACAAAGCAAGCCAATCACGGGAAAGATATACCAAAATTATGGTAACAATTTCCCTTGCAATTTATTTTTTACCAGATGTGGTGTCACCGCTGTCTTCGGGATCAACATAACCGATTTCTTCGTCCCAATCCCCCAGGTCTAGTCTCTCGCTGATCGAGCGTAGACCAGAATCGAACAGCGATCCTTTCGCCTCATTTTCTGTGGTTTGCACCGCTGTTTTTATCATTGTGTCGAGCATCACCACTTGTCTTGCCCAAGCTACGATGTCTTGGTCTAAATCGCGCCATAAAACACGCGCCTGAAGTTGCTGTATAAATTTATCTGTAACCATAAAATCTGAATGCACATCTCGTTCTAGCAGTTTCAAATCTATGCCAACATCGATGATTTTTTGCAAAGTCTTCAATGAACAGTGTTTCCTTGGCAAACGTGCGTGAAGCTCTGTCGCGGTGAAGCTCTGGCGTAATGACATGACAATATCACCGATCACTCTGATTACCGTTCCGGTCTTGTCAGAGTAACCTTTCCATTCATGGATACCTGGACCAACAAATTCTGGAACATTTTGAACTTTAACAAACGCTCTAGTCGCTGCCTCCATCATATTATAGCGATTTCTCCACCAATAAATATCAACATTGCGGATAAACCTTTTGTTTTGAAGTTCCCAAATTTTCCTTGTGCTTTTGAACCGCTCGCGCCCGCGCCTCAATTGCTCCATAACGCTCTTAGATGGTTGTTCATCGGATATAGTCGATAAAAATCTGCGCTGTTTCTTCACCGTCAACCTCCCGTTTTGTGTTTCCACCGGACATATGCCCATCCCGGCTTGTATCCTCGCATCTTAGCAATATGTTGCAATTCCTGCAACGTTTTCGCGCGGCCAACCTCCTGTCTGCGTTGACGTTTTTTCAACTCCAACAGTTCACCGGACTTTTCTTCAACAACGCGTGCGTCAACAGAGTAAACGTGTTGACATTCCGGACACTCCTTCCGTGGGCGATGAACAACATAGCAATTTGGGCATTGACGCACCTGTACACCACCACCACCGGCACGGGTAACAGCTTTTTTGTCGGTGAGCTTCCATTCGTAGCTCTCGTTTGGAAGACCATGCCTTAACGCATTACCCGCGTGATCTAAAATGATTGCTTCACTCTTGCCCTCAGACGGTCGAAGCGCGCGCCCGACTTGCTGCAAATACAACGGCAACGATTTTGTAGGGCGCAACAGAATAGCCGCCTCAATGCCAGGAAGATCAAAACCCTCACCAACCAAATCAACGTTTGTCATCACTGTAGCGCGTCCCTCTGAAAACGCGCGTAGACGTAAATCACGCTCATTTAACGACAGACTGCCGTCTATGTGTACTGTCGGTATTCCGCTGGCTTCAAATGACGCGCGCGTTATTTCGCTGTGGCGTATCGAAACACAAAACACAATGGCGCGCTTACCGTTCGCCAAGCGCTTATAGTGGTCAACCGCATTACCAACCACCGCGTTATCCAACATTAGGGTTTCCACCGCATCCCGTTGAAAATCTCCCATTCGCGTGCGTATTCCGGTGAGGTCCGGAGTCGACGGCGCAAACACCCGTGGATTAACAAGATAGCCATCGTCTATAAGTTCCTGGGTTGTCGGCCCCTGAACCATTTGTTCGAAATACCGGCCCAGCCCCTTGCCATCTAACCGTGCTGGGGTAGCAGACAGTCCAATATGAAAAGCCTCGTTAAAATGACTGAACACACGCGCCCAGCCAGCCGCCCCAACATGGTGGCATTCATCCCAAACAACCAGTTTCGGCGCTGTAACCCTGTCTAAACGCCGTTTGAGCGTGTCAATGGATGCAATTTGAATAAGAGCGTCGTTTTCTGGGAACCCAGCCGCTATAACGCCGTGTTCGACGCCGATCTCGTTAAACGTTGCGCTCGCCTGACGGATTAACTCTCGACGGTGACATATAAATAGAGACGGCAACCCTCTACTAGCTGATCCCTGCAACATGAACGCGCTGACCGCCGTTTTGCCGCCGCCAGTTGGTAGCTGAAACAAAACAGAGTGAGCGCCAGAACGTAAGTGCTGACGTATTCCAACCAAGGCCGCGCCTTGGTATGGGCGCAGCTTCATATCAGATCGTGTTTTTCCAACGGGATTTTGAGCTTTTCAGCCGCAATCAAAATCGGACGGTGATATTTGAAAGGTATAAAACCGTTTGTACCGTTTCTTTCGCGTGAGTACGTCCATCGGTAAACTGTGGACGCGTGCGACAAATCTAAAAGTGTTGCCAGCCGCCGAGCGCCACCAAAACGTTTAATTATTCGTTGTGCGGGTGTTGAGAATGGTTCGATTTGCATGGTGCATTATTAACAATATTTTGCTGTTTTTGCAACTAGTTTAGTGTTGCGTAAAGTGCAAACACCTGTAAAATCAAACTATAATTTTGGTCGCATATTGGTCGCGCTATGGATGAAAAGTGGTTTAAAGAACGAATGGCCGAAAAGGGCATTTCGCAACGCAAACTAGCGGAAATGTGTGGTAAGGATGCCGCTCAAATCAATCGTATACTGTCCGGAAAAACGACAATCAATACATCGCGAGACAACAAAACGTGCAAAGCGTTTAGCGAAGCCCTTGGGGTTCCGCTGTTTGAGGTGTACCGACGCGCTGGTGTTATCGACGCCAGCATTGCCCCGGCAACAAAAGCCCAGGTTATAGGGTATGTTGAGCCTGACAGCACCGTTGAGCCTGACAGCACCGGCTTGGAAATCGAGGCTCCGGTTGAAATGTCCGAGGACACCCGCGCTTTAATTTGCCGGTTTGCCGATAGTGCGCTCGACATGCAAGACGGTTGGACGTTTTTTTATGAGCCGTGCAGCGACGTACACGCTGACGCATTAGGCCGTTTGTCTGTGATTGAGAAAGACGGCACGAAATCCGTGGGGTTTTTAAGGCGCGGCTATGTTTCCGGAAGCTACAATATAAAAGCGCTCGACAGCAGCGTTGCGGAAAACCAACAAATTACCAGCGCGAGTCCGATCCTCTGGATACATAGCTAACCTCCACCGAAAACTTATGTTGACCTAACAACAACAGATTGCGATAATTGCAACACTCAAGGGGAGTGTTGTTATGATATCGTTTTTCAAAAGACTTTTTACCCTCGCTACCATCACCGTTGTTGTCATCATATTTGTCTACTATGTGATGGTGGCAATATGACGATTACAACGTGGTTGGCGAAAGCAAAAGCCGGTGAAACCTTCGTATATTACACCGGCAATGCCATTAAATCCTTAGATTTTGACATCACCGATACGGTTAAAGCGGCGCGTAGACTTGCTGTCTCAGGTACATGCGCGCTCACCCAAAAAAAGGTGAGTAGTTACCGCAATATCAACACCTACGAGTATCGTGTTACCAAGCTCAAACATCCCAATTCCTCACTGACATGGTGGACTTGATGGCTGAAGCAATAATGCCACGCTCAAAGGAGCACTGGCTCGAACTGCGATCAACAGACATTACCAGCACGGACGTAAGCGCCCTCACAGGTCACAACCCTTACAAAACCAAATTCCAAGTCTTCAAAGAAAAGACAACGGGCGCGGATTTTTTCGTGGATAGCGATTTCGTTCGTTGGGGAAAACGGCTTGAAGCACCAATAGGATTTGGCGTGGCGGAAGATGAAGGGTGGTCGGTCGCACAGATGCCAGAGTACATGCGCCACGACAGTTGCCAAGGCGCGGGATCAAGTTTTGATTTTAAAATACTTGGCAACAGACCCGGTTTGCTGGAGATCAAAAACGTCGACTATTTTGCGTGGCGACGTAATTGGACAGAAGCCCTTGCACCTCCGCACATTGAAATACAGTTGCAATTCCAACTGGAAATTTCTGGATATGAATACGGTTTTATTTGCGCGTTGGTCGGCGGAAACACCATCCAGCTTTATAAACGTTCACGGGATCGAAAAACCGGCGCGGCCCTTATCCGACTTGTAAATGATTTTTGGTCTGACGTTCACAAAAATATTGAGCCGGAACCCGACTTTGAAAAAGACGGCGAGTTTATAACTCAGCTCTACCAAAATGCCAGCGGCGACCATGCGGACATGAAAACACACAACAGACTGGCAGAGGTATGCGCGCAATACGAAGACGCGCGCGTTAGAGAAAAAGCCGCAACAAAAGACAAGAAAAAATTGAAAGGCGAAATCTATTCCATCATTGGGGATAGCCCGACAGTACAGGCGCGAGGGTTTAACATCAGCGCAAAATCCATCAGCAAAGATGCTTATCAAGTGTCCGCAATAACCTATCGAAATTTACGAATAACAAAACAGGAAGATGAAAATGTCTAAAGGTACAGCGCTAACCGCCCAATCGTTTAAAAATGGATTGCTTGAAAAGCAAGATACGTTTGTGAGTGCGTTGCCAGCGCATATTCCCTACGCCAAATTCCAGTCAACGGCATTGCTGGCTATCAACAAAAACCCAAACCTACTGTCTGCAAATAAAAACAGCTTGTATGGAAGTTTTGTGGCTTGTGCGGGTGACGGTTTGTTACCCGATGGAAGACAAGCAACCATAACAATGTTCGGTTCAACCGCTCAATATATGCCGATGGTCAGCGGAATAATTGAAAAGCTACGGCGCTCCGGTGAACTGCTAACATTGTCCGCAAATGTGGTTTATGAAAACGATGCTTACGAATACGAACTTGGAGACAATGAACGCATAACACACAAGCCTCTAACGTCAGGAGAGAGAGGAAAGCCTGTCGCGGTTTATGCAATCGCAAAACTCAAAGGCGGCGCAGTGCAACGCGAAGTTATGACCGTCGATGAAGTCGAGCAAGTGCGCAATGTCAGCAAGGCAAAAAATAGCGGTCCTTGGAAGGACTGGTGGAGTGAGATGGCGAAAAAAACCTGCATCCGCCGTCTCTGCAAAATGCTGCCGTCTAGTGTCGAAATGTCAGATTTTTGGGAGCGCGACGAACTAAATTTTAATCTGGATAATCAGCGCGCCCCTATAGAAATTCCGGTCGAGCAAATACCCGTGCTCCAAGAAGTCATTGAGCAATCGCCAGTCATTGAAGATGAAGACGAGGAAGAAACAATATGAACAAGATATATTTACGGCCAAAAGATTTGTGCGAGCGATGGGATGGGGTCATTACCCCAGGAACGCTAATTAACTGGCGCGTTCAGGGAAAAGGACCGAGGTATTCAAAAATCGGTCGGAACGTTATTTACGCTTTGGATGATATTAAAAGGTATGAGACGGCACAGTCCTTTGCTTCGCGGGCTGAAGAAATCGAAAACGCCCGCGACCAGGTTGCGACCAAGCCTTTAACAATAGTAGACTAAGCTATTGTAAATACTGGGTGTTTTCTGAATTGGCAACGTGTAAATGCCACATAGAATTGCACCTACCGCAACGCTCATTTACCCAATAAAATGTTTGTTTCGCATGGGTTTGTGCAACTATACTCCACGATCCAACACGGACATCTGCGACCAGCACGCGACCAGAAGGAATGGGCAAAATGGGCAAAAAATCACTACCTCTCAACGAGAGAAACATACAAAAAATGGTGGTGGGCGAAACACTACGAGACACCCACGTTACCGGCTTTATGCTTCGCGCGCTCGCAACAAAAAAAGTGTTTTACTATTACTATCGAACGAAATCCGGACGCGAGCGGAAACCGTCAATTGGTAGATATGGCGAATTGACAATCACTCAAGCCAGAGACATCGCAAAAGACTACGCCGCCGAAGTCGCGAGGGGCAAAGACCCATCACTCAAACATGCCGACAGCCGCCGAGCGCCAACGGTGAACGAGTTATGGCAAAAATATTACAGCGAGCATGTCAACAAAAACGTATCAGACACAAAACCGATAAAGGGATACTGGCTGAAATATATTCTACCGGCATTTGGGACTCGAAAAGTTGCCGATATCGAATACCAAGATTGCTACGATTTACATTTGCGAATTACAAACAATGGTCATCCATGCATGGCAAATCGCGTCAAAGATAATTTTAGTCATGCATTAAAATTGGCAAAACATCCGTGGAAATGGATTGACCAAAATCCGTGCGAGGGCGTTAAGTCAAATGTAGAAGAAGAGCGGTTGATAGCTGTTGAACCTCACCATCTTATTGCACTCGCAAAAGCACTCGATGACCATGAAAATAGGTATCCATTTGTTGTAGCACTTGTACGTGTAATTTTGTTCACCGGAGCGCGCAAATCTGAATGGATGACCGCGAAGCGTAGTTGGTTAAAAGTTGACCCTAACGGTCAAGATGGAGTGCTAGAAATTCCAGGTGTTAAAAAGGGTACAAAGGGAAGGAAAGATAAAAAAATAATTGTACCAAAAGCCGCGTTGGACGTACTCAATAGTCTACCAATTATTAACGATTATTTTTTCCCAGAGATGCAAAGCCGAGGTGCAAACCCACACCGAGCCGGTCACATGGCAACCGAGAAAAATGCATGGCGCGCAATCCGGTCTAGCCAGCCGGTGTTAATGAATGTCGGTGGCTATGGGCCATTACGCATCCACGATCTAAGGCATACGTTCGCGACCTACGGTACAATGTACGTTGGAGATCACATTAAAATAGGACAACTCTTAGGCCATAAAAAAGCCAACACAACGCGGCGGTATGTTGGCCTCCTCAAGACGCCCGGTCAGGAAATAGCTAACGCAACCGCTGACACAATCGCCGCTAATATGAGGGGCGAGGTTTCCTCTTTTTGATTGGTTTTCCTTTTTTTGGCATTAGTCTTTCTCCTTTGCTGCCCGTATCTTTTCTCGCAACGTGCCGTAATCCATAATCAATCTTGCGGCAGCAGAGCAGTCCGCGATAATGGTATCGCGAGCGCATGGCGGCCCCAGCTTTTCAAATTCATCGGCGGCGCGGTCTTGCACCTTGGCATCGTACTCAACAATCGGCGGAGTGACGATCACCGCCTCGCCCTTCTCGCTCGTCTTGTAATCGAAATAGGCCCCTGCGACCGATGCACCGGCACTAATGCTAGAAACGATTGTTGCGCAACCGTTCAGCGGTATGATGAGGAGGCTTATCGCCGCTAACAGCATCCATGCGCCGACGCGCCTCCATAATCGCTTTTTGATTATCGGCTTTGCTGAGACGCCGCGCCACGAAGAAGGTGCCGACAATTGCGCCAACAACCACAAGTGTTGCAAATACAACAACGCCCGTGCTCACTCAACTGTCGCCCTTCTCGCGCATAAACATACTAGCCAGGGCCGCTGCACCCCCAACTATCGTAACGATTGCTGACTGCATTTCTGGAGGTAAACTAATTCCAACCGCCGCGAGCACTCCACCTAATCCCGCAAACGTTGAAGGTTCACGGAGACGATTTAAAACCATACTTACAAAAATTTTCATTGTCTTGCTCCATTAGTAGTCGAAGGTTGTGGGCGTCATGCCCAAAAAATCCCGGCGGTCCAAATGAATGAACCCCCGTTTGCCACCCCAGCCAACAGACCATCCCAACGACCAAGCAATGCTAACTAAATCTCCTCTGTAACCGCCGTTCGCTATTTCTATATCTATCGCAATACACCCATCTTGTTCCTCTCTGAACGGCTCATCGCAAACGTGCATACTCCTTGGATGCCCGCCTACGCTTTCGTTATGTTCTTTTGACCGACACGCTGACGTAGGCGTCATTGGCCTACCGAACCGCGTTCGTAGCTCTTGTAGCTCGCCTAAAAACCTTGCACTCATGTTAAACTTTCCGGAGCCTTTGCACTGCAATTCCGATTTGCTCCAGTTTGGGTATCGCGTCCAATCAATCATGTTTAACCTCTGGATGCCGACCGTTGTGCATCCTCTGTAATGACGAAACGTCTCGTCGCAAAGTCTCGCAATGGCTTTCCAGCGTCGCCAGCCGTTCATGCAATATTTGCCTCCGCTCTGGTGACAACATCGTTGACAACACCGACACCCGTTGCTCATTTGTCGATTGATGAACCTCGCTCTTATCAATGCGGGTATCAGATTTACGAAGACGCTTCTCCATGTCCTGCAATTGCTCAATCACCGCCGCAAGTTTTTGCCGAACAATTGCCGCAGCGCTCACGATTGAGACGAGCATCCCAAGGGCCGTAACAATGAGAGACGGGTCGATAGAATTCATATTTAATCATCAAGTTCCGGCCAGTTGAACAACGTCCCGGCGTTAAGCAGCGTTGCCAACGCAGCCGTATCAGCAGCACCGTTTATTGCGGCCTCTGACGCATCGCCTTTGTCGCGAATTGCAGTGCGCCACGTCTTGACCTTCGCATCGATGTCCGTGGAATTGTCGGCCTTGCGTATGATCTGCCAGTCGGTCTGGGCAAGTAGAGCGCCTTGCTGTTGTTTGACTTGAGAAATCAAAGACGCTTTAACACCAAACTCGCCATCAAGAGGCCGCGCAGTTGAGACAACATTGCCATCTTCGTCACGTCTTACTGCTATACTGCCATCTTCAGCATGATGGGAATCATAGAGCCGTTGATCTGGCAAAGGCTGAAGGACAACCGTAGTAATTCCTGCATTCTTCTTTTCTTCGTCGCTCCAACGCGCCCATGTTTTCGGATGTTGGATACCATTAGACGATGTCCAACTCCGACCAACATGAATCTGCTTTCCGTCTACTTTGTAAATTTCCATCGTCATCTCCTATCGGCCATACACAGGCGGCAGACTTTCGCCACCGCCGCTTAGTTCACCAAAACTAATCCAATAAAATGTTTCGCCAGATGTATTTTGATCAGCGTAGGCGTCTCGAATTTTTACTGCCGACGAGAGCATATCGATTTTAAGTGAACCCGTGCCTTCGGCTTGCGGATCATTAAATCGCGAATAGTTTCCGTTCTCGTTATAACCAGGGGATTTAGAATTGTTATGCCAAAATGATCGCGCACCGCCGCTACGTCTTGCAAAAAATCCACTACTGTGCGGCATCGAAATATAGGGTCCACTGACCGCGCCGTTCCCGACATATTTTCCCATGCTCGCAATGCCGCCATCGGCAAAAACGAGATACGAATATGTTGCGGTCGCTGCGCCGGAACCAATTTGAAACGAATTAGCTCCGATAGTTGTGATCTGTGTCGAAGACGCTAAAGCCTCGTCCTTAAAAAATTCAAGTAACGATCCAGACGCAAAATCGGGATGGTGTAGCCAAACTGACTTTGAAGAT
>PVBE010730209.1_pt1 | contig 10012 bp, 8 predicted proteins | sample 1631181 | NCBI WGS metagenome assembly PVBE01 (sample SAMN08397723, study PRJNA350692) | Marine metagenome, whole genome shotgun sequencing project. | isolation source: water | place: Pacific Ocean | collected 2012-04 | reverse complement strand
TCCAAGACCTCGCCCGGCGAGCGACAGAATCGAACGAGCAAATCGAACTCCATGGGGGCCAGCCGAAGTTCCGAATCGAGGACCGTCGCCGCCCGTTTGGCTATGTCGAGACGTACTGTGCCCTCCGCAATGACCGACTCGGTCAAATCAGGCCGTTGCCGGTTAGCGAGAGCAAGCAGCGCTTCGATACGCATCGCAAGCTCAGCCACGCCGAAGGGCTTACGAACGTAATCATCGGCACCGGCCTCGTAGCCTTCCATTGCGTCGCGCTCTTCGCGACGGGCGGTGAGCATGACGACCACCGGTTGCACCCCACCCGAGGCGCGAATCTGCCTGCAAACCTCTATTCCCGAACACCCGGGAAGCATCAAATCCAGCACGACTGCGTCCGGGAGTTGGTGGTCCGAGAAGCGTTCGACAGCGGTGAGGCCATCCCCAATGATCTCGGTGACGTGGCCAGCGTCTGATAAGCGATCGGCGACGAGCCGCGCGATGGGCTCGGAGTCTTCAACGATGGTGATGCGCGCCACGCCCGCAGTGTGCCGCATTTGGGGCTTTCGTGGGCGAGAAGCGAGGCCTCTCCGGGAACGTTCACACTTTATGCACACGCTTGCTGCCAAACCGGCCGGGCGAACCTCGACCCTACGCTTTGGAGGAAGTTCGCCGGGGACTGAGCAGGGCAGCTCGCGGGTTTTCGGCCCCCTGCCCTGACCCGCCCGGATCCCGATCTGGGACAGGCATTCCAACCTGCAAAAACTGGCTTCTTCGAGCGAGCCGGCTCGAAGGGGAGAGCGAGACTTGCGGAAGCGTCGTTCCGTACCAGTATTTCTTATCGTGTCAGATACGGTGAGGAGGACATGCGGGGGCATGTCCGCGCCGCGGCACAGGGGACGACAGACATGAAGTACAAAGCTGGAATCGTTCTAGGCGCGATGCTCGCCGGGATCTACGCCTTCGCACCCGTTGCAAACGCTCACGACGAGACGTGCAAGAGCGATGAAATCGTCGGCACGTGGCTGACGGAGAAGAAGGACGCAAAGATCGAAATCTATAAGAGCGGCAAGGCTTTCGACGGCAAGATCATTTGGCTGCTGAAACCTGATGGCAAAGACGGCAAACCGAAGCTCGACGTACACAACCCCGACAAGTCCAAACGCACCAATCCGGTCCTTGGGTTGGTGAACGTGAGGAACCTGCAGTACGACGATGGGTGCAAGTGGAACGAGGGGTCGATCTACGATCCCAAGGTCGGCAAGACGTACGACGCGAGCGCCGAATTGGAGTCCAACGGCCAGAATCTGGACCTGCGCGGCTACATCGGGATCTCCCTCTTTGGCCGCACTTCGACCTGGCATCGCGTGAAGTAGCGCCCGCTGGGTGCGCCTTACGACGCGAACCGGACCAGAGGCCGGTGCTTGTGCGGCGCCTAGCGCCTCGGGCGAAATGAGAATGGGCTCGGCGTGCGTCCAAATTTCGGCGCGGCGTTCCGCCACGAGCGCCCGGTTGAGACGCGACTGCAACGCGCCGTAGGCAGGTGTACGTTGGGGTCGCTCTTGTCCCAATGCCGAACGCATACGGTCCTTGGCGAACCCGAGTCCTTCGTCTAGCGTGACGACGTGGTGGGCTGCACGTATCATCTTGCTTCGCGACGGGGAGCGGCAACGGGACCCGCCCTACTGCTGGCGGTCCTAATCCTGGCGGGATGCGGCGAGTCGTTCACCGGCAATCAGGCGCAAGCGAAGGGCGGTGAGGCTGGCGAAAGTGGCGCTGCCGGCACCGCAGGTGATGGCTCCGGAAGTGCCGGGAGCACAGGGGGCGCCGGCGGCGAAGCGGGGGGAACGAGCGGCGCAGGTGGCGCAGCTGGCGCCGGGACGGCCGGGACGGCAGGCGGCGGCGGCGACGGCGGAGAACCCGCTCGCTGCCCCAGCGGCCAGGGCCCTCAAATGGTCGAGGCCGGCGACATTTGCATCGACTCGACCGAGGTCACGAATGCGCACTACGCGGAGTTTCTCGCCGATGAAGCGTTCGTCGCGAACGCACCTCCGGAATGCGACTGGAATGACACCTTTGTACAAGATCGCGATGGCCCGACGGAGGCCAACGCAAAATATCCCGTCGTATGGGTCGACTGGTGCGACGCACATGCGTTTTGCCAATGGGCTGGCAAGCGTCTCTGCGGGCGCGTCGGCGGCGGCGCCACCCCTTGGACCGGGTACGCCGACGCGGAGGAAAGCGAGTGGTTCGCAGCCTGCTCTCATGGGGGAGAGACGGTCTACCCGTACGGGAACGACTACGACGAGTTCGCGTGCAGCGGGCGCGACTCCGGTGGTGCCTTTGGGCCGGTAGTGCCCGTCGGCGACTATAGCGGTTGCGTCGGCGGGTCGACCGGTCTGCTGCACATGAGCGGGAACGCCGGTGAGTGGGAGAACTCCTGCGGTGGAGCGCCCTTCGTCAGCTGCCGCGTGCGCGGCGGGTCGTCCGCGTCGAATAGCGGCGCACTCCGTTGCGATGACGCCGTGAGCCTCGCCCGGAACGCAAAGGATCCTTGGACGGGAATTCGCTGCTGCGCCGATTGACGCAAGGCTACGGTTTAGCCGTGCCGGCAGGCACCGACGGTACCGGCGCCTGCAAGGGCTAGCGTCGAACTCGACGCTTGCGACTCATCGCGACCACCCCCCACAGCAGCAGCCCCGCGAGCCACGACGCGTCGCGAGATCCGGTAGCGCTCACTGAGCATCCACCGCCCCCACTCGAAGCTGCCGCGGCCGCATTGGCGGCGGGAGTCGCCGGATCTGAACCGACGGCTCCGGGGGACGCACCCCCGCTAGCTCCACCGCCAGCGCCACCGCCAGCGCCACCGCCGCTCGCGCCACCCGCGCCGCCGCCATGTCCTCCGGGCATGCCTGTATCCGACGCAAACACGCCGAAGATGCTGAAGCCATTCGCGGAGAAGGTGACGGAATCGGTCTCGCAAGTCACCGGAACGAGGAGGCGTTCCCAGGTTGTGTCGGATTCGTCGTCCAGGCGCCACACGTCGCATGCCTCGGGATCTGCTTTCGGGATCGTTACGCTCACCGGAAGGCCGAATGAGATTCCATGCGGAGTCGCTCGAACGAATGCGTCGGGTCGCGTGTTTGCGGGCGTCTGTGCGGCGGGTTCGGTTGTGATCACCAATTCGATGGTTCTGGGACCGGGCAAAGCGCCGACGGGAATCGTGACCTCGAGCCCGGGTTCGTCTCCGATGACGCGTCCGCCGTCCGAGTCGATAACGGTACCGCCTTGAGAACCGCCGCCGTCACCTGACGCGCCGCCGTCACCCGACGCGCCGCCGTCACCCGACGCGCCGCCGTCACCCGACGCGCCGCCGTTACCTGACGCGCCGCCGTCACCCGACGCGCCGCCGTCACCCGACGCGCCGCCGTTACCCGACGCGCCGCCGTTACCCGCCGCGCCGCCGTCGCCCGACGCGTTCTGCACCGCCGTGGCGACGGAAGCCAGGACGTTCAGTCGGCCACGACCCCAATCATTATTGGGCACGCTTACGCCCGCGGGGGCGACAGAGCTCGTGTCTAGGATCGCGCGGACATCGTTCGCGGTCAGCGTTGGATCTGCTTGCAGCATCAACGCCACCGCGCCGGTCATCGCCGGCGAAGACATGCTCGTGCCCGAGAGCGCCAGATACCCGTTGGCTGGACTGACGACAACGAATGCCTCGGACAGCGAAGACACGGACGCTGGGTTCAGGGCAGAAATCAACATCTGACCTGGCGCGGCAATATCCGGTAAGAGACCCGTTACCGCGACGTTCCGCGAGGGCCCCCGCGAGCTAAACTCGCTCAACACCCCGATCGCCGGAACTTCACGAGCGCTAGTGATGGTGTTGTAAGTGAAGCCGTCCACCGAATCCCATTCGTTGCGCGAGACGAAGGCTCCGACGGAAAGTACCCCGGACGCGATCGCCGGGTACCCGATGCTCATGCTGTTGTCGACAGTACCGTCGGAACCTGAGAGGAAGCCGCCGCCTGAGGTCGTGTCGATGAACGCGTCGTAGCGCCCGTCTCCGGTGATCTCAATCAGCCACGTCAACTCACCTTCCACGCTGTCGAAGTTACTGTCTACAACAGAGAATTCGATGACGCGCGTACCCGATGCGAGAGAGCCTCCAGCAGCGGTGACATTTCCAACGTTAACGTTGGCCGTCACTAATTTTGTCTGAAGGAGTGTGGTGTTCACCGTAACGGGGTTAGAGAAGGCCTCGGCTCCGAGCAGGTCGCGTACGCCGAACCGAACGCTCAAATCGACATCCGAGTTGAACGCGATATTCCCGAACTCGAAGAAGTCTCCGGGAGAGCCACTGAGCGCGAACTCGACTACCGAGGGAGCGCCGGTCGCCGTACCGTACGCATGCAACGACACGGTCTTGTCATAGTAGCTAACGTCTCCGTCGCCTTCGTTACCCGCCGCGGCGACGACGATCTTGCCGGGCCCCCCGACTCCGTCCAGACAAAGATCTGCAGCCGAGGTTCCGTCGTGCGGCCCGCTATGGGAGCCCAGACTGATATTGATTACCGCGGGTTTCCCAAGAGACTCCGCCACCGAGAAGATCCACGCAGCCGCGTCGCAAACGGCGGTGGTAAACGCGTCAATCGACCCACTGAGACTAACGTTGACGAAGAGAATGTCAGCATCGGGCGCGACGCCGATGTAGGGTTGCGATGGCACCTTGCGCCCGGCAGCGATGCCCGTGACATGGGTGCCGTGATACTCGGACGACGTAAACGAGCAGGCGCCACTTGCGATCTGCGCCGTCGTGCACTCGTGGCCGTAGGCGTAACCCGCGGGCGGCGTGCCAAAGAAATCGGTTTGATCCCAAAGTCCGATGATCCTCGTGCCGCCGCTTCCGTTCTTGAACGCATCGTGGTCGAGAGCCAGCCCGACATCGATGACCCCCACGATCACGCCGGTCCCAGTGTAAGCGGCAGTCAGCGGCGAGGAGCCCGCGTGAACCGCATCGGCTTGGATCGCGGGCAACGCTAGGTTGAGGTTCGTATGAACCCTCTTTGCCCCCTCCATGTGGAGGACGCTATTTGCAGATGCGACGCGTGGAAGCGCCGAGATGGGCAAAAGGACGGTGATGATATTTCCGGAAACTGTACCGACGCTGCCACCCGCTGCGCGCACCTCCAGCAGTGTGCGCTCTACATCGAGACTTTCGACGTAAAGGGGCACCAGCTGCCCATCGGTGAGCACCCTGGCGCCCGGTCCGGTGCGGTCGAGGAATTCGCCGTAGCGCAGGCGCAGGTCCGCATCGAGGCTCTGCCAACCAGCGAAGGGCTGCGCCGGTTCCGCGGCCACGCTCGACGCCACCAAGGCGACGGCAGCACCTAGGGCACCAAGGAGCCGCCAACGACGACGACGACGCACATAGAGTTTTTCCGTCAAGTCATCCCCCCCCCTTGTATTTTGTGGCGACATCCACGGCGGCCTACAAACTCGACTTTCCGGCCGGCCCCGACACGAACAGAAAGGGGCCACTATTCGCGCCCTTCGACGCAATCGATGCCCTCGACGCGTGGGCCAGTTGCGCACCCGGCTCGTGGCATGGGAGATTCGCCGCGTGAAAATACGAGTCTGGGCAGTGCTGATTTGGGGTCTCATCGGGGGAACCGTGGGAACGGCGTGCGAAGAGCACGGCAGCAAGACGGACGCGACGCCAACGAGTGCGGCGCACCCCGCGACGACCGAGGCAGCAACGACTGCAGACAAACCACCGTTGGATCCGCAGAAGAGAGCCACCGCGCTTGCCCGGCAGATCATCATTCTGGACGGTCACGTCGACGTTCCCTACCGACTCAATGCCGGCAAGAACGAAGCTGGCGAACTCGCCGAGGACATCTCCGGCTCCACGGTAAAGGGCGACTTTGACTACCCGCGCGCGCGAAGCGGAGGCCTCGACGCCCCCTTCATGTCGATCTACGTGCCCGCCAAGTACGAGGGCAAAGGCGCAAGAGAATTCGCCGACAACCTCATAACGATGGTCGAGAGCCTCGCAAAGAAGTGGCCCGCACAGTTCGCGCTGGCCAACTCGCCCGCCGACATCGTCGCGAACTTCGCAACGGGAAGAATCTCCCTGCCCCTGGGCATGGAAAACGGCGCTCCCATCGAAGGCAAGCTCGAGAACGTGGAGCACTTCTACAAGAGGGGGATCCGCTACATCACCTTAGCTCACTCAAAGGATAATCATATTGCGGACTCGTCGTACGACGACCGCCACACCAACAAGGGACTCTCCGCTTTCGGAAAGAAGGTCGTCGGAGAAATGAACCGCCTCGGTATCATGGTGGACGTCTCGCATCTCTCAGACGAGGCTTTTTGGGACGTCATGGCTACGTCCAAGACCCCACCTATCGCTTCCCACTCGTCATGCCGTCACTTTACGCCTGGGTTCGAGCGCAACATGGACGACGAGATGATCCGAGCGCTCGCGAAGAAGGGTGGCGTCATTCAGATCAACTTCGGTTCCGGGTTCATCGACAGCAAGATCCAGAAGCAAAATAGCAAGCTCTATAAGGAACTCTCCGTCGAGTTGAAGAAACAGGGACTAGAGTTTGGGCACCCCAAGGCGAAACCGATCATCGAGGCGACCAAGAAGAAGTACCCAGCGGAGTACGCGACGATCGAACAGGTCGCGGACCATATCGACCACGTCGTCAAACTGGTCGGTGTCGATTACGTCGGCTTCGGTTCGGACTTTGACGGCGTCGGCGATTCACTACCGACTGGCCTCAAGGACGCCGCCGCCTACCCCAACCTCATCCGCGTGCTCTTGGAGCGCGGCTACAGTGAGGCTGATATCCGGAAGATCGCCGCGCAGAACGTGCTGCGCGTGTGGAATCAGGCCGATCGTTACGCAGCGCGGCGGACGACAACCGTGGCGGCGCCCTCACTCGCCCCCACAAAAGAGCAGTAACGCGGCCTGGGCGCATGGCTCACGTGGAGCAAGGGCACGGTTGCTGCTAAGATTTCCTACATGAAAACAAGGGGGGGGCTGCTGCTCTGCGCAGCGCTACTGGCATTCGCGTCCTGCAATAATCCGCCGAAGTCTCCGAGCGGTAGCGGCGTCTGCAACATGGATACGGACGTCTCGGATTTGGCCGTCTGCAAGAAAGAATGCGACGCCGGCAGCGAAAGGTCGTGTCTCGCATTGGGCGTCGTAGCGGCAACGCGCGGCGAACCCTCGATGTCGCAGCAGGTTCTGCTCGACTCCTGCGGGCGGAATTTCCACCCATCTTGTAGCCCGGCCGCCAAGCACGTCCGAGACGGAACAGGAGGTTCCCCGCCGGACCCCAAGCGCGCCGCCGATCTTTTCGAGAAGTCGTGTGAGGGCGGAAACGACGGGGCAGCGTGCTACGAACTCGGACGTATGGCGGAAGCTGGCCTCGGCATGGCCAAGGACCTTGCTGAAGCAGAACGCCTGTACATTCAGGCGTGTAAAGAAGGTGTGCAGCAAGCCTGTCAGGCTCGAAAGCTGCTAGAGGACCAACAACCGGCTGGCCAGGGTAATGCCCCCAGTGATGACGAATACGGGAACGACAACGACGCGGACGACGACGAAGACGAGGATGAAGAACAGGATTCCTCGTCCTACTGAACGCCTGGTTTTGGTAACGCGCCCCAGGTGCCGTACGCTTTAGTATGAAGAAGAGCATCGGAGGCACCCTCGTGGTGGCCGGAGCGCTGGCGATCGGTGGCTTGATTGCCCTCATGGCGCCGGGCAGCGCCCAGGGGCAGTCCCGCGCCTGGAAGTGCTACAATCTGTCGATCAGCGATCAGAGCCGAGCCGCCTCGAGCGCCAGCCTTTACACAACCAAGTTAAACTCCATCGCGCCGAATCCGAGTTCCGGGCAGATGATTCAGATCTCGCCGTACTCGATTGTCGGCGGAGGTGCTGTCGAAGGAACGAGCGGACGCATCGAAGTGCCGAATTTCCTGTGTATCGCGCAGTAACCGTTGCGCCAGAGAGGACTTGGAGGCCGGAGCCGGAAGCCCGCCAAGGCGTGTTTCTAGGGTGAAACGTGAGCCGCTCTGGCGTCCGGCCGGAAGTTAAGTATGCTTCGACCTATGCGAGGCATTTCGGCATCACGTTTCCCGACACCCCGAACCCTCCTCTCGCTCGCGTCGGTGGCAACGGGAGCGTTGATCGCCAGCGCCCTGCTCGGCGGCTGCGTAAACCGGAACATCGCGGCAGAAACCGTCACGTGGCAAGCGGCGGAAGACTTCAACTGCCCACCGAGCGATATCACGATTCAGGAGGTCCGCATTCACCTCTACGAGGCCGCTGGATGCGATAACCACGAGCAATATCAAGTGTCGGGCGAATGCACGAAGGACAGCAACTGCATGGCTGGCCACGTGCGGGGGATGGGTAAAGGAGTCGGTCCCTAGGGCGTTCGCCTCCGCTCCGCCCCACCCGCGCCAGACGAACGCGAAGCCCAGCCCGACGACGGCCGTCCGTTGCGCCCGGCGCGCGGCTGTGCGGGAATGTGCCGCGTGAACTCAGAAGCTTGCCGCGCGGCGTGCGGCGCGCTGCTCGTTTCGCTGCTCGTTTCGGCGAGCGGCTGCTCCGCGTCCGACGGCGATGTCGAACGCTTCAGCGCCGAGCGTGATGCGAGTGGGGCGGACGGCGGCGAGCTTGGCGGGGCGTCAACCGGCGGAATGGCGGGCGAAACCTCAACAGGTGGCACCGGAAGCACGCACGCGGCCGGCGCCGAGGCGGGCATGCCCGGAGGACATGGCGGCGGTACGGGCAGCGACCCCAACGGCGGCACCGGAGGCAGTCAGACAGGCGGAGCAGGCGGAGCAGGTGCGGGCGCGGGGGGCGCCGCAACAGGCGGCTCGGGGGGTGCCAGCAGCAGCGACGACCCCGCTCAGTACTGCGTCGACACGATCAACAGCTACCGCGCGACGTTGGGCCTCGCTCCCTATGCTCGATGGCCAGAGGCGGAAGCCTGCACCGACGACCAATGCGAGGCGGACTCCATCAGCGGAAACGCTCACGGCGCCTTTGGCCAATGCAACGAGTGGGCGCAGAACGAGTGCCCGAACTGGCCTGGTCCCCCCAAGTCGCTGCTCGACGGCTGCCTCGCGCAGATGTGGGCGGAAGGACCGGGCGCGGACTACTCCTTGCACGGACACTACCTAGCCATGAGCAGCACCCAGTACACCAAAGTCGCGTGCGGGTTCTTCAAAACGCCCTCCGGACGGTATTGGGCGATTCAGAATTTTCAGTGAGCAGGCCACCGGCGAGGGCGTGGGTTCCGTCCGACTATCACTTGCCTTGCCAGACGGGCTTGCGCTTCTCGATGAACGCTCTCGGTCCCTCCCGTGCATCGTCCGATGCAAAGACGGGAAGGCCCAGGTTGTAGGAGTGCGCCCAGCGCGCTTCGGTATCTTGATCGCGACCGTCGATAATGATCTGACGGGAGGCGCGCACCGCAAGGGGCCCATTCGCACAAATGGTCTCTGCCATCGCGAGTGCGGCGTCGAAGACGCCCTCAGACGGCACGAGGCGCGAGACCAGTCCCGCTCCATGCAATCGCGCCGCCGGTATGGGCTCCCCAAGCAGCACAAGCTCGAGCGCCAGCTTCTCTCCGATGAGCCGCGGCAAATGCACAAGCCCACCGGCCAGGGCCACCAGCGACCGTTTCACTTCTGGCAGCCCGAAACGGATGGCCTCGCCGGCAACAATAAAGTCGCAGGCGATGGCTAGCTCAAATCCACCGGCAAACGCGTCGGCATGAACGGCAGCGATGAGCGGTTTGGTGCGCGCACGGCGGACGAGGCCGCCGAAGCCGCCGCGCTCGGTGCGCAGCTGATCGCCGTTGCCCTTCGCGATCTCTTTCAGATCTGCCCCCGCAGAAAAAACCTTGCCCTTGCCACAGAGCACACCAACTCGAAGGTCATCGCTGTTTTCCAGCTCGTCGATGGCGGCCTCGATGCCCTTGGCGACTCC
>PVBE010247144.1_pt1 | contig 10012 bp, 7 predicted proteins | sample 1631181 | NCBI WGS metagenome assembly PVBE01 (sample SAMN08397723, study PRJNA350692) | Marine metagenome, whole genome shotgun sequencing project. | isolation source: water | place: Pacific Ocean | collected 2012-04 | reverse complement strand
TGTCCCCGGTGTTGCCGCTTGAGGATCCATGATAGGCGAGTCCTCCATCGTGGGTTAGGTAAACCACGTGCGATCCGCTCGCCATGAAAAAACCGGTTTCGAACGACAGCTGGCCAGTGCTGGTAATCGTTGCCGAGGCCACCTGTGTCCACCCGGTGCCGGGAGATGTTCCAAGAGTACCATCCCGCATCCAGACTTCCACGGTTCCAGGCGTTCCCGTGAACTTCCCCTCCATTGAAGTTACGGTAATACCGGCGGAGGCGCTGACACTCACCTCGAAGAAATTACCATTCGCGCCACTCGCATTTGTGGAAAAGCTCGTTGAGAGTGTTCCGGCAGAGCCGATGTGAGCGAAAAGGGGATCGGCAGAAATGCTGTTCGCGTCTGCCGGGCCCACGGTAGCGGCCTGCCAGGCCGAAAGGGTGGAGTACGGTCCAGAGTTCCCGGAAATCCCCACGTCGGCCCCGTTGGGAACGTAGAAACAGTTGTAGTCGCTATACGTCAGGGAGTCGACGATCAGCGCAGTTCCGGTGGTTCCCTCGTGGGAGAAGATATTGTTGTACCAATCTGTGTTTTCATGTTCCGAAATCCCACAGGAAGGAGTTCCCTGGGTACCTGCGGGAACATGAAGGGTATTGTTATTGATGTTTGTCGGGATGTTGTTCTTGATATGAATTTGCGTAACGAACCCGAAAACAATGTTGTTACTGATTAAATTGGTTCCCGCGGTCGACGAAACAGAGTAGATCCCGGCCTCCATATTACTGGTCCCGGCCCCAGCGAAATAATTCCTGTCGATCGTGAAATCGGAGACATTGGTCTTCACATATACCGCCGAAAGTGTGCCGGTAGAATTTGACCCGGTCCCTGAAATGGTGACCCTGTTTCCCCGGACCAGGGGGGCCGATCCACCGAGGTAAATGGCGGGCGACCAACTCATGGCGGCTGAAACGGTAAGATTTATCACGTTGTCGATTATGGAGAGTCCACTGGTAGCCAGAGCCGCGTCGATCGGATATGACCAACCGTTAACGGGACTTGTGCCGGTAACGTGGGTGATTTTATTCCCGGTAACGGTGATGTTGTCGCCCGTGATTCTGATGGTTCTGGATGCGCCCGTGGTTGCATTCCCGGTAAATTCCAGGTTCTTGATCGTGATATAGCTCCCGGTGAGGTTGAGAAGATTAGCACCACTTGGCACCGAGGAACAGATCATCGTCACAGTCGCCCCTGTGTCCGGCATGAAAACGATCGGGTTGGCCGAGGTCCCGGTTGCGCTGATGTCGAAAGGTCCGTCCTGGGTTGATGTCCTGATCAGGAAAGTGACGCCACCCGAGCCCACGCCGGAGGAGTTGAGAGCGGTAATCGCGGCGTCAAGGTCCGCGTAATCAGGGGTGGTTCCCCCGACCGTCTTATCCCCGGTCAATTGCGCCATGGCCGTCGCCGGAAAGGCGAGGGCGACCAGAAAAGCGGTGATAATTGCGGACGCGGAGATACGATTTGCCTGATTCATGACATCCTCCCGAATTCCATTAAAACCCCAGCCACTTGCGAAATGATCGCCGGTATTATGACACGAAATTCGGAAAAGGGAAGGGAGAATCTCCCGGGGACGGGGACGGAACTATGACCGAACCCTCCTCCACGCCCCGACGATCAGAAGGAACCCCAAAAGGACCAACGGGAGAGGGGTGGTTCCCGATCCAATCAGTGCCATGGGGCACAACGGATTTGTTTTATTGTCTTCTTTGACCTTCCCTGTGCCCGGGCCGGACGAGATCGAACTGACGGTGAAATCGGTCGCCAGTTCGGCGTTCCCCCCAAACGAGGTGAAACTGGCTGAAAACAGGGTGCCGTCGGTCCCCCGCGCCTGCCAGTGATAATTGCCGCTCGCAAGCCCCGTCACGGTCACCTCCGATGCCGATCCGGACGCGACAAAATTTCCCGTGGCCAGGTTCGTCGTTCCGTTGAACGCGGTTCCGATCGGTTTCACTTCCACCTGGATCGCCACGACGCTGTCCGCGTCGGTCACCACGCCGCGGAAGGTGACGCTGTCGTCGGCGGATGTAAGAAGGCCCGCCCCGACCGCGGGCATCCCCGAGGCGTCGTGTTGCGTGAGAACGGTCCCGGTGATGGTTCCCGGAGCTTGCGACCCGGTTCCGCCCCCGGTCGTGTATGTGAAGGATCCGTTCCAGACACGCGGGGTAAAGGCATAACCGTTCCCGCCGGTGGGCGTCTGGTCGGCCGTGCCGTGCCCCTCGTAAATCGTCAAGCTGGAGTCCTGCGCGTAAACGGCGCCGAGTGTGGTGCCGTTGGTGTAGCCGAGGTTGGAGCTGTTGGAGAAGAGTATCGTGTGCGACCCGACCGCAAGGGAGTAGTTCGTCGTGAAACTCTGTTGCCCCCCCCCCGTGATCGAGGCGGTGGCCACCTGTGTCCAACCGGTCGTGCCGGGCGTGCCTCCGATAGCGCCGGTCCGGGCCCACACCTCGACGGTTCCGGTCGTGGTGAAATTTCCTTCCATCGAGCTGACGGTGATGCCACCCACGGCGGTGACGTTCACTTCGAAATAGGCACCGGTCTGTCCGTTCCCACCGGCGAAGGTCGTCGTCAGGGTCGTCGTCTGCGCCTCCCCATCCGGGATCGCCATTACGAGAGTGCACACCACCACAAAGACCGAAACTAGATTCCGCATCATCGTCTCCTCCGAGCCCATTTTCCCCGATCAGGGAAAGGAATGAAAGGCAGATCTCCCCGCCGGGTTCTGTAAGCAATCCCCAAGGACCACCATTAAACTACACCGCTCCCGGCTGAACGAGCATTATCTTCTGAAAAAATCAGGAGGAAAGTCGATTACTTCCGGATGATCTGGCGGTGGTACATTTCTCCGCCCTTCTCCGATTCGAAAAAGACGATCTTTTTCGATTCCTTCACCTTTACGCGCATGTCGCCGGGACGCTTTTCGATGCGCTCCTTCCCCAACGCGGCCTCTTTCAGGAATTCCCGGATCTCCCCGGCGGTGGTCGTTCCCGCGGTTTTTGCGCGGCTCAACCCCAGAGCTTCCAGCGAACAGCTGCGGAGAAGCTTGGGCCAGAGCTTGGCAAACAGGCCCGTATCCGCGTATATCTCCGCCGAATTGATCTCTCCGTTGATCGCGAAGGCCATTCCAACGACGTCCTTCTTCCCCTCGAGGATTTTCGCAAGATTATCCAGGTAATCCTGGATCTTCTTCTTCACCCCGGGAGCTTCGGCGGCAAGAACGTAGGAATCCCTTCCCCCGACTCCGCCGAGGACTTCACCGGTGAAACCATCCTCTTCTGAGGCCATGGCACGTATGGCCGATTTCCCTTTATCCCATACTTCCGACTGGTTCTTCGCCAGCCGGACGGCGAGTTTCTGCCCCTTCGTGGCCATCGGCGCCTTTGAGACCCCGAAGGCCATGGAAGCCTTGCCCGTACGTCCCGACCACCGGCCCGGCTCAACGCAGAACGCAGCCAGGTTCACGGTCCCGGAGTTGGGAGGAATGATCGTATCAACCGCGATCGCCCGGTCCTGCTGTCCCCCCTTCACCGTATCCCCCGCCTGGAGGTAGATCGGCCGGTCCCCGTCGTTTCGGATCTCCAGCTGGTTGACCTGCGCCCCGGCTTTTTTCTCCGATACCTTCAGGACGCCAGCCTTGAGAGCTTCTTCGAGCGTCATCATTTTTCCATCACCCGCGGGAGCGTCCTTCCTCTGTATAAGGAACATGGAGAGGTTCTTGTGCGTCCATGGTCCCGTAATGCGGTACCCGTCGATTTCCGCCGAATCGGGCGAAGACGGGGGCGGCGAGACGGTCGGACGTTCGGTGGGCTTGCTTCCACATGCGGCGAATGTAAATGCCATGGCAAGGGCGGCGAGGGTCCTCATTATATTTCTCCTTCCTGTTGCTCTCCCTTGTAGACGCTTTCCGCTCCCTTCCGGTTCACGACTATTTTTCGATGCGCGATTGACGGTGGAGCGGGTAGAATCCGGGTCAAGCCGATCCGTTGGAGAAACGCAAATGGCCCTCGAAGGCATGCTCACGCCCAAAGAGCTCGGGAAAAGGGTCGAGGCGGACGAAATCGACACCGTCCTCGTCATGTTCACCGACAGCTATGGCCGGTTCATGGGAAAACGGTGCGACGCCCGGTTCTTCCTTGAAAACGTCCTGAAGGAAGGCACCCACGCGTGCGATTACCTCCTGACCGTCGACATGGAAATGGAACCGGTACCCGGCTACGACTTCGCGAACTGGGAAAAAGGATACGGCGATTTCCATCTCGTCCCCGACCTCGCCACCCTTCGCGTGGCGGACTGGCTCGAGAAATCGGCGCTCGTCATCTGCGACGTCAAGGGGGTCGGCGTCGCCCCGCGATCGATCCTTCGATCCCAGGTCGACCGTGTGGCCGAAGCGGGTTTCACTCCCTTCGGCGCCTCCGAACTCGAATACTACGTCTTCGAGACCTCCTATCGCGAGGCGGCGACCAGGGGCTTCCACGAACTCCCCCAGGCCGGGTGGTACCTCGAGGATTACCACATGCTGCAGGGCCGCCGGCACGAAAAACTCACCGCGCCGGTGCGACGCCACCTTCGCCGGTCCGGCATCCCCGTCGAAACATCCAAGGGCGAATGGGGACTGGGCCAGCACGAGTTGAATATTCGCTACACCAACGCGCTTTGGATGGCCGACCGGCATGTGCTCTACAAGCAATGTATAAAGGAAGTGGCCGACGGGCTCGACATGAGCGTCACCTTCATGGCCAAGCTCGACCAAAAGCAGGCCGGATCGAGCTGTCATCTCCACCTCAGCCTCTGGAACGGCGACAAGAGCGCCTTCGCGGGAGAGTCGGATACATTCCGCCATTTCCTCGCGGGCTGGATCGCGCACGTGCCGGACGTCATGGTCTTCTACGCGCCCACGGTCAATTCCTACAAGCGGTACCGCGCCGCCTCCTGGGCTCCGACCCGGCTTGGATGGTCCAACGACAACCGCACCGCCGGCTTCCGCGTCGTCGGGGAGGGAAACGGTCTTCGAATCGAATGCAGGATTCCGGGCGCGGACTGCAATCCCTACCTCGCTTTCGCCGCGGCGCTCGCTTCGGGAATGGACGGAATCGAAAAGAAGCTGGAACCGCCGCCGATCTTCGAGGGGGATATATACAAGGCGGAGTCGCTGCCCTCGGTCCCCCCCACCCTTCGGGACGCGACAGATCTCTTCGAGGCGAGCGATTTCGCGGGGGCCGCCTTCGGAGAGGAAGTCGTGAAACATTACACCCACTTTTTCCGGACCGAGCAGGCGGCCTGCGAAGACGCCGTCACCGACTGGGAACGCAGGCGGTACTTTGAACGAATCTGAGAACAGACGACCCCTCGTCGGGATCACGAGCTACGGCCGCGACGACAAGAACCGGTTTCACCTCTTCGCGCAATACGTCGACGCGGTCCGCCGCGCCGGAGCAGAGGTGGTTCTCCTTCCTCCCGGCGCCGCCGACATCGACCGCTGGCTCGACGCGATCGACGGAATCGTTCTCGCGGGCGGAGGGGATATCGATCCGGGCCGCTACGGCGGAGAAACCCACGACACCGGGTACATGGTGGACGGGGAACGGGATGAAACTGAATTCGAACTCACCCGGCGGGTGCTGGCGACGGACATCCCGACTCTCGCCATCTGCAGGGGAGCGCAGGTGTTGAACGTCGTCCTTGGGGGATCCCTTCACGCACACCTTCCCGACGTCTACGGCGAAACGATTCACCACCGTCTGCCTCCCCGGGAACCCTGTTCCCACGAGATTTCCCTGGAGAAGGATTCCGAGTTGGCGAAATTGATGGGCGTTACCAATTTTTCCGCCGTTTCCTGGCACCACCAGGCGATCGACCGGCCGGGCCATGGACTCAACGTGGTCGCTCGCGCCCCGGACGAGGTGATCGAGGCGGTCGAGAAACCGGACCACCACTGGCTCTTCGCGGTCCAGTGGCACCCGGAGATGAACGCGGCGGAGGAACCCCTTCAGCAGAGACTTTTTGACGAACACGTGAAGGCCACCATGCGGAGAACCAGATGAAACTGAAGGACAAGGTCGCGCTGATCACCGGGGGAGGCGGGGGAATCGGCCGGGAGACGGCCAGGCTCTTCGCCGCGGAGGGCGCGAAGGTGGTGATCGTCGACCTGAACGACATCGCGGGAAAGAAAATCGCCGGCGAGATCGGGGGAATCCATGTTCATGCCGACGTTTCCCGCGCCGCCGACGCGGAGAAAATGATCCAGGCGGCCGAGGAGAAGTTCGGCCGGCTCGACGTCCTCTTCAACAACGCCGGGATCAGCCACGCCGATGACGGCGACGCCGTCGGGACCGACGAGGAGGTCTGGGACCTCACCATGTCGGTCAATCTCAAGGGCGTCTTCCTCGGATGCAAGTTCGGCATCCCCGCCCTTCGTCGCGCGGGAGGAGGGGTCATCATCAACACCGCCTCTTTCGTGGCGGTACTCGGGGCGGCCACCCCGCAGTTGGCCTACACCGCCAGCAAGGGTGGCGTCCTCGCCATGACCCGGGAACTGGCGGTCATCCACGCCCGGGAGAACATCCGGATCAACGCCCTCTGCCCCGGACCGCTGAAGACCGAACTCCTGATGAAATACCTGGATACGGAAGAGAAAAAAGAGCGCCGTCTCGTTCACATCCCCATGGGCCGGTTCGGGGAAGCGGAGGAGATCGCGAAGGCGGCCCTCTTCCTCGCCACCGACGATTCCACCTTCGTAACCGGCTCCACCTTCCTCGTGGACGGCGGAATCACGAGCTCCTACGTGACGCCGGAGTGAACCGATGAGCCTTGCCGTACGCAACCCGTTCAACGGGGAGTTGGTCTGTGAACTTCCCCACGACGAGGGAGACGCTCTCGCCGGGAAGGTCGACCGGGCGCGGGAGACCCAGCGTTCGTGGCGCGGGATTTCCCTCCCGGAACGGATCGCCGGGATACGGGAGGGACTCGACCGCTTCCGGTCGTCCGGGGAGGAAATCGCCCGGAACGTCACGCTCCAGATGGGCAAGCCCCTCGTCCAGGCCCGGAGGGAGGTCGAGACGGTTTTCGAGCGGGCGGAGCACATGATCTCGATCGCGGAAGAATCGCTGGCGCCCGACATCCTTCCCGAAAAGGCGGGGTTCCACCGGCGGATCGAGCACGAACCGCTGGGCGTCGTCCTCAACATGGCCGCGTGGAACTACCCCCTGGTCATCCCGGTCAACGTGATCGTTCCGGCGCTTCTCGCCGGGAACACGGTGCTTCTGAAGCACAGCGCCCGGACGCCCCTTTCCGGGATGGCATACCAGGATTCATTCGGCGATCTCGTCACCAACCTCGTTCTCACCCACGAAGAGACGGCCCGGCTGATCTCCCACCCGGGAATCGCCCACGTCTCCTTCACCGGTTCCGTGGAGGGAGGCCGGGAGGTCTACCGGAATACCTCGAACCGTTTCATCGACGCGGGGCTGGAATTGGGCGGAAACGATCCCGCTTACGTCGCTGAGGATGCGGAAATCGACTTCGCCGTGGATAACATCGTGGACGGCGCATGCTACAACGCCGGGCAATCATGCTGTGCCGTCGAGCGGGTGTACGTACACCGGAAACAGTACGACGCTTTTCTCCAGAAGGCGCTCCCGCTCCTGGAAGCGTACCGGACTGGCGATCCTCGCCTGGAAGAGACGACCCTGGGCCCGCTCGCGAATGCGTCCGCACTCGAGTGGCTCGAGGGGCAGGTAAAGGACGCGGTCGACCGGGGAGCGGACCTGCTCCTCGGGGGGAAACGGGGCGACGGAATTTTCTTCCCCCCCACCCTGCTGGCCGGCGTTCCGAACGACGCGTCAGTGATGCAGGAGGAGAGCTTCGGACCGGTCGTTCCCGTTCTCGCCGTCGAGAACGACGAGGAGGCGATCCGTCACATGAACGATACGAGGTTCGGGTTGACCGCGTCGGTCTGGACGAAGGACCGGGACCGGGCGGAGCGATTCGCGCGCGAGGTCGACGCGGGGACGATTCTCCAGAACCGGTGCGACGTCCTCGACCCCGCCCTTCCCTGGACCGGGTGGGGCGACTCCGGCAAGGGCACCACCCTCTCCCGATACGGCTTCCTTTCCCTCACCCGGCGCAAGGCGATCCACTTCCGATTTCACCCATAAAAGGGGAGATTACTAAATAATTTTTTCGAGGGGATCGGTTTATCGAGGGAATTTAAATAGTAATGTCCCCATTTATGGGTTCTGGACGATCATTTTCATGTGAAGAAGGAGAGCGATGCGCTTCTGAAGAAGGCGGGACTGAAACGGGCGATCCTGACCGGGCCGGGCATTTCGCGGAAAAACCGGAACGGGAAAGGGTGGGTCTACTTCGCCCCGACAGGCAGGATCATCCGGGATCCAAAACGGATCGAGGAGATCAACCGCCTCGCGCTTCCTCCGGCATGGAGCGACGTCTGGATCAACCCCGCGCGGAACGGGCACATCGTCGCGACCGGCCTTGACGGAAAGGGCCGCCTCCAGTACCGCTACCATCCCGATTGGACCGCCGCCGGAGCGGAGGCGAAGTACGGGGGCGTCGCCGAATTCGCGGGACACCTGCCCGATCTCCGCGCCGCGTACCAATCGGACGTCAAGATGCGGGGGATGCCGAAACGAAAGGTCGTAGCGGCGGTCGTCTGGCTGATGGACCTCAAGGGGATGCGTATCGGGAACGACGAGTACGCGCGGAAAAACCGGCACTACGGTCTCACGACGATCCAGGACGGGCACATCCGGTTCACGGGTGACAGGAAGGCGATCCTCGAGTTCCGGGCAAAGAGCGGGAAGGACCGCCGCATCGTGGTGGACGAGGAGCGCGCGCTCGTTCGCCTCCTGCGGAAGTGCCGGGAAGTCGGGGGCATCCATCCCGAGATCGGCGACAAGGGACAGGACCTGTTCCGGTACGTCGACGCGACGGGCGCGGACCAGGACATCAAGTCACACCATATCAACCAGTACATCTACGACGTTTGCGGAGCCCATTTCACCGCGAAGGATTTCAGGACATGGATCGCGACGTGGAAAATGGCCGATCGTCTTGCCACGCTCATTCGCCTGAAGGACGACCGGAAAAGGCTTCGTGAATGGATTTCCAGAATGAATCCCGCGAATCCGGGGGGCCTTCTCAAGTTCCACGGGAAGGCGATCGATACCACGGCCGCCCGGAACCGGGCGGCGGTCGCGGTGATCGACACCGTCGCGGCGGATCTCGGGAACACCCGGTCGGTCTGCCGGGGTTCGTACATCCATCCCGGGATCGTCGACGATTTCCTGGAGGGGCGATTTGAATCCCGGTGGGCGCGCGCCTTCCGTTCCGGGAAGCGGAAAAACCTGGAGCCCGGCGAATCCGCGACCCTCCGGTACCTCCGATCCCGCTGACAAATCCCCGAATATTTTGTCATTCCCGGTTTTTGCGCTATAGTTGTTCCCGGAGTAGAAATGCCGACGCTTCTTCGTATGGGAATGAAGGATTTCGAGGCCCTCGGGCCGGACGATCCTTTTCACACCGGAACGCAGGTCCGGTTCGAAGACGAATATACCGCCCGATCCTTCCTCTCATCGGTGAGATCGGAATTTGGATCCCTCCATCTCCTTCGCAGTATCGTCTGGTCTCCGGGCCAGGTTCCCGAATCGAACGAGGACGCGATCGACAATTTCCTGGTCACCTGCCTCATGCGGGACACCATCCGAATCATGGAACCCGCCCCTCTCCGCCGGGCGCCCGTCGAATTACTGGAGGAAGAGGAAGCGGAGGACGAGACCGTCGAGACATCCTCCGAAACGGAGGAGACCACCTGGGTCGAGATCGAGTTCATCGACATGATCGACGAACCGTTGGTGGGAGAGCGCTATATCGTCACGCTTCCGGACGGAACGGAGAAGACGGGCAGGACCGGGCCGACGGGGATCATAAGGGTCGAGTGCGAATCGGCCGATTCCTG
>PVBE011765845.1_pt1 | contig 10013 bp, 24 predicted proteins | sample 1631181 | NCBI WGS metagenome assembly PVBE01 (sample SAMN08397723, study PRJNA350692) | Marine metagenome, whole genome shotgun sequencing project. | isolation source: water | place: Pacific Ocean | collected 2012-04 | reverse complement strand
GGTTTGTCAATCACGAGTGAGCGGCAAACAATTAGGCTAATTAAAGGCGATTAATTACCATAATTAAAAAAGTGCTATTCTATTGCAGAAAAACCTTGCACTGGTTCCAAGAGTGTGAGAGAATTGGGAAGAGTTAAACAACAACAGTAAACCAAGAAAGCAAAAAAAACTATTATGCCTAAAATCGCAACACAGACCTCCGACTTTGACTTCAACGTGGAACAGGTAGCCCTGTTTGATAGTGAGGGTCGCCGTTCAGGCTTTTACGGAAACCAGCGCACCGACACGGGTGCAGTGCTGGGTGTAACCTCTGACCGTTACGGGATCGTGCAGCACCCCTCTCTCGTGAAAGCCGCTGAAGAGGGCTTTAAGAAGGCTGGTCTCGGTGAATACGAGCGTCAGGTCTATGTCACTGGTGATGGTGCGCGGATGCGTGCCCACTATGACTTCAAGTCTCACAAGCGCGCTATCAACGTGGGTGATGACGTTGGCTTACGCCTCACCCTTCAGAACTCGTTTGACCGTTCGCTTCGCGTGTCATTCGCTTTGGGTATGCTTCGCTTGGTTTGCACCAACGGCATGACTACTCTCGAAAATGAGGTGAGCATGACCAAGAAGCACTCGGCCAACGTCGAGACCAACTTCCTTGAAGACGCTATTAAGAAGGCCGTTTCCAACTGGGATGCCGCTGTCGATAAGGCGAAAGCCCTGACTGATAGCGTCATCGAACACGAGCAGGGCTTGACCATCCTCGGCAACCTTGTTCGCATGGGTGCGCTTTCGGATCGCATGAGCGGCGAGATCGCCAAGGTGTGGAATTCGCCTGAGTACGATCTCGACAAGGATCGCAACCTGTACAACCTGTACAACGCGACCACGCAGCACTTGACCCGCAACGTCGAGGACACTCGCAGTGAACTCGCTGATCGCACTTCACGCAACGTGTTCAAGAAACTGCATAGTGCAACGCACCGCGAAACCGATATGGCCAAGCTGTTGCTCCCGATCAAGACAGTTGAAGTGGAGAAGAACTAGGCTACCCAGCCGCAACCCTCGCCCCTCGGGGCGGGGGATTTTTTTTGCTAAGGTTACTATAAATACAACGCAATAAGATAATTGCCCCGTATTGTGAATAAGTTTTGCTTGCCGGGCTACCCGGCAAAAAGTCAAGGAAAAACTATTAACAATTTAGAGATTTTATGACACAGTTTGTGTTTGTGTTTTTCTATGATTCTGATAGACTCTAGACAGTCAAGAGAACAACAAAGTAATAGAAAAGGAATAAAAAAAATGAGTGTATCAAGAGAAGATATGATTTGGGAAGCGGAGATTGCCGCTGAAGAACTCGAAGGACTGAGTGAAGATAAGCTGGGTAAGCTTGAGAACATGGCAAGAGACAACGAAGAATAAAAAAACCTCTTTTATCTGGACAATTATCAACCCACTATGCTAGACTTACAGAGTAATGATTAAGACATATATAACCAACTGCGGAAAAGACATTCAGGTATTCATCGAAGGCGATTCACGCGCAGAAGCGGAGCCGATTCACTGGAGCCTGTTTAATCACGGCGCGACCAATCAGACCGATCCCGAATGGGTGGATGAAAACACCGTTACCTTTTGGACGCAGAAAGCTCGCTTATTGCGTGCGTTCAAAAAGGCGGCAATCAACGCCATTCTCAACAATCACTCGCATAAATTCAAAGGCAAACGTGGCGCATTGATTCCCGCTTTGGCAGAGAAGATTGCAGAGCGTAGACTGAAGCATTGTATTAGAAAACCGTATGTTCGCCAGTTAAGCGTTCAGAATCTCGATCATGTTCACGGTATTGGAACCGTTAGCGCGGAAAAACCTGACTCAGATTATGGCAATCGTGAGTCTTTGTAATTGACTAACACGCAAGAAAACCCCATACTTGGAGAAACCTACTAATGAAACTTAAATTCAAAAACGCAAACGCGAAGATTAAAAAGATGGCGAAGGCTAAAGGCGTCATCATTAAAACATTCACCCTGCCCGCTGGCTATACTTGCCCTGGGGCGAAAGATTGCCTTGCTTTTGCAGATAGGCAGACGGGCAAGATTACAGACGGAGAGGATACAGAGTTTAGATGTTTTATGGCGTCACTCGAAGCCACCTTTCCGAGTCTGCGTGAAATGGTGTGGGACAATCTCACATTGATTCGCAAAGCGTTGAAGAATGGCGTCGATGCGTGCGCGGATCTGATTTGCGAGTCATTGCCAAAAAAGTTTGACGTTATGCGCGTTCACGTTGGCGGTGATTATTTCAGTCGTGAGTATTTCATGGCATGGTGTGAGGTGGCAAAGCGTAATCCTAACAGGGTGTTTTACTCTTACAGCAAAAGCCTTGCGGTTATCGCTGGTATTCCGAAGCCTGACAATCTGGTGTTGACCGCCTCGCGTGGTGGTAAGCGCGACGATTTGATTGATCGTCTTGCATGGAAAGAAGCTCGCGTTGTTTATTCCGAAGCAGAAGCTAAAGAGCTTGGATTAGAGATCGACCACGACGACACGCACGCAGCTTTTGGAAAAGAGGATTTCGCGTTATTGATTCACGGCACACAGCCGAAAGGGAGCGCAGCAAGTGAAGCGTTGAAACAGCTTAAAAAGCTCGCTAAAACCGCAAGTGTCTAGTAAACTGGAGGAACATTATGGAAATCATTCTTGGATTCGGAGCGTTGTTTATTATTGGTGCTGGCATTATGGGAATTATGGAGGGAAGTATAAATGGAAGATAAAACAATACCAGAGTTTGCAATAGTTCAGAACTCCCGCACGAAAGTGTCTGGAGTCTGGACGAAGAACGGAGGCCGTTGGATCGAAGCAGACAAAAGCGAGTATGAAATGTTTCGCTTATTGTCTCAGTTGATTAGGGGAACAGACGACCCTTTAAGCGTTTTGCGTATGATAGAAAAAGAAAATCCAGAAGTATTTGAAGAGTAAAAAAAAATTGCCATTGTGAGCATTTTTCCCTTGACATCCTGCCGGGCTGCCCGGCCGCCTGTCAAGTAAAAACTACCAACAGGGTGTGAATTATTTCTTTATTTTGTTCTTTACTTTTGTGGGATTACGTGAGAGAATACTCTCATGAAAGTTAAGATTAAACCATCGGTTCACGCAAGTCAAAGGACTATAAACCGCATTCGTGAAAACGGGCCAGAGTTCAAAGAGTTAAGAAAAGACACGCAGCACACTTTTGCAATGGGCTCTGTGGCTGCTTCGTTGTTACAGAGTTCAAACGGCTGGCTCGGCTGGTTGCCTAGAAAAGAATTTGAGAAAATTAAAGAGTAGGACTATGGATGTCCAACCCTATGTGCTAATATTATTACATGAAAACGATGAAAGTAAAAGCAAGAGTAAACCCCCAAGGCTACATGGGTAGCTCGACACGGATCGAACGCCCCAAGAAGGGCAAGGGTTCGTATAACCGTAAACCTAAACACAAGGAGGCATTCTAATGTCACATAATGGAGAAGAAATTAAAGTTGGCGACGAGGTTCGCGTTGGTGTTCGTATGATGATTGTGGACGATATCATTGACACAGGTGATCATGAAGTTGCATTCTTCTGTATCGATGAAGACGGCGGCGACCATGAGTTGACCGAAAACGAAATTGACATTTGTTAAAGAAAAACCTTGCATCAGAATCAAGTGTGTGAGAGAATAAGAACAGTTAAGAGAACAACAATTATGAAAACCTACAAAACATATCAGGCACGGAACGCGGTCAAGGCCGCACAGGTAACTAACCACATCAAAGCCGCCAAGAAAGATGGCGTGTCTCACATCGATGCGAAGGCTGAAGCCTATCGCATTTATTCCATCAAGGCCGCTGTTCCTTCTATCCTTATGGGGTTGAAGGTGAAAGCCGCTGGCTTGCCGCCTCTGCCTGTCGTTAAGACAGTAACAAAGAAAGTATCTTTACCGCCTCTGCCGAAAGTGGTCGTGTCGAATAAACGGTTGGTACAGACACCGTTCGGTGTGATGGAAAACCATTCTCATAAAGATTTCAATTACGACTTGGAGGTATAATGAAGTATATCGTAACAATGAAAGAGGTTCACTCTCAGGAAATTGTCGTGGACGCTGCCTCCCCTGCGGAGGCGGAGTCCAAGGCGAGGGACGGTGACGGTGATTACGCTAACGGAAGCGCTTACGAATACTTGCTCGACAAAGACGCTTGGGAAGTGAGGGAGGCATAACAATGACTAAAAAAGAAAAAGACAAGCTGACGACGATTCTGTTCGCGCAGAGCGTGGCTGGAAGCAGGAACGTAAAACCCATGAAGCGTCTTGAAGCTCTTCACAATGATATTGGTGCGGTGATCAATGGGGAGAAGCCAACTGCGTCATGGGATTTGGTTGGAACGAAAAAGGTTTAATTATGGCTTATAGGTATTTTAGAGCAGAGATCGGAGACGATGGAGAAGCTGCGCCTGAAACTATTGTTGAGGTCAACTTTGTAGAGGAACGCAATAGCATTAGGGAGCAGATACAGGAGGACATTTTGTCTTATTTTGATAGCGTTGCATTTGTGCATAAAGACCACGGTGCATCCGACCTTTGCCACATCGTGGTAGATAACTTTAAGGGATTTGAATAAAAAAAGTCTTGCGTTGAGTTCAAGTATGTGAGAGAATTAGAAAAGTGAGGGGAACCTTACGCGATCTTTGAAAACAGTTTAAGTCACGGAAAATGGTGTGCGATTGAATAAGATCAACAGCACAGCCACGACAAGCAGAGAAAAGCTACCTCTGGGGAGATATCCCAAACAAGGAGATTAGCTTGGAGTCATAAGCCTTGGTGGTGGGGTTCGAATCCTCAACGTGGCAACAATTTGCATAGGTGAAGTAACAAACGCCCGTTAAGAGGTAGCGGCCTATGCGACAGTTTGGAACAGCGACGGTTGTTCCATCGGTATGTAGCGTAATAAGCCTTTGCAAGAGGGTTAGCGCACCGAAACAAGAGGCAGGAGACCATCAATCTCTGGGAGCCGAGTAGCAACGTGGTGACACAAAGCTATGAAGTAAGTAGGGTACGAAGTATGTAGGGTCACTGAACTTGATCTGGCCCCGAAAGTAGTTACAGGTAATCAAGAAGTCCTGTCATACCACTAATTTAGTAATACAAAAACATGAAAACATTATCTGATATATTCGACATATTAAGCAGCATCATCGTTTGGGTTATTGTGGCCTTTATTTTCTTTGGCTATGTTAATATGGCAGCCGCACAGGAGTTAACACTTGGGCAGCGCATCGTCGCTCAGACTATATTAGGCGAAGCTCGTGGTGAAGGCGAGGCGGGCATGTACGGGGTGGCTTGTGTCGTCCAGGAGCGTATTAAGTCACAGCATTGGCCCAACACTATGAACGGCGTTTGCTTTCAGAAAAGCCAGTTTGATGTTTGGACAGAGCGCAAGTATGTAACGTGGGACGATGACAACCGTGCAGCAGTACGTCGTCATATGGCGAATAATACAAAAGCCGCGCAATACGCTAAACGCCTTGCGCTCAACCTTGATAATTTAGACCGTTCGTTTGTTAAATACGCTGACCATTATTGCACTCTCGACACCCATACCGATTGGACAAAAGGACAGAAGCCTGTCGCTGTTATTAAAAAACATAAATTTTACAAATTACGCAAATAAAAGCTTGACATCCCGCCGGGCAGCCCGGCTGAAGGTCAAGAACAAAATATGCAAATAGGGCAAATAAGCTTACTTCAGAGGGCCGTCGTCAAACCATTCGTCGTTGTCGTCGCACTTGAAGGCGTTTTCGAGGGCGAGGTCTAAAGCAAGCGACTCGCGCATCATGTCCGCGTGAAAGGCGTCGAGGTCTGCCTTGGTAAGCAGCGGCCCGTGGACTGCTTCAGTGCTCCCCCAGCGTTCGCGCTCCTCGTTCCCACGTTCCCACTCCTCATGTTCGATCTGAGCGAGGTCGGCGGCGGAGGCGGTTTCTTCGATTGTTGGCATCATGTCGTTCATCATTGTGAGAGTATTAAACCACAGATTCTGAAAAAAGAAAAGAAAAAAAAGACACAAAAACGCATCTACTTGCTCACGCATTGTGAATAACTTTTCCTTGCCGGGGAGCCCGGCAGGGAGGTTTGTCAAGAAAAACTTTTAAACTTTTTCAAGGGTTGGCTTGAACACCCACACGCCGAGACTGTTGATCTCAGCAATGACAGCATCAACCACACGCACTGACTGATCGTCCACCAGCACAAAGTCCTTGTGCTTGTAGGGATTGTAAGTGATTTTGTACCACTCGCTGTCGGGATGCTGCGTGGCAAGCGTTTTTGTGCTTGCGTGGCCTTTCATCCTTTCACCGTGAATCTTGGCGTGAACATTTTTGCGGCCTTCTTTCCTCACGCGCTCGTTTCCTTTTTCACTAACACGGAAAACGGGATTGAGTAAGCTGATCTCTGTCACCCAGTCATAAACGCGCCCTTTGCTGTTCTGCACGCTAAAGATCGGCTTATCTCCGAACACCATCTTAACGTCCTTCTTGGGTCGCAAGTTTCTATATACTTTGACTTTCATATTCTTCATGCGTTATCTCTCCATGCTTTCCTCATAGGTTAACACTCTTGTTCCTTGACTACCAATTGGAACAATTTCCTTCACATCCATCACGAACGAACCATTCGGGAGGTTTACCCGTTTGTTAGCGATTGTGATTGCAATCTCCAAGCTTTCGGCCTGAATATCGTATTCATTGAATCGCCCGTAGCGATCTTCGGTTTCTATTTTATAGGTTTTCATAAATTTATCTCTAGTTTAAATCGTCCCAGCTTTCTCCGTCATCGTGTGAGATAAACTCGCGTCCATCCATTAACTCGACGTATAACCAACAATGGCCTTCGTGATCTTGCTCGTTAATTGTTCTGATATATTCAGCCACGCCATCAATGATCAGGGCTTCGTCGTTATTTGTTATTTGTATGTCGTTCATAATCATGGGTAAACTATAGCATAGGGGGTAGGACATCCGTAGTCCTACCAATCATTTTTCTGCCCAACCGTGATTATCTACCTCGCTGCTGGGCAGCGTCTCGGCCTGCACCACACTTATGACCCTGCCAAGACCACAAGCAAAGCCCATCGTTGTGGCAATACGTTTAGCGTGTGCCTCGTCACGGGCATTGATAAAGGAGGTTTCGCCGTAAGACCAACTGATTTCGTATGTTTTTTCAATCATCATGCGAACAGTATAGCACACGAGGTAGGACATCCGTAGTCCCACCTGTTCGAGTTATAGAAAAAACTTTTTTCACTTTTTTGCATTTTCTTCTTGACATCCCGCCGGGCAGCCCGGCAGGGCGATTTGTCAAGGAAAATCTTTTCGAGTTATTCCCAGCCTTCGGGCTTATCAATCAAGCCGTTTTTTATAGCGTGATCGGTTACGGCGTCAAAAGCCTGACCGAGTTCTTCGCTCCAATCCTTTTCGGGGATTTTGTGAACGGTATTTTCTAACACCAATGAGAATGCGTCTTTTATGTTCATTATATTATTTATTAGGTTTCCATTTAAGCTCACGACTCGCGCAGCTTTTAAGATTCTTCATTGATCTATGATCGCTTGCGCTGCTCGATGCAATTACGAAACGCCCATTTACAAGGTAACATTTCATGTGTCCAGATTTACAATGCTCTATGCGTGTGATTGTAACACCGAGCTTACCCATTTCTTTTATTAGTTTTTTAGGCTTCATTATTAGAGGGATATTAGTACGATTATTGAAAGGGCGGTGATTATGACTGACCCAATGATTACCTTACGCAGTATGCGGTCAATAGCGTGCGTGTTGTTTTGCTTGATTGTCACCTTGGGCCTGTGCCACTCGACAACCTGTGAGATGGTAGCATTAGCAAGGGGTGCTTGCTTTGCTTCTTCTTCTTTAACCCAACGCCATACACCCCGAAGGATAACGTCTTGATTACTAGGGTTGACTGTGCGCCTAGTTGCGTGTCCATCCCATTCCCAATGACCGTTCGCGCCTTGTGGTGTGTGGGGCATTGCTTCAGTGTTGTTTATTATGATTTGCATTATTAGGTTTCTCTTAACTGTTTAGATTGTCTCATATAGAAGGCTATTTGCCTAGGAGAAGTTATTCACAATTAGGCAAGCTCTATCTTCTCAATTACCATTTCAACGCTGTCACCAGCGCGTGTCCATGTGCTACCGTTCTGCTCTACTATGCGTCTAGCGTGGGCCTCATCTGTAGCTTGAATGAATACGGTGCTCTTGTTGGTGAATGTTACGTTGTAGATTCTTTCGTTTTTCATATCGTTTATTATGTTATTACTATAGCACAGGGGGTTAGACATTGGCAGTCCCACCAGTTGTTTTTTTCCATATTTTCTTGAGTACCTTGAATTCGTTTTCAGTAGTGCCGCAATTGGATTCGTGACGGAAATGCCTATAATTAAGCTGTGCCTCAAGCAGGCTGGGGCTAGTAGCAACAGCCTTATATACGCTTGTCATTTGTTCACTAGTAAGGCGAGGCTCACGCATCAGAATCCAGAGGTTTTTCATTTTGTTTTCCTTATTCATTTCGTTCTTTTCTTTTAACTGTCTCTAGACTATCAGAATCACAGAAAAAAACAAGGACAATCGCGTTATGTTATTAACATTTATTTGTGCATTGTGTGCATTTTCTTCTTGACATCCCGCCGGGCAGCCCGGCAGGAAGTCAAGGAAAAGTTATTAACAATTCGAGGGGTTTATGACACAGTTTCTTCTTGTACTTTTCCTGAATCTATGGTTTAATCTACTCATGAAGTTTAAGACAGGAACACAGGTACAGCACCGAGACAACCCCGAATGGAAGGCTGTTGTAGTGCGCGACACAAACCCCAGCAAGCCTGTTAATGGTATGCTCTTACTGAATCACAAGGGGCGCGTGGCACTGATGCCCAAGACACTGGTGAAGACGTCCTTTCATACTGATGCCAAAAAAGAATTTGGAGAATTTGTTAGGTAGGACAGCGGATGTCCCACCTCGTATGCTATACTAGACGCAGTTAAAAGATTATGAAAACAAACTACAGAGACAGAGAAGAAACCATTACCGCGCCCGATGGCAAAGAGTATCCAATCAGAGACAACGAATAGAAGATTATGAAACAAAACTATTACATCAAACTTCACGCAACGGAGATTAAAGACAGTGCCAAGCATTACGCAACAGAGTCTATCTGTGCTCACTTTAGAAGCGAACACAAGCCAGCAACTGCTGGCTTCATCAAGGATATAGAAAAGGCTATTGCCTTCTATTGGAATCAACAGAAACGTGGTTGGGTAGACTATGCTGTTGGCAAGCTGTTCGTGCAGGCAGGCAGTGAGCCTGTGTCGGTTATGTCTCCTGCTTATGATTACCACAAGGGCCGCACGTTGCCAACATATGAGGAGGTCAAGTAACAATGAAAACATTAAACGCACGTTTAGATGGCGAGGGCTTCATGCTTATTGATGAAGTGTTGTATTCAATCGTCAAGCATCATCCCTTTGATGACTTTGGTGTGACGCTTGACAGTTACAAGGTGATGAACTACGCAGGAGAGATGCGCGAGGTTCACACTGATGACGAGGGCAAAACATTCTGGGAAGATTAAAGCTTGTGTTGCTTGCAAGGTTCAGGCATACTAGAGAGAGTAAAGGAAAACAAACTATGAAGATGAAAGAGATTAGAAACGGTTCGTTATATTTTAATGAAGAAAACGATAGGGTCGAAAGAGTTATTGGATTTATTTCCAATCAGAGAGTAGTAACTTATTGTCACAAAAAAGACGAAAAGTACCCGCAGGCTGAAAAATTGCGTATTGCGAGCACCTCTGAAGTAAAAAAGTATTTAAACAATTAAGGCAGTGGGGCGCGGGTAGGGTTTTGTCGTTTTACCTACTCGCGCCCTCTTTACCACCCCTATAGGCCACCCCTATTTCAAAACCCAAAAAAAAATAGGCAAAAAAAAATTGGGGGGTGG
>PVBE011396883.1_pt1 | contig 10013 bp, 9 predicted proteins | sample 1631181 | NCBI WGS metagenome assembly PVBE01 (sample SAMN08397723, study PRJNA350692) | Marine metagenome, whole genome shotgun sequencing project. | isolation source: water | place: Pacific Ocean | collected 2012-04 | reverse complement strand
TCCACCCGTTCCACCGACAGAAAATGTTTACTTGGGATGCAGGCAAGAAACGGTTAATGTACCTGAACAAGTCATACTAGAAACGACGCACCACCACGACCAGCTTCTTGGCGATCTCATCGCCAATCCCCGGGATCAGGGACAGCTCACGCCAACTGACCGTGCGCGGATCCAGCTCGATCACCTCGAGCACGGCGTCATCGGTGGGCGCGAATGCTGCAACGACGCCGTGCCAGTAGAGCCGCGCAATCAGAGCGCTGAGCAATCCTGCGGCGGCGATGTTTCGGTACTTCGCCAGTGGCGGTGGTAGCCGCGTGCTTGTTCTCTCCATGTAGGTCCCCCATGGCTCATGCGACGGGGAGACCAGGATTTGTCCACACGCTCGTCCGGTTCAGGGAACTCGTTACGCCAGATCGTGCAGGCGTGCGGCGAACCCTACAGGATCCTGTGGCAGCTCGCCGACCCAGGTCTCGAGCGCGGCGGCGACGGCACGCAGCCCGCGTGCCGCGTCGGCCCGCGGCGCGCGCACGACCAGCGGCACCTTGGCCGCGAGGGCGCTGCGAACCGCACGGTCTTCGGGGATCCCACCAAGGAAGTGCAGCGGCATCCTCAAGAAGCGCTGTACAACCTCGCTCAGTCGCGCAAACACCTTGTGCGACTGTGACTCGTCATCGGTGCGGTTGACCACGACACCGAAGCGACACTCGGGCCGGCGCACCGACAGACACTTGATCAGCGCATACGCATCGGTGATCGAGGTCAACTCGGGAGTCACCACCAGCACGACGATGTCCGTGCACAGGAGGAACAACAACGTCTGCGGCGAGATCCCCGCCGCCGAGTCAACCAGCAACGGCGCTGCCGCGCCGACGAGCTCCGGTAGGTCGTCCGCGAGCCGGCGCCGCTCGCGGGCATCGAGGTCAGCGAGCCTACTGATCCCTGATCCGCCGCTGAGCAAACGCAAGCCATAGCGGGTCGACAGCACCAGATCGGCCAACGCAACGTCATTGTCAAAGTAGTCCTGGAGGTTGTGCGCCGGGCGCAGACCCAGGTTGAGGTGTGCGTTGGCAAGCCCCAGGTCGGCATCGAGCAGCAGCGCTCCGGGCCGATCACGTGCGATGAGGATGCCGAGGTTTACCGACACGAAGGTCTTGCCCGTGCCGCCCTTGCCGCTGGCGACGCCCAGGCTGCGAAACATGCGTAGGGACAGGCGCGGCCGTAACCGGTCCAAGCGAAACCGATCGAGCAACTTCCGTGCACTGCGCTGCAGTCGCGTCTCAGCAAACCTCACGGCGAAACCTCCGAAAGGCCTTCTTATCGTTGTCTCCGGGTGTCTGTCTGGTCGCGAGCCTGGCCGAGTCTGCCGTCCGTGCAGCCCTGGCCAATCACTCCTGCCCAATCACTCCTACCCAATCACTGGTTCAACGTCTCTTGCTTCAGGAACGCCGCCATTTCCGCTTCGCTCACGCGCGACGACGCCGGGTTCGACCGCCAATCACCCGCGGCACGTGGTGGCGTCTTCTCCGACTGCGCCGGGCCCTCCGATTCCTCCATCACGACGCGAAGAAAGCGATCGACGACACGGTCGAGGTCACCCGGCGTCTGCACATCGAGCACTTCCTCCGACCCGCCCACCGTCACGGCGAGCCGAGCCCCGGCTGCATCGAGCCGCAGCACCCGTCGGCCTTCGAAGAAGACCTCCCGCCGAAAGCGATCGCCCCGCACGTCGACCTCGCGCGCGATGTTGCCGATTCGCTGCAACAACCGCTCGCACAACTCGGCGATGTAACCGTCTCCGAGCCCGCTCGGGGCCGACAGCGGATCAACGGCGGCGTTCGCCGCCACCCATGGCTCGACGCCCTGTAGGAACCAATGGGTCTCGCCGCGCAAAGAGAGCTTGGTCAACTCGAGGACTTCGAGGTTGAGGTCGGACATGGCGCGCAGACGTCCGAGAAAGCGCTGCGTCACCCCGCTCGTGACCACGACTGTCCGGAAGCCGCGGCCCCACGCGAGGCTGGTGGCCGTATCCCGACCAGTGAGGGCTCGTTCGAACAGAAAGGCGTTCTGGCGGAACCAGAGCACGAGGTCGAGGATGCGCATCGGCGCGGTGTCCTCGTCGTCGGCGTCGACGACGAGCAGGAGCAGCGGTAGCCCCGACGCATCACGCGCGAGGAAGTCGACGCACAGGCCTCCGACTTCCAGATCACGCTCTACCAGCGTCAGTCCGGCTTCGACCAAGGCGCCCGAGGACTCGGGCACACCGTGGCCATCGCTGTCCGAGAGCAGACTCGCGAGCACACGGCGGGGATCGGGAAGAGTTGGACCAGAGATCATTGGACACCCTCAGCATGTGGGCACGGCGCAGCCACACTTGGTCGCCACCGCGTCGCTTGCCACTGTCGAGTTTGGTTCGTCGTCACCCGAACGGGCTCCTCGGAGTCGTTCGGTACCAGTCCTCAGTCCACGTTGTCCCGACCAAGCAGACGAGCAAGCGCCTGCAAGGCTCTGGATGCGTTCGTATTACCGGTCGCAGCGGCCTTTCCCGTCAAGGGTTTTCCGGGAAACCAACATGGACGGGGTCGAAGCAGTGGCACAGCGCTGTCGCGATGGCGTCGGTTTCGTCGGCGGGCAAGCCATCCAGGGGTCGGCCCAAACCGGCCGCCGTCATCTTCGCGAGCACTTGCTTGGACGCGGCCCCGCTCCCGGCGACGCGCTTCTTGATCGTGGCGGGAGGATACTGGGCAATCTGCAGCCGATGCGCGGCAGCGTGGAATAGCACCACCCCACGCGCCTCGCCTATACGCAATGACGATTGCGGGCTGCGGCCAGTATAGGCCTCCTCGACGGCGAGCACGGTCGGGGCCAGTCGCTCGAGCAACGCGTCGAGGCCTCGGCCCAGCGCGAGCAGGCGCTGCTCGATCGGTTGGCGCTGTCCGAGGCGCAGGGTGCCGGAGTCGACGAGCCGGATACTCCCGCCCCACCCACAGCTCACCTCGTTGCGCGCACGACGACGCTGCGTCGAGGCACGACGGGGTGCCACCTCGAGGCAAGCCCAGCCGACGACCACGGTCCCTGGATCAATCCCTACGACGCGCATGCTCGTGATGTGTCCGTTCCTCGACGCGCAGATGGGCGTAGAGTAAGCGAGTCATGGCCGTTCCGGAACGTATTCCATTCGTCGCTCTCCTGCTCGCCGCTGGAAGCAGCTCGCGGTTGGGGGGCGACACGCCGAAACAGTTCCTAGCGTTGCGGGGCCGGACGATCCTCGAATGGAGTGCGGTGCGACTGGCTCGCGTTCCAGGGCACGTCGCAACGGTGTTGGCCGTGGATAGCACCTCGGTCGCGACGCGGGTCGTGGCCATGAGCAATGAGCTGGAACGCGCAATGGTCGTCGCGACCCTCGAGGGCGGTCTGACGCGCCAAGAATCGTGCCGTCGAGCCTTCAACGCCGCGGCAGCACTCGACGAGACCTGGAGCGTCGTCGCCGTACACGACTGCGCGCGGCCATTCTTCTCGGTGGCAGATACCGAGCGGGCGGTCCGACTCGCACACGAGCGCGGCGGCGCGATCCTGGGACACGGTGCCCGCGACACGTTGAAGCGTGTCAAAGGCGACGGACGGATCGACGGCACGATCGACCGCGATTCCGTGTTCCAGGCGGCAACGCCACAGGTGTTCCGGCGCGACTGCTTCGAACGCATGCTCGCCTTCGCCGACCAAGAGGGCATCACCGGCACCGACGAGGCCGGTCTCGCGGAGGCATGCGGCGTCGAGGTCCACGCCGTGGAGTCGTCGTCGACCAACCTCAAGATCACTTATGAGAGTGACCTGCAACTCGCGCGTGGCCTCGAGAAGCTACTGGAGGACGAATGATGAAAGCCTCGCGAATCGGCCTCGGCACCGACGTGCACGTACTCGTGCCCGATCGCCGCTGTGTGCTCGGGGGCATCGAGTTCGACTGCCCGGTCGGACCCGTTAGCTGGTCCGACGGCGATGCAGTCTTGCACGCACTCACCGATGCCCTGCTCGGCGCTGCCGGCCTGCCCGACCTCGGCACCCTGTTCCCGGACGACGACGAGCGCTTCAAGGACGCCGACTCGACCGACTTCGTTGCACAGGCCGTCACAGAGCTGCGAGCCAAGGAGCTGACCGTGCTGTCCACAGACATCGTCGTGCACTGTGACCGGCCCAAGATCGGGCCCAGGCGCGAAGAGGTGCGGGCGAGTATCGCCGGACTTCTCGGTGTGGATGTCGATTGCGTGAACGTGAAGGGCAAGACGCTTGAACACGCCGGCGGCGAGCGCGAGACGGTTTCGGCGATGGCCATCGTGCTGCTCGGTCCGCGGTTGATCGACGACTGAGACCTACGTTTGCAGCAAGCTCAGTCTTCGATACGCCGACTCGGGCTGGGCCATCAGCTCGTCGTGGCTGCCTTCCTCGAGGATGCGCCCGTCCTCGAGGAACAGGATGCGATCGGCACCGCGCACGGTCGATAGCCGGTGTGCGACCATGAACGACGTCCGGCCAGCCATCAAGTTGGCCAGCGCCAGCTGCACTTGCTGCTCGCTCGCTGTATCGAGCGAACTCGTCGCTTCATCGAGCAGCAAGACGACCGGGTCACGAATGATCGCGCGGGCAATCGTGATCCGCTGCAGTTGGCCACCCGATAGCCTCGTGCCGCGCTCACCGACCACAGTGTCGAAGCCGTCCGGTAGCCTATCGACGAACTCGTCGACGAAAGCCGCTCTCGCGGCAGCAACGAGGTCACTCTCCGTGGCACTTGGGCGCCCCTGCAGGATGTTCTCACGAATCGTCGCGTTGAACAGGAAGGGGTGCTGGTCGACGATCGCGAGTCGCGACAGGTAGGAATCGAGGGCAACCGTTCGCAGGTCACGGCCATCGATCAGGATGGTGCCCTCGTCCGGGTCGTAGAAGCGCATCAACAGGTCGAGCACCGTCGACTTGCCCGCCCCGCTCGAGCCGACGAAAGCGATCTTCTCCCCGGGCCGCACGCGGAATGACAGACCCGACAGCACCGGATCGCTGTCGTAGGCAAAGCTCACGCTGCGGAACTCGATGTCACCGCGCGGGTTCTCGAGGGGTTCGGCAGCGCCGCTGTCGTGAATCTCGGGCTGCGTGTCCAGGTAGACCTGAATGCGGTCCATCGCGCCCTGCGACTCCTTGAGCAGATTGTAGGTTCGTGCCGTGCGCTTGATGTGCTGGTAGGTCGTGCCGACGGCGGCGACGGCCATGAAGAGGTTCCCCCTGTCGATGTCCTGCGCGCCGGTGGAGAACACGAACTGCAACGAGTAGATGATCCCAGCAAACCCGCCCATGTAGATCAGGTACAAGAAACCCTGCGACTTGGCCTTCGACTTGACCATGCGCATCGTCCGGATCAGGAAGCGTTCGTTGATCTCGTGAAACTCGGCGATCTCGCGTTCCTCGAGCTGGAAGGCCTTGACCGTCCGCACGCCCGAGAACATCTGTGACATGGCATCGGTCGCATCGCCTAGCGCTGCCAGGCTCTTGCTCGAGCTCTTGCGCACCTTCCGGCCGAAACGCCCCATCGGCAGCATCAATACCGGCACCATGGCGAGTACGAACAGTCCCAGGCCCCAGTGCACCGAAGCCGCCAGAACCGCGTTCGTCAGGATCATGAGCGGCTCGAGGAACGTGTTCTCGAACAATAGAGTGTAGGAGTGGCGGATTGTGTTGGTGTCGTTGGAGACGGTGGAGATCAGCTCGCCCGTGCGCTGCTTCGAGAAGAAGCGCACACTGAGTCTCATCATGTGGCCGCACAAATGGTTGCGCAGATCCACGACTGCCCGCGTCGCCGCCAGGTTGGCCAGAATACGGAAGGCCCACACTGTCACGGCGCCGAACACGGCCAGCACGGCGATCATGACAGCCGATCCGGCCACGACCGCACGCTGATACTCGACGCTACTGGGAATCCCCCGCGGCACGAAGTGGTCGAGTCCCACGCTGTCGAGGAACGCGATCTTCACGGTGCGGAAGGCTGCAAACAACCGGTTCGAGGTCCCCGGCGTCGCGGAGATGTCGTTGCCGAACAGCTGGCCGATTTCGACCAACAACAAGAACGGTCCCTTGACCGCCAGCGCCTGCAGCAGGCCGACCACGATGATGGCCAGCACAAGGCACTTCTGCCGACTCAGCTGGCTACCAAGCTGCCTGAGCAGCGGTGCGAGCGAGGACCCCCCTGAGGACATGGGCAGCAGGTTAGCAGCGGAGCAACTCAAGTGCCCCAAGGGCGCAAGAGTTGCCCTCCCCCTTCCCTATTCGACGCGGGTGCGCCCAGCGACTTCGTTAGCCCAGCTCAGGAAGCGGTGGCTCAAGAAGTCCTGCCTGACCAGGTCACGCTGGTTCTTCTCCCCGAGCGTCACCGTGCCGGTCGGTGCCAACCTCTGCGTGATCTTGCAGATGTAGTAGCCGTCCTGCCCACGCAGCGGGCCGGCGACGGCGCCTATGGCGACGTCGTAGAACAGGATCTCGGCGACCGAGTAACCCTGGATGAAGTCGGTGTACTCGTTCTCCTTCAGCTCTTGCCGGATCTCGTTGAGCGACTTGCCGGAGAGCTTGCCCTGATCCTTGAAGTGCTCGGGCCAGATCGCGTGCTTGGACATCGCGTCCTCGAAGGTCATGGCCCCGGACTCGATCTTGCGCATGACCTGCTCAGCCTCACCCCTGGCCGCGGCGAAGCCGTCCTTGCGCCAGGTACCGGCTGCATCATCGAAGGCTGGCATGCGGATGGCCTCGAGCGAGGTGCGGCCGTCGGACAGGAAGGCGCGCGCCTTCACGAGGTGCGCGCCGAGCGTATCGTCGTTGATCTCCTTGGCAATCATGTGCTCGAACGAACGCTCGAGCCGCCAACGTGCCTTGTAGACCTCGAAGCTCGGGTAGCCCTTGAAGGACATCGCGAGCACCTTGACCGTGAAGGGAGTGTCGTCGTAGGGCTTGCGGTAGTCCTCGAACTCCTTGCGGAACTGCTCGTCGCTGAGCCACATACCGGCCTTCTTGAGCTCCTGGCGGAGCGACGTCTGCAGCACGATATCGACGAGCGCACGCACGCGATCCTCAGGCTTGATCTTGAGCGCCAGGGTGCGCATCGCGTGCTCGGTCTTCCAGACACGCCCGTTGACGGACAGGATGACGTCTGGCGGCACGCCGTCGGAGGCGTAACGAACGTCGGCCCATTCCTGCATCTTCTTGATGACCCAGGTACGACAGATGTGCAGCCACAGGGGTGGGACATCCTGACCTTCCTTGACGGCTTCAGCGAACTTGTTGAAGAACGCCGTACCCTGCGCACCACCGGAAGCGACAATCGCTTCGCGCGTGATCTGCGGCCACTTCGACGGGATGCCGCGAAAGAACACCTTGTCGAACAGGATCGTCGATCGCTGGATCGTGACGTACTCTTCCGGCGTAGTGTTGGTCTTGGCAAGCTGGGCGTAGAAGTTGCCGCCCGGATTCTTCGTCTTCCAGTCCTTGATCGTCTTCTCGATGTGCTTCTGCACATCGTCTTCGATGACATCGAACATCTTCTTCGGTGCGCCGGCCTTGATCTGCTCGGCCATCTGGTCTTCAACGATCAGCTCGATCAGCTTCTGCTGTAGCGTGCGCTGACCGACCATGTAGACGGTCTGGCGATCGACTTCGAGTTGGTCGAGCTTGACGCCGTTCACCAGGAACGGCTTGACGACCTTGCCCTCGAGGCGCTGCGCCCGCTCGACCGCTTGGCGGATGCCGAGGACGCTACCGCCCTGGACCTTGTCCTGCCCCTTTGCGGCAGCAGGTGCGCCGGTGGCAGCGCGGGAGGTGCTGCCTTGTGCCTGAGTGGAAGCCAGCGCTGTCACGCCGACGAGAACGAAACAAGACGAAGTCGGAAGTCTCATGGAATCACCCGGATGGCCTCAAAAGGGCCCATCTGAGGGGAAGGTAGGAGGGTAGTTCGGTGGTCCGGCCGCAAAGAACGGCCGAGAAGGTAACCCATGCGCCGGACGGACTGAAGCTGCCGACAGCCTGGACAGCGCCACAACGCAAGAAAACGGTCAATACTCCGGGGACGTCATCACTCCCTCAGGCGCGGGTCCATGGCGTCACGGAGCCCCTCGCCCATGAGATTGAAGGCTGTCACCGTCCCAAAAGTCGCCAGCCCAGGGAACAGGATCAGGTGGTACATACCCTCGGTGACATATTCGCGGCCCTGTTTGGCGAGTTCACCCCAGCTCGCCATGGGCGGCGCGATGCCGAATCCGAGGAACGACAAGCTGCTTTCGATCAGGATGGCCCCGGCGACGCCGAACGTCGCATTGACGAGGACCGGGGACACGCAGTTTGGAACCAAGTGCCGGAAGATGATGCGGTTCGACGGCAGACCGAGGCTCTGTGCGGCAATCACGTAGTCTGCGGCCCTCGCCTTGAGGAACTCGCCACGAATGAGACGTGCGGGGCCAGTCCACCGAATCAAGCCGAGCAGAATGATGATCGGGTAGATGCTCGGCGAGATGATCGAGATGACAGCGAGGATGAGAAACAACGTGGGGAAGCAGATCACGACCTCGATCACGCGCGAGATCAGCATGTCGACCCAACCACCGAAGTAGCCGGCAAGCGCGCCGATGATGATGCCGAGGATCACGTAGATGCTGACGGACAACACTCCCACCGACATCGCCACGATCGTCCCATAGATCATCCTCGTCAGGACGTCTCGGCCGAGATCATCGGTGCCGAGCAGGTGGCCCCGCCCCTCGAGGGTGTCCGAACCCGGCGTTCGCTTGCGCAGGGTTGGTTGGTTCTCCTTGAATCCGTATGGAACCAGCGGCATCAGCGCCCAGCCCTTGTCCGAGCTGCGCCAGAATTCAGTGTCACTGCCAAGCTCGTCGGCAAGCGCCTGCTTCCACGTCTTGTCCTCGAGCGGCCAGACCGGCGCCAACAAAGAGATGTTGCGGCGCAGCCAGGACGAGACAACGGCCGGAATCGGATAGGCATCGCTGTCGAGGTAGGTCGTGAACGCCGGAAAGTAGAGTTGGCCCTTGTAGCTCGCCGCGACCGGCTTGTCGTTGGCGACGAGCGGCGCCAGCGTCGCGACACCGAACATGAACACGACCACGACGAGCCCGCCGACAGCGAGCTTCTTCTGGAAGAACTGACGCCGGACGATCGCCCAGTAGCCCTGCCCCCGTTGCTTGTCGGCCTTGCCCATCAATCCAGCGAGATCCGTGGGTCGACCATGCAGTACAGGAGGTCCGATCCCAGGATCCCGACCAGTGTCAACACGGCAGCGACAGTCAAGTTGGCCATGACGACCAGGTAGTCACGGTTGAGGATCGCCTCAAAGCCCAGGAGTCCCATGCCCCTGATGCTGAAGATCAGCTCGATGATGATCGAACCACCAAGCATCGCTGGCAGCAGGAACGCCACGAGCGTGATGATCGGGATCAGCGCGTTGCGCAGCGCGTGCCGGTAGATGACGGTCCGATCGTCCAGTCCCTTGGCGCGCGCCGTGCGGATGTAGTCCTGGCGCACGACGTCGAGCATGCCAGTGCGCATCTGGCGCGAGAGATAGGCGAAGCTGCCGTAGACGAGACAGATCACCGGCAAGATCATGCGTTTGCCGCTGTCCCACAGGTACTCGAACAGCGTGAACCGCTCGCTGCCGATCGCGTGGAGCCCGTCGACGTCGAACCAGTCGAAGAGGTTCACGCTCGCAAAGCAGACGATCAGCATCGTCGCAACCCACCAGTTCGGCATCGAGTAGAGCACGAACAGGACCGTCGACGAGGTGCTGTCGGCCAAGGTGTTCTGGTGTGTCGCGCTGAAGATGCCGAGCGGCAGCGAGATCAGGTAGATGATCAACAGGCTGATCGTGTTCAGGAGCAACGTCACGGGCACGCGTTCGAGTAGCAGCTCGGTCACCGGCATGTGGTACATCGCCGACTTGCCGAGATCGAACGAGGCGAACTTGCCCACCCAGTTCCACCATG
>PVBE012693390.1_pt1 | contig 10014 bp, 8 predicted proteins | sample 1631181 | NCBI WGS metagenome assembly PVBE01 (sample SAMN08397723, study PRJNA350692) | Marine metagenome, whole genome shotgun sequencing project. | isolation source: water | place: Pacific Ocean | collected 2012-04 | reverse complement strand
GTACCAGTCAAATTCAGGATTGTTTTTGACGAAATTTACAGTATCTCTGATTTGTTTTTCAGTATAAAATTCATCTGCATCTAACATGAAGATTAAATCTATATCTTTTTCTCTACAATAATCCACATGAAGACTTCTTGATTCATGGTCGCTTAAAGCTTCTTTAGGTACAGAAAGGTAGTCTATAACGCCAGAGTAGTCGTTTTGAAACATTGAAAGCGTTTCTGAATTAGTATCTTCGGCACCCATTTCTTCGTATATCTTAAATTGTCTACTGTGCACCCAAAAATCTAAATTTAATTCATCTTTTAACTTCACCCAAGGCTCAAACAATTTGGGAAAAGCTTCTGCGCAATTGTAAGCCATAATCTGGACGCCTATTTTGACTTTTTTTGTTGTTAGATCTATTTTCTCTTTCACCGTTTCGAAACTGATTTCTTTGGAGCATTCAAAATGTTTGTCTGTATTTTTGTGTTCCGGGCACCAATTCCAGTCACCTTTGTCAAATTTGTGATCAGGATTATTCCAACAACCGTTGCATACATCTTCGTTTATAACTCGATAAGGAGTATAAAATTCCGCCATTGGTTTACTAAAGCCTGATATTAAAATTACTTTTTTATTTAATGCCCAAGCCAGCCAAGATATTCCAGACCCTATCCCTATGAAAAATTCGCAATTACTCAACCAAGAAACTACGTCATGTATATTTTCCGTATTGGGATGTTCGATATTTTTAAGTCCTTTGAGGTCCATCCAATCCAAGGGCTCTTTTTGTAAAACGACAACCTTATATCCTAAGTCATTTAAATAATTAACCGTATCCTGCCAGCCCGTAGGATTTTGCCAATGCTTGCATCCAGCCGTAGAGGAGGTTGATATGCAAACATATTTTTCTTCCATAGGTCTTCGGGAATTTTCTAAATCTATTCTCGGTTTGATCTCTTCGTAATCTAGCCCTAATATATCGGAAGCAGTTTGCTGTAGTGGAATGGTTCTTGGGTCAGTTGGGTTTTTATTGGTATCTGTCCAGTCGTCAAACCAGCCTACTTGATAGCTTGCGTATAAATCCTCGTGGTCGACACCGGATTCAACAAACTCTATGTCAGGATAACTTTTTTCGAAAAGCTCTTTCTTAAAGCAGGAGCAAATTAAATAACAATCATGTTTTTTTCTGAACTCTTCAACGTAAGGAACCCAAGCTATGTTATCCCCTAAAGATCTACTATCTAAATGTATTAATACTCTTTTGTCTTTCGCGTCGAAAGTTTCGTCATGAATAATTTCGCCGTTTTCTTTTTCTACTTTTATTCTCCAGTTGACGAAATGCTTCTTAGAAGGTTTCGACCAATGATGATGAGGCAGGCTAGTTTCGTAAATAGTTTTATTATTTTTCCCGTCCACAAAGCTTACTTTGCGTTTTCCAGAGAAGTTTCCCGATAACTCGCAAAAAGCCCCATCAACAAATGAAGTCTGTGCTGAATAATTTTCTAAAATTGAAGCTTTGTCCCTCCAAGCGTAAAATATAATTTGATTGTAGTAATCATGAGCGTTTTGTTGAGTGTCTTCTAAATAAATATTGTTTAATATATTATATTCTATATCATGGCCATCTATGGAGGTAATTTTAGTGGAAAAACCATTTTCTTGAAAACGGTTTATGAAGTCTGTATTAAATCTTTCTTGGTGTCCGCTATCATTGTTTTCTAAATGAATTTCTGCTACGAATTTTTTTGTATTTTTGAGGATCCATTCAAAGTCTTCGCTTTCAAATATATCCCATTCGCCTCCCTCTATATCCATTTTTATGAAGTCGATTTTTTTTATTTTATTTTGTTTGGCGAAGTCGACTAGTTTGATAGTGTCTAGAATTGTGCAATTTTTTGTTTTCTTTTTTTCTGTATAAGGCGTCGTTTGGTCCTGTTGTTCTCCTACGTAAATTTCTTTATATGGAGAAATGGCTTTTTGTATTAATGTAAAATTTTTGGAATCTTCTAATTCTGTAATGTTTTTATTAAGGCACAAAAAATTATAAGGCATAGGTTCGAAACAATAACAATGTTTTATTTTTCTATTAGTGCATGTCGAAGAAAAATATCCTATATTGGCTCCCATATCAAAGACTACGTCGCCTTCCTCTATTTGAAAATATCTTTCGTAAGTCCTTGTTGTTGAAATTTCCCTCCAGAGTTCGTCCTGCCATATGCCCAGATTAAAAAACTCAACAGTTTCTATTCCTAGTTCTTTTTGCCATTTTTCTGTATTCCATTTTTTGACTTCCAGCTCTTTTGCGGGAAGAAATAGCTTAGATACTTTTTCAACAGAAGGGTGACATTCAAAAGTTTCTTTCCCTTCTAAACACGCCCATAGCGGAGGCGTTACATTAAATTTACCATGCTCTTTAACCGCATACTTCAAATCTGATGCGCAAAAAATATCACAATCGCCACCAACATAAGTATATCTGTACTCTTGGCTACCCATTCTAAATGGAGCACGGAACTTATAATTTATAGAGCTACCCAACTGAATTATCTCTGTGTTTGTGCAGCCAGCTAAATGGAGGAGGCCTGTATCCATTGTAATGAATTTTTCTGCCCTATTAATAATGTGCCAAGTTTGGGATAGGTTAGCTTTATTAGTGAGGTTAATTAAATTTGGATGTTTTTCAAAGTCAAATATGTATTTTGCTCCTGATTTTTTACCCCACTCTCCACTTTCGGGTCTTGTTTCATCTTTGCCTACAGTTACTATAAAATAACCCAAAGATACAAGGTTGTTTATAAGCTGTTGCCATTTTTCTTGTGGCCAAGTTCTGGACTCCCAGTTAAAAGCAGGGTGGATACAAATATAGTTTAAAGGAAGATTTAAGTCTTCGTATTTGTCAGGGATAAAATCGTATTCCATTTCTTCGGGTAAAAGCCCAAAGCCCAAATATTTGGCGTGCAAAGCTCTTATGTCAAAAGAATGATTAAGTTGGTAGCCCCCGACAATATCATGGACATCTCCGTCTTCGTATCCTTTTTTAACCTCATCGATGTTTTCGTTCCATGAAAATATTTTGTTAACGTATGGATTGTTTTTAAAAATTTCTGGATTTTTGGTAACGATATCTATTTTTTCCCCATAAGCTTTTGAGAGTTTTTTTAAGGAAGGAGTAGTAGAAAGGATGTCTCCCAGTCCGCGACAATTAATTAGATAAAGTTTTTTCATACCAGTCTCGGCGAAAAGGTCGCCCCGATTTCTTCTTTCTCGCTCATCATATCATTATAACATTTCAATGCCCAATTCGCTAACATAAGAGTTGTGTAGTTGTCTTTTCTCGCCCTTGTTGTCGCTATGCTTCTCGCTAGATGTTGGGGCAGGTCAAAAGATTGGGTTCCTTTGGCGGTGGATTTTACTTCAATCAAGGTGCACTGTTTTTTCGTTTGATATACCCAGCTATCTTGAAACTCTATAAGGTCAAGTATTGTGTCGTGGCCAGTTTCCTTTAAAGGAACCTTGGAAGTAGAAATTCTATCGAACTGAGTTCCATGAGCAGTTGCTCTCGAAGCAAACCATATTTTTTTATGATCTATGCTTGCTTGTAAATGCTCGTTAGCCTTTCTTAACCAATTAGAAGTGAATACTTGTTTGAAGCAAATTTTATTATCTTCCTCATTATACTGAAATCTTGCTTTTCTTAATTCTTTTTGATAATCTACGCCTTCTTTGTCCGAATCGAAGTCGAACATTTTTAATTCTATTTTTGATCGCTTAAACCACTCTGATTCATTGCAGCCGTCTATAAATTGGTATCCAGCGTTATCAATACATAAAAACACAATATTAAAATTTGTCATTAAGTAATGGAGATACATTATGTGGTCTTTTAAATCTCCTCCCGCTACTGCGTAACTATGAACAAGAGTACCTTGATTAGTTTCCTCGTCCAGCTCCAAAAGTGACATAGCAAAATAATCCGACGAAGGGCTATTGCTAAAACTAGGATCGATTCCTAATATATATTTTTCTCCTCTTTTTCCTGTTATTTTTATTGTCGGAGTTTGTCCGTCAGGTACAGTGCATAAATGCATTTTTTTTGCACTAAAATAACTATCGCTTCCATCGGTGAACTGGGCGCAATATTCTCGTTGAAAAGATGAATGGGACTGCCCTCCGCTTTGAGCTTCTTCGATAATAGTTTCGTCAATCATTTCCTCTGGCAAAGCTTGGTACCCTATTTGAGAAACAAAATAAGAAGCGTCACCTTTGCTGTTCGAATAAATTTTTCCTACCCACTCTTTGTATGTTTTATATAAATTTTCAAACGTATAAGACGCGGAGGAAAGAGCTATCATCTTAGACTTGTTTTCAAAAACCATTCTCTCCTCTTCTTTCATTAATCCTTTTTCTATTAGGCTGTCTTCTATCTCTCTAATTTCCAAACGCTCTTTCATGTTCTGAGGGGCGACTAAGAAAGGCATGAGAACTGTTTTGATAGTGTCTTCTGGAAGTAGCAGAAACTCGTCCAGCACTAAAACATTAGCACGAAAACCACGAATCTTTTCTCCACTCAAAGGTATAGCAGTAATAGTTCCATTGTTTACTTTCCATTCGTGGGCATCGTTTCTTTTTGTTTTGTGTCCGAACGCTTGCGCTAATAATTCGGCTCCTTGACTCTCTACAAATTTTTCTATGTTATTAAAGATGAATCTAGAAGTACGAAACGTCGGCCCGGCGATCAGTATTTTAGTTTCAGGTTCAAATATACATTGTAGGAAGCAGTAGACGGCCGCTATGAAAGTTTTTCCACATCCTCGTCCCCACACGCACATATTGAAATTTCTGTTGAATAAACCTTTTAAAGTTACCTCTTGATAAGGCGCAAGTTTTATCCCTGAAATCAATTCGGTGGCCAAGCCCAAGTTGGATCTCAAAAATTTAGCCAAAGATATTTTGGCTTCCTTATCGCCAAGCTCTCCTTTAAGCAACAAAAGCTCCTTGTTTAAATCCTTAATGTTCTTAGGTTTATATTTTTCTCCTTCGTACCACATTTTAATCTAAATAAGCTATAAGCAATGTTATTAAAATTATAGCGACCGCCTCGTTGTAAGTTAAACAAACGTATCCCTTCATAAAATTTTTAAGTCATAAGCTAATTGCAAATCGACATCTCTGCACAACCCCCCGCAAACCAATATTTTTACGGACACTCTCTTTAGTTCTTCCCTGCCTTTTACGAAAAGAAACTGAACTTCCGAGTACGATTGTGTTAAATCTCTTATATTTTTAAATATAAAATCTGGACTAGCTTTTATTTTTTTGGGCACATACGGGAGCATGTCAAAATGCAAACATTCGGAAAGGGGCCTTTCTACAACGACTACAATATAAGCTTCGTCTTCCGTCGCTCTTTCTATCTCCCTTTTGAATCTCTCTAGCCCACCGCTCATAGTTCCTATTAAGTCTTTTATAGATTTTCTTTCTATATAGCAATTACAGGATAGCTCTGCGTCGTCCAAACAGTAGTCTCCGTAATCAAGTTTCTTAACTTGAGTTGGAAGTGAAAATTTTAAAGGTTTCTGCTCCCTTGTGTCTACAGCTATTCTGACCTGCTTGTCTTTGATTCTTTTGGGGAGAAAGGAGGATTTATCCCCAGTAGGGTAAACTGAAAAACGTTGCTTTAGCCCTAAAGAAGTACAGAAATCATTATAGCTTCCGAAAAGGTCGTTATAATATTGAACCGGAGGACTCATAATCGTTCTTAGCTCTACTTGGGTTGGAGAGTGTAGAATTTTCTTCTCCCCTATTCTTTTTTTCATTAAGTTAGAGCAGTATTCTTTCCTCTTCTCTTCGCTTTGGTTCTTAAGCCAAGACTTGAGATTTGTTTTAGAGTTGAAGTCTCTGGAGAAATAATATTCTTTGTTTTTGAATTTTATTATTTCTCCGTTATGTAGATCTTCTCTAGGAAAGAATTTCTGATAGTATTCGGCCATACGGATACTATGGCTCCTCAAGTGCATGTGAAGCTCCTTGTCTAGTTCGAAACTTTTTTTACATATGACACACTCAACCATTTAAAACCTCGTCTTTTGTTAGACCCATTATCTTAGCCTTTACTTCGTCTAAAGACGACATCTTTTCCACTTCTTTTTCAAGCGCTGCTTTTCTCAGCTCTGCCAGCTTCACAAGTTTACCTCGACTCTCTTCGTCTTTCCATAATTGTACTAAATTAAGAATGCTAGCGTTCTCTTTGATTTCCTTGCTTAATCTCGCGCTTCTTTTTTCCTTTAGACTTTCCAAAAGCTTTTGCTGTCTCGAGACGCATTGATTATATTCTGTTTGGGCCGTATTAATTGCCTCCACTAGCCCCATAGATATTCTTGCTCCTTCTGTATCGTCAGCGGCTTCGTCCAGCAGTCGAGAGAGCCTTTCTACTCTTCTTTGGATGCTGGCAGAGATAACCACCTCTGCAGACAGCACTATGTATTGATCAACCTCCTCTTGAGTTAAGTCCGGTTTATTATAGGTGTATCTGATAAAAGAGGATTCAAAAAGTTCTCTGTCTGTTTCGTTACGGTAGGTGTTTATCTGGTGAGAAAATCTAAAAGTATGTAAATACCCAATTAATTTTTCTAATTCTTTTTTTTCTCTTGAAGTTATTTTTTCCTTGTCTATTCCGTCATGAACGTACTTGTTGACCCTTACCAAAACTCTTTCTTGGGATTTTGGTGGCCTGTACTGTCCCGCTTCTTCGACTTGTTGATCGGTTATTAAACCTTCTTGGACTTGGAATTCTTTTACGGCTCGACACTCTAAGCTTAAAAAAGCTAACTCAGGATTTCCTGTAATGTATCTTGCGATTTCTATTTGGGACATTATCTCATTACCAGAAGTGTCCTTAGAATTATTTCGTATAAATTCTTTTTGTTCTTCAGTGAAAGAAAAATGATCTGATTGCTTGTCGTACTTTTGAGCGGGTCTGGCTTTTATTTTTCTGGAAGTCAGGAATCTTTTAACGGCTCTGCCTTCTTTACTTCTTCCGTCCTTGCCCTTAAATCCCGCTGCGTCTTGGATCAGCTCTAGCAAAGAAGGGGCGTTATCTTTTTCGCAGCTATTCCAAGCGTCAAGAATGGAATTTTCTTGATCTTTCGTTAATTTAATATCTTCGTTCATAGTATATCTGAATCTTCTGCCTTAATCAATTTTTTGACTTTCAGTATGATGGATTTTTTTATATTTTTTATTTGTTTGTATCCGGGGCTCCTGTTTTTTTCTGATGTTTTGTAGCCCATCAGTTTAGCTACTTCCTCTTCGCTTAAATTTTTTATGTAAAGGTTTTCATATATCTTCCACTCTATGGGTTTTAAAATTTTTGGTAGTATCTTATTCAGCTTTTGAAAAGATGCCTCGATATCTAAAGTCTCGTTTCGTAAATCAGAAATGTCCTGTTTGTGGTTTTCTAAAGAAACGGGAATTTTTATATCATGGGCTATTTTTTTATTCTTTTCCCAGTGGGCATAGAGAGGACAAATAGGAGATTGCTTTTCGTATATAACACAAAGGTCTCCCCCTTCTGAAGCGGCGCACTTTAAACAAGGACGAGCATAATTGCCGTAATTATTCCTAATTAGGTTTTTAATCTGATTTGTAATGATTCTATTTAGCCAAGGGGCAAGAGGCTTAGAATCATCATACATGTCCCATTTTCTATAAATATGAATTCTAAGAATTTGGGAAATATCGTCAAAGTCCATCCAAGTAATAGAAGTTAACTTCCATTTGGATTTTCTTTTTTGTATCTCAGCATCTACTTCCTTTATGCGGTCTTCGAATTTAAGTTTTTGTTTTCCGTCTTCTGCCATTAATCGCCTTTTCTCAGGCTTCCGGCTTCTCGTTTGAATTGTTCTAAGAATTTTTTCTTACTAATTCTTGGACCTTTCGCAGAAGTAGGGGTATATTCAACCGTTTGTGAGTCGCTTGATATACTAGACATCTCTCCTATTTTCATTCCCTCAACCTTTAGTGAACCCTCTAAATTAAAATCCAACTTAGATATGTCAGGGACTCTTAAGTGTTCGTCCTCGGAGTCTCCTTCACTTTTAATTATCTGCTTTTCTTCAATTCGTGCGCTTTCTTTTTGAGGAGTCTTTTTTCCTGTGGCAAAATTAATTCCACAAGAATTGCAAAAATTAGGTTTCTTGCCTGAAAAATTAATAACAGACCCGCAATGCTGACAATAAATCCTCATAACCTATAATAATACACTTTGCGCAGAAAAATACTAATATTATTCTAAAGTATTGACTTTTTTGATTATAAATTTGAGTATTTCCGAACGCACTATGTCGTCTTCTCCAAATTCAAAAGTGTGAATTCCGTTTTCTCGAGAGTCTTCTCCTGAGAATAGCTGCTTAAGCCTCGAGAATGCGCCTCTGTTGCCATTTTTAAGATCTGTCTGCATTGGGTCTGCGCAGATAAAAATTTTGCTACAGTGACCGATTCTAGTCAGGAAAGTAATAATTTCTTTTAATGTGCTATTTTGGCATTCGTCAAGAATCAGACATTTGTCATTCCAACTCATTCCCCTAGAGAAGTTAATCGGATAAGTCGAAATTCTTTCGTCTTTTTGTAGTCTCTTGACTTCGCTGTCATTTAGTAGTTCGTTTAATTTATCCGCGAACGGCAAATTAAAATAATGAAGTTTCGTATCTGCGTCTCCGGGTAAAAACCCCAATCTAGCGTCCGAACTTTCAACAGCTGACCTAACATATACAATATCAGACAGTTTTTTACTATTAAGTAGCCTTAACCCACAATATACTGAAAGCATCGTTTTAGAAGTACCTGCTGGACCAGATAAGAAAACTATTTTTGTTTTGTCGCTCAAAGCTAGGCTTATAAACTCCTTTTGCCTATCTGTCCATTTTAGATCTTTTATATGAAGTCTATCCTTGATTCTCTCTTTTTGACTCTGGTAAATTTCTATATTTCCATTTACCCCATTCTCCTTATAGTTCACTTCCAAGTCATCGAAAGACTGGATAGTGACCCGAGATTTTATCTTAGGCATACATCTAATAGTACACCCAAAAGCTTTCGGACGTGTAACTTATAGTAAAAAATGGAAAGCGAATTAGTATCTCCAGATTTCAAGCGTAATATGGAGCACGTAATGGGAACCTATGGATGGTTCGTTTTGTTAGCCTTTATTGGGATCTTGTTTAAAGACGCAATTCACAAGGCCGCGGAAGGTCTTTTAATATGCATTGGAAAAGACTTCTGCAATGACGATGTCTTGTATATAAGCGGGAGACAAGCCAGAATAGTTAGAGTCGGTTTTTTAAAGACAATTTTCTACATGACAGATCGCGGAACCAAGATGATAGTTCCGAATGACAGGTTGAAATTACTAGTCATAGAAAAGAAACTCCCTCTAAACGGAGGATTCCCTTATTTGCATAAAGGGGGAGAACATGGCTATGACGAACAAAAAGCCATAAGAGACAAGATGAAAGAATTACCCGAAATTGGCGCGGAAACAAAAACCTAAAAAAATGAAAACTAAAATATTAATATTATTTTTCTTCTTATCCGCTTCTCTGAGTGCGGATGTGTTCAGCCCTGACATAGAAATAGGGGTAAAAGGTTTAGTTTGCCCTTCTTGCAGTATAGGTATTAAAAAAGGGTTCGCAAAGACTAAATTGGTAAAATTTCTCAAATTAGATATAAATAGACAAACGGTTTTAGTGGAGTATTTCGGTATAGAACTCCACCCTTCCAAAATAAGAAAAATAGTAAAAAACGCCGGATACGAAGTCCATTCTATAAAATGGCTCAAAAAGAAAGAACCTAACCGCTACAACAAACCATAAAGTGTAATACCCAGTTGGCCCCTAGCGGCAATATTAAAGGCATAAAGTCTGCCCTCAAAATAAATTAATCGATTTGGTTTTGGTAAATGGTGTACATATAATAGGTAATGGTGTTGAAAACCCTGTCTGCGGCGAAAGCAACCAGAGGGTTCACATT
>PVBE012516335.1_pt1 | contig 10014 bp, 8 predicted proteins | sample 1631181 | NCBI WGS metagenome assembly PVBE01 (sample SAMN08397723, study PRJNA350692) | Marine metagenome, whole genome shotgun sequencing project. | isolation source: water | place: Pacific Ocean | collected 2012-04 | reverse complement strand
CTTCTGTTCATTGCACACGGAACCTTCCCGACATGAGTGCCAAGACGCCGGACAACAGAGGATACTTCGGGCCTTTCGGCGGCCGCTTCGTGCCGGAAACCCTCATGCCGGCCTTGGAGCAGCTCGAGGCGGCATACAACGTGGCGAAGGCCGACCCCGGGTTCCAGCGCGAGCTGGACTACTACTTGCGCCAGTACGCCGGGCGTCCCAACCCCCTGTACCTCGCAGAGCGGCTCACGCGTCACATCGGCGGCCCCAGGATATACCTCAAGCGCGAGGACCTCAACCACACCGGCGCGCACAAGATCAACAACACCCTCGGGCAGGGGCTTCTCGCCGTGCGGATGGGCCAGAGGCGCATCATCGCCGAGACCGGCGCCGGCCAGCACGGCGTCGCGACGGCGACGGTGTGCGCACTATTCGACATCCCGTGCGTGGTCTACATGGGCGAGACCGACATCGCCCGCCAGTCGCCCAACGTCTTCCGCATGAAGCTGCTGGGCGCCGAGGTGCGGCCTGTGACCTCGGGCTCGGCGACGCTCAAGGACGCCATGAACGAGACGCTGCGCGATTGGGTCGCCAACATCGACGACACGTTCTACATCATCGGCACCGTCGCCGGGCCGCATCCGTATCCCGAGATGGTGCGCGAGTTCCAGTCGGTGATCGGCCGCGAGACCCGCGAGCAGATCATGGCGGCGGAGGGAAGGCCGCCCGATACGCTGGTCGCGTGCATCGGCGGCGGCTCCAACGCCATGGGTTTGTTTCACCCCTTCCTCGACGACGACGGCATCGAGATCCACGCCGTCGAGGCCGCCGGCGAGGGCATCGGGTCGGGCCGTCACGCCGCCTCGCTCAACGCCGGCAGCCCCGGCGTCCTCCACGGCAACCGAACGTATCTGCTGCAAGACGACGACGGGCAGATCATCGAGGCGCATTCGATCTCGGCCGGGCTCGACTATCCCGGGATCGGGCCGGAGCACGCCTGGCTGCACGACGTGGGGCGCGTCCACTACGCTTCCGCGACCGACGCGGAGGCGCTGGAGGCATTCCAGCTATGCAGCCGCCTCGAAGGCATACTGCCGGCGCTCGAGCCGGCCCATGCGCTTGCCCACGTGATGCGGATTGCACCCGGCCTGCCGAGCGATCATCTCTTGGTCATGAACATGTGCGGCCGGGGCGACAAGGACGTGTTCACCGTTGCCGACGCGCTCGGGGTCGGCCTGTGAGCGATTCGCGATTTGCCCGACGGTTCGCGGCTCTCCGGCATGAGGGCCGCGCCGGCCTGGTGACGTTCATCACCGCCGGCGATCCCGATCTCGCCACGTCGAGCGCAATCCTCGGCGGACTGCCCGGCGCCGGCGCAGACGTGATCGAGCTCGGCATGCCGTTCAGCGATCCCATGGCCGACGGCCCGACGATCCAGGCTGCGGGCCAGCGCGCGCTCGCCAACGGCCACACCATGCGCCGCACCCTCGACATGGTCGCGCACTTTCGCGAGAACGACGACGACACGCCGATCGTGCTGATGGGCTACTTCAACCCGATCCACCACATGGGGGTGGATGCGTTCGTCGCCGAGGCGCGCGGCGCCGGGATCGACGGGTTGATCATCGTAGACCTGCCGCCCGAGGAGGAGGACGAGCTGCGCGGTCCGGCCGACGGCGCGGGCATCGATCTGATCCGGCTGGTCGCGCCATCGACGGATGACGCGCGTCTTAACCATTTGATGGCAAATTCCGGTGGATTCATCTATTACGTCTCGGTCGCCGGGATTACCGGCACCAAATCGGCCTCGCAGGCGGCCATCGCGGCGGGCGTTGATCGTATCCGCGCGGTGAGCAAGCTTCCCATCGCGGTCGGTTTCGGCATCCGAACGCCGGAGCAGGCAGGCGAGGTCGCCGCGGTCGCCGATGCCGCGGTAGTGGGCTCGGCGATCGTCGGCCGCATCGCCGATGCGCTCGACGACGCGGGCCACGCCGGACCTAGGCTGGTCGAGGATGCGCACGATTTCGTGCGCGAGCTGGCGGCGGGCGTGCGGAGCGCGCGCGCCGGGACGAACGGAGTCGAGTAGAGATGAGCTGGCTGACGAACATTCCTCCCAAGATCCGCGCGTTGGTAAACAAGCCGGAGGTTCCCGATCACCTGTGGAAGCAATGCTCCGGCTGCGAGCAGATGATCTTCCACCGCGAGCTCGACTCGAACCTTCAGGTCTGCCCGCATTGCGGCCACCACATGCGGATATCGGCGCCGCGCCGGCTCGAGATCGTGTTCGACGAGGGCAGCTGGCAGCCGATCGACCTGCCCGATCCGGTCACCGACCCGCTCAAGTTCCGCGACCGCAAGCGCTATTCCGACCGCATCAAGGACAGCCGCACCTCGACCGGAGTCAACGACGCGATCGTCGTGGCTGAGGGCGAGATCGGCGGCATCAAGGCGGTCATCGCGGCGTTCAATTTCGAGTTCATGGGCGGCTCCATGGGGATCGCCGTGGGCGACGGCATCCTGACGGCGGCGCGACGCGCGGTCGAGATCGGAGCGCCGCTGCTGGTCGTCCCGTCATCGGGCGGCGCCCGCATGCAGGAGGGCATCCTGTCGCTGATGCAGATGCCGAGGACCACCATCGCCATCCAAGAGGTGCGCGAGGCCGGCCTGCCCTACATCGTCATCCTCGCCGATCCAACCACCGGCGGCGTCTCCGCCTCGTTCGCCATGCTGGGCGACATCACCATCGCCGAGCCCGGCGCGGTGATCGGCTTCGCCGGCGCGCGGGTGATCGAGGAGACCATCCGCGAACGGCTGCCGGAAGGCTTCCAGCGCGCCGAATACCTGCTCGAGCACGGCATGATCGACATGGTCGTTCACCGTCACGAGATGCGCGAGACGCTGATCCGTGTCCTCGGCCTGCTGGTCCATACGCGTCTCGAATCGGCGGCCGCTCCGCCCCTGCCCGCGCCCGAAACGGAGTCAGAGCCGGAGCCGGACGCCTCCAGTACGAGCCCGACCGCTGCCGAATGAGGCGATCCTCGCCCGGCTGACCGGGCTCCACCCCAAGCTCATCGATCTTTCGCTCGGCCGTATCGAGCGACTGCTCGCTGCCCTCGGCCATCCCGAGCGACACCTGGCGCCGGTGGTTCACGTTGCCGGCACCAACGGCAAGGGCTCGGTGATCGCGTTCGTCAGGGCGATCGCCGAGGCGGCTGGACTTCGCGCCCACGTCTACACGTCGCCGCATCTGGTGCGCTTCAACGAGCGTATCGTCGTCGCGGGAGAGGTCGTCGGCGACGAGACCCTGGCCGAGATCTTAGAGCAATGCGAGGCCGCCAACGGCGGCGCGCCGATCACCTTCTTCGAAATCACGACGGCGGCGGCGTTCGTCGCCTTCTCGCGCACGCAAGCGGATATCGCCCTGATCGAAACCGGCCTCGGCGGCCGGTTCGACGCCACCAACGTCATCGCCCAGCCGGCGCTGACGGCGATCACGCCTGTCTCGATCGACCACACCCATTTCCTGGGCGATACGATCGCCGCCATCGCGATGGAGAAGGCGGGCATCCTGAAATCCAACGTCGCATGTGTCGTCGCCCGTCAGGCGGACGACGCGGCGGCGGTGATCGCCGAGCGCGCCGGAGGCGTCGGCGCACCGCTTGTCGCCCATGACCGGGATTGGCGGCTCGATGGCATGACCTACGCCGATTCTCGGGGGTCGATCGGCCTCCCCTCACCCGGCCTCGCGGGCCGTCATCAGATCGAGAACGCAGCCGTTGCCGTCGCCTGTATTCGCCACCTTCCAGGCTTCCAAATTGCCGACGACGACATCGCGGCTGGAGTTCGCCGGGCGACATGGCCGGCCCGGTTGCAGAGGCTGACCACCGGCAAGCTGGTCGAGGACCTGCCGGGGAATTGGCAACTTTGGCTGGACGGCGGCCACAACGCCGCGGCGGCGGCGGCGCTCGCCGACGAGATCGAGACCTGGGCGGGTGACGGCCCCGTGCATCTCGTCGCGGCAATGCTGCGGAACCGCGACCCGGCGCCGTTCCTCGCGCCGCTCGCCCCGTTCATTACCCGTGCGCGGACCGTCGAGGTCCCGAGCGAAAGCGCCACGTTGACGGCTGAGGAGCTGGCCGAGGCCGCGCGCCGCGTCGGGATCGACACCGAGCCCGCGAGCACCGTCGCCGAGGCGGTCCAATCGCTGGCCGACGGATCCGGCGGGCGAATCCTGATCTGCGGATCGCTCTATCTCGCGGGATCGGTCCTCGCGGGATCCTGAAACGGAAGGTCAGTTGCCGCGCCGGCGCGACCTCGTCGTAACGACCACATGGCGGCCCTCGCCGTTGGTGATAGCGACCTTGCGCACGGCCCTCGCCGCGGCCTCGAGCCGCGCGTGCCCCCGGATCACCCGATCCAGCGTTCGCACCCGGATCAGGCCGTCGGCACGCATCCGCTTCAGCACGTCCGCCCAGCGAGCACCGTTCTGCCTGGCGGTCGCGACCTGGTCCAACGACCACGCCTGCTTGCCGGCGGGGCCGATCGACTGGCCGTCGAACAATGCCTCGGCGATCCGGCGATCCTGGCCGGGAAGCGTCTTGAAGGCGCCGCGACGGGCCTCGGGCGCCCCGTTGCCGTCGCCGCCCGCCGGCGCGCGCGTGTTCCATTTGCGCACCGCCTTGCTGATCACCGCACCCAGGTTGGGCTCGCCAATGAGGCCTTCGGCATGCATCCGAGAGAACACCTTGGACCACGCCGTGCCGGACTGCTTGGCCGCGGCGATATCCTCGAGAGTCCAAGCGACGTCGTTGCCGATCGCCGCGCCCTGGGCGTCGTAGAGCGCCAGCGCGATCTTGCGATTGCCGGCCGACAGCACCTCGAACCCGCCGTCGACGACGTTATCACCGGCCGGCGGCACCGACGCCATGAAGAAATTGCCTGACCCTTCGTCGGCCCGGCTGTCGGTCGCGAGCGGGACCGCGGCGAACGCCAGTCCCAATGTCACTAGGCCGATCAACCTGATCATGCTTCCCATCCTCTTGCCCCCCGGCTAATTCAGATCGGCGCGCGCGGTCTGGCGGTCGAGCGTCTCGACCGTCCGAGCGATAATCTCGGCGCCGGTCGAGCCGTCACGCAGAAAGAACGCGCCCTTGCTGACGACGACCCGCATCCTCGTCGCCCGATGCGTCACCGATTCGAGCTCGATGTCGATCTCGCGGTTGGGCGTCCGCGCCAGAATCGCCCAGCCGTCGCCGTCGCGGCGGTCGTCGGTCACGTCCATTGCCATACGATTGAGAGATTTCAGCGTCGCCAGCCGGAGATTGGCAAGCGGTGCCGCGAATGTCTTGTAATTGACGCCCCTCAGCGCGTGATCGAGACCGGCGCCGCCCGCCAGGCTGCCCGCCGTCAGCACGACACCCGCGCATCCCTCGAGCGCCAACAAACCCGTGAGCAGAGCGACTACTCGTAGAACTCGCATAACCCAGTACCCTGATTTTTTATAACTGGCCCTATTTTGTTATAGGATATGGGGCATTAAATGGCCGTTAATCTTATTTCAATTTTTATTTATATTTGATTATTTTTGCCAGTCGCCTTTCGCAATTGCCAGCCAAGGTCGGCGGGCGCAGGTGGCGTCGCCAAGGGTCGACACCGGCCGGTCGATCCTGCATCCTTCGACCAACCACTGGGGAGGGGCGAAAGATGACCGATTCGGACGGCGCGGCGAACAGCCACGACCCGGTCTATCTGGTCGACGGATCGGGTTACATCTTCCGGGCGTTTCACGCCCTGCCGCCGATGACCCGGCCCGACGGCACGCCGGTCAACGCGGTCTACGGCTTCACCAACATGCTGGCCAAGCTGATCGAGGATTCGGATACGAGCCATCTCGCCGTCATCTTCGATACCGCGCGCAAGACGTTCCGCAATGACATCTATCCCGACTACAAGGCCCATCGGCCACCGCCGCCGGACGAGCTGATCCCGCAGTTCGATCTGATCCGCGAGGCGACGCGCGCCTTCAACATCGCCTGCATCGAGCTTGCCGGCTACGAGGCCGACGACCTGATCGCGACCTTTGCACGGCGCGCCGCGGCGGACGGGCGCGATGTGGTCATCGTGTCGTCGGACAAGGACCTGATGCAGCTGGTCGACGACCGCATCCGCATGATGGATCCGGTCAAGAACCGGATGATCGGCCACGACGAGGTCGTCGAGCGCTTCGGCGTCGGCCCGGAAAAAGTCGTCGACGTCCAGGCGCTGGCCGGCGATTCGACCGACAACGTACCGGGCGTGCCGGGCATCGGCGTCAAGACCGCGGCGCAGCTGATCAACGATTATGGCGATCTGGACAACCTGTTGGAGCACGCCGGCGAGATCAAGCAGCCCAAGCGGCGCGAGAACCTGATCAACTACGCCGATCTCGCCCGAGTGTCGCGCGAGCTGGTGCGGCTCAAGGACGACGTACCGACCGACGAGAACGTCGACGACTTCGAGGTCAAGGAGCCCGAGCCCGATGTTCTGATCGCGTTCCTCGAGGAGCAGGGTTTTAGGTCGCTGATCGCCCGCGAGCGCGCCCGCTTCGGCGTCGCCGAGACCGGCGCGGCGGCCGATCCCGCCGCGCCGCCCGAGGAGATCGCCTATTCGGCGGTCCAGTCGGTAGACGATCTGATTGCCTGGATCGCCGAGGCGACGCGCGCCGGCGTTGTCGCCGTCGATACCGAGACCACGTCGCTCGATTCCATGCGGGCCGAGCTGGTCGGTGTCTCGCTGTCGGTGGTCGGTGGGCAGGCGTGCTACGTGCCGCTCGGCCATGTCTCGCCCCGGGCGCAAGGCACGCTCGGGCTCGACGGCGACGGCGATGGCGCGCCCGGCGAGGTGCCGGAGCAGATCGCGCTCGGTGCGGCGATCGCCGCGCTCAAGCCGCTCCTGGAGGATCCTGGCGTCCTCAAGGTCGGCCACAACATCAAGTACGACATGGAGGTGCTGGCGCATTACGGCATCGACGTCGCGCCGGTCGACGACACCATGATCCTGTCGTATGTGCTGGAGGGCGGGCTGCACGGCCACGGGCTCGACGAGCTGGCAAGCCTTCAGTTCGGCCACACCAACATCAAGTTCTCCGACGTCGCGGGCTCGGGCAAGAACCAGGTCGGTTTCGACGAGGTGCCGCTGGAGGCGGCGGTGCCATACGCCGCCGAGGACGCCGATATCACCGGCCGGCTGCACCGTCTGTTGAAGCCCAGGCTGGTGCACGACCACATGGTGGCGGTCTACGAGACCATCGAGCGGCCGCTGATCCCGGTGCTGGCCGAGATGGAACGCGCCGGCATCAAGGTCGACGACACCGTGCTGCGCGAGCTGTCCGCGGATTTCGACCGCCGCGGCGCCGACCTCACCCATGTGATCCACGACCTCGCCGGGCACGAGTTCAACATCGGCTCGCCCAAGCAGCTCGGCGAGGTGCTGTTCGACGAGATGTCGCTGCCGGGCGGCAAAAAAGGAAAAACCGGCGCCTACTCGACCGACGTCCGGGTGCTGGAGGACCTGGCGGCTCAGGGTCATGATCTGCCGGTCAAGGTCGTCGAGTGGCGTCAGCTCGCCAAGCTCAAGAGCACCTATACCGATGCGCTGGTCGGCCAGATCAACCCGGCGACGGGGCGCGTGCACACGTCGTTCGGCCAGGCCATCGCCTCCACCGGGCGGCTCAGCTCGACCGATCCCAACCTGCAGAACATCCCGGTGCGGACCGAGGATGGGCGCAAGATCCGCCACGCCTTCGTCGCCGACGATGGCTGCGTGCTGCTGTCGGCCGACTATTCGCAGATCGAGCTCCGGCTGCTGGCCCACGTCGCCGATATCGGGACCCTCAAGGAAGCCTTCCGCGACGGCGCCGATATTCACGCCATGACGGCGAGCGAGGTCTTCGGCATCCCGGCCGACGGCATGGAGCCGGCGGTGCACAACCGCGCCAAGGCGATCAATTTCGGCATTATCTACGGTATCTCGGCGTTCGGCCTCGCGCGCCAGCTGCGCATCCCGCAGGGCGAGGCCAAGGCCTACATCGACAGCTATTTCGAGCACTATCCGGGCATCCGCGACTACATGGAAGCGACCAAGGATCTCGCCCGCGCCCAGGGCTTCGTGACGACCATCTTCGGGCGCAAGTGCCACGTGCCGGGGATCCACGATAAAAACCCGGCGCGACGCAACTTCTCGGAACGCGCGGCGATCAACGCACCGCTCCAGGGCGCCGCCGCCGACATCATCAAGCGCGCCATGATCCGCGTTCCCAGCGTCCTCGCCGAGGCCGGCCTTTCCGCCCGGATGCTGCTCCAGGTCCACGACGAGCTGGTCCTCGAGGTGCCGGAGGCCGAGCTCGACGACACCGCGGCGCTGGTCGCGCGCGTGATGGAAGGCGCCGCCCACCTCGACGTCCCGCTCGTCGTCGACACCGGCCACGCCCATAGCTGGGCCGACGCCCATTAGTGATGCGATTCCGACGCTTGGTACCCTCTCCACTCCGGGGAGAGGGTGGCGCGCAAAGCGCGCCGGGTGAGGGGGCAGCCGCCGGCAGGCGGCCAAAAGGATCTCTTGACGCGCGGACGCGCTTACCCCTCACCCTAACCCTCTCCCCAAGGGGAGAGGGAATCTTTTGTATCGGGCGGAACATTAGTTGCCTGGCCGATCGGCTTGTCAGCTTGGCCAATTTCCCGATGAGCAGAGGCGGAGCATGAAAAATTTTCGCATCGCGGCGGTGGACAGCGGATAAAGCAAGTGGTATTACATGCGAATGCAAATCAGTCGCAACTAGGAATTCGAGGGAGAGCAGTCATGGCGTATCTCAAGCCGTTAGGGGCATTGGCAGGCACGGCCGTTGGATTGGTGCTGTCGATGTCCGTCCTGCCGGCGCTGGCGGGCGAGGTCAACATATACTCGTACCGCAAGGAGCACCTGATCCGGCCGCAGCTCGAGGCGTTCTCCAAGGCGACGGGCATTTCGTACAACATCGTCACGGGCAGCGCGGACGCGCTGGCCCAGCGCATGCGGCGCGAAGGCATCAACAGCCCGGCCGACGTGCTGCTGACCGTCGATGCCGGACGCCTGGTACGCGCCAAGACGGTCGGCATCCTGCAGCCGGTCCGCTCGGCGGCGCTCGAAAGCGCCATCCCGGCCCGATACCGCGATCCTGAAGGTTACTGGTTCGGCCTCGGGCTGCGTGCGCGGCTGCTGTTCTATGCCGTCGACCGCATCGACCCGTCTTCCCTCTCGACCTATGAAGCCCTAACCGACGCCAAGTGGAAGGGCAGCATCCTGGTGCGCTCGTCGAGCAATATCTATAACCAGTCGCTGCTCGCCTCACTGATCCATCATCATGGCGGCGCCAAGGCGGAAGCCTGGGCCCGCGGCATCGTCGCCAACCTGGCGCGCAAGCCCCAGGGCGGCGACCGCGACCAGTTGCGCGGCGTGGCAGCCGGCGTCGGCGATATCGCGATCGCCAACCACTACTACTACGCCCGACTGAAGGCATCGAAGAAACCACGCGACCGCGAGGTGATCGAGATGGTCAAGCCGTTCTGGCCCAACCAGGCGGGCCGCGGCGCCCATGTCAACGTCTCGGGCGCCGGCGTCGCCAAGCACTCCAAGAACAAGGCCAACGCGGTCAAGCTGCTGGAGTTCCTGGCGAGCGACGCGGGCCAGCGTCTCTATGCCGATTATGCCTATGAATATCCGGTCAAGCGGGGAGTCGAGGCGTCGCCAGTGGTCAAGTCGCTCGGGACGTTCAAACCCGATGTCATCGACCTCGAAATCCTCGGGCGCAAAAACGCCGAGGCGGTCAGGACGTTTGATCGGGCGGGCTGGCGCTGAAGCGCCGGGTGGGCGGGCTAGTGTACCGATTCTAACGCTTGTCGTCCTCTGGCGACCTTCTTGAGGATATCAGGGGCGGAGGCGGTCCAGACGAAGGGTTTGGGATCGGCATTATGGTGCTCCAGGTAGTGTTCGATGGCCGCGTTGAGGTCGGTG
>PVBE011234561.1_pt1 | contig 10014 bp, 7 predicted proteins | sample 1631181 | NCBI WGS metagenome assembly PVBE01 (sample SAMN08397723, study PRJNA350692) | Marine metagenome, whole genome shotgun sequencing project. | isolation source: water | place: Pacific Ocean | collected 2012-04 | reverse complement strand
TTCTGTACATGGCGGCCTGTTCCGCCATCGCCCATCCCAGCGCGCGGCGAAGCGAATATGATAGCCTCAAGGGCAACGGCAAAAATCCATGGAAAGCCTCGGCGCGCTCATGCGAAAAATACTGGTCCTCATGAGGGCGATTCTCATCAGTGGAATTCCCTACGGCCCCGCCTTGAAAGGCTGTGGGAAAAATGCGCATAAACTTGCGAAAAACAGCCTCTGAGGGGTTGACTTTTGACCACACTGTCTCGCAAAGACGCTGGGGTCGAGGTCGCAATCAAAACAAGAACGCTTTTGCCCAATGCTACTAATCCTAACCGCAATTTCCTGAGAGCGATTTAGGACGACAGTGTTAAAAAGTCTCTTTTTTTGCCCAGTTTCTTGCGTTTTTCTAGAATGGCCTGAACGCTCACAAAAGGAGAAGTTACCATGGAGAAAATCGGTTATGTCCTCTTAGCCATCGTGGCGCTGTGTTGGCTAGGTGTTGTGATTTACGGTATGGTTGCCGCGTTTCCCTATGGTATCATTGGATTCGTGGGCATCGTCGGCGTTGGCTGCCTGTTCATCAAGGTGTTAGCCGAGCGGCTCTCGAACAAAGAAGACGATTACTACTCAAAAAAAGTCAAGAAATAGAGGGCCTATGATGCTGATGACGACGCAGGACCAGTTCTCCGACCACGAAATTGCCGAAACCTTAGGGCCCGTCCAGGGCAACACGATCCGGGCGCGGCATGTCGGTAAAGATATTCTGGCCAGACTGCGGACCCTCGTGGGCGGCGAAATCACGGAATACACCAAGATGCTGGCCGAATCCCGTGAGCAAGCCAAAGACCGCATGATTGCCGAGGCTAAAACGCTTGGCGCCGACGGCATTGTATGCATTCGCTTCACCACCGCGGCCGTCATGCAGTGCTCCGCGGAACTCCTGGCCTACGGCACAGCCGTGCGCCTAGAACCCAAGAGCTAGCCCGAAGGCGGACTTCGCCATTGGTTGGATTGAAGTGACGCCGGACGAATACCCCACGACCTGTCTTTTGCGCGACACAGCATAGCGGTCGACCGTTTGCTACGAGTTCTGAGAACTGAGTGAATACAATTAAGAAGGGCATTGTGGCGAACACATGACCAACATGAAGACAAGCGGAAACCCGCAAGCTCAGGGTTCTTGGCTGCGAGACCAGGAACTTGAAATCAATGCAAGGAGGCGTTTGATGCCTCGCTTCATCAGAGTTCTTGGCGTGTGTTTAGCCGTCTTGCTGACTTCTTCTCCCGCAATGGGCGGGGACTGGCCCATGTGGCGATTCGATGCCGGCCGTACCGCGGCTTCCCCGGACGACCTGCCAAAGGAACTTGACCTCAAATGGGTTCGACACTACACGCCGCGCGTCATGGCGTGGGAGGAGCCCCTCAATGTGAAGCGCATGCCTTACGACAAGGTGTTCGAGCCAGTCGTGCTGGGCAATACAATGTTCGTTGGGTTCAGCGACAGCGACAAAATCGTGGCCATTGACACGGGCACGGGCGAGGAGAAATGGGCCTTCTACACGGATGGGCCGATCCGGTTTCCGCCTGTGGCGTACCGATCATCGGTTCCTTCGTCAGACAGGATACTCTGCGTAAGCGATGACGGCTACCTCTACTGTCTGGACGCGGCGCGGGGAGAACTTCAGTACAAGTTTCGAGGCGGCCCCTCAGACCGGAGGATACTCGGCAATAAGCGCCTCATCTCGACTTGGCCTGCCCGTGGAGGACCCGTCATTCAGGACGGCATCGTGTATTTCGCGGCCAGCATTTGGCCCATGATGGGCACGTTCATCTACGCTCTCGAAGTCGAAACCGGGAAGGTCATCTGGAAGAACGACAGTACGAGCGCTAACTGGATCATGCAGCCGCACCACAACCCCGCCTTTGCCGGCGTCGCGCCGCAGGGGGCCTTCGCGGTTTCCGATGGACGCCTCCTGGTGCCGGGGGGGCGCTCTGTGCCGGCCTGCTTCGACCTACGCACTGGCGAATATCTCTACTACCGCTTGGACGAAGGCAAGCCAAACAACTACGGAAAGACCGGCGGCTCTTTTGTGTGCGCCGCAGGAGGCGTTTTCTTCAATCATCACCGCAACGAGACCACGGCGATGTACGACCTAGATAGTGGGTACCAACTGGTGGCGGGCGCCGGCCGGTACCCGGCTCTTACGCAAGCGACCTTCTTCGCGTCGGGACGCTCCGTAGCCGCGTTTGATCTCGATCGCGTTCGCGAAGCACCCAAGTCGTGGCGGGACGCGCGCCTCTGGCAATTGGATGTGGACGCCTCGGGCGACCTTATTAAGGTGGGTGGCCGACTGTATGCTGCCGGCGATGGACACGTAACCGCCATCGACCTGCCGAAGGCAAACGGGAACCCGGAGAAGGGCTCCGAACTTGCCTGGATAATGGATGTCGAAGGGAAGGTAGAGCGGCTGTTGGCGGCGGATGACAAGCTCTTTGCCGTAACCCTTGACGGGCGCATATTGGCTTTCGGCGCAGAATCGAAGAATCACAAAGAGTTCAAGCGCCCTTCCGTGCCCTCTGAACTCCCCGAGCAGGCAGCAGCAATGGCGAAGGCCATCATCGAGAAATCCGGCGTAACGGAGGGCTATGCTCTATTCTACGGCGTCAGCGACGGCGAACTGCTTGAGGCCCTGACACTGAACTCGAATCTCGCCATCATTGGCTTGGACCGGAATGCGAAAAGAACTGACTCCGTGCGGCGGCACCTGGACGCTCAGGGCCTGTACGGCACACGTGTCGCGTTGTTGGACGACGCCTCGCCCTCCTTCGAACTCCCGCCTTACATGGCTTCGTTGACCGTCATCGGCGACCTTGACGCCGCGGGGTTCGAAACGACGGCGGAGTTTCTGGCGCGTGTTTTCGAACCCATGCGTCCCTACGGCGGCAAAGCATGGATTCCGCTGCAAGGCAGCGAACGCGACGAGTTCCTACACTTGGTTGAGACCGGCGCGCTTCCTGGGGCCAAGGCGGTTGCCGAGGAGGGCGGTGTGCTGCTGTCGCGCGAAGGCCCTTTGCCCGGGTCGGCCCCGTGGACACATCAATACGGCGACGCCGCCAATACCGTCAAGTCCGACGATGCGCGCGTGAAGATGCCGCTCGGAGTTCTATGGTTCGGAGGCAACTCGAACACAGACGTGCTTCCCCGACACGGGCACGGCCCTTCTGCGCAGATCATCGGCGGAAGGCTGTTTGTTGAAGGACTCGATGTTCTGAGCGCACGCGATGTCTACACGGGGCGCGTAATCTGGAAAGCGCCTCTGGACGACCTCGGAACCTTCGGCGTCTATTACGACAGCAGCTACGCCACCAATCAACTCCACATCCCGGGCGCCAACGCGCGCGGCACCAATTTCGTCGCCACTCTCGACAAGGTCTACGTCATCCACGGGAGGAGTTGTCTTGTTCTGGACTCGGTGACGGGCAAACGTGTGCGCACTATCGCCTTGCCCGGCGCCCAAGACGGCGAGGCGCCGGAGTGGGGCTATATCGGTGTCTACAAGGACACCTTGATCGCCGGTTCTTCATTTGCGGCGTATTCGCGAATCGCGACGGAGGAGACGGTAGATTCCGAGGGAAAAGAAAAGGATCTGCGATTCCTCAACTTCGACAAGACCGCCAGCCGGCAACTTGTCGCAATGGACCGCCACACCGGAGCCGTGCGTTGGCGCGTCGATGCCCGCCGGGGATTTCTCCACAACGGTATCGCCGTCGCCCATGATACCGTCTTCTGCCTGGACAAACTGCCGCCCTACACCGAACAGCTATTGAAGCGCCGTGGAGAAGAAACACGCAACTCCTACCGCCTCCTGGCGCTCGACATCCACACCGGCAAAACTCGTTGGTCAAAACGAAAGGACGTGTTTGGCTCGTGGCTCAGCTACTCGGAGGATCATGACGTGTTGCTCCAGGCCACGCGGCCCTCCGGCGACATGGTGCGTGGAGAAGACGGAACGCGCATGATCGCATACGATGGCAAGGACGGCACGGTGCTCTGGGACATAGAGCGGTATTATTCGAATCCGCCCATCCTCCATGGCGACAAGATCATTACCCGAAGCACGATGTACAGCCTTCTTACCGGCGGACAAATTCGCACGACCAATCCGCTGACCGGAAACACCATGCCTTGGCGATACGAGCGCACATATGGGTGCGGCTATCACATCGCATGCGAAAACCTGCTTACCTTCCGGTCGTCGGCGGCCGCCTATTACGATCTCCTGACCGACGGAGGGACAGGCCATTTCGGCGGGCTCAAATCGAGCTGTTCGCCGAACCTCATCGCCGCGGACGGAATTTTGAACGCGCCCGAATATACCCGCACCTGCATCTGCTCGTACCAGAATCAGACATCTCTTGCTTTGATTCACATGCCTGACGTCGAAGTGTGGACTACCTTCCAAAAACTGGAGATTGACGGCCCGATCCAACGAGTCGGCATCAACCTGGGGGCCAGCGGCGACCGGAGGGCCGAGGACGGAGCATTGTGGTTGGAGTACCCCGTTGTGGGAGGCGCGTCGCCTGATATCGAGATTGCCATCACACCAGAGACGCCTAAGTGGTTCCTGCGCCACGCTTCCCAAATGGAAGATGAAGAGCGGAGGTGGGTGGGCGCATCCGGCGCTGAGGGTATCTCTTCCGTCAGACTTGGCCTCTCACAACGCGCACACGCCGAACGCAGCTATCTGGTTCGACTCTATTTCGCGGAACCTCAGAATATCGGGGATCGCGACCGCATCTTCAACGTGGCCCTGCAAGGCCGGACAGTTCTCGAGGATTTCGACATTGCCAAAGAGGCCGGAGGCCCTATGAAGACTGTCGTCAAAGAATTCGGAGGAATCAAGGTGAAAGACGACTTGGTCGTGGCGTTGACGCCGTCGCCACAGATGGGTCCCGCTACCGTTGGACCTGTCCTGTGCGGTGTTGAGGTCGCGCTCGAAGCAGAATGACCGGTGCTCTTTCAATGCCATCCCCCTCGATTCCCCGTCAAAGGGGGACTTTGGGCGGTCCGATGGGTTGATAGTCCCCTTTTGAGGGGGGAGCAAGGGGGATGCGTTCCGTCAGCGTCTGCTTTTGGCCAATGCCCAAAGGTCTCGATTTCGCCGCCTCTTCCGATTTCGGGTCTCCGTGTACTTGCAGTGATCAGTCGTCGATTAGTGCCTCAAAGGCTGAAAACTGCGAAGAATAACGAGAAGAGTTTCCGGCGTTTGGGAGAGGCCCCGTCGATAGGGGCGAACGCAGCATTGGAGCCACGGAAGTTTCTAGCGGTTGCGGACCACGAAGGGAACCCACGCCGGAATATCGGATCAGACAACGCGGGGAGGATTTGTCCCGAAGGGACTTCGGGTTGTAGCCAGGGGATGAGCTTCCCGTTTGCCTAGACCGGATATCTCAACGGTTTTTGTAGTGCGACGGTGGATAAGGCAGCAAGAAAAGCGGTGAGATATCCGGGCGATGCGCGCCACGTTCCGGGCTAGGCTTCTTGTTTACCCAAGCGCCCACGCCGGCAGAAGGCCTACAGAACATTGGCAAACTCTTCGGCGCTCATCACAACCTCTATAGGTGGCGTTCTTGCGCCATCCTGACATATGGAGTCTATCGCGAGCTTGGGTTGTGGGCGAAGCCAACCTTAATCCATTAAGGTCCAATCCAGAGCGTCGGGTCAATTCCAGTCGGGCGCATCGGCTATGACACTCTTGTGCAGGCCCAATAAGGTCTCCTTTAGCCGCGACATGATCTCGGGGTGCTGCCTGGAAATATCCTTCGTTTGCTTTGGATCGGCGACTAGATCGTACAGCTCGAATCGTCTGAATCCGCCCGCTTTGATGATGGGGATCCAGGACTCCTGAAACGTCGTTATGCGAACCATCTCGCTTTTTATCCGCTTGTACTCAGGGCTCGTAAAGGTGGTGTTCGCGACGCGGCTTCGCAGGTTTTCAACGTTTTCATCGATCCCCGCCATCTGGGCCATCTGGCGGAGCAACCTGTCTCGAGTGGCGTGATCCAGTGGCAAGTCGTAGTCGCGATAACCCATCAACGTGTAACGGCCGTCACGCAGGGTTGCGAGGTGAGGCGATGACGACGCAATCCAGAAAAGGGGCTGTGCGCGTTCAAACGTCCCCTGTTGCGTCAGCACCGGCGACAGGTCCGCGCCATCGAGATGCGCGCCGGCCGGTTTGTCGATCCCAAGCAATCCGCAAATCGTCGGCAACAAATCCACCGAACCGGATGTCGTGTCCTCGAGACGCCCTCCCCGAATACCGTCGGGCCAGAAGAAGATGCCGGGCGAACGCAGACCGCCTTCAAAGTTCGACCCCTTGGCGCCCCGCAGACCGCCATTGCGATCGGTTCGGTAACTTCCGTGGTCGGACGAATAGATTATCAGCGTGTTATCGAGCTGGCCCATCTCCTTGAGTTTCGCGACAAGGCGTCCGATAGCGCGGTCGGTGTTGTCGATCGTGGCCGAGTAGAGCGCCGCCTCATCCTTGAGGTCGCCATACACCGAAATAATTTCATCCGGCGCGGCCAACACGTGATGGGGCTCGTTGAACCAGATGTTAATAAAAAACGGTTCGCCGGGATTGTCTTTAGCGTCCAGCCAGCGGATCGCATCGTCCACGAGAAGCTGGCACGAGTAGCCTTTCAGCGGGCCGACCGGCTCTCCGTTGCGCAGGAAGTTTGTGGGATCCTTGTGACTCGGGTGCGCCCCGTTGGACAGGCCAAACCAGTAATCGAATCCGTGTTCCGCCGGCCCCGGCTTTTTACGCTTGCCCGAGGTCATGCCGACGTGCCACTTGCCGAAGTGCGCGGTGCCGTAGCCGGCCTGCTGCAGGACTTCGGCGATCGTCACTTCGCGCTCGAGCAGATGCGCGTTGTGCATGTGGTCCTGCAATACGCCGTAGATGCCCGTTCGCACATTCTGCCTTCCGGTCAGCAAGGTTGCGCGTGACGGCGAGCAGATCGCCGCACCGGCGTGGAAGTCGGTGAAACGCACACCTTGGGCGGCGAGGCTGTCGAGCGTCGGCGTCTTTACCGGGCCGCCGTAGCAGCCGAGGTCTTGCGAGCCCAGATCGTCGGACAGCAACACGATAACATTCGGGCGTTCGGCTGCGCTTGTTGCCGTGGCGGGCAGCGCGATAGACATCAGAATGGCGAGGAACCGCAGCCCTGCGAAAATCCGCGCGTTCGAGTCCATTTCGTTATTCATTTTGGATCTCCCTGTAACCGGTCGTCGCCCGCCACTATACCCGACAGTTCCCATATGGACTTGCTCGTGACCATCACGGGCAAGTTCTCCTCTAGGAGCCTAACGGTTTGCGCGTCAGCGGCGTTAGTCCGCTGCATGCGCTGGTTAGGCATTTGCCGACGTTTCCGATACCTTCTTCATTCCGCGGTGTCGTGTAATCTTCGCAAAGAAGAGAGAAAGAGCAAGTGCCTACGTGAGCCCGCTGAGGAAAGGTATTGGCTCGTATTTCCCTATGAAGTTGGGGCGCCCCCTACCAAGAACTCATACTCCGTACGACACGGCGAGTTACACCATCGCCCTCCTTCCTAAGCCGATGTCGTTCGCAGATCTGCTGGTTCTGACAACTACAACGTCCATCCCTCGCGGTTCTCGCGTTGGATGAATTGATCCGCCTCCGGAGCGTTAGTGGCCTTCATGTTCACCGGATCCCACTCGATCTTCTTCCCAACCCGATAGGCAACATTTCCCAGCAGCGATGCCTCGCTCAGTGGCCCGGAATAGCCGAAGTGGGTGCTGGTTGGACTGCCTGTCTTGCATGCCGTTATCCACTCCTGCGCGTGGCCGCTTGAAGCCATCTTGGGCGGCTCAACACCGGCAAACTTGTCTTCCGGATAGAGCTTGAAGCTGAGCTTCCCTTGCGTATGTTCGACTATCAGCATTCCCTCAGAACCCACGAAAATGGAGCCTTCGGGCCAGTCGGGCATCTTGTGCTCTATCTGCAGAGGGACGGGTGTGCCGCCGTCGTACCACGTCAGTTCCACCGGCGGCAGGTCTCCTCTCTTAGGAAAGGTCAACTTGCAGATGAGCCGGCCTGGCGTGCGTTCTTTGTGGGCCGGTTTGGCGCTTTGCGCTTCGGCCGTCAGCGGGTGCTCCAGGTCCAGCGCGGTGAACGCAAGGTCAAAAATGTGGGGCGCCATGTCGCCCATCGCGCCGTTGCCAAAGTCCCACCAGAATTTCCAGCCGTTCGGGTGGTAAGCGGCGTGGTAGGGGCGAACGGGGGCCGGGCCAAGAAATAGGTCCCAATTCAGATGCTTCGGGACGGGAGGCGTATCGGCTGGCCGATTGTGAGACTCCCCACTCGACCACTTATTGGCCCAGCAGTGGACTTCTCTAACCTCTCCGATCGTTCCGGCCTTAATCAACGCGGCCATACTGCGATAGTTAGAGCCGGAGTGCACTATATTCCCCATCTGCGTGGCTAGCTTGGTTTTTGCAGCCATTTCAGTTGCTACACGTATTTCATGGATGTTCTGGCCGAGTGGCTTCTCGCAGTAGACATGCTTACCCATCCTCATTGCCATCATACTGGCGAGGATGTGCGTGTGGTCGGCGGTGGTCACCACAATCGCATCGATGTTCTTCTCTTCCTTGTCGAGCAACCTGCGGAAATCGCTGTATCTTTTTGCCTTGGGAAACTTCTCAAACGCGCCGGCCCCTAGCTGCTCATCTACATCGCAGAGCGCGACGATATTTTCGGTGCTGACAAACCTTACATTCGCGTACCCCATGCCGCCCCCTACGCCGAGACAGGCGACATTGAGCTTGTCGCCCGGCGCCGTCTCACCCGAAGCGGCCAGCACGTGCCGCGGAACAATCGTAAAGGCAGTCGCTGACGCCGCGGTACCGATAAACCCGCGCCGTGTAATTCTTGAATGGCTGTTTGTCTTCTTCATCTTCCTCCCTAAGCCGGTGTCGCGCAGATCTGCCGGCACCCCGGATTACACCTATAGGGCGCCGGTGACCGCCACGGGCACGGTATTCACCATTGTAAAGTCACGGAGCGGGGACATCAAGACGGATTTTGCTGCCATGGCCGCTCCTTGAGATCGTTCGCGGCCCCCGATCAGCTATTGAAGCAGAAAGCCTATGACACAATATATTGCATATTAATGGTGTCAATGATACAATATATAGCGCTGATGGCCCTAACAGTGAGAACCGCCGGGCCAGCTTTAAGAGAGAGGAAAGCTGTCGCTAGAGGAGAATAGCGTCCCACGCCCTGCGGACAGGCGCGTTCGCCGTCGCCCCATCCGAGAGAACAGGGGACCGGACACGACAAGCAGCTCAACCCGTCGCAACGTAAGTCAGTTCAGCATGATATAGAGCATCAAATCATAACTTGGAGGAGATTCTGATGGCCTGGCAGCCGGAAATAGATGAGCTCAACCGACGAAAGAAGTTTGCCGAACAGATGGGAGGAGAGAAGGGCATCAAGGAGCAGCGCAAACGGGGCAAGCTCACCGTTCGGGAGCGATTGGCGCTCTTGCCGGACAAAGGCTCCTTCAAAGAGATCGGCGAGTTGGCCGGGCAAGCCACGTATGAGAATGATGAGCTCGTGCACGTACGGCCGGAAAGTGCGGTAATCGGCCCCTGCAACATTGACGGAAGAAAGGTCGTGCTCTGCGCAGGAGACTTTACCGTTCGCCACGCAGGCGACCAAAGTGTCGGTGCTAAGGGACGTGTTGCTCAGAACATGGCGCTGGACTGGAAACTGCCTTACATCCGGCTTCTGGATGCCACCGGCGGCAGCGTTAAGACCTTTGAGGAGATCGGCTGCACCTATATTCCTGTCAATTCGGTGACACCCGGCATTGAGAAGCTTCTGAACACGGCCCCGGTCGTGTCAGCCGCCCTGGGCTCGGTTGCAGGACTCCCCGCCGTCGATGCCTGCCTCTCGCATTTCAGCGTGATGGTAAAGGATATCGGCCAAGTCTTTCCTGGTG
>PVBE010713923.1_pt1 | contig 10014 bp, 6 predicted proteins | sample 1631181 | NCBI WGS metagenome assembly PVBE01 (sample SAMN08397723, study PRJNA350692) | Marine metagenome, whole genome shotgun sequencing project. | isolation source: water | place: Pacific Ocean | collected 2012-04 | reverse complement strand
TCGGGAATCTACCGGTATGCCAGAGTGGATTGAGCCAGGAGCGCCGTGGTCGATCCTCGCCCCGGGCCCGGATAGTGGCCTGATGGCACAGATCGAGAATTTGATCGAATGTCTTGAAGAGGGGGCCGAAATTGTCCAAGACTCACGGATCGACAACAGTTCGGGGCGAGTCTACATCAACCCGAGTGCCTCTATTGATCAATTTGTAAGAATAGAAGGGCCCTGCTACATCGGTGCTGACGCGGAAGTGAGGCATGCCGCATATCTCAGGAAGGGGAGTTGGATTTGCGAAGGAGCCGTCGTTGGGCACGCAACCGAGGTGAAGAATTCGATATTCCTGCCAGGTGCCAAAGCACCTCACTTCAACTACGTCGGTGACTCAATCCTAGGTTTTGGGGTCAATCTCGGCGCTGGAACGAAGCTTTCCAATGTGAGGAACGATCGTCGGAAGATTCGCCTAACGCTAGGAGACGGGGCTCGCGTAGACACCGGGCTAAGGAAGATGGGGGCGCTCGTGGGGGACGGTTCCGAGTTGGGGTGCAACGTTGTCACCAACCCCGGCGCCATACTCGCCCCGGCCACCATGGTCAACCCAAACGAGACTGTGACGGGGTGGCTCGGACCTAAGTCCTGAGGATTCTCAGTAGGATGATGAAGCCGTCCGTGAACGAGCGGAGTTTGCTCGACCCTCCCTTCCTCTGGCTCCAATCGACTGCAATCTCCCTATGGTCGAAGCCATGCTTGCGGGACTTGCCCGCAATTTCCGCCTCTAGGTCGAAGCCTCTCGAGCGGATGTCAAGACTATCCAGTGCCTTTGCATCGAAACCCCATAGTCCAGTGCACAGGTCCGTAATTCTCCTGCCATTCCTGATGCTAGAAATTCTAGACAGTACCCGATTGCCGAAATTGTGCAGTCGTCCCATTCCCTCGGGCCTGCTCCTTCTGCAAAGGAAGCGGGATCCAGAAACCACTTCGGCCCCCTCATCCAACGCTCTGAGAACAGAGCTGACTGCACTGAATGAGTATGAGCCGTCGGCGTCCAGGAACACCACGTGAGGAGTTCTGTTTGATTTCCACACGTCAATCGCTTGCTTGATCGCCGCCCCCTTGCCATGCGTGTCTTCCTGATCGACGATGTGTTGAGAGAACTCTCTCGCGATAGATTTCGAGTTGTCACTGGTCCTGCCGTCGATAACGAAAATGAACTCGACAAATGAGTTTCCCTCGAAAGAAGACGTCTTGTAGTCTTCCAAGAGGAACCTAAGGCCATCTTCCTCGTCCTTGACGGGAATGATCACCGTGACTGGCTTCATCCCTTATGGGAGGGGCTTATTGCTTTTCACTTTGCCAGATGCACTGATGAAACTTAGTGCATTCTCCGTTTGCTTGAATAGCACCACCCTTGGTCCCACATTATGGTGAAGGTCACTGATGCGGTTATTCTGGCTGGTGGCAGGGGGACTCGGATGCTCCCTGCCAGCCTCTACACACCCAAGGAGGCAATGCCCCTCGTCGACATTCCGGTCATCAATCACCTCGTCTGGGAGGCGTGCAAAGCAGGAGTGACCAGAGTCCACATCGTGCTCTCGCGAGGCAAGAAGGACGTCCTCGGGAATTTCCTGACTAGCACAGGTCCACTGGTGGATGACGACGTCAGACCCGAACTCCCAAGAGAAGTACTCACGGTAGCATCAGAGGGATTGGAAATTCTGCTTCACGTCCAAGTATCTCCCGGTGGAGTGGCAGATGCAATCTCAGTCGCCCTCCCAAGCATCGAGGGACCATTCCTCGTCCTACTTGGGGACAACCTGTTGATGGACTCTCATCCCAGCACAATATTGTCGGGCCCGGTGTCCGCCTCAAACGCGTCCGCAGCGCTCGTAGAACGATTCGCTGAAACCGGGGTTCCCTGCGCTGGCGTCCTCGCAGTTTCCGAAAATGAGCTCTTCAAATACGGTGTCGTGGAACTAGATGGCGACCTAGTTCAATCAATCATCGAGAAACCGGACCCAAATGGGGCCCCGAGTCCCTATGTCTTGTGCGGCAGATACCTCCTGCCCGGCAACACGGCCGAGTTGATTGAGATGTATCCCGAAAGTAAGTATGGGGAGTTGCAGTCCATTGTAATCTTCAAGCACCTCATTGATAATGGAGGACTCGAAGCCATAAAGCTCGAAGGCTACGAGTTGTACGATAGTGGAGATCCAGTCACGTGGCTGAAGTCGCAAGTCGACCACGCCATACGTCGTGATGACATCGGTGAAGAGTTCTTACGCTGGCTAAAGAATAGAGTTGAAAAATGAGTTTCACGGTGGACGCTGGGGGAGTTTCACCCAAAGGAGTAGGCCGGAATGAAAGATAGAACTCCACATGAGCTATATTGTGAGATAATTTCTGTGTTTCCATCGGATAATCCAGGCTACGGATATGACGCTAAGAAAAGAACAGAAGTGGAGCATCCTATGACATATGCGCTGATATTGATGGCTGAAGTGAATCAACACAAACTATTGGAAAGTCACGATGCTGGTTTAATCAGTACGTGTTTCAATTGGTTGGTTAGAAATTATGATCTAGATGAGGACGGACACGCGGGGTGGGGATTACCTTTTGCTTGGGATGCATTCCAAGATGGAGTGGGGGCTGCAGGTGAAACAAATCCGCCAAATCACCCATACACAATTACAACCGCATTAGTGATGCATAGTTTATTGGATTTGTTATCGTTGGAAATCTTGGAAAATAGTGAGCGTGATAGTTGTATCGATATCTTACGCAATGCAGCAATACAATGGTGTGAGAACTCATTTTCTACAACAAAAGACGGTGGTCATTTTTGGTATAGTCCGTTTGAGGGTGACTCGGGTAATTGTCCGAATGTTTCCATCATGATGGCATCGGCCATAGAAAGATTGAGGATTTCGTATGGTGAATCCCTTGAGGGAGTAGCAGATTTGCTGAAATCACGTACGCGCAGTGTGATGTCTACAATTGTGGGGACAGCAATGCACACCAAACAAGGCGTATTCTGGTTATATCAGCAAGACAGTGAAGAGCGAACATATACCAACGATGCTGTTCATCACGCCTACATTCTATTGGGTATGATGAAATATTTGAGGAGTAATGATGAATTCAAAATAGAATGGTGGAATCCGGAATACATCTTGGATTCTATTTCCGCCTTCATTGATCAAGAAAGTGTTCTGGAATATCCTCGGATTGGGCGACCTGATTTGTTGCCAAGTGGAAATAATACTGACTTGGAGATGCGAATGTGGGGGGTTGGAGCAATGCTAGCTGCACTCGCAATGTTGCAAAATGCTGGGTTGATTAGTGCGGAGTCGGAAAAAAGAAATCATGTACTAACGGAAATATTGTTGGATAACGTAGTTTATAGTATTGGGAAGGATGTTTTGGATTTCAGGCAATTATCCCATGTTGTTTGGGGGCTATCGATGAATTGCATCGATTAACTGCTTGCAATAATTAGTCGAAAAGTCAAATGAAAATTGTAGCCTAGCTTTCTGGGATTGTGAGATTCGTGATATACCTCACCACCAATTACTTCTTCTCAAGTACAAGCCATGAGATGAATGATTTGCTCCCACATATTCTATCCACATTGGCAATTAATGTGAATTGATTTCTGATATAATCAGGGAGGCCTATTAGGGAACCATTTGAGTCAGTCGGAAAAATACTGAGGAGATCATCGATCGCGAAATTTAGATCTAATTCTTGTGAATGCGATCTGACGAAGTGAGTGATTAGGTAGCCGCCCGGCTTCAATTGGCTTGAAAATAGCTCAATTTTTTGCGGGGACAGGCATATCGGAATTTGTGCTATTGGGGGACTCAAACATATCAGATCATATAACTCTCTTCTGGGTGAAATTGGCGTAAAAATTCGCACGTTGCTTCTGATATTGTCCCGAATTCGTTCCTCCCCATCAGTTCCGTAATGGAACAGGTCTATTTCGCCTACAGTTTCTGCATAATGAATAATCGTCCTTAATCCGCCATCTAGAGTGCCCCAATGATCAGCTACCACGCACTTATTTGTTAGATTCAATTGGCGTACTATTATGGGGAATGTTTGATCCCCGACCCAGAGATCCTGCATGTCTTCTTCCATGATTGCAGAGAACGATCCATATGTTGAGAATATCAATTCCTCAACAGATGGCTCGTCTGGCATTATGGAATCCATAACCCCAGTAAATTCCTCCCCCCTGATAGATAATTTATGCTCGAGTTTTGCCATTTCCCCCTTCAATTGGACTGTGGCTTCGCTGAAATTTTTTGATTTACGAATATCTCTTCTCTTCAAGTACTTGATTTGTCTTTCGTAACCTGCTTTGATAGTCTTCAATTCTTTAATTCTGGAAATAAAAGCTTCTTCATTGTTCGATTTTACTACCTTCACACTTCTATGGGCATTAGGGTAATCCAACTTAATCATCCTCTCCGAGAATTTTTGGAATGATACTGGCGTGTTTGAAGAAAGAATTTGACTATACAGTGTCTCTAGTTTTTTTCGCACGACGTCTTGACTGTGGGTTTTCTCAAAATATTCCCTCGATTTACTCGAATAATGCTTCCTCATTTCGCTGTCACTAATCACTGATCTCAAGCACTCTTTGATGGAATTTGGATTTGCATTTATCAGCGGAAGACCATTATCAAAACTCGGCACGAGGTCGTCTCTGATGTATGCCACCACGGGCTTACCCAATGCCATGGCTTCAACTGATAGTACCCCATACCATCCAATCACAAGTTGATCAACTATGATGTCTGCTTTCTCGTAGACTCTTTTTGCTTCATCATTACTCAATCCAGACACTTGGACATACTCAAAATCAAGCCCTTCGTCCTCTAATTCCGAAAGGGCATTGACTAGGTATTTTGTGCCCTTGATTTCGGGGCGTGAGGGTGCGTGGACAATCATTGGCTTTGAAGTCTCAATATACTCGAAAGGTTTCCAATCTTCAGTTAATGTTCTTGGAATAATAATTGAATCGGGGGCGTATGATTGCAGTTCACAATCTACTACGCACAATGCATCAGCAACCTCACTCAAGAAATCTAACAACTCACTTTGAGATTCAGACGTGTATTTAATTGAGAATGAATAGGGGTCTTCCTCAGAATAGGAGAAAGGATTCAACTTGGTGAATATTTCTGGGTTTCTAATCTCGGTGCCTCTAAAGTGAAACACGATTTTGGCTCCTCGCTCTTTGAGGTATAGTAATTCAGTGAGGCTGGGATTTCTCCATCTTGGTGGATCCCAAAGGAAGCTACAACTATGGAAATGGAAAATATCGTACCGATCCAATAGGTAATCAAGATATTTTGGAAGATTATGGGGTGGGATTCTCCTGAATGGGATATAGATGTCAGATGAGTAAGAGAATTTGGTAGGTACTGTAAGAATACTATCGCCTCTGAATCTTTTTGATCCTGCTGTCAATATTTTTGCGAGATTATTGGGCTGTCCCGCGGATCCTAGGGGGCCGTGTAATACTGGGATCCTGGAATCGGTCTCCTTCTTTACCTCGATATTAGAGTTGATTTTGGCCAAATCATTGGATACATCCCCTCTCGAAATAATCTGGCCCACTCTAAATATTTGTGAATATACGGACAATATTTGTTTCTCTTCGTTTTCCCAAGAAAATTTAGAACGCATCTCTTCAGAGGGTTTGTACGATGATATATTTGCAAGGAGGTTGCGGACATTTCTGGTGATTGAGGTCGGTTTGTCTACGTTAAAAATCACGCCACAATTATGCTCTTTTACAAATTTCCTCATCCTCTTCGCATTCGAAACGGCAACGGGCAATCCTGATTGAATATACTCGAACAACTTGTTCGGTAGAGCCACGTCTCCGTTGCCATATTTTGGCATAGTGTGAAATCCGAAAGTGGCTGTGCTAAGGAAATGAGGCAGTTGCTCAACCTCAACATAACCGGTCACATGCACTCGATCACTCGCATTGCATTCGGCTGCTAATTTCATTATTTCATCAAGATATTCGCCTCGATTATTTGTAACCAACGCCACGTGTAAATCGGGAAGTGATTTTAATGCTGGAATGAAATTGAGCACGCCCCTAGTTTCCTTTACCTGGCCACAATATACGGCTAATGGTATCTCACTATCGAGGCCTATAATCTCCCGAAGTGTTTGTTTTTCCCTATGCTCCGTAAATCTGTAAGGGACGTTTAGAAGTAGGGAAGGGGGGGTGGTTAATCCATATTCCTTTTCATATATGGTTGCAATATCATCAGATACGGTAAAAAGGTGGTAGGGGCTATGTATGGATTCTGCTTCGTCCTTAAGTGACGCGTTATAGATTTCAGGATTGATATTGGTAAGGCCTCCAACCCACTCATGTAAATCATGAATCCAGTAAACTCCTGTCTCCTCCATTACCAATTTTCCCACTTTGACAAGATGCATATCATGGGTGTGGAGAATAGTTGATTGATGCTGATGAATCAATTTTTGTATTTCGGTTGCAAAAGATCTCTCACGTAATTCATGAAATTCTTCATAACTCAATTCTGCAAATTCTTTGAATTTACGTGAAATCCCGTTCACAAGGATACATGGGAATGGAAAGGACTGGTTAATAACGGCACCTTCTGTTTTACCTGCTTTGGGATTATACCCAATCAATAGCACGTCAAACCCATGTGTGTGCAATGTTTCTGCACATTTTATTACACGGCTATCACCAACTACAAGATTCATGACAACCATGAGCACTTTGTACTCTCCATTCACTTTGTATCTGGCCATGTCCATGCTCCTCGTCTATCAATTAGGTGTTCTCAGCGCCAAGTTATGGTTTTTGTTAGTTTCTCTAGAGTGGTCTGAACTCTACGAAGAAGGTGGTGGACGCTGGGGGATTTGAACCCCCGGCCTTCTGGTTGCAAACCAGACGCTCTTCCAAGCTGAGCTAAGCGCCCTCTAGGCCTCCGAACAGCCTAGAGTTATTGAGTCAAACCGTCCGAATTCGCTATTCCTCTTCGCTCGAACCCATCAGCCTTGGGGTGATCATCAGGATTCCTAGGAGGGAGAGCACGAGAAGGAGAGCAAGGGGGCCGTGGTTGCCATCATGGGCGCCTTGCTCAGTTTGTGCGGGAGTATTGGGCAGGTTTGGCTGGACGTGGGCGTCGAGAGCATAATTGACGTAGAAGATGCGGTTCGAGATGCCCGAGTCAGACCTAATCTGGTGCCTCATCGATATGTTGCCTGGCAGCAGGCCGTTCTCGGGGGCGAGAAGCACCAGTTCGGTGACCACGCAGCCCTCATCGAGCTTCGAGCCGTTGGCGTCCTGCTCGCAGGATGCGTTGAGCCATTGCGTGGCGAAGTCGTCGAGACCCTCGAAGGAGCCGTCTGCGTCGGCATCCACCTGCACCCGGTGGCTCACCCCATCCCTATCATCCACGTTCATGAAGAATAGCGAGTCGGTCTCCACGAGAATCCCAGGCTCGATGGCGCTAGGTGTGGAGCCACCCTCCCTGAGCAGGAAGGTGTACTCCTTGGCCTCGTGGGCTACAACACCCTGTGGAAGCAGCATGAGGGCTGCGAGCGCTAAGGCGAAGGCCGTGCGATGGCGCATGTCTTGCCGCAGCGCAGCGATGGCTTCAACATGACCCGGAGTCTGGCGGTCCCATGGAGGGTCAGCGCGCCATACTGGGGGTGGGGCTAGCTGTTTGCGTGATTGTCGCCGGTGCCTCTGCCTTCCTCCTGGCTCGCGGTACCGACGAAGTCGACGAGAGGGCTGCCTCAATGGTCGACCCGCTCCTGCAGGACGAGGGGCACGACCACCGCAACGCAAGCCAGCACGTCCTGTACACGGAAAACATCCAGCCAGTCTCCTACAACACCCTGACTGACACGGGTAATGCCGAGATCCAGGTGGCAGACTCGCCTGATGGGCATACCTACGCCTACATCGCGGGATGGACGGAACTCCACATCGTCGATGTCACAGATCCCTCAAACACCAGCGTGACCGGAGTCTACTACGACCCGAATACCCAAGTCTTCGATGTCAAGTACCTCGAGTACAACTCTCGCGAGTACGTCATCCTCCAGAACCAGATCATCGACCCCGGGGCCGCCGACCCAAACGTCGGAGAGTGGGGGGACCCGGCTCAGGTCTCCGTGACCCTAGTCGATGTGACTGACAAAAGCAATCCGAGCTTCGTTGACTTCTGGTATGATGCCGACCACCCGAGCGGGCCGCACAACCTGTACACCCACATGATCGATAACGAGTGGTACATCTTCGTTGCCAACCCGGACTACGAGTCGTGTGACATCGGCCAGGGTGATGCCTGTGGTGGCATCACCATCGCGCACCTCAACTTCGCCGGGTTCGGCGACCTTCCTCGAATCGTCAAGGTCGGCGAGGCGGAGGTCTCGTGGGAGACCACGCGCGGGGGTTGGATCTACATCCACGACATGACGGTTCAGACCTGGCCGGGAGAGGACGCCAACGACCCAAGAAACGGGAGGACGTACGTGTATGGTGCCTACTGGGAGGCTGGGCTTCGAATCTTCGACGTCTCCGATGTGCCCCACCCGGGCAAGGATATGGCCGAATACCTTTGGCACGGCTCACTATGCCGACTCTCAGGGGGTACGCAAGCGGGCTGCATCTGGCGCGCTCCCGAGGTCGGTCTGTGGATGGACTTCGAGGACTTCGACGGTGATGGGGAGCCTGACAGCGGTACCACGGGCAACGAGAACGGGGGGCGTGCCTCATACATCCACTACGCAGAGCCGTTCGACGAGATGGTCGATGCCAGTCACCTTGGCTACCCCCAAGGCAAGAGGCACCTGACGATGCTGGCAACCGAGGTCCTCGAGACCTCGGTGGGGACGGGGATGGCTTACCTGCTGGACACAACCGATTATGAGGAGGTCAATGGCAACGTCCGCTTCCAGCCCAAGCTCATCCACGGATGGGAGACCCCATTCGCATGGGAGCACTTCATTCCCGGCGGCGAGGAGTGGTTGCTGTTCAGCCCTCACAATGCCGATACCGAGATCTTCCAGACCGGGCTCCCAGGCTTTCCCGACAACAGCCATGGCGGGGCGTGGGATGCTAGGATATACCTCTCCGGCTACCACTCGGGACTGTGGGTTATCGACGTCGAGTCGTTGATGGTTGCAGGCATTGCGGAAGGCAACAAGACCGATGCGCACATGGATGCCACCATCGGCTACCACTTGCCCCACGCTCAGGACGGAGTCGCGCCAGACAGCTCGTTCTACGACTTCGGCTGGACGCCCTTCCTGTGGGCTGCAGAGCACCATGAGGGCTACACATACCTGTCCTGCATCACGAGCGGGATGTACATCGTCCAACTCGATATCGATGCCCCATACGGCATACCGATTGGGTCGTGATGCGGTTCTGCAGAAGACGGAAACGGATTAGGTGCACGTTCATATCGGAGTTTGACTCGGAGCGAAGCAATGGCAGCGTTGCGAATGTGGCTGATGGTCGCACTGATGATGCTTGCACCACTCTCGGGCTGCCTGTCATTTCTGGATGACGAGGGCGAGGATGGTGATGATTGGGGATGGGTAGATCCGGTGATAGAGATCGAGGATGCCAACCACTCCCACAGCGACATGCTCGCCCATCGCCTCTCGACGTCCAACGCCGTTCTTATCGACTACCACAACCTAAACTGCGACGGTAACGTCAAGCCGCCCCCCGAATTGGACAACGTGGCCGGAAGGCCCTGCTACGACGACTGGAAGAACGTCGGTCCGACACCCGGGGACAATTCGGAGATTGCCATAGAGGGCAATTTCGACGAGGACTGCGAGATCTACGCCGATGGCAGCGGAGGCTGCTTTGCCTATGTCTCAAGCTACAACCAGTTCGAGATCCTCGACATCAGCGAGCCGAACAACATCCGGCTCTTGTCTACATACTACGCCGAGATCGCGAGGATGATCGACATCAAGGTCACCAAG
>PVBE010360774.1_pt1 | contig 10015 bp, 8 predicted proteins | sample 1631181 | NCBI WGS metagenome assembly PVBE01 (sample SAMN08397723, study PRJNA350692) | Marine metagenome, whole genome shotgun sequencing project. | isolation source: water | place: Pacific Ocean | collected 2012-04 | reverse complement strand
CGTTCCCGAACAATCCACCGCTCGCGCTCGACGCCGGCGCCGTCGTCGCCGGCGTCGCCCCGAATGAAAACGCGCTCGAGGATGCCCCGGCCGGCGTCACCGGCGCCCCGAACATCGCTCGCGTCCGCGCGCGCGCCGCACCCTCACCACCTACGACGTCACGCGCGCGCGCTCGACCGTTTCCCACTCGCGCGTCGCCACCGCTCGCGCCTCGCGCGTCGAGTTCTCGGGCTCCAGCTCTTTGAATGTCCCGATGAATGAATGAATGAATGAATGAATGAATGAATGAATGAATGGGCGCGACCGCATTCCGAGACGCGACGCGCGCGCCGATGTCCTCCGCGCCGCCGCTCCGCGCGGGACTCCCGCGCGTCGTCGACGTCACCTGGCGCGTGGACGTCACGCTGAGCACGTCCGAGGCGTCGTCGCAGGCGATGCGTCCGAGCGTCCTGTTGCGTTTGAAGATGGATGACGGGAGCGAGCGCGCGTTCGAGTGTGGGCTGGAGAAGTTTCACGAGCTTCGAGAGGCGGCGGCGATGATGCTGAATGAGATGGATTGGGCGGCGAGGGACGTGGGGGCGGTGAAGGAGATCGGGGAGCGGGCGCAGGCGCGATGGGACAAGATGAAGGACGCGGCGGGACGGGGCGGCGCGTCGACGCGCGAGCGGGCTCGAGACTCTACGTTGTAACGCTAGTATTAACAATCGTCGGTGTCAGGCTTTGTATCTCTCGTCGTCGTCGTAATATTCTGGGAATCCCACGGACGATTGCAGGTCGACGAACCTCGGAAGGGTGTCGTCGCTCGGGTACCCTTCGTCTTTGATTTCGCGAAGCGCGCGTTCCATCGCCTTGACGCTCACGGCGAGAAGCGAGAGAGGGTACGCGACGATGCTGAATCCCATGTCCTGTAACTCCTCTGGGGTGCAGATCGGCGTCGACCCGCCGCCCTCGAGCATATTTGCCATCTTCGGCACGCCCGGGGCGACTTTACAAAAGGCGCGCATTTCCTCCTTTGAGCGCAACGCGTCGATGAAAAGCGCGTCCGCGCCCTGATCCGCGAACGCCGCCGCTCGCCAGAGCGCCTCGTCCAAATCAACCGCACTTCTCGAATCGCTTCTCGCGAACACGACTATTCCGGAACCGCTCTCGTCGCGCGCGTCGCACGCAGCGCGTACGCGCGTCGTCGCCTCCTCTCGAGACACGACGCGTCTATTCTTCGTGTGCCCGCACGCCTTCGGCGCCACCTGATCCTCTATCAACACCCCGGCGAACCCAGCCTTGGCGTATCCTTTCACCGTGCGCTTCACGTTCATGGCGTTGCCGTATCCATCGTCGCCGTCGCCTATTATCGGAAAACTCGCGCTCGTGGCGTCGTTGCACGTTCTGCCCACATCAACCATCTCCCCGTACGAAATCAACCCCGTGTCCGGGAGCGCGAGACGCGACGCCGACACGCAGAATCCGGACATGAATGCGGCGTCGAAACCGGCGCGCTCGATCAATCTCGCGCTGAGCGCGTCGTGCGCACAGGGCGCCTGAATGATTTTGGGCGACTGGAGAAGGTCACGCAACACGTGACTCTGCGGCGACGCGCCGGACGCGCCCGAGGCGTGACATCGCGCGCGATGACGCCTGTGGTGGTGCGTCGCGCGCACGTGCCCGCAGACGCGGGCGGACATGGTCGGCGAACCGTGTCGGGCGCGTCGGTATGGAGTCGACTCGGGACGCGCGAACGGAAAAAGCGCACAACAGCAAGCTTCGATTCATCACAATGTTCGCGTCTCGCACTATGTCTGCCTCGAGACACGTGGACTAAGCGGAAAACCTTCGTACACGTCGTGTCCATCGTGAGTGGCGACGTGATCGATGGTGAAAGCCGGCGCGCCGGCGAGGTGCGAGTTGAGTAAAGCGGTGAGCGGTCCCGGCGAGGGACTCAACTTGTCGTGCGCGTCTCCAAGCAAACCGTGCGCGTGTTTACCGTCGTCGTCGTACATACATTCCGGTATCAAAATGGACAGGTTCCTCGCTCGTCCCGATGAGCCGTTCGCGTCCGTCATCGACTTGTCCCCGAAATTTGGCGGCGGAAACGGCGAACCGAGCCATCTAAAAGTTGGTGATATGAGCTCCATACCTTCTGGCGGTATTTCTAAAGGATTGTCGTCTTTATCGACAAGAATTGCCATGTCATTCATTTCGTTGGCTTGTAGCTTGTGACCGAACGCGGACGACGCACCGCAGTACTCAATGTTTTTGTCGTCGTGCTCTTCTTTAATTTCCTCTGCCACCTCAACTTTGAACCGACGTCTCGCGTTGCGATCACGCTTAGTCTTATCGTTGGACGCCCCAGTCACGTGTTGATTGCTACCTTTTCTGTTCTCATCTCCATTCGAAACTTTATCACGTTTCGCGCGCGCATGCGCGTGAAACATCGCCGATCTCGACACCGGAGTCAAACTCTCAGTCTTTCGACGCCTGTTCGACTGACGCGACGCGACAACCTCTTTACCCTTTGATCTACTTGAAACTTTACTATCATCTTCCTCCTCCTCCATCTCGTCCTCCTCCGCATCTTCGTCGTCATCTTCCATCTCGTCGAAAGCCTCCTCGTCTTCGTAATACGAACCAGTCTTCATCGCGACTCGGCGCCACACGTTTCCTCGACGCTTACTCGTGCTCGCCGCATTTTTACCTCGCGCGCTCGTGTCAGCCTGCGATGAAAAGTGCTGATCGAACAAGTCTTGATTATTTCTCACCTCGTGCGCCTCGGCGCACTCCGTGTGAAATCGGCGCAACACGTCTTCGATGTTCCCGGAAGAATACTGATACAACTTTGCGTGCGAGTTGTAAATCACCAACGCGATGTCACAATCGCACAGAACGCTCAATTCCATCGCTTTTTTCATCAACCCATTCTTACGCTTCGTGAACGTCACCTGTCGATTCCGTTCATCCGCGATGCGTTCAATCTTAATCTTCTTTCGTCCCATGCCCGCCTCGGAGCGCGCCGCGCCTCAACGACTCTTCCACCCGCTCGCACGCTTCGCATGCCAACCTCCGCGCGCGGGACACGACGACGACGAAACCACCGATCCGCCCTCGCGTCTCGAGCGTCGCGCCTCCCGCGTCGCGCGTCGCGCGTCGCGCGTCGCCGTATCTTTTCGCCCCCGTCTCTCGAGACGACGGTTGACCTCGCCGCCGATGATCTCTTCGTCGTCGCCGCCGCCCCTCCGCGCGCGCGTCGTCCAGACGACCGAGTGCGTTCGTTTGCACGCGTTCGCTCGTTCCCGCGCGCGCGGAACCCGACGACTCGTCGTCCGTCGTCCGAGGAGTGACGACTAAAGTCAAACGCGCCGTCTCGACATTGGACGATTGAGTTCCCTCGACGCGACGCGCGGCGACGTCCGCGTTCAACGCGCGCACGGCGCGGAGGGCGCGGCGCGCGGTGATCGAGACGCATTCGAGCGTGACGCGCGCGCGCGCGTGCGTGCGCGCGCGCGAGACGGGGGATTTTGTTCGACCGCGTCCCGTTCGAACCGAGGGCGGGACGCGAACGTTCGCGCGGAGCCAGAGCGCGACGCGACGGGAGCGCGCGCGCGTCCGAGACGCGAACGTGTGAAACGGACGTCGCGTCATGGCGCGCTCGGACGAGGCGTACGTCTCCTACCGGGGCGAGTATCAGCTCTCAAAGACGGGACGAGGGAGATCGGTCAAGTACTATCTCAAGGACGCGTCGGGCGAGGAAACGCTCGCGGCGTACGCGGACGAGAGCACGCCGGGTGATTCGCACTACACGTACAAGAATCACGCGACGTTCACGCACCACGGGACGCTGACGTGCCACAACCGGAAGGCTTTGCACGCGTGGCTGGATGAAATCGTTCGAGTGACGAGCGGGAAGGTGGTGAACGGACCGGTGACCGCGTCAAACTCGAAGAAGAAGGGTGGACATCATAAGAAGAACACCGTGCCGAGAAGTGGGGGATTGGTGCTGTCGCACGCGGACGCGACGTCCGGCGCGGCGGCGGCGGTGACGGTTTCGACAACGAAGCCGGACGGTTCGGCTCGTTTCGTGAGCTACTCGCAGGAAAAGTTTACGTTTCCCGATGGCAGGCGTGGGATCCGGTTTTACGTCATGGACGAAGTCGGCACGCCGACGTTGGCGGTGCTCGGCGAGGAGCGCGAGACGCGGGATGGACACTACCAGTACAAGCGCGTCGACACGTTTACCGCCGGCGCTCCGCTGAGGTGCGGCAACTTGAGCGGCGTGCACAAGTGGTTGAAAGATCACATTTCGGGTGGGCAACTCGTTGGTGTGAACTTTCCTTACTCAGCGAACGGTGGTGGAAACGAAAAGAGCGGTATGCCGAGCGCGGCAGCACTGGCTCGAAAGAAGCGCGGCGATATCGCGGACGGAGCAAGTTTGATCGATCCCGTCGTCACCCTACAAAATAAAATTGAGGAGCGAGAGGCGCAGTGGGCGCTCGCGCGTCGAGCTGCGCTTGCGTATGTTCGTGAGCCGACGCATCCCGATCACGTGAGTGAGTTGGACGTGATCATTCCGGTACTCAAGGCGGTGAAGAACGAGAACAAGGCCGCGGTGAAGGATTTACTCAGCGCGGTGGAAGCCTTCAGAACTCTCGATTCCGTGTATGTTTCGTTACACACTCTCGACGGTACAGAATTGAAGGACATTGTGCTAGCGTTACAGAAGCATCCGAACGAAACAATCGCGCAACTGGCGCAAAAATTCATTCAGCAGTGGTTAGGAGCGCTCTACAGTCACGTCGGCACGCTCGCGAGTGTGTATCAGCGGCCCATCCCGCAACCGATGCGAAATAAGACGGGTTACGGACCTCCGAAAGACGCAATGGACAAAGATGAAAAGTCACAACCTAGCCTGAGAACCCGTCCTTCGACGCCACCGCCCACCGTTTCAGGAGCGAAGCGAAGCGCAGAGGAAGCTCTACCGGCGAGCTCGGCGAAGGCAACTCCCCCAGCAAAAGTACAAAGGAATAGCGTTGGTCTGCCCGGTTGTACACCGGTCGGAAAAGGTCACAAACTTTGTACGCAGTGCAACGGCACGTGCGGATCACCGACCCGCGTGTGTCCACACTGCGGCGCGAGTTTGCCCACAAAAGTGAAAAAAGTCAAGGAGGGCGACAAAGGAGGGTCATGAGCAACTAGTGTACGGTGAAAGGAATAGCTTAGCTCAAGGTTTTAATGTTGGTACTGTACTCGTCTTAGAAATAATTTCACCGCAATGAATGGTTTATGCGAAAGTGCCTGCGTTTTTCTCGACCCACTTGCGGAGGTGCTTACCCTTGACGGCAATCAAGTTGGCTGCACCCACCTCTCCGATTTCAAACTTCAAATCGCCAGCTCGAAGCACAGCCTCAATGGCGAGAAGTCTGCGCGACGCCCCACTCTTACCCGCTTTGGCCTTGCCGGCGTAGATGAACGTCGCCGGCGGCACATTCGCCTCGGCGAGCGTAGACAACCTCTCGAGTAACACGAGAGATGCCACAGTGGCCTCAGTGCGAGAAAGCATGTTCATATTTATCGTACACGCGCCCGAATCGGGTTCTCTCTTTGCCAGCGATGTTGTGAGATCTTCATAGACGCCATCGGCCACGGCGCGGGCGTACAAATCGCGCAACTGAGTCACTTGAGCGCTGTGCACAAACGACACCCCGTCTCCGCTATCGAGGGTGTGTTTGGCTATCGCTAGTTCGGCGCCACTTGGGCCGATGCGGGCATTGAAGATGGCGGTGTACGTCTCTCGATTCGGCATGAGGCTCTTGTTCGTCTCAGCCTGCGACTTCATGATGTCAAAGTACTTCATCGCCTCGTCGCGACGGTCCGAGCGACCGAGAGCGTTGATGAGAACGTTGAACAAAATTCTGTTCGGCTCGACACCTTCTTTAAGCATTTCTTCGTACAGGTGAATCGCGACGGATGCTTTGCGAGCTTTGGCACACGTCGAAATCAAGCTGCCGTACGTTATAGCGTCGGGCTTCACACCGAGTCTCTTCATCGCTTCGTAGAGTTCGAGGACTGCGTCGACGGAAGTTTCGTCTTCCTTTGCATTCAATCCGGTCGCGTGGATGAGCCTGTTGAGCGTTCCCACTTGCACTTCCACGTCGGAATCTCGCATTTTACTGAAAGCTTCGAATGCCATCTCCGGTTTTCCAGCCTTGCAAGCAGTATCGATCAGCAGCGAGTACGTGCTTCTGTCCGGAGTGATGGTTTCGTCCGCTTGCATCTCCTCGAAAATTTCAAAGGCTTCTCGAATGCGAGGCTGAGGAGCGTTCGCACACGCGCTAAGAAGCGCGTTGTACGAAGCTTTTCTAGGTGTTAATCCAGACTTCTTCATGCTCAAGAAGGTATCGAGAGCTTGACAAATCATACCACTCTTGGCCATTGAGTCGAGAGCCGTCTCGAACGTCATGCGAGTAGGCGTAACACCAGTGTCCACGAACTCCTCGAACGTTTTCGCCGCGAGATCGTGTTGATTTGCACGCGCCGCCGCGACAATTAAAATGTGATACGCCGCCGGCGGAGGATCGATATCTTGATTGAGCATTTCTTCAAACAAGCGACACGTGCGAATCAGTCTGTCCTTCGGTTTGTTTCTCTTTCCCACGTCGTTATTCGACAATGCTCGTAAAAGTGTGACGTAGAGCGTCGGGCTCATGATCATGCCGAGGTATCGCATGTCATCTTTGATTCTTAGCGCATCTTTGTATAGCTCAGCCTTGATGGAGCACTCGATGGCGAGTTGGCAGGTGCGACTGCTAATGCTCACCTGCGCCTCCTTCATGGCGTCGTACACTTGCACCGCGCGCTCCGGAGACCCGATTCTCTGACACACGAGCATCACTGCCGCGTACGTGCTCTCCACCGGTTCGACCCCAGCATCGCGCATCTCCTTGACGAGTTTGAGAACCTCCTCCATGCTCGAGCACCATCGGAGCGTATCGTTGCACCTCGTCAACGTGTCCGCCGAGTCTAAATCCGTCGACGTTTCGTACAGAAACGCGAGCTTCGATCCACTACTTTTCGTGCGATAACCCATCGTGCGCGCCGTCTCTCGCGCCGCGCGCACCGCCGATCGTTTTTGTCGTCTCTTTGTCTGTTGCTCGTCGACCCTCTCGAAGACGTCCTCATCCATGGTACCCTTGAACGACGCACCCCCCTCGCGCGCGGCCGCCTTCTCTGACACCGACACGGACATGTCTTCCTCGTGAAAACTCTCCATCGCGCTCAGGATGTCGTCGGCGCCGAGATCGTCGCCGAACGCGCGCGTTCTCGACGCCGAGACACTTTTTCCGGGACGCCGACCGACGGGTCGATGCGGCGAAGATGTCGACGCGGCGGCGTGACGCGACGCCGCCGCGGTGAGCGTCGCGCACTTCGCTCGCATATCGTCTCCCGATCGGCGCTCGAGCGTTCGGGGCGCGACGGACGGGCGGCGGCACGCTCGAGAGTGCGGTGTCGAATCGACGTCACTGACTTTTTATGTCAAGTGACAAAGCGAGATGCGCGCTCGGCGAGCTGTCAGAGGCGCGTGTGAGACGCTCAAATGGGCGCTAAAGGACTAGTGTGTATGAAAACAACGTGAACTAATCTCGGATTCTAGGCTTTTTCTCAACGCCGACGTAGCCGCTGCGTGTGCTCATGAGAGAGGTATCCTTGGCGACGACGGCGTCCTTGGCGGTGGTGATTTTCGCGTCGCGGCCCTTTTCGCCGTACGCGTGCGTGAGCATGGATTTCCACGTGCGCGTGTCGGAGTCTTGTGAACGCCAACCGTCGCTGTTTCCTGGGTCTTTTCCGTCGCCGAGCATGAGCGCGGGCACGGCTTTGTCGATGGCGCCGAGACGAGCCTCCGCCTTGAGGAGCTCGGTTTTATCACTACCGTTGATGCCGGAGTTGAAGTCGAGCGAAAGCGACGGAGTCGTCGGGTACGCGCGTTGGGCGAACGTCATCAGACGTTTCACGCTCTGTAAGAACTTGCGCGTCTCTTCGTCGTGCATGGCGTGCGCCTGAGAGGAAGCGCCAATTTTTTCGCGAGCGCTACGGGCGTGAATACCAACCATGGTCACACCGATCGGCCACGCGGCGTTACCGATGGCGATCCCAACGTACGCGTCGGCGGCCTTTTTATAGTTTCGCTGCTTCATCGCCTGCATGATGAGGTACAGAGCGCGTTCGACGTCTCCCGAGAGCAAGCGTTTCTTGATGCGCTTGAACAACGGCTTCAAGTGTTGCTTCAACGTCCTGAACGTCGAGATGGACTGCCGACCCTCGTGCGTGTAACACCACTCCTCTGATTTGGCGTCCAGCTCGGCTTCCCATTCCGCGACGAGAGATTTAAAGTAGGCCGCCACCTGGTCGATGGGTTCGGCGTTTTCGGCGTCACGTTGCTTTTTCAGTTTCGCCGCCGCTTGCGCGAACGCCCCCATCAGCGCCTCTTCCTCCGCCTTTTTAGGGTCGATCTCTTCGTCGTCTTCCGCCGACCCATCCCCCGCGGCTTTCCCCTTGGTTGCCTTCATGCTCTGTTCCTTTTTCCTTCGCGCGAACGCCTCGACGTGCTCCTTCTCCAACAACTTTTCATTCACCTGCGTCGCCGTCACCGTCGCCTCATCCTGCACCGCTATGTTCTTCGTCGCCACCTTCAATCGCAATATCCGATCCTCCCTCGTCTCCCCGAACAGCGTCGCCGGCTGTCCCAACGACCGAAGCCTCGCCACCGCCTCCTCCGTCGTCAACGCGTCCAACGCCGCGTCCGCCTCCTCGTCCTCCAACACGCGCGCGATCGTCCCCGCCGCCTCCGACTCCCTCGCGCGCTTCACCCCGCCTCCTCCGCGCGCGTCCTCATCGTCGCCGCGTCCCCCCATCGCCGTCGCCACCGCGTCCTCGTCGCCTCCCTCCGCCTCCACCGCCGTGGACCCTCCGCGCGAGAGATCCCCTCGTCGCGCGTACTTAGTCCCCGTCGACGCCACCGCACCACCATTCGCGCGCGCGCGTCGAGCGTCGCGCTCTCGTCGCATGCGCTCCATCTCCGCGCGCGCCGCGTCCATGGCGTCCGTCGGTCGTCGCGCGCGCGGAATGCCGTCGAGGAATGCGTCTCGTAGTGGAGACATTTTACACCCAACAACGTCTCGGCACCCGTCCGAGACGCGGTTTCGCGCCAAAATTCGATTTCAATCGCGACGTCGCGACGTGGTCGACCGCGCGGCAGTGCTCGACGGACGTGCATGCGGACGTGGACGACGCGACGAACGGTCGAGAGCGTCGTGCGAACGATCACGCGCGAGATGACGCACGCGGCGACGACCGCGACGGCGTCGGTGTCGACAGCCGCGACGATGCGATGTGGATTCTCGGGTGGGATGCGCGCGAGACGCGCGGGATGGGGGACGCGCGGGATGGCGATCGGGGCGCGCGGACGAGGATCTGCGGTGGCGGTGACGCGGAAATTTTCCGCGCAGGCGCAGTTTGCGAATAATCGAGGATCGTACACGCCGGCGGGACCGAGGTCGGCGCGGGCGCAATCGTACGGAGGAGATCAGCAGACGCAGACGACGGCGCCGCCGAGCGTGGTGACTTGGTCGCCGGAATTGGCGAACAGCGTGACCATCATCGGCAACGTCGGCGCTGATCCGGAGATTCGACACTTCCAGAGCGGGACGTGCGTGGCGAACGTGCGATTGGCGGTGAACGGGCCGCGCAAGCAAGAGATGACGGACGGCGTCGTCGAGGAGGACAAGACGAGCTGGTTCGCCATCGACATCTGGGGCGAGGAGGCGATGCGCATGGCGGAGCACGTGAGCAAGGGAAAGACTATTTGCGTGCAAGGTCAACTGAAGACGGACACGTGGACGGATAAGGACACGGGTGCGCCGCGTTCTCGAGTGAAGATTGTCGCCAAGAACTTTTCCTTGGTGCAGAGCGCGAAGATGCAACAGGGAGGAGGCATGAACGGCGGAGGATACGGTCAGTCGAGCAACTACGG
>PVBE010014729.1_pt1 | contig 10015 bp, 6 predicted proteins | sample 1631181 | NCBI WGS metagenome assembly PVBE01 (sample SAMN08397723, study PRJNA350692) | Marine metagenome, whole genome shotgun sequencing project. | isolation source: water | place: Pacific Ocean | collected 2012-04 | reverse complement strand
CCGCCCGAGATTACGCTGAAGCATATGTACAAAGGCGTCGTGCCATTCATCGGGCTCGAGATCGTGACCCTGTTCCTGGTGATGCTCTTTCCAGCCATCGCGCTCTGGCTGCCGGCGAAACTTCTCGGCGGCTTTTGAGCCGCCAGGCAATCCTAGGCCGACCCTTTGGCCGTCTGCTGTTTGGCAACAGCCACGGCTTGACCGGCGTCGGAGGCGTAGCCGTCGGCGCCGGCGTAGTCGGCGAACTTCTGGTTCACCGGCGCGCCGCCGACGATGATCTTGACGGTGTGGCGAAGCTGCGACTTCTCGAGGCCCTCGATGACGTCCCTGATCTGCGGCATCGTCGTCGTCAGCAAGGCCGAGAGACCGAGCACGTCGGGCTTCTCGTCGCGCACCGCCTCGATGAACTGCTCCACCTCGACGTTGGCGCCGAGATCGACGACCTTGTAGCCGACGCCCTTCAGCATGCTGACCACCATGTTCTTGCCGATGTCGTGCAAGTCGCCGAGGACGGTGCCGATGACGACCTTGCCGCTGTTGCCCGCGTCTCTGTCGACGAGATGGGGCTCCAGCAATGTGATCCCCTCGTTCATGGCCCGGGCCGAGAGCAGCACCTCGGGGATGAAGACGGTGCCGTCGGTGAAGCGGCTGCCGATCAGGTCCATCGCCGGCAGCATGCCCTTGTTGAGGATGTCGCCGGCCGAGATGCCCCGGTCCAGGAGCGCCTGTGCGTCGGTCAGGATCCGTTCTTCCTCGCCCTCCAGAACGTCCTCGGTGATCTTCGCGAATGCCGCCTCGACGGCAAGTGTCCGCTCGGCCGCGGCCTCGCCGGTGGCGGCGGCCCGGGCCTGCTCCAAGGTCTCGGCGCTGACCGGACGGTACGACCCGGCGCTGAGCGGCAGGCTACCCTCCTTCACGATCCGCTCGCCGATGTATTCCAGGCGCGAGAAGTCGGCGTTCGGCGGCGTCGTGTCGCCGATCGAGGCGACGAAGCGGGTGCCCGGTGCGACCGCCTCGAAGAACTGGTCCATGAAGTCCTTCAGGTCATCGAAGGTGGTTGATTCCTCCAATAGCATCATCTCCGGGATGCCGCCGTGGATGGTCAGGTGCCCCGGCCGGCACCAGCGGTCGTAGTACTCTGCGATCTTGACCTTGGTCATGGGATGGGGTGTCACCGCGTCGGCCACGTCCATGTGGCTCTCGGCGACCAGGTCCATCAGACCCTCGTTCTCGCCGTCGGGGTGGGTCACCATCACGATGCCCTCGGGCCTGAGCCGGTCGGCGGCCTTGTGGCACCAGGGCAGGAAGTGCTCCCGGTAGAGGTCGGGATAGGTGATCATGTCGTCGACGTTGGCCGACCAGAGGACGGCATCAACGCCGGATCCCGCCAGCACCTCGATGAGCTGGTCGTAGTAGTTGCCCATGGCCTCCGCGAGTGCGGCCATCTCCTTCGGGAAGTCGTGGTGGTGCAGGTAGAAGTCGGTGGCGTCGAGGAAGGTCTTCTGGATGTAGTGGATCGGCGCGGTGCAGCCGAGGCCGGCGCCGAACGCGACCGCGACGCCGTCGCCGGCGAGGGATTCGCGCCAGGCGTTGTAGCGCTCGTAGGCCGGCTTGATCTTGATGTTGGCGAAGATGTGGGTCAGCGGCGCGTAATCCTCGCGTCCCTCGATTGCGTGCTCCTTGATCCAGCCGATGGAGGCGCCGGCCCGCTTCATCTCGGTGGTCATGCCGTGGCGGACGCTGACCATGCCCACGGGCGTGTGATATTCGACGTGGCGCATATCCTCCTTCTCGTTCCGCTCGCGCGTCACCCGGACCTCGACGTCCGCCGGCAGCTCGAACGTGTAGGGCATTTCCTTGATGTCGAAGAGGCCGATGCCCATGTGGTCGTCGTCCTCGGGTTTCTCCAGCTTCTGCCACTCGGGCACGAACTTGTGCAGCGGCCAGCCCATGGTGCGGTGGATCTCCTCGACGCTCATGCCGGCGAAGCGCTCGGGCATGGTGTCGGTCAGCACCTTGGCGTTGTGCCAGAGGTCGATGCGCGGCACCCAGGGCATGACGTCGACGGTCTCGCCGCGGAAGACGGCCATGATCTTGTCGCGATGATTCATCGGTCGCTCTCCTTTGTCTGGGATCGACGTCGGGCCGTCACGCGCCGCCGCATCCGGGCGACGACGACATCGATCTCCACGTGGCGGGCGACATGCGCCGCCTTGCCGTTTCCCCCAGTAAAAAATCGGTCCCTCGAAATCCTCCGAAGCCTAGTCGGTCTCGTCGATCGGCCGATTGCGAGTCCAATCCCAGGTTCCCTCGTCACGCTCGCGGACAGCCTGTTTCCAGCCGACCGACTCCGACCGCGCCTTGAAGGTCAGGCCTTCCGGCGAATGCCGGGTGATGCCGTCGAAGATCGTCGCCAGACGCTGCGTACTCATCATGCCGGTGGCCTCGATGGCCTGGTTGATGACCAGCTTCTGCATCGCCAGCTGGTTGATCGGCACGCCGGCCATGCGTCGGGCCATCGCCTCGACCTCGGCATCCAGCCGGTCGTCGGGCACCGCCTTCAGGATCAAGCCGATTTCCTCGGCCTCGCGGCCCGTAATCCGGTCGCCGGTGAAGAGCATCCGCTTGGCCTTCTCAGGGCCCAACCGGTAGACCCACATCGCCGTCGTCGGGCAGCCCCAAACGCGGGCCGGCATGTAGCCGATCTCGGCCGTCTCGGCCATGAAGACGAGGTCGGCGCAGAGTGCTATGTCCGAGCCACCGGCAACCGCAAAGCCGTGCACCTTGCAGACCACGGGCTTCATGGCGCGCCAGAGCGACATGAAGTGCTGGGTGTTGGCCCACATGAAGCGGTAGTCCTTGATCGGGTCCCAGGGCATCTCTTGCGTTACCTGGTTGGTGCTGTCGTCCTCGGCGTAGTGGGCCAGGTCGTAGCCGGCGCAGAAGGCACGGCCGTTGCCCGAAAGGATCATGACGTGCACGCCCGGGTCTCTGTCCGCCTCGGCCACGGCGGCGGCAAGCTCGACCGGCAGATCGTCGTCGATGGCGTTCATGACTTGCGGCCGGTTCAGCGTGATCCGCCCGATCCGCCCGTCCCTCTCGTAGAGCACCTTCGCCACGATCACCCTCCACCGGTGTGTCGGGCCGCTCTCTCGCCCTTTTCGGCGGCCCGCATGCTCAGGTCTTCCTCCTGCTGCAAGGCGAAGATCGAGCTGTAGCCGCCGGACCAGTCGGGCGGCATCATGCAGGTCTCCATGTCGAACTCGGCCCAGCGCGCCCGCTTGCCCCGGATCAGGGTCTCGTTCTGCTCGCAGGCCATCCCGGGATACGGCGTCAGCGAATAGGCATCGGCCGAGGCGTAGGCGTTCAGAAGCAGGGGCCGCATGCGGGATGAGTTATTCGGCATCGAGCCGTGCAGGGTGCGGCTGTGATGGATGGTGATGGTGCCGGCCTTGCCCTTCATCCAGGCGACCTTCTCCATCGGCAGATTCGCCACCTCGTCGTCGTTGAGCGCCCCCACCCACTCGTCCTTGTCGTTGTAGTGGCTGTAGATCGGGCCCTTGTGGCTGCCGGGAATGGCGCCGAGCGGCCCCATCTCGTCATCGACGTCGGTCAGGCAGAGGCCGATCGCCAGCACCGAGCCGTTGCTGTGGGGGTAGAAGGGGAAGTCCTGATGCCACTTCACCTCCTCGCCGCCGCCGGCCCATTTGAAGTTGAGCTTCGAGTGATGGAAGACCACGTCCGGACCCAGCAAGTCCTCGGCGACGTCGACGATGGGCCCCCGGCTCGCGAACTCCCAGTAGAGCGGGTGATGCGACACCGGCCAGCTCAAGCGGCGAAGTCGGGGCGCGTCGGCGGTGTGGTCCGGCTCCAGGTCGAACGTGTCATCCGACTGGGTCTGGCCGCGGCTTTCCTCGATGAAGCTCTCCGTCACCTGCCAGAGCCGGTCGAGCCAGTCCTGTTCGACGAAACCTTCCAGCGCCAGATAGCCGTCGCGGAAGTAGGCCTCGCGCTGCTCTTGGGTCACAACCTTGGCCTTGCGGGAGAGGATCTTCTCGGGCGTCATTCTGCATCTCCTCGGGTCGTGCCGCGGGCCGGAAACCCATTTCGTTCATCGCAGCCCGCCATTAGTCCTTCCATTTTGTTCCAAATGGAACTAAATGTCACCTATCTTTTTTGCCTTCGGAACGGGTCTCTCTCGCAGCCTGTTCCCGACGATGCGAGCCGGCCGATGAGCAACGAGCCACTGGCGACCGACCCGACCCTGCCCGAGCCGGCGGAGCTGACCGCCATCTTCGACCGCGCCGAGATGCGCGATCTCTACCGGATCTCCTATCTCGCCAACGCCCTGGTGCTGCCGGTCTATGACGGCATCAAGCGCGACTTCGGGCTGACGCGGGGCGAATACCTGTTGATCTTCTGCCTCGCACATCTGCCGGTCCTGACCGCGCAGGATGTCGCCAGGATGACCAAGCGGCCCCGCAACACGATCTCGCGCGCCGTCCATCGCATGCTTGCGGAAGGCTTCATCGATCGCGCCCTCGACCCCGAGGACGGCCGCCAGGCCCGCCTGACCATCACCGAGAAGGGACGGGCCCTGCACCGGGCCGTGGTGCGACGCTGGCTGGCCCGCGAGGCCGAGGCCTTGGCCGTGTTGGACGACGCGGAGCGCGCGGCCCTCGACCGGATCCTTCAGAAGTTGGTCATGCACGCAGCCGATTTGCCGGAGTGAGGCCGGCGCGAGCCGGCGACGGTCACTCCGCCGCCGCTGGCTTGTTTGTCTCGGGTTGGCGCCAGGCCTGCATCAGGGTCTCCCACTCGGCCCGGGCAGCACCGAGGTGGCGCTCTTTCACATGGCCGAAGCCGCGGATCTTCTCCGGGATCGACGCGATCTCGATGGCGAGGGCGTGGTTTTCGTGATTGAGACCTTGGATAAGCTCGGCGATCGTCGCCTCGTAGTCCCGGACGAGCTGCCGCTCTTCCCGCCGTTCGGCTGAATAGCCGAAGACGTCGAAGATCGTGCCACGCAGGCCCTTGCACTTCGCCAGCAAGGCCATTGCCCGCAACATCCATGGACCGAACGTCCGCTTGGCGGGGCGCCCGGTCTCGATATCGCGGCGGCTGAACAGCGGCGGCGCCAAATGGAACCGCAACGCGACCTCGCCCTCGAAGGCCTCGGCGAGCGCGGTCATGAAACGGCCATCGGTATAGAGGCGGGCGACCTCGTACTCATCCTTGTAGGCCATCAGCTTGTAGGCATGGCGTGCGACCGCCACGGCCAGCCCCGTCATCCCCGGTGCCTTGACCGCCTGGGCGTCCCGCGCCGCCGCCACCAGACCGCGATAGCGGGCCGCATAGGTGGCGTCCTGGTAGGCGGTCAGCTCGGCCGCCCGGTGTGCCACGATCTCGTCAACGCTCGCCGGCGGATCGGCCGGGCCCGTGGGGCCGCCGGCGATCTCCTCCACCGCCGCCAAATCGACGGCGGCGCGCCGGCCCCAGGTGAAGGCCTCCCGGTTCAATTGAACGGCCACCCCGTTCAGCGCGATCGCCTCGTCGATGGCCTCGGCCGAGACGGGAATCAGGCCCAGCTGATATGCATGGCCCAGCATGAAGAGGTTGCCGGCAATGGCGTCGCCCAATAGACGCGTTGCCAGCAGGCTGGCGTCGACCGAGGTGACGTTTTCCGGGCCGGCCGCCCGGGCGATGCGGTCGTCGAGTGCCGCGGTCGGGAACACCAGGTCCGGTTGGCGGCTGAAGTCTCCAGTGATCTGCTCGTGTATGTTCACCAGCACCTGCGTCCGGCCCGGTGCCATCACGTCGAGCGCCAAATCGCCGGCGGTGACCAGGCTGTCGCAGCCAAGGACCAGGTCGGCCGAGCCCGCATTCAGGCGCACGGCGGCGATGTCGTCGCTGTCGACGCCCAGGCGGATGTGACTGACGACCGAGCCCCCCTTCTGCGCGATGCCCGACTGGTCGATGGTGGCGAAGGCGGTGCCCTCCAGAAACGCGGCCATGGAGATCAGCGCCGTGATCGTGACCACGCCCGTGCCACCGACACCGGTGATCAAGATGTTGTAGGTCCGCCCGGCCGCGAGTGGCGGCAACGCCGGGTCTGACAGGGCCGCGAGGTGGGCCAGTGACGGGGCGGCGGCCGCGGCCTTGCGCGGCGCGCCGTCGAAGACGCTGACGAAGCTCGGGCAGAAGGCCTCAACGCAGGAATAGTCCTTGTTGCATGAGGACTGGTTGATCCGCCGCTTGCGCCCGAAGGCGGTATCGACCGGCTCCACCGAAAGACAGTTGGAGGCGGTGTTGCATTCGCCGCAGCCTTCGCAGACGAGCTCGTTGATCAGCACGCGCCGGGGCGGGTCGACCATCCGCCCGGCCTTGCGCCGCCGGCGCTTCTCCGCGGCGCAGGTCTGGTCGTAGATCAACGCGCTGACCCCCGGCCAGTCCTTCAGCTCGCGTTGCACCCGGTCGAGGGCGCTGCGATGCGCGAAGGTGACCGCCGGCGCGAATTCGGTGCCGGCGGGATACTTGTCCGGCTCGTCGGAGACGACAATGATCTTGCCGACGCCCTCGCCGTGGAGCTGCTTCGAGATGAGCGCCGGTGACAGGGGGCCTTCGAAGGGCTGGCCACCGGTCATCGCCACGGCGTCGTTGAACAGGATCTTGAAGGTCATGTTCACGCCGGCGGCAACGCAGGCCCGGATGGCCAGCAGACCCGAGTGATAGTAGGTGCCATCGCCGATGTTCTGGAAGACGTGGCCTGTCTCGACAAACGGCGACTGGCCGATCCAGCTCGCCCCCTCCGCCCCCATGTGCGAGTAGGTGATGGTATCGCGGTCCATCGACATCGCCAGCATGTGGCAGCCAATGCCGCCGTGGGCGCGGCTGCCCTCCGGCACCCGGGTCGAGCTGTTGTGCGGGCAGCCGGAGCAGAAGAAGGGTTGCCGGGCCATCGAGAGGGCCTGGCGTTTCGTTTTCGCCACGGCCTGAGTATCGAGAAAGGCGAGCCGCGCGGCGAAATGGTCGCTGGTGTGGAAGTGTTCGATCCGCCGCGCCAGCGCCCGCCCGATGCCGTCGGGCGTGTACTCGGGCCAGTCGGGCAGCAGCGGCCCACCCGCCTCGTCGCAGCGGCCAACAATGCGCGGCCGGCGCCCGTCGGGAAGGGCATAGAGCGCGTCCTTGACCTGCATCTCGGTTAAGCGGTGCTTCTCCTCCACCACCAGAACCTCCTCTAGCCCGTCGGCGAAGGCGCGTATGCCCTCGGCGTCGGATGGATAGGGCATGGCAAGCTTCAGCACCGTGATTCCGAGGTCACGGGCCTGGGCCGCGTCGATGCCGAGGTCGATCAGAGCTTGGCGGACGTCGGTCCATGCCTTGCCCGTGGCGATGATGCCATAGCGCGGCCGAGGGCTCTCGTGCGTGACGCGATTGAGGGCGTTCGCCCGGAGGTAGGCGAGCGCCGCCGGCAGTCGGTGAAGGCGCAGTCGCTCTTCCATCGTCTGCCAGTGATCGGGCACGCGCAGGTTCAGGCCGCCTTCGGGGATCGTAATGTCGGTCGGCACAACGATTCCCGGCGCCACCGCGCCAGCCGGCACCGACGCGGTGGCGGCGATTGTGTCGGGGATCATTTTCAGGCCCACCCAGCCGCCGTGGAACCGCGACAGCGCCCAGCCGTGGAGCGCGTATTCGATCACTTCCGCCACCGTTGCCGGATAGAGCACCGGCATCATCAAATCGACGAACAGATTCTCGTGCGCCGCCGGCGCGTCGGTCTCCTTCAGCGGGTGGTCGTCGCCGACCACGACCAGCACGCCGCCGTGGCGTGCGGCACCAGCCATGTGGCCATGGCGGATGGCGTCGATCGAGCGGTCCAGCCCTGGACCCTTGCCGTACCACATGCCGTAGACGCCGTCGCAGGTGGCGTCGGGAAAGGCTGTCGCCTCCTGCGAGCCGCGGATCGCGGTGGCAGCCAGGTCTTCGTTCACCGCGGGCAGGAAACGGACCCGCGCCTCCGCCAAAAGGCGATTGGCACGCCAAAGCTCCTTGTCTACGTTGTGCAAAGGCGAGCCCCGATAGCCGGAGATGAAGCCCGCCGTGTTCAAACCGGCGGCTTGGTCCCGTCGGTGCTGCATCACCGCGGCGCGTACGAGCGCCTGTGTGCCGGTGATGTAGACCTCGCCTTCCACGCGTTCGTATTTATCGTTGAGCGACACGAAACGCCGTTGCATGACATCTCCACGCAATTGCAGGTCATTCCAGCGCGGCAATCGGCCGTCACGACCATGAGAGTCCGGGCCATTTCGATATCGGCAGGCTCGGTCGCCGCCATTTTGTTCCAAATGGAACTAAATGTCATCTCTCTTTTCGACCCACGACCTCGACAAGCGAGCCCGAGCCCTTTCATGGGCAGGCCGCTGATTCCGCCTCGGAAGGTGTGGGGGGCCGCGTAACCGGGGACGCTCGGGACCGTATCTTGGCTTGGCCGAGTGGCGGCGCGTGCGCGTGCGTGCGCGGAAATCGGCGTCGAGGTCGCGGACGACGCCTGGGGGGAATTGCAGCAGTTCGTGCGCCGTACCCATGTGCCGGCGAGTGAGCGTTCGCGGGCGACCGGCGCCGGCGCCGGGCTGATCGACGACGATTGAGACAATGGCGGCACGAAGTGGGGCTGGCGCAGTTGCCAGCGGGGCCATGGCTGCCAGGTTCCGTTCGCTGGCCGAGGCAATCGACACGACTACGCCGGCCGGACGCTTGATCTTCCATGTCTTTGGCTCGATCGCTGACTTTGAACGCGAGCGCATCGTTGAATTTACGAGAGTGAGGTCGTGCGGCAGCGCGGAAACGCGACCGGGTGAGGCGCCGTTCGTCGACTCTGACCATTGAATAGAAATTCGAAGTGAGCCGGATGCGAGATCAAGAGGGGCGAGCTGTTTGTGAAATATTTGCCATTTTCGGCGTTAGCACCGCGACTATTCGGTGAGCGTCGTTCTACCTGCTCCCAAAGGACTGATGTCCAGGCGACGGTCAAAATGGGTCACGAATCGCCGGTAAGCACTTGCTAATATAACGTCCGAAGCTGGGTGGACTCCAGACCTCGACGGGCCGAAAGCGGACATTGCGGTTCGGACGTAGGCTGCCGCCTGCAAGCGACGCTCCAGCAGCCGTTCTACCACGCTGCTCAGTGGCTATCGGAGCAGGCGATGTCCCAGCCTAGGAGGTTTCGGTTTCAGGAAGCTTCCGTGACGTGCACCTGGGTCCGTGTGCTGAGAACCTGCAGCAAGCCGTCCATGCCCGTCTTCTGCACCACCGAGGCGAACTCGGCCCGCTGCGTCATCACCATGCTGACGCCTTCGACCGAAACGTCGATGATCTTGTGGGTGTCGGCGACAGCACGGACACGCCAGCCGGCCTTTATCGAAGCACCGCCCGGTCGCTCGATCCGGGTTCGCACCAAGACGTCCGTCTTCCCGACCGGTTTGGCACCGATAATTCGGAAGCTCTCGCCCGAATAGTCGCTGAGCCGACGGGTGTAGGTCGTGACCAGGAAATCCGAGAACAAGGCCAGGTAACGGGTTCGCTGCTCCGGTGTGGCGCGGCGCCAGTGTCGGCCCAATACGAAGCGGCCAATGAAAGGCACGTCGAAGCCCTCCGACAGCAAATCGCGAAAGGCGACCTCGCGGGCCGTGGCGTCGTCTTCCGAACGGCGCAAAACCTCGATGGCCCGGTTAGCCAAGTCTTCGATGAAGCCGGTGGCCTCTTCCACCTCGGCAGGCGAGGCTGCGGCGATGACGCTCTGCCAGGGTATCGCCGCCCCAGCGAGCAAGGTCAGGGCGAAAGTACGACGGTCCAGCATGAGACGACCTCGAAAAGCAAAAACGTTCTGTTTTCTAATCAAGCGCGGTCTGATCGGCATTTAGCGGCAACGGTAATTGATGCCTCGATGCTTGGCATGACCCAAATGGGTATGAATCTACAAAGGCCTGAAAATTCCCCGGACAAGCCCGAAGAGTTG
>PVBE012396244.1_pt1 | contig 10018 bp, 9 predicted proteins | sample 1631181 | NCBI WGS metagenome assembly PVBE01 (sample SAMN08397723, study PRJNA350692) | Marine metagenome, whole genome shotgun sequencing project. | isolation source: water | place: Pacific Ocean | collected 2012-04 | reverse complement strand
CGGCGCGCTGTACGAACCAACGAACTTCAACGCAGCAGCCGAACAGGCTGCGTACTGGACCCGCTCGCAATTCGATCAACAGGCAGACAAGTCGATCGCCGCGCGACACTGGGATTTCCTCGGAAGTCTGCGCGTCCGAACATCCATCGGCGACTTTCTCTGTGTGCATGGAACACCGCGTCGCCCTATCAATGAATATCTCTTTCCAGACGACGCCATCAACTCGCCGGTGAAAATGCAACAGATCTTTGATCGAATTCCCACCCACTGCATGGCAGGCCATACACATGTTCCCGGCGTGTTCACCGCAGAGCCCGATTTCTACCCGCCGGACGATGTCGATGGGTCGTTCAACTTTGAGAATGAGGAACACATCATCATCAATCCCGGCTCCGTGGGCCAACCACGGGACCTCGATCCGCGGAGCAGTTATGCCATCATCAATGATGACGACAAGAACAAGACAGTGGATTTCTACCGTCTCGACTATGACATCGACGCCGTCGCCGAAAAGATCTACGCCATTCCGGAACTCAGCAACTGGCTGGGTGATCGCCTCCGCGAAGGCCGCTGACCCACCGACTGAAACTGCCGGAACACACGCATGACGCCGAAGGCTCGACGCCGAATGGTTCCGATTCTCGTCCTCGCCGCATCCGCTGGCGTGTTGTCTGCAATTGTCTTCGGTCCCCAGCGAACCGCGCCACCCATTCCGCCGGCTGCGGAGACAGCCGCGGAGAAGCTCGCAACCGATCCCGCCCGACCACCAACGCCCGAACCAACAATTGCACCGCCACCGACTGAGGCTGCGCCCATCGGGAAGGTTTCGCTTCAGCTGTTTCTCGATCGCGCCGCGCCCCTTCCGCTGGGTAGTTTGGACACACCGGACGAAGTCGCCATGCGGGTGGAACTCAGCCGCGCTGGCGCGGGCGTTTCCAACATCCGGTTCTCCGATATCTTCGAAACCGTTGACGGCAAGTTCGCATGGTCGCGATTCCGCGATGGCAAAGACGCGGCAGCACCTCCAATCGATGATCTGTATCTGCTGATTGAGGCGAAGGAGTTCACCTATTCGACGCAGGCAGGGCCCCAGACTGTTACGCCGGCAGTACTCGGTGCCAACATGGTCATTGTCAACGATATCCCGTTGCATCTGACTGCGCCGGAGTGTTGGCATATCACCGGTACCGGTGCATTCGAGGCTGTCGTCGTGGACGATCAGGCCAAACCGGTCTTGCGAATCACCCGTCGATGGTCAATCGGGCGCGGGTTCGGACTGAGCCTGGAGCAGCAGATTGCCAACCTGTCAAACGGCCCGATTTCGGTGCAATGGCTGCAATATGGCCCGCCCAGTCTGCGAATGGATCGGTCCCGCTACATGGACCGCCGCCGCTTTCGATTCGGCTGGGAACTCGGCGAGAAGCGGGATCCGGCCCATGTCGCCCCGATTCAGGCATCTGCAGAATTTCTCTATGAGTACGCCGATGTCACCGGTGACGGGGACAACACGCTTTGGCCAACTGAATTCACCAAGGAAGAAGGCTTTGCCCTTTCCTGGTTCGCGTCGACGAATCGCTACTTCGGACTGACAGTCTTCCCGCCCATGAATGAACAGGGGCAGGGCCCTCGCCTTCTGGGTACCACCGTCTCCCGCATCGGCAGCCAGATTGTCGGTGAGGGTGATGGGCAGTTCATCCTGACGGCCCTCTACAGCACTCCCGCCACGATTGCCGCCGGGGAGACGCTTTCGTTGGACATGGGTGTGTACGCCGGACCGCTTGAGCGGCGCATCCTTGACAATGAAGAACCCTATGTGTCGCTCAGCATGCGAGGGCTCGTGCTTTACCAGATGTCGAGCATGTGCGCGTTCTGCACCTTCCAGTGGCTTGCCGACTTCCTTGCCTGGGTCCTGACCGAACTGGTCAACTACGTCGTCTTCGACTGGGGGCTGGCGATCATTCTCCTTGTACTGATGGTCCGCGCGCTTCTGCACCCAATCACGAAGAAGTCGCAGGGGAACATGCAGAAGTTCAGCAAGGTCATGCAGACGCTCAAGCCGGAGCTCGACACGCTGCGAGGCAAGTACGGCAATGACCCGAAGCGGATGCAGAAGGAACAGATGGCACTGATGCAGCAGCACGGTGTGAACCCGTTGCAAATGCTCGGTTGCCTGCCGATGTTTCTGCAGATGCCCATCTGGGTAGCGTTGTATGCAGTGCTCTACTTCACATTCGACTTGCGACAGCAACCAGCGTTCTTTGGGTTCTTCCAACTGTTCTGGGACTGGCCGTTCCTCGCGGATCTCGGTTCGGCCGACCACTTCTTCGGCCAGTTCGCCGAGGCCCGGCACTTCCTTCTCTGGAACATTACCGGCATCAATATTCTGCCAATTCTGATGGGTGTCATTTTCTACGTGCAACAGAAGTACATGTCGCCGCAGAATCTCGCGACGATGACCTCTGAGCAGCAGACACAACAAAAGATGATGCGCGTCATGATGGTCGTGCTGTTCCCTCTCATGCTGTACAGCGCACCTTCGGGACTGACGCTCTACATCCTCACATCCAGTTGCATCGGCATTCTTGAGAGCCGCCACATTCGCGCGCATGTCGACAAGATGGATCTGGAGCCGGGCAAGGTGCCCACAGAAAAACGACGCAAGCCCAAAGATAAGCAGGCACGTGCCTGGGCGGAAGCCATGGAGGCCCGTCGCAAGAAGGTCAAGAACAAGGCCCCAAAACGCAGTTACAAGAAACGAAAGTAGCGAGGTGTTGTGGATCTCGCCTCGACCATCGTCGCCGTCAGTTCGCCGCCGGGCCGGTCGCGGCGTGGCCTCGTCCGTGCAAGCGGTCCGGAGGTACAAACGGCCGCTGTTTCTCTTGGTGTGACACCGCAACCCGGTCGCATCGTCACCGATCGCTTGCGACTGGGTGAACACACGCTGCCCGTTCTGGTTGCGATCTTTCCCAAGAAGCACTCCTATACCGGTGAGGATGTTCTGGAAATCCAGGCGCCCGGGAATCCCGCTCTCCTGCATCAACTTGCAGATGCCGTCATGACAGCAAGCAGTGGTCGATGGGCGGAGGCAGGCGAGTTCACGGCACGGGCGTTTTTCAACGGTCGCATCGACCTCAGCGAAGCCGAGGGAATCGCTGCAACAATCGCTGCCGAGAATGATGTAGAACTTGCCGCTGCGGAACTCCTTCGAACCGGTGGCCTGTCACGCCTGATCAGCGGGCAGTCCACCGCACTGGCGCGACTCCTCGCGCTGGTGGAAGCAGGCATTGATTTCGTTGACGAAGAGGATGTCAGGGCCATTTCTGAGGATGATCTTCGTGAAGGCCTGCGCACCATCATCGGAACACTTGAGGATGTGCTCGCATCCAGCATTTCCATGGAGGAATTGCGCAATCTTCCCCGCGTCGTGTTGTCAGGGCCTCCTAACGCAGGGAAGTCAATGCTCTTCAATGCGCTGCTCGGCAGGAATCGGGTGGTCACATCAAGTACCGGAGGAACAACCCGCGATGCCATCGTGGAACCCTTGTGCATCGGGAACACTGAGGTGCTTCTTGTTGACATTGCAGGAGAGGCAGATGCAGCGGACGAGATGTCGGAACACATGACGCGTTCTGCAAAGCACGCCACGGCCTCGGCCGACCTCCTCCTGGCCTGCGTTCCACCTGGGCACGATCCTCCGCCAGAGAGTGACGGCACACTGATTGTTTTTACAAAGTCCGATCTTGGAGACCGCGGCGTCAGCGCATTGCGCGGGGACGGCGTCGCCGAGTTGCGCCTTGCCATTGCGAACCTGGTCACGCAGATTCCTCGCCCATCGGCCGACGCGCTGGCGCTCCGGCCGCGGCATGAAACTGCGCTCCACAACGCCTGCGACCACCTTCGCGCGGCGTGCAAACCAATCGGCGACTGCGGTGCGGCGGAACTCATCGCAGCAGATATGCGTATCGCGCTTGATTACTTTGGATCGATCACTGGCGCGGTGACACCAGACGATGTTCTCGGAGAGGTCTTCGCATCATTTTGTGTCGGCAAGTAACGGTGTCCGAAACGCCTGCCTTCTCAGCGCGCCCGCACCCGAATCTTTCGCAGCGTGCCCTTGCACGATCGTTGCATTGATGCCAGCAAACCCGACCGCAACAGCCGATTCACCTGATACGCCACCGGTGAACCGTGGGCAATGACATCAAGTACACCGCTTCGAAACGCGACGATCTCGGTGTGCCGAGCAAGTTCCCGCGGCAGGAGATCCTCCCACGCATCCACAAGTCCATCAAAGCGGCGGCTTTGGCGGCGAAGCGATGTGCGAATCGTCGCTAGCGTCCCGGCAATCGCGTGCGATCGGCTGGGCCGCGTCCGCCAACCTCGAAGCCTTTCGAGTTCCATCTCGGCTGCAGGCATATGTCGCATGGTACTGCTATTGTTTCGTCCAATGACAGCGATCTCCCTGAAGGGTTTGACCAAACGATTCGGTACCACCACCGCTGTGGATGGCGTTGACCTCGACATTGCTACGGGCGAGCTCTTTTTTCTCCTCGGCCCCTCCGGCTGCGGCAAGACCACCCTGCTCCGGATGTTGGCTGGTTTCATTGACCCCACGGCCGGGTCGATTCACTTCGGGGACCGCGACGTCACCCACCTGCCCCCGAACAAGCGGAATACGGGCATGGTGTTCCAGAGTTACGCGCTCTGGCCGCACATGAGTGTGATCGAGAATGTCGAATATGGGCTTACGCTCCGAAAAATCCCCAATGATGAGCGAAAAAAGCAGGCTCTCGAAGCGTTGGCCGTGGTCCACATGGACCAGCTGGCCGACCGAAAGCCCAATGAACTCTCGGGCGGTCAGCAGCAACGGGTCGCACTGGCCAGGGCCATCGTCGTGAAGCCCGATCTCTTGCTGCTTGACGAGCCCCTGAGCAATCTGGACGCCAAACTGCGGCTGGAGATGCGAAGCGAAATCCGTCGCATCTGCACTGCGGTCGGCATGACCACCGTGTATGTCACCCACGACCAGAAGGAGGCTCTTTCGATCGCAGATCGCCTCGCGGTCCTCCGCGACGGGCAGATACAGCAGGTTGGAGCCCCGCGCGTGGTCTACAGGCGGCCGTGCTCGGCCTTCGTAGCCGAATTCATCGGGGAAACCAACTTCGTGCGAGGAACCGCTTCGGGCCATGAGGTGTCGACCCCCTTGGGAACACTGCAGGTTGAGTCCTCCGGGGAAGGTCCCGTCAGTTGTTCCATTCGGCCTGAGGCCATCAATGTGCATGACGGCCCAGTAGCCCACAACGGATTTGAAGGCACACGACTGCACAGCACCTATCTCGGCGAGATCGCCCAGCACGAGGTGGCGGTCGGAGAGGACCAGATCCTCCGGATCATGGAGGGGAACCCTCGACACATGGGTGGAGAGGGAGACACCCTCTACTTATCCGTAGATCCAAGTGATATCGTGCTTGTTGCCGACTGAACACAGCAATAACATCGTTTTGTTGCTAATTGTAGCGAAACTGCGTCGTTCTGCTGCGAACGTGTTCTTATTTGGTGGAAATATGGCGATCTTCTGCCTTGCTTGGGGGATGTCGTCGCTGTACCCCCGTGTCTTCTGGGCCGCTTGGCCCAGACAGGCCTGGTGGTGATTCGGGTTGACATGCCGAGGCAAACCTGCGATAAGGCATTGCACGATACAAGTGGTGTTCCACATGGAACATCTGTGGAAGGAGCAAAGGAATGCCATCACCCACAGGCAAGCGAAAGAGTCGGCTCGGCAAGGGCCTTGAACATCTTCTGTCCAAACCTGTTGAAGTTGCGACGAATGACGCGCCGGTTCCGAAGGCCGCGGCGGCACCGTTGCCACCCCCCGCCGGCGAGGGGCTCCAGCATCTCGCGATCGCCCGGATCGTCGCTAACCCCAAACAGCCTCGGCAGGTCTTTGACGATGACTCGCTGACCTCCCTCGCGAAATCCATCACCACAGCGGGGCTCATGCAGCCGGTGGTGGTCCGCCAGCAGGGCGACCAGTTTGAACTGGTCGCGGGCGAGCGACGCTGGCGAGCTGCGACCATCGCGGGCCTTGAATTCGTTCCTGCCATCGTCCGCGATGTGGATGATCGCACAGCCGCTGAGTGGGCCCTCATTGAGAACCTCCAGCGAGAGGATTTGAACCCCATCGACCGCGCCGAGGCGTTGCTTCGCCTGGCGGCGGACTTTGACCTCACCCATCAGGACATCGCGGACCAGATCGGCATTGAGCGGTCCAGCGTGACTAACCTTCTGCGGCTCAACGATTTGGATGATCCCGTCAAAGACGCCGTTCGTGATGGTCGCCTCTCTATGGGCCATGCCAAGGTGTTGCTTGGCGTGCCGGACGCTTCGACCTGCCGCGCCATGGCTAGGCGATGTGCCAAGGAGCAATGGTCGGTTCGGGAGTTGGAGCGGCGACTCAAGAAGTCGGGTCGCTCCGTCAGGTCAGACGCTCAACAGGGCACAGACCTCAACGCTGCCGCAGCCAACCTGGCTGATCTCAGCAACCAACTCGGTGAACATCTCGGCACCAAGGTGCAGGTCATCGCAAGTGGTAAGAAGGGCGGCGGCCGGTTGGTCATCGACTTCTTCGACAACGCCCAGTTCGAGGGTATTCTCGAACGGCTCGCCTTCGTCCCGAAAGCATAGGAACGTTATCGGACGTTATCACACGGTGTGGAGGGGTTCGTCGCGATCGACGCGGCGGTAGAGCGTGTCCCGTTCCACAGGTTGCATCCCCGCGTCCAGTATGGCCCGCCGAAGATCGAAGGCAGACTGTTCTTGATGCGTCGAGTCATGGCCGACCTTTGTGATGTCGTACCAGACGACGGTGCCGTCCAGATCATCCGCGCCGCATTGCAGCATGTGCTCTGCAAGAGGTAGCGTCTGCATGATCCAGAACGCCTTGACGTGCGACACGTTGTCGAGCATGAGTCGGCAGATCGCCAGCGTTCGCAGGTTTTCCAACCCACCCGGGCCGGGGAGGTGCGACAGTTCGCTTCCGTCTGGAATGAATGGCAGGGGGATGATTGCCTGGAAGCGGCCGCCTTCTTCGGCCAGCGTCCGATCCTGTTCTTCCCGAAGAATGGCGAGATGTTCAATGCGCTCGGCCCGCGACTCAACATGCCCGTACAGCATGGTCGCGTTGCTGTTGATGCCCAGTTCATGCGCTGTGCGATGCACATCAAGCCAGGTGCGTCCTCGAATCTTTCCACGGAACGCTTCGTCATGCACTCGGTCGTCAAACACTTCTGCACCACCACCGGGAAGTGATCCAAGCCCCGCCTCCAGAAGTTCCTCGAGTACGGCGCGAATCTCCCGCGGTCGTTTGGAGATGCGGGCCAGGTGCACGATTTCGACTGCGGTAAAGGCCTTTATGTGCAGCGACGGCGCAGTGTCGCGAATGGCGCGAAGCATGTCGGTGTAGTACGAGAATGACAGCCATGGATGCAGACCACCAACGATGTGTATCTCCGTTGCGCCTGCATCCGCCGCATCTCTGGCCTGCGATGTAACCTCATCGATCGACAGCTCGTAGGCGCCGTCCTGTCCACGCTTGCGATAGAAAGCACAGAACTTGCAACTCAGCGAGCAGATGTTGGTGTAGTTGACATGGCGATTGATGTTGTAGTACGTAATGTCGCCGTGCAATCGTCGTCGGACTTGATCGGCAAGTTCGCACACACGCCAGATGTCCAGCGTCTCATACAACAGCATGCCGTCCTGCCGCGTCAAACGCTGGCCAGCGACAACCTTTTCGGCGATGCCTTCGAGTCTTGCATCCGGTATGGCGACAGTCATGGCGAGCCTGCCATCGTAGCCGGAATGGGGCGTGTCACAATGGGGAAGAAGGGCGGCTTGTGTGGCCCGTCAAGTGAGGTGCTCGGTGAACACGGCAATGTTCCCCCGCAATGCGACCGATGCCACAGGAGCAATGAAACCGACTTCCTCACCCACAGAATCCCCCACCGGACCGCTGCTGTTCCCCGTGGATGCTGCCCGCTGGCTTGGCGAACACCGGACCCCAGAGGTCAACTCCGCAGCCGCGGTCGATCTCGCGCAGCAGCACCTGCGGCAATTGGCCGCGATCATGGGGCTCTTGCCCGACGACGATCGTCCGTCAGCCGCCTGAGCGGGGATTCACTTGAGCAACGCCTCAAGTACAAAGGACGCCAACCGCGCTCGGCGGTAGTCCTCTTCCTCAACAAAGCGAATCGTGCTCCCTCTTCCAGCAGAAGGGGGCCCCGATGCACGTGGTGGAGCGAGTGTCAGGGGAACCCGCGCGGGCAATGGTTCCGTATCCGCTTTTCCCTCCGGAAGCTTGGTCGTTCCACGAGGCGACGCCAGCTCGCCGACTTGTTGTAACGCGCCGACAGGCACCTCGCCAATGCAGTACACCGTCGTTGTGGGCACCAGCGGTACGGCACCAGCGGCCGTATCAGCGTAGATCGGATCGCGAAAGACTGCATACAGCCCGCCGGCCCTGCGCACATACACATCTTCCGTTCCTTCCACGCGAAACAACTGCTCGAAGGATTGCTGCACCCGCATGTCCTTCGGCACGAGCCGAAGCGAATCGCTGAGAACGCCGCGATCTTCGACGCCGGCGTCCACCGGCACCAGTTGAACGGGCTCGATCAACAGAGCAATGAACAGCGGCAGACATAGCACGCAAGCCACGGCTTGAGTATAGTCCGGTATGGCAGAAACAGATGCAATCGTGATCTCCGTCAACATCTCCGCGGGGGGCGTTCCCAAGGCGCCACAGACCTCCTGTGATGTCACGGTCGATGGCCTTGTCGGTGATGGGCACGATCACCAGAAGCACGTCAACCCCGATCGCGCCATCAGTTTGTTCGACCAGGAAGTCCTCGACGAACTCAATGCGGAAGGCTATACGCTTGAGCCAGGCACAATCGGCGAGAACATCACGGTCGAGAACCTCTCTGTCAACGATCTGAACGTTGGTGACCGGTTGTGCTTCTCGGGCGGCGTCGAGATTGAACTCACCGACCCTCGCACCCCTTGTTTCGTCCTCGATGCCATCGACCCTCGTCTCAAGACGGAACTTGTCGGCCGGGCTGGATTCCTCGCATCGGTGACCAACACCGGCATGCTCGCGACAGGCGAAACGATCGAGGTCCGGAAGATCCCGGGATGAAGCCGGGCCTCACCGCAGCGATTCTCATGGGCGGCCAGAGTCGCCGTATGGGACAGCCCAAGCATGCCGTCGTACTGCCCAATGGGCGAACCATGCTCGACACCGTCGCGGAAGTCGCCGCCACAGTGGCTGATGAGGTGGTGCTGCTCGGACCCTGCGTCGACGGGTACCGCTCGATCACCGATTACCGCCCCGGCGAAGGCCCCGTGGCCGGCATTGAATCACTCCTGCGGTCGAACTGTAGTACGCGATGCCTGATCCTCGCCTGCGACATGCCGAGGCTGACCCCCGACGGGCTTGCGCCGATCTTGAGGCCACAATCCGCCCCGATAGTCGTGTTCAGTACCGGAGGCAGCGACGCCATCTCGCCGCTTCCCATGGTGATCCGCCGCGATACCTGTGAGGCGGTGACGGACTACCTTGATGCGGGAGGGCGGTCCATTCACGGGCTACTGAAAGAGATTCCTCACAGTGACATTCCGCTTGATCCGCTGCGGGCGGACGAGATGCAAAGCGTCAACACGCCGGGCGACCTCAACAGGCTGTGATGTCCACTACGGCGCTCTTGTAGGCCGGTGTGCGAGATGCCGGGTCGACAGTGCGCCCGAGAAGGATGTTGGCCTCAGGAAAATACATGGCGCAGTTCCCCGATCGTATGTCGAACGGCCGAACCAGCACCTCCCACGAACCGCCTGGTCCGCGCACCGTCACACGCTGGTTCGTTTGAAACCCAAGTCGTTGAATGTCATCCTCGTGCATCAAGACGACATCCCGCCGATCCTGCCCGCGGTAGAGATCTTCCTCCTCGTACACCACCGTGTT
>PVBE012254552.1_pt1 | contig 10018 bp, 7 predicted proteins | sample 1631181 | NCBI WGS metagenome assembly PVBE01 (sample SAMN08397723, study PRJNA350692) | Marine metagenome, whole genome shotgun sequencing project. | isolation source: water | place: Pacific Ocean | collected 2012-04 | reverse complement strand
GTCCACACCTTCCACAGCCTGGGGTTGGCCTTGCTGAGGGAACACGGGGCGCTGCTGGACCTGGCCGACGGTTTCCGAGTGGCCGACGAGCAAGAGCGGCTGGATCTCGCCCGGGATCTCTTGGGATTCTCCGAGACCCGTGCCCGTCGCATGCTGCGCGATCTCTCCCTCGCCCGACGCCGGGAATCCCTGGACGATCTGGAGCGGGAGCGCCCCGAGCTGGTCCGCTACCAGCAAGCCCTGGCCTCAGGCGGGCTGCTGGACTTCGACCAGCTGGTGGCCCTTCCCGTGGCCCTGTTCGAGGCCTACCCGGAGCTGTGCCGATCCTGCTGGTCCCGCTGGGCGTGGGTCTCGGTGGACGAGTATCAGGACATCGATCCACTTCAGCGCCGCTTCCTGCGCTTGCTGGTACCACCGTTGGACGCCAACATCTGCGCGATCGGCGATCCGGACCAGTCCATCTACCGCTTCCGCGGAGCTGATCCGAGTTTCTTCGAGCGCTTTCCCCAGGACTTTCCCGGCGCTCGCGTGCTGCGCCTGTCCCGCAACTACCGCTCGGGGCGGCCCATCGTCGAAGCCTCCATCGGGGTCATCACGCGCGCTGAGCCCCAGCTGCGGCCCGTGCAGGTGCTCCTCGAGCAGCCCGACCGGGTGGTGATCCACGAAGCCCCTTCCGAGCGCGCCGAGGCCGAGTTCGTGGTGCACTCCATCGAGAAGCTGCTGGGAGGTCACAGCTTCTTCTCCATCGACTCCGGGCGCACCGAACAGGGCCGCTCGGCGGAGCTGGCCTTCTCGGACATCGCCGTGCTCTACCGCACCGAGGCCCAGGTGCACGCGCTGGTGGAAGCCTTCGCCCGCTCCGGCATGCCGTACCAGCGACGCTCACATCGGCCCTTGGCCGAGCTGCCCGCCGTGCGGAGGCTGTCTCGGGCGGTGCCGGGTGTTGGCGGCGGCGGGTCGGTCCGGGAACGTCTGGCCGTCGCAGCCAAGGGCATCGTCGCCTTGGAACCCGAGCTGCATCCCGAGCTCGAGCAGGCCACGGAGCTGCTCGGTCCCCTGGCCGCGGGTGCCGGTGACGATCTTGGTCGTTTCCTCTCCGAGCTGGCCCTGGGCTTCCAGCTGGACTGCTGGGACCCCCGCGCCGAGCGTGTCTCCCTCCTCACCTTGCACGCGAGCAAGGGGCTCGAGTACCCGGTGGTGTTCCTGGTGGGGCTCGAGGATGGCCTGCTGCCCCTCCGGTTTGGGCCTGCGCCCCTCGAGGCCGCCGACCTGGACGAGGAGCGGCGCCTGCTCTACGTCGGCATGACACGTGCCCGCGAGCGGCTCTTTCTGTGCTGGGCCAAGAAGCGCAGCTGGAGGGGCCGGGTGCGCGAGCAGGCCGCCTCGCCCTTCCTGCGCGACATCCGACAGCAGCTGCTCGAGCGGCAGGCCAGCGCGGCCAAGCGTGGCAAGCCCGATCCGGGACACGAGCAGCTGGTGCTGTTCTGACTGCGCCCTGAGTGTGTCAGTTTCGCCCGGGTGAAAGAGCGGTATCATGGGGAGTGCCTGACCGACCGTCCAGGAGGATCCCATGAGCGTGGAAGGCTACTTCTGTCCGTCCTGCGATCACCGCCTCACCGACAATCACATGCGCTCGGTGCGCATGAAGGGTGTGCTCAGCGGGGAGAACTTTCGGGTCACCTGCCCCTTCGAGCTACCCGCCAAGCTCGGCGAATACGGGGCTGAGTGCCACTACCCGGGCCTCGAGCTCGAGCCGGGAGCGAGGGTCGATTTCCGCTGTCCCGCCTGCGATGGCTCGTTCACCCTGCCCCAGAAACACAACCTGAGCGCCTTGAAGTGGGTCAGCGACGAAGGGCTCGTGCGGCAGGTCGTGTTCAACCGTGTGCTCGGGCGTCGAATGACCGCCGTGGTCTGCCTCGAGGAGAAGAAGATCGTGACGGTGCACGGCGACGACTCCGAGGCCATCCAGGCCAGCTTGGCGGGGGTTCTGAGCCGCCTGGGCTGGCGGGTGTAGCCACCGGGTCTTCGACTCTCGTCCTACCGCAGCGCCTGCTTGGCGGCCTTGACCATGGGGTGGTCGGGGCCCAGCTCGCGGACCAAGGCGCCGGTGGCGGTCATCATCTCGGTGTAGCCACCGCCGTCTCCGGTGTCTCGCAGGGCGCGCCCGCGCTCGAAGCGCGTGATGGCTGTCTCGGGGTGATCGGGGCCCAGGACCTTGGTCTTGATCTTCAGGGCTTGGTCGTAGGCGCCGATGGCCTGGCGGTATTCTTTCTTCCGGGCGTAGACCTGTGCCAGCGCGTGCCAGGCCAGAGCGGTGTACGGATGCTCGGGGCCTTTGGTGGCGCGACGGATGTCGACGGTCTGCTCGAAGGCGTCCAGCGCCAGCTCGAGGTCGCCCTGCCGATTGTAGGTGTGGCCCAGGGCGTAGAGGGTGCGAGCCGTCTCGGGGTGCTCTTCGCCAAGGTGAGCCTGCTTGATCGCGAGGGCGCGCTTGTAGAAGCGGATGGCTTCGCCGGTGCGACCCATGTCGGTGAGCACCTGCCCGATGGCGTCGCGCGCCTGGGCGGTGTCCGGGTGGTCCTTGCCCAGAGCGCGCTCGAGGATCTTGATTTCCCTGGCGAAGCAGGCCAAGGCGTATTCTTCCCGGCCCATGAGGGTGTAGGTCTGCCCGATGGAGTGCAGGCTGGGGCCGAGGGAGGGGTGGTCGCGTCCCAGCTGCTTGCGGGTGATGCGCAGGTCGCGCTGGAAGGACTCGAGGGCTTCCTTGTACTTGCCTTGCCGGGTGAGGGTCTGGCCGATGGCGTGCAGGGTGACGGCGGTGTCGGGGTGACCCGGCTCGAGATTGGCCTTCTCGATGGACAGGGCGCGGTTGTACGTGGCCAGGGCCTGGGGGTAGCGCTTCAGGCGGTTGAGGGCTTGGCCGATGGCGTGGAGCGTGCGCGCCACCTCGAGGTGGTCCGGGCCCAGGATGTTCTCTTGCATCTCGAGGCTGGTTCGCAGTCGCTGCTCGGCTTGCTTGTGGTTGGCCAGGCGGTAGTCGGCGCGGGCGCGCGTGTACAGAGCCCGGGAGCGCGTGATGTCGTCGACATCGGTGTACTCGAGGGCGCGGTCGGCCCAGCGGGCGCCCACGTGGGCGTCGCCCAGGCGGATTGCGGCCGCCGCGATGGCGCGCCAGTCTTCGGCGCTGTGGGGACCGTGGCGGAGCGCTGCTTCTACCAACCAGGCCGTGGCCTGGCCCGTGGACCAGTCCAAGGTCTGCACCGGGATGGCGAGGCCGGTGTTGGTGGCCCAGGAGCCGAGCAGGTCCATGGGGACGTCTCGGTTGTCCAGCACCTGCTCGCCGATCTTCTCGAAGCGCTCGCTGCGTAGGTCGCGGATATCCTCGTCGGCTCCGAAGGCGCGCTGGATGGGGGGGGCTACCAGGCGGTTGACCACGTCGTCCGCGGTGAACAGGCCCCGGGAACGGCCCAGCCGGGCCAGCGCTGCGCCGGGGTCGTCGGCCGGAACCAGGACGGCCTGGATGTCCGCCTCTGCGACGTCGGTGGCCAGCAGCACTTCCACCAGATCGATGGCTTCGGGCTCGAGGCCCGCCAACGACGCCAGACGACCCGATTGGTCGGCGCCAGCCTGGGTGAGGCGATCCGCAGCTTGCTCGAGGGGTACCAGCTGGGCGTGCACGGGCCACCAGCCGGGGGAGCAGACCTCGGGTTCCACCAGCAGGGCGCGACCCCAGCGGCCGGCCTCGGCCATGGCCCAGCGGAGCCGGCGGAGGGTGAACTGTCCGTCCACGCCTTCGAAGCAGAGCCAGTCGTCGTCGGCCTCGGAGCAGTAGTCCACCAGGGTGGCGTAGTCCAGCGTGGCGTCGGCCCAGCGGGTGGTCTGGCCGGCGTGGGCGGCGTCGAAGGTAGGGCGCAGGGGCCCGCCCAACCACTCGACCCCGGGGCCGTGGCTGCCGGCGAGCAAGCCGGCGACGCCGTGGGCGATGGGGCTATCGGGGCACTCGGTCGATGGGGCCGTGCCGAAAGCGGTGGAATCGGCAGAGTCGAGGGCCTCGGCGACTGCGGGCGTGAGCCAGACCACCAGACGCAGCTGCCGGTCCTCGAGCGTGGCCTGCATCGAGGCGACCCAGCCCGAGGCATCGGGCCGAGGCCTTAGGATGTGCAGCCCGCCCACCGGTAGCTGGGCGATGTCAGCCGGGTCGGTGAGGACCGAAAGCTCGGGCCAACTCGGCAGCAGGGCTCGAACCAGGGTACCGAGGCAGCCGTCAGCGGCGTTGGTGACCACCACCAGTGCTCCGGGGCCGGCTCTTTCGATGCCCTGAAGAATGGGGTCCATCGCGCTACAGCGGGTGTCAGTCTGGGCGTGCTCCATGGAGCCTCCGAGCCCGCGTCGTCGCACGGGACTCTGATCCGCTAGCACGCCCCCGCGGGGCTTTCAATCCGAACGCGCATGCTCGATGGCCAGTAGGATGGCTTCTGCCGTGGCTGGCACCTCGAGTTCTACTGGCCCGAACGCCCGTACCGCGCGGCGTATGGCCACCCAGCTGCTGATGGCGAGACAGAAAGGAGGCTCGCCTACGGCCTTGGATCCGTGGATGACATCGGGTGCGGTCGCTCGCTCCAGCAAGCGCACTTCGAAGGTCAGGGGGACATCGCCCACCGCGGGGATCTTGTAGGTCGACGGGCCTACCGTGACCGCGTGGCCGTTTTCGTCCCAGACCATCTCCTCGCAGGTGAGCCAGCCGAGACCTTGGACGAAGCCTCCCTCGACCTGGCCCAGGTCGATGTCTGGCGACAAGCTGTCACCCACGTCGTGCACCGCGTGTACCGCGAGCAATCTCCACTCGCCTGTCAGGCCGTTGACCTCGACCTCCGAGACGGCCGCACCGTAGGCGTAGTAGTGGAACGGCTTGCCCCGGCCCTTCGCGCGGTCGTAGTGGATGTCCGGCGTCGAGTAGTACCCTGCGGCGGCCAGGGGTATGCGCGACAGCCATGCCTTCACGCAGATCTCGGTGAAGCCCACGGTGCGACCCGCCTCGGTCCAGGCCCATGCCAGCTCGCCGGTCGTGGTGGTGGGGATGGTAGCGTGGTTCCCAGCGGCGAGGTGGAGGCGGTCTTCGGGGACCTCCAGCATGGTCGCGGCGACGGGTCGCAGGCGCCCGACGAGCTGCACACAGGCGTCTCGCACGGCTTGGCCGTTGAGGTCAGAGCCGCTGGATGCAGCCGTGGGTGGGGTGTTGGGTACCTTGTCGGTGGACGTGGGCATGTGGCGGATGCGGGCCATGGGCACGCCCAGGTCGTGACTGCAGATCTGCATCATCTTGGTGTACAGCCCCTGGCCCATCTCGGTGCCGCCGTGGTTGAGCTGAACCGTGCCGTCCGTGTAGACCGTGATGTAGGCACCCACCTGGTTGAGGAAGCTGTTGGTGAACGAGATCCCGAACTTCACCGGGGTCAACGCGAGTCCACGCTTGCGGTGGCAGTGAGCGTTGTTGAAGGCCGCGACCGCGGACTTTCGCTCGGCCAGGCTGGACAGGGCCTCCAGCTCTTCGAGGATGCGGGGGAGGCGGAACTCGCCGATAGGCTGGCCGTAGGGCGCGACGTTCCGCGGGGCAGGGCCGTACAGGTTGGCCCACCGGACGGCCAGCGGGTCGAGCCCGGTGGCATCGGCGATGCGCTCCATGACGTGTTCGATGACCAGCATGCCCTGGGGCGCTCCAAAGCCCCGGAAGGCGGTGTTGGAGATACCGTTGGTGCGGACCACCTGGCCCACCATGCGCAGATCGGGCAGCCAGTAGGCGTTGTCCACGTGGTACAGGGCGCGGTCGAGGATGGAGTGGGACAGGTCGGCAGCGAAGCCCGCCTCGGCGAACAACTCCACCACCAGGGAGAGGACGCGCCCCTGCTCGTCGTAGGCCACCTCCCACTCGCTGTGGAAGGGATGGCGCCGACCCGTGAGGACGATGTCCTGGTGCCGGTCGAAGCAGATCTTCACCGGGCGCCCCGTGTGCGTGGCGCCCAGGGCCGCCATGGCCGCCCACTGGCCCCCCTGGGTTTCCTTGCCTCCAAAGCCCCCGCCCATGCGGGGGGGACTCGATGGTCACCTGGTTGCGGCCCCAGCCAAGGACGCGCGCGGTCGTGACCTGGGCCCCCGTGGGGTGTTGGTTCGATGAGACGACCCTGACGGTCTGGTGCTCGCCGGGGTAGGCCAGCGCGGCGTGCACCTCGAGGTACATGTGCTCTTGGCTGCCAGAGGCGGTGCGTCCCCGCAGTCGGAAGGGCGCCTTCGCCATGGCCTCGTCGGGTCGGCCCCTCTGGATGGTGTGCGGTGCGACGTGGAACTGGCCCTTGCGGGCGGCTTCGAGCAGGTCGCGGACGGCCTCGAGGGGTTCGTAGTCCACCTGGATGAGGGCCAGGGCCTGCCGCGCTGCTTCGCGGGTGTCCGCGTAGACGGCTGCGACGGCCTGGCCCACGCAGTGAACCTCGCCGTCGGCCAGCAGGGGCTCGTCCGCCTGGATGGCACCGCACTGGTTGTCACCGGGGATGTCCCCGGCGAAGAGCACGGCACGAACGCCCTTCGAAGCCAGTGCCCGGGTGGCGTCGTGGCCGATGATGCGCGCCCGCGAGTGGGGAGAGGGCAGCACCATGCAGTGCAGTAGGCCCGCCGGTTCGGGGATGTCGTCGATGTAGCGGGCGGTACCGGTGACGTGGCGCCACGCGCTCTCGTGGGGGCAAGACTGACCGAGGGGGCTGGACATGGGTTTCCTTCCTGCTCTCAACCGAGGACCGTGCCGGTGGGGAAGGCCGGGATGACGTCGCGATCGGGACGGGTGCTTTCGAGGGCGAAGCCCAGCAGCAGGTTGCGGGCCAGCAGGCGTCGGTACCGGGCGGAGCCCCGGTGGTCGCTGATGGGCGAGAAGTCCTGCTCGAGGTGGTCCAACGCTCGTCGAACCTCGGCCTCGTTCCAAGGTCTTCCGAGGAGCTTCCGTTCGGTGTGCACTGCCCGCACGGGAGTGGCGGCCACTCCGCCGTAGGCCAGGCGCAGGGTGGAAACGGCGCCCGCATCGTCCAGCTCCAGGAGCATGCCTGCGGAAACGGCGCTGATGTCCAGCTCTCGGCGCTTGGAGACCTTGTAGGATTGCAGGAAGGCGCGTGGCGCGGATCGGGGCACCTCGACCGCGACCAGGACCTCGTCAGGACCCAGGGCGGTCTGGCGATAGGCTAGGAAGAACTCGCCCATTGGGATGCGCCGCTCAGCTGTCGGGCCCGCAGTCACGGCGGTGGCGTTCATGGCCAGAAAGAGGGGGGCCAGGTCGCCCACGGGCGAGGCGTTGCAGAGGTTGCCTCCGAGCGTGCCTCGGTTTCGGATCTGTCGCGCGCCGAAGTAGCGCAACAGCTTCTCGAGAGCCGGGACCTCCCCGGCCATCAGCTCTTGGAGCCGGGTGAGTGTCAGGCCGGCGCCGAGGCGCCAGCCATCTGGCGTGCGTCGGAAGTCGGTGAGCTCGTGCAGGGCCTGGAGACCGATGAGAACGGGGAAGTGGCGGTGCCGCTGGGTGACCTCCAGGGCGACGTCGGTGGCCCCGGCCACCAGCACGGCGTCGGGATGGGCGTGGCGTATTTCGAACAGCTCCGCGAGGCTGCCAGGCTGGAACCACCGCTGGCTCGCCGCCCGATATTTCAGCCGCCCAGGTGGGTCTTGACCGCGCTTCCTGGCTTGCTCGAAGCGGTCGTCCGGGCGCAGGCCCGCCACGCTGGCCACGGCCGCACGAATGGGACGGTACCCGGTGCAGCGGCAGAGGTTACCCGCCATCTGCTCGTCCAGGGCGGAGGGATCGTCGGCTCCGAGGTCGCCGCGGTAGCAGGCCTCGAAGATGGACATGACGACCCCTGGAGTGCAGAACCCACACTGCGACGCGCGCGTGTCTACGACGGCGTGTTGAGCTGGATGGTGGCCTTCTTCGTCATGGAGACCATCGACGGTGACGACCTGCTTGCCGTGCAGCATGGGTAGGAACACCAAGCACGAGTCCACCGCTCGCCAGGCGGGCTCCGCCCCAGGGCGGTGGTCGAGAACCGCGACCGTGCAGGCACCGCAGTCGCCTTCCGCGCAGCCTTCCTTGGTGCCGGTCAGGCCATGGTGGTCGCGCAGGAAGCGCAGCAACGTGGTGGTCGCCGGGAGGTCTCGGACCTCGACGGATCTTCCATTGAGGGTGAACTGGATGGCGCTCATGGTGTGTCTCGCGTGGGATGGCCGACGCCCGAGCTTATCGTCAGAGCCCGCGACTCGCGCGCTCACCCCTTGAAGCCGTGGCCTCGACCGGGTATCCAACGCTGCCTCCACCATGCCCCGGAGAAACCCATGGCTACGGTCGAAACCAACATTTCAGAGAACGGAAGCCTACTGCTGACCGGAGCGCTGGTCATCCACAACGAGCCGGTGGGCGTGGAGCGCGCGGACATCCGTATCCGGGGTGGGCGCATCGAAGCCGTGAAGCCCGATCTGGTACCTCAGCCCGGCGAGCGCGTCGTCGACCTGGCGGGCCAGTGGGTCATGCCGGGCCTGGTCTGCGGTCATCATCACCTCTACTCGGCGCTGGCTTGCGGCATGCCCTTCTTGCCCGACGCACCGGTCGATTTCGCGGACATGCTGGACAAGGTCTGGTGGCGGCTGGACAAGGCGCTCGACGCCGAGAGCGTCGAGGTTTCCGCCTTGGTGGGTGGCGCTCTCGCCCTGCGGGTGGGATGCACGACCGTCATCGACCATCACGCATCGCCCTCTTTCATCGACGGCAGCCTCGAGGTCATGGACCAGGCTCTGGGTACCCGCGGTCTGCGGCGGGTGCTCTGCTACGAGGTCACCGCCCGGGGGGGGGGCGGCCGAGGCGCAGGCAGGCATCGACGCCCACAAGGCCCTGCTGGCTGCCGGCCCGGACGGCTGGCGAGCCATCATGATCGGCGGCCACGCCAACTTTACGCTGTCCGACGATACCCTGCGCGCCTGTGGCGATCTGGCCCGGGAAGCGGGCGTAGGTGTGCACATCCACGTGGCCGAAGCGCTGGGGGACGAGAGGCTCGTGGGGGAACCCCTCATCGACCGCATGGAGCGGCTCGGTGCCTTGACGCCCGGCAGCCTGCTGGCCCACTGCGTGCACTCGAGCGCGGACGAACTCCAGCGCGTCTACGACGCGGGCGCGTGGACCTCCCACCAGGCTCGCAGCAACATGAACAACGGCGTTGGCTACGCTCCGTTGCAGCACTTCGGCCCCCAGAGCGTGCTGGGAACAGACGGCATCGGCGCCGACATGATCGCCGAGGCACAGGTCGCCTATTTCCGGGCGCAGGAGGGCGGAGCGGGCTGGTTCGCCGACCGGTTCCTCCAGGGCATCCACGCCGCCTCGCAGCTCGCTGGCTCGAAACTCGGTGTCACGCTCGGTACCCTCGAGCCCGGTGCTGAAGCGGATCTGGTGGTCCTCGATCCCGTTCCGGGACCTCCCCTGCTGGCCGAGAACCTGGCCAACGCCTACATCTTCCGCTTCACCTCGGGGATGGTCCGCCACGTCATGACCGGGGGCCGCTGGCGGTTGTGGGATCGCGACACCGTGGGGTTCGATCAGGCGGCTCTCGATCAGCGCGCCCGCAGGGCAGCCATGGGGCTCTGGCGTCGCATGATCGACGCCGACTGTGGCGCCGGACGCTAACGCTCGGACACCGGTTCGCAGCGCTTGCTGGCTGCGCTGCAGTGCAGCTCTACGAGCTGGTTCTCACCCAGGTCGACCGATCCGGCCGTGACGAAGGTGTCCATGTCTGGGAAGCGCGCCGTGACCTGGTAGGTCCCCAAGGGGAGGTGGCCCGGCGTGCAGTGCACGCCGTCGCTGTCCAGAAGGGACACCTCTTCTGCATCGCCGTGAACGTGGATGGACGAGACGCCCAGGCGGGCCATGACGATGGCTGCCGTGCGGTTCTGGCTCTTCGTCGCGGACAGGAGCACCAGCCCGCCCGCCAACAGGGCGATGAGGGCT
>PVBE012171652.1_pt1 | contig 10018 bp, 17 predicted proteins | sample 1631181 | NCBI WGS metagenome assembly PVBE01 (sample SAMN08397723, study PRJNA350692) | Marine metagenome, whole genome shotgun sequencing project. | isolation source: water | place: Pacific Ocean | collected 2012-04 | reverse complement strand
GTTGGAGAACGTTGGGTTGGTGTTTGTTGGAGGCTTGGTCAGACATTGTGTAATGTTTTGTGGTGAATGTTGGGATCGATCAGATGAAGTTGGTAGGGGCGCGTGTCGGGGTAGCAGTGATTGAGGTCCCGTGGCGCTGGTCCACCAAATCATAACATTTTGGTCATCGAGAGTGGTGCGTAGAGTGGGTGAAATGTTGGAGAAAGTTGTGTTGGTGGAATTTGCGGTTGTGGTGTTAAAAAGAATGATAATTGATAATAAGGTAAAATGAATTTTGTTTGCTGGCGGGCTGCGAATGGATGATGAAACACATTGGAGTTTAGAAGGACGGCTGTGGGTTGTGGATGGTAAGCTTTGGAGTCTTGGAGGGGTTGCTGCTGCAAGTCTATGACAAGCTGCTGGAGTACTTTGGAGTTTTGGAGGGGTTGTTGTTGGGGGGCTGCGGTCGGTTGCTGCAGTGCTTTGGAGTCTTGGAGGGGTTACTGTAGTTGGAAGGCTGCGGTCGATTGTTGGAAACTGGGAGTGGGTTATTGTTGGAAGGCATATTGTTGGGAGATCGGATGGTGTTGTTGTTGCAAGGCTGCAGTCGGTTGCTGAAAGTTTGGAATGTGTTGTTGTTGTTAGAAGGCTGCGGTCCGTCGTTGAAAGTATACATGATGTTGTTGTTGGAAGGCTGCGGTTGGTTGTTGAAAGTATGGATGGTGTTGTTGTTGGAAGGTTGTAGTCTGTTGTTGGAAGTTTGGGTGGTGTTGTTGTTTGAATGCTGTGGCCGGTTGTTGAAAGTTTGGATGATGTTGTTGTTGAAGGGTTGCAGTCGGTAGTTGAAAGTCTGGGTCGTGTTGTTTTCGGAAGGCTGTAGTCGGTTGTTGAAAGTTTGGATAGTGGTGTTGATGGAAGGCGGTCATCGGTTGTTTGACGCATGGATGGTGTTGTTGTTGGAAGGCTATAGTCTGTTGCTGGGAGCCTGGATGATGTTGTTGTTGGAAGGCTGCGGCTGGTTGTTGAAGGGTTGGGTGATGTTGTTGAAGGAAGGCTGCGGTCGGTTGTTGAACGTTTGGATGGTGTTTTTGTTGGAAGGCTGCAGTCCGTTGTTGAAAGCCTGGATGATGTTATTGTTGGAAAGCTGCGGTTGGTTGTTGAAAGTTTGGGTGGTGTTGTAGTTGGAAGGCTGTCGTCTGTTGTTGGAAGTTTGTATGTTATTGTTGGAATGCTGTGGTTGGTTATTGAAAGTTTGGATGGCGTTGTTGTCGAAGGGATGCAGTCGGTTATCGAAAGTTTCGATAATGTTGTTTTCGGAAGGCTGTAGTCGGTTGTTGGAAGTTCGGATGGTGTTGTTGTTGGAATGCTATAGTCGGTTGATGGAACAATGGTTGATGTTGTTGTTGGAAGGCTGCGGTCGGTTGTTGAAAGTTTGGATGGTGTTGTTGTTGTTGTTGAAGGGTTGCAGTATGTTGTTGAAAGTTTGGATGGTGTTGTTGTCAGAAGGTTGTACTCAGTTGTTGGAAGCTTGGGTGGCGTTTTTGTTGGAGGACTACTGTTGGTTGTTAATATGTTGGATGATGTTGTTGTTGGGAGGCTACAGTTGGTTGTTGGAAGTTTGAATGTTGTTGTTGTTTGAAGGCTACAGTCGGTTCTTGGAAACTTGAATGATGTTGTTGAGATGCTACAATCGGTTGTTGGGGATGTTGGTATTGTTGGAAGGCTGCAGACGGTTGTTGGAAGTTTGGATGGTGTTGTTGTTGTTGGAAGGCTATAGTGTGTTGTTGAAAGTCTAGGTGGTGTTGTTGTTGGAAGGCTGTTGTCTGTTGTTGAAAGTCCAGATGGTGCTGTTGTTGTTGGAAGACTGCGGTCGGAAAGTTTGGATGATGTTGTTGTTGAAGGGTTACAGTCGGTTGTTGAAAGTTTGGATGGTATTGTTGTCGAGGGGATGTAGTCAGTTGTTGTAAGGTTGGATGGTGTTGTTGTTGGCAGGCTGCGGTCGGTTGTTGGAAGCATGGATGATGTTATTGTTGCAAGGCTGCAGTCAGTTGTTGAAAGTATGGATGATGTTGTTGTTGGAAGGCTGTGGACGGTTGTTGGAAGATTGGCTGATGTTGTTGTTAGAAGGCCGGTTGTTGGAAGTTTGTATGATGGTGTTGTTGGAATGCTGCAGTCGGTTGTTGGAAGCCTGGAATAGGTTGTTGTTGGAAGGTTGTGGCTGGTTGTTGGAAATTTGGGTGATGTTGATGTTGGAAGGCTGTAGTTTGATGTTGAAAGTGTGGTTGGCGTTGTTGTTGGAATGCTGCAATCGGTCGCAATAAATTTGGAGTGGGCTGTTGTTGGGAGGCTGCAGGCGGTTGTTGAAAGCATTGATGATGCTATTGTTGGAAGGCTGTAGTCGGTTGTTGGAAGCATGGATGATGTTATTGTTGGAAGGCTGTGGACGGTTGTTGAAGGCATGGATGATGTTGTTGTCGGAAGGCTGTAGTCGGTTGTTGGAAGTTTGGATGATGTTGTTGTTGGGAGGCTGGCATCATATGTAGCACTATGCAAGCCAGTAGGCCCACTGTTGGTGGGACCATTGGTGGGTCCATTATCGGGACCATTGTTATGACCATTGTTCGGACCATTGTTGAAGCCCTGGTACGCCGCATCGTGGTTGTACACCCATGTCATGCAAGCTTCTAACACCTGGCGCTCAATAACTGCCAATTGTTGGTGTAACACTTGGTGGAGTGACTGTTCTGCTGTGATGTATGCTTCGCTTAGTGTACTGTCGAGAGTCTGTTGGAGTTTGATGAGTTGTTGTTGATGTGTGGCAGACAACGGTTGTTGGGCGATTGTTTGCTGTTGCTCAAGTACATTGACCAGCCGTTGCTGTATGTTCACCAAGTGATCGTCCAGAATTGGAAGCACGTGTTGTTCAACTTGATTGAGTTGGTGTTGGATCATATTTTGGCAGCATTGTCGGAATGCGGTGTGCTTAGGAAGTCGAGCTATTTGTTTGATTTCTTGATGGAGTGTAAATCCAATGGTTGTAAACAGAGGTTGGAGAGTTTGTTGGAGTTGTGGTTGGAAGTTGGAGTCATCTATGAGTCGCAAGCGGTGTCCAATGTTGATGGTATGACGATGGAACGATGACTGTACCACAGTACTCATATTCTGGATTGATGTCTGTTGCGTGGCTTTGAGTTGTTGGACTACAGCGTGTTCGAGTTGGAAGTGGGCAGTGTTGAGTTGGTTTGATAGTGTATAGGAGAGCTCGATATGAGCGATATTCAGAACTTGATGTATTGATTGTTTGTGAAAAGGTGGTGGTGATATTGTGTGGTCTGTCGGGTGGGATATTGAGTGTTGGTGTGTTAGAGCAGGGGTTTGTGGATGCTGCTGTGGGGAGAGACTGAGCTCAGAAGTTGGTTGTGTTAGCCCTGTTGATGAAGCTTGTGATGACAGTTGGTTGTTGTTGTGGGGGGTTGATTGGTCCGTAGTGTTGGGGTTGTGTCTGTTGAGCGAATTGCCGTGTAGTGGTGATTCGAGTAGCGGTGACACGAGGCTAGCAGATCTGGTGCATAACGGTGATGATGGGTATGGTATCCTTGCGTCAGGGTTGTTATCGTTGGGTGTCCGCGAGTTGAAGTCAATCTGTCTGTGGATGATTGGTGTGACAGGATGATGTCGTTGTGGGGTTGATCTCGGTGGGTCGCGTGTGGCGTTAAACCCGGGATCTTGGTGCAGTCGTGGTGTGGAGTGTTGTAACCGTTGCGGTGTCGAAAAACTGCGGTCAGAATCTGGTTGTGTGAGACCAGTTGGTGTTGGTTGAGCTGCGAGTTGGGGATAACCATATGGTGGTTGTTTGGACGAGTAAGGCTTAGAGTGCTGGGTTGAGGCAAAAGGGTGATGTTGACGCTGTGGTGTGGATAAGCAGAGGTCGGCGGTTGACTGTGTTAGCAAGGATGACGTTTCCTGTGATATGTTGAGGCTGTTGTTGGTGCTACTGGTTGAACCATTGTTGTGGTTATGGTTGGGGCTGTAGTTGGAACTATTGTTGGAGCCGTTGTTGGAGCGATTGTTGGTGTCACTGTGGGGGTTGTTATTACTGCCATCGGGTGTAGCATTTTGGTCACCACGGGGCCCACTATTATTGGGACCATTGTCAGGACCATTGTTGTAGTCCTGGTGTGTCGTATCGTCGTTGTATACCCGTGTCATGAGAGCTTCGAACACTTGTTGTTCGATAATATATAGTTGTTGGTGTAGAACATGGTGGACTAACTGTTGAGCAGTGATGTATGCTTGGTGTAGTGTTTGATCGAGAGTCTGGTGGAGTTTGTTGAGCTGCTGTTGGGGAATTTCTTGCAGTAATCGTTGTGTGGCAGACAGCTGTTGTTGGGTGATGGTGAATTGTTGCTCAAGTACATTGGCCAACCGTTGTTGTATGGCCACCAAGTTGTTGTCCATAATTGGAAGCACGTGTTGTTCAACTTGGTTGAGTCTGTGTTGGATCACTGTTTGGTAGTGTTGTTGGAGTGTGGTATGCTCAGAGAGTCGATCAATTTGTATGATATCTTGGTGAATTGTATCACCAATTGTAAATAGTGGTTGAAAAGATTGTTGGAGCAGTGGTTGGAAGTTGGTGTAATCTAAGAGTTGCAAGTGGTGCTCGATGTTGGCGACATGATGTTGAAATAGTGACTGTTTCGTAGTGCTTGCGTTGTGAGTCTGTGTTTGTTGTGCGGCTGCGAGTTGTTGGGCTACAGATTGTGTGAGTTGGTAGTGGGCGTTGTCGAGTTGATGTGATAGCGAGTTGGAGAGATTGATGTGAGCGCTGTCCAGGATTTGTTGTATTGACTGTTGTTGGTGACAAAGTGGTGGTCGTATTGTGTGGTCTGTTGAGTGGGACTTTGGGTTGTGTGTTGGAGAAGGTTGTTGTGTATGTGAGAGACTGAGGTCGGAAGTCTGTTGTGTTAAGCCTGTTGATGGAGCATGTGGTGCGGCCAGTTGGTCCGTAACGTTGGAGTTGCGTTTGTTGAGAGCATTGACGTGTTGTAGTGAATCGAGTTGTGGTGACTCGAGGTTGGCAGAATTGTTGCTTAAAAGTGGAGTTGGATGCGGTGGACTTGCGTTGTGGTTGTTATCGTTGGGTGTCCGCAAGATGAAGTCAAATTGTTTGTGACTGATTGGTGTGACAGGATGATGTCGTTGTGGGGTTGTTGTTGATAACTCGGGTGTGGCGTTAAACTCGATATTTTGGTGAGGTTGTGGTGGGGTGGGGTGTAACCGTTGCGGTGTCGAAAAGCTGAGGTCAGAAGTTGGTTGTGTGAGACCAGTTGGTGTAGCATGGGCTGCGTGTTGGGGAAAACCATATGGTGGCTGCTTGGGCGTGTAATGCTCAGAGTGGTGGTTTGAGGAAGAATGGTGATGTTGTCGTTGTTGTGTTGGTGATCCGGGATCGGAATGATTTTTACTTGGTGTGGGTGCAGAAGGATGGGGTCGTGTTGGTGATGCAATGGAATGGGGCTCTGCATGTTTCACTGCCCGTCGTTGTTTATCGATTACTTTCGTCATTGCTCGGTCAACAATTATAGAAGCTATGTCTGCAGGGTTGGTATGTTTAGGCGACATGGTAGTGCTGTATGTGACAGGAATTGTGTCCATTTGTTTGGCAAAGTGGTGGAGGCAATCGATATTGGTGTTTGGATTGTTGAGGGATCGGTTGTTGCTGCCATTGTTGGAACCATTGTTGTGGGAACCATTGTTGTTGACACGGCTGTAATTATTAGTACCATTGGAGTTGCCACTGGGAGCGCCAGTGCTAGGACCACTAGGACCACCATTGTTGGGACGAATGTTGGGCCTGTTGTTGGCCGTATCGTTGTTGTTGGTAACACGTGCTGCGGCAGCATCACGATCATGTTGTGCCATCCGCACTGCATTCCCGGCACCCTCTGGAGCGCGATGCCGGGGAACAACGCCACTGATACGCTCAGACACTTGCTTTCTGAGTAATAGCTGAAGCGATGTGCAGAAGTCACGTGCACGCAGTCGAATTGTCTTGGTATCAACGTTGCCGCGCCCTTTTGCCTTTTTCCGTTCCACCCTCAAGAAAAAGTTGGACGCTGCGTTGCCGATTGCACCCGTGAGTTCGAAACCGACCGGAATGTACTCATACTTACTGCCATTGAGTCCCTTTGTAGCATAATACTCGTACTTAGCGTCTTCGTATGCACTAGCTACTGCACCAGCAACAGGTAGTCCCGCCCGTCGTGCGTGATTGATGTACTTCCTGTTGCTCTTGGCTTCAGCAGATACCACTGTGACGTCGATTGCCAGCTGCTTTTGACCCCAGCTCATCACAAGCACATCGGCAGGTCGTGGCGGCTCGCCAGTGACTGGGTCCGGTGGTAGGTCGCACGTCTGTTCAAGCTTGCATTTGAATCCGTTGGCCTCAAGATAGCGCATCACTGCATCACGAATTATATTATGCCTGATTGTCTTCCAACCCCGACCGCACACATACACATGCTTGCCCTTCGCGTCCAAGCAAAGACCGCACTTTTGTCGCGGGCAGGTGATCCCTTGGGGTGGAATCATTCCGATGTCGATGTACAGCCGTTGGCGGACCATGTCGAGCCACACTTCCGAGTCCAGGTTGTGGTCTTTCCATGAACAAGGATTTGCATTAACCCAGTATTGTGTTGATCCTAGACCGAGTTGCATGTGCAGCCATTCCTTTCCGCTCGGATCGCGCTTGAAAAGCTGGTCGGCAATGGAGTTGTGGATGTGGTATTGGATGCGTTGTTGTAGCGAAAGCTTGAGGTGGTATTCGGGTGTGCCAGTGTTGTCGTCTGTTGGAGCAAGTTTGGGATCAGTATTGGCCCACCGTGACGGGTTCCTGCGCATCACATCAGCCAATAATCGTGTACCCAGTGGATCGTCATCGGTGAGAGGTTGATCAGTGTCACCGAGTTGTGGACCAAGTGTCATGGCTTGTGTCGTTGCACGCGCGGCGACTCCGTCCTGTACCTGATTGCTTGTATTCTGCGTTGACTGATCCTCAGACTTGGTCCTCCGTTTGCGAGCCTTTGTTGCTGCATCGCGCAGCTCATGATACGCCTCCATGCAGTTGATCCTGTTACCACTGATCCTGGAAATGTGGTCCGTGCATTCCCGGTTGGCAATCACCACCGCATCGTAGCTCATATCATTGCACAATCGACGAGTCTCAAACTCGGATTTAATGATCGATGTGGCGTAGTTGGCACCCATGTGTTCAAGTCCAGTCCGTAGCCCCAGGCCTGCAAACTTGGGCGGCAGTTTGGCGATGGACCACCATAGCTCATCAATCTGGTCCGTCTCGAGCAGGTTGACGAGTGTGATGTGCAGCATCCGATCGAAGTTGACCATAAACGAGTGGAGCTGGCGTGGTGGGATTGTTCGGGTGAGGTGTTGAACTCGACATTCCGACATACATGCCCTGATCATCGCAAACGTCTCGTGACGGTACCCTGAGCGCGCCATTGATACACATTCGAGGAGCATTTCTCGCAGCTGTTGGGACTTTTTGGTGAGGTATGTGTCGATGTAGTCCTGTCGCTTCGAGATTGGTACCTTGAGGTACTCAAACGACAACTCATCGTTGACCACAATATTCCTGAGTTTGCCGGTCTCGTCGTCAATCGCCACAAACTTAGCGAACCGTTGTCGCACGTCAGCTGCAATCTCTGGTGACGGACAGTGCGCGCCACACTTCCACATCCGTGGACCAAGTCCCGTGACTTCCTTTAGCAGCAACAACCGTTCCATGGCCTTTTCGACGGCTTCCGGTGGACCTGCATACAGCGTATCATCCCAGTACGCCATCCTCGCACCCAACCCGATGTCACGCATGTTGGAGTCGATGTAGGCTGCTCCTAGTGCAAACAATAGGTTACTCAACGGGTCACCTTGCATTGAGCCGGTCTCACTGTCGATCCGTGGGTGGAACACCTGTGTGACGTCGCCAGCGTGCAGTTCCGGAAAGCCTGAGTACAGCCATCGGGTCAGTCTTGCTACTTCGGGAAGCTGTGATTGGGCGAGTCTGAGCGCCAGGTTGCGATCGAGCGTGTTGAACGCATTAGCAATGTCCACCTGCAAGATGACCCAGCCACGTTGTTCGCACAACTCGGCGAGATGCCGTGCACTGTGCACCCCTATCTCGTACCCACCGAAATGTACACCTAGCTGATGATCCTGGACCAAGTTCCTGAGCTTGGTGGTGGCTGACCGGAGAATAGCTGCAGTGCAGAGTCGACGTAATGGGCATCCAATGGCGATCGGTCGGATCTTGGTGTGCTCGTCGTTCTTCCACAGTGCGATCAACTTGCCTGACGCCCAGATCTGTCCCAGCGCATCCGAATATCCACTGTTCGCCATACGAGTAGCCACCGAAGCGAGTACATCTTTCAATTGACCTGAGACGTCCCACTCGATTGCCCGACGGAGCAGCCACGGTGTTACCTGACTGAGTCCCCCCGATGTGTGGCGTTTGATCCTTGTTGCTGCCTTCTCGATATCTTCGGCTGACACTCTGACCCGTAGCGGTTCCACCTGCGCAAGTATGTCAGCCTCCATAATTCTCCTGTCGATCTCAGCATCAACGTTGGTTTGTTGTTGTGTTGCGTTAGGTGGAACTGTGTCAGCCTGCTGGGCCGGATGGTGCGATTGTTGTTGTTGTTGGTATGATTGTTGTTGGGACGGTTGTTGTTGGGGCGGTTGTTGTTGGTAATGTGGCGGGTGATGTGATTGTTGTTGTGGTTGTTGTGGTTGGTGTGGTTGTTGGTCTGATTGTTGGTGGTGTGGTTGGTGTTGGTGCTGTTCTACAGCTACTAGTATCAGTCGTTGTTCGATGTTGGTCAGTTTTTGATTGATGACTTGGTTGAGTGTCTTTTGGGCGTCAACAAGCGACGTGTATAGTGCTTTGTCGAGGTCACTGTGGATGTTTTTGAGTTGTTGTTGAAGTTCATGTAAGTGTTGTTGGGGTGTGTTGGGGCTCTGTTGTTTCGTTCCTGCGAGCTGTGTTTGAACAATATTGTCCATATTGTGTAATATATACCCAATCTGTTGTTCCGTCTTTTCAAACATTAGTTGCTGAACATGTGCGATGCGTGGTTGGATGACTTGTTGGAGGTGTTGTTGTAGCGGAGTATCATTGGAGAGTCTGTGAGCGTGCTCTAGCGTCACGTCAAGGATGTGCTCAATGTTTGAGAATAGTGGTTCGAGGGTGTGTTGTAGTTGTGGTTGGAAGTTGAAGATCTCCAGGGATCGGATCATCTGGCCAATGTTGACTATATGCTTATGGAGCAAGTTCTTATTCTGTGGGTACTGTATTTGTGGTAATGTTGAGAGTTGAGTGGATTTTAGTTGTTTAAGCACTGATTGTTCGAGCAGGGTGTGTACGTTTCCAAGTTGTTGTGATATTGTGTTGGAGAGTTGGTGTTTCGAATCATGCAGAGATTGATGTATCAGTTGTGGAGTGTTGTGGGGTGTTGTTGTTGGTGGTGGTGTTGGTGCGGAGAACATGGGTCTACTTACGTGGCACTTCGACTTCTGTTTGTTTCGTTGGGAGTGATGTTGGGTATATTTGGTGTCAGATTGATTTGGTGGACTATGTGCAGCGTTGTTCAACAGTTGCGTGATATTGGTTATCTGTTGGTGGAGCATGTGTTGGAGCTGTTGTTGGGCGGACACATGTGATTTCTGTAAAGCATGGTCCATGTGTTGATGGATGTTGGCAACAAATTGTTGGGATTGTTGTTGGTGGGGATGATGTGTTGGTAACAGTTGTTGGAAGTCAGTGAGTAGCTGATGATGTGTATTGTGCAGTTGTTTGCAGATGATCTCCAAATGGCGTTCGATGATAGGTAGTAGGTGTTCGTGTACGGTAGATAGTCGTTGTTGGATCACTTGTTGAGTACACTGGTGGCGATTTTGTTGGTGTAGTTGGCGGGCCCCTTGTAAGCAACTTTTGTCGCTATTTGCGGTGTTTGCGCCCATGTTGGTG
>PVBE012889788.1_pt1 | contig 10019 bp, 10 predicted proteins | sample 1631181 | NCBI WGS metagenome assembly PVBE01 (sample SAMN08397723, study PRJNA350692) | Marine metagenome, whole genome shotgun sequencing project. | isolation source: water | place: Pacific Ocean | collected 2012-04 | reverse complement strand
GGCACCTGGGCCGGCGCCTACGAAATTGCCGAAGAACAGGAAGGCAACTTCCGCACCGGGTCGCTCGCCGGCAAGGTCCTCTTTGTCGACAGCTCCGGCTGCCTGGTGGATTCGCACGATCGCGCCGTGGCCGTGGTCGGCCTGGAGGACATCGTCATCGTCGACACCGAAGACGCCCTCCTGGTCTGCTCACGCGACAAAGCCCAGTTGGTCGGTGAACTTGTCGACCGGCTGCCCGGCGAGGACCTGGAGCAACTCCTATAACCATCGCGGCCGACTGCAATTACCGGCGAGCCGGGGCCCGTCCTTGACCGATTCTGCCCACAACTCCGAAGAGGCCGAGGATTCCGGAACCCGGGCTCCGCTAGAGCTCAGCGGATCGCGCATCTGGCTGGTCGCCCTCAGCCTCGCCGCCGCCATCTTCACCTTCTCAGTCGTCATCGTCGTCTTCGAACACGAACTGCGTGCGGCCAATTTCGGGATCCTGCTCGCCAGCACCATCGCCGGCACCCTGGCTCTCTGGGTCGGCCTGACCCACCAATTCCAGATGGGCCGGCGATTGGCCCTGCAGTCGCTGCTGGTCCTGATGATTATCGTCGCTGCCATGTTTTCCTTCATCTTCACCGACATCGTCCAGGAGCAGAGCGGGCGCTCCTACCTGGCCGTCCTGATAATCAGCTTTATCGGTGCCGCCACCGTCATCCTGCCCGCCCCCGCCGCCCTGACGACCATCAGTTTTGCCGGCGCCCTCGACCAACCCATCCTGGTCGGTCTCATCGCGGCGCTTGGCCAGGTCGCGGGTGAGACGGTTTCCTACTACATCGGCTCCACCGGCAAGCAACTCATCCACCGCGGCTCCGCCTACGCGCGCACCCGGCGCGTACTCGAAGAGCGTAGCAAACTGGCCGGAGCGGCCATCTTCGTCTTCGCCGCTGTGCCCAACCCGGCATTCGACGCCGTCGGCATCCTGGCCGGCGCGCTTCGCTACTCGTTCTGGCGCTTTCTGTTGCTTGCCTACCTCGGCAACGCCTTCAAGTACATCATCGTCTTTGCCGTGATCGGCGTCCGCATCCTTGATGCCATCCCGCGACTATGAGCCTTTCCGGCGCCCGTCGGGCTAGTTCGATGCCGTCCACCCGTGTTCGGCTCTGGCGCTCCGAATCCCGCCCGGTTGAGATCGGCGGCGAAGAGGTTCGCATGCCGGTCTCGGCCGACACACCGGGACGCGGCCTCGCCGGGCAGATCGGCCCGCTGGTCGAGGCCATCGCCGGCTGCCAGGGGCCGGTAATCGACCTCTGCGGTTGGGAAGGCGGGCTGGCCCGGGCGATCCACGCCGCCCGCCCCGACCTGGGTGGCGTCTGCGCCAATTTCACCCTGCCGGCCATCCGCACCGCCATCGAGAATCTCGGCGACACCGACTGGACCGTGGTTCCCGGTTTCGGCGCGCCGCCCGATCACGCCGGCGCCTATAAAACCGCCGTCTTGCGGTCCCCGCACTGGCTCGGCAACCGCGCCGTCGTCGCCCTGATCCAGAACGCTGCTTCCGCGCTGCGCCCCGGCGGCCAACTCTGGCTTGCTGGCGAACGCAAACGTGGCGTCGAGACCTTTCGCCGCCTTGCCGGGGAGGCGTTCGGCCGGGCCGAAACCGTGCTCAAGAAGCGCCACGTGCGGGTCGTTCGCGCCACTCGCGGTGACGACGACCCCGTATTATCCGAGCCGCCGTCGCTCCGGGTCTCTCTGAGCGATCAGGAGTTCACCCTGGCCGGGCACCCGGCGGTCTTCTCCGACAGCCACATCGACCCGGCCACGCAACTCCTGGCGGAGACCCTGCCCGTGATCGAAGGGAATCAGCTCGACTTCGGCTGCGGGAGTGGGGTCGTGACGGTCGGCCTCGTCCGGCGTTCACCCTCCGCCCGCACTACCGCCGTCGACGCCAATCTCGCGGCCGTCGCCACCACCCGGCGCACTCTGCGGCTTAACGATCTCGACGGCGTCGACGTCCGGGGCTCCTACTTCGGCGAGGAACTTCCCGATCGATCGTTCGATCTGGTGGCCTGCTACCCGCCATTCCACGTCGGCGGGGGAGTGAATCACGCGGTCGGCAAGCGGATGCTCGCCGCGGCCGCCCGCCTGCTCAAACCGGGCGGCTTGCTCCACGTCGTGCTGTCCAGCGCGCAGGCCTACGAAGGCGTTCTCCACGAGCACTTCCACGAGGTCGTGCCGCTGGTCGCCACCGATCGCCACCGTGTCCTGGTGGGTCGGCGCCCGCGCTAGGCTGGGTTCTCGCCCCCGATTTCAAACAGGACCTTCACCGCTTCCCCGGCCTTGCACATCCGGACTCCCTCGTTGGCCTCGGCTAGCGGAATTGTGTGGGTGGCGATCTTGTCCAGGTCCAGCCGCGGCATCAGCCGCAGGCAACTCTCCATATTGTCCACCAGCAGCCACGACGACTTGATCAGCCGCTCCTGGCTCACTATTTCCCAGGGCGAGATTTCCAGCGTCGTGCCCGGTTTCGGAACACCCATCAGGACCGCCGTACCGCCCGGCCGGATTCCCTTAATGCACGCCTCTGATGTCACCGCCAGCCCCACCGCTTCAAAGGCCACGTCGGCGCCGTCGCCGTTCGTCTCCGCGGCGATCACCGCCGGCAGGTCTTCGTTCATCGGATCGACCGCCCGGGTGACCCCGACCTTTGCCGCCAGCGCCCGCCGGATCGGCTGCGGTTCGGACAGGATGACCTTGTTCGCCCCGCGTGCCTGCGCCAGGTTCGCCAGCAGCAGGCCAATCGTGCCGCCCCCGGCGATAAATACGTTGTCCCCCGGCTGCAGTTCGGCCATCTCCACCGCCCGCAGCGCACAGCCCATCGGCTCCGTCATCGCCGCGATCTGCAGCGAAACCCCGTCCGGCACCGCGAACAGCGTCCGTTCGTGCACCACCATGTACTCCGCCCACGCACCGCCCTTGGTGATCTTCCGCTTGTTGCTGCACAGATTCGGATTCCCGCGCTGGCAGAAGGTGCAATCTCCGCAATATACCTGTGGCTGCACCGTCACCCGGTCGCCCACCTTCCACCGTTCCACCCTCGGCCCCACCGAATCGACGACTCCCGAAAGTTCGTGCCCGATGATCGCCGGCATCGGCGGCAGCGTCACCGCGCCCTCCAGTTCCCAGCCGTCAAACAGGTGCAGGTCCGTCCCACAGATTCCCGCGTAGGCCACCCGCAGGCGCACCTCCCCCGCCTCCGGCACCGGGATAGCCGCCTCCTCCACGCGCAGGTCTTCCGTTCCGTGGAGCCGAACCGCCTGCATCATCTCGTTTGCCATGGTGTGTACCGCCGCTCCAGTATCGCTGCGCGTCTGCGACCGGCCGGGAGCCGGCGGAACGCATAATTTCACCGGGTGTTAGGGGGACAAATTGTCCCTGGGCGGACTACTATACTCGTCTACCCGGGCGGGCTTGCGACTGCCCTCCCGGAAGCCGCGAAGGACCCGAACCTCATGAATGACCAACGTACCAAAGCGCTAGATTCCGCGATCGCCCAGATCGAGAAGAAGTTTGGCAAAGGCTCGATTCTTCGCATGACCGGCGACGATCTGCTCGAGATCGGCGTGGTGTCCACCGGATCCATCGCCCTCGACCTGGCGCTTGGGGTAGGCGGCCTGCCGCGCGGTCGAGTAGTTGAGGTGTTTGGCCCCGAAGGATCCGGCAAGACCACCCTCGCGCAGCACATCATCGCCCAGGCCCAGAAGGCCGGCGGCTCGGCGTCGCTGATCGACGCCGAGCACGCCTTTGATCCGTCCTATGCCGTGAAGTGTGGCGTCAACGTCGACGACCTCTTGATTTCCCAGCCCGGCATCGGCGAAGAGGCCCTCGAAATCGCCGAAGTTCTGGTGCGTAGCGACGCCGTCGATGTCATCGTCATCGACTCCGTCGCGGCGCTCGTGCCGCGCGCCGAAATCGAAGGGGACATGGGCGACTCCCACGTCGGTCTGCAGGCCCGTTTGATGTCCCAGGCGCTGCGCAAGCTCACCGGCAGCATCAGCCGCTCCCGCTGCATCGTCGTGTTCGTTAACCAGCTGCGCGAAAAGATCGGCGTTATGTTTGGCAATCCGGAGACGACCCCTGGCGGCCGCGCGCTCAAGTTCTACTCGTCCGTGCGCCTTGACATCCGCCGGATCGGTCAGATCAAGCGCGGCACCGAGGTCACCGGCAACCGTACCCGGGTGCGGGTGGTCAAGAACAAAGTCGCCGCTCCATTCCGCGTCTGCGAATTCGACCTCATGTACAACGAGGGCATCTCGCACGAGGGCGGCCTGCTCGACCTCGGGCTCGATGCCGAGTTGCTGAGCCGCAGCGGCGCCCACCTGTCCTACGGAGACATCCGCCTGGGTATGGGGCGCGAAGCCGCCAAGCAGTTCCTCCGCGAGAACCCCGACATTTCCGGTAAGCTTGAGGACGAGATTCGGAATCCGCCCGAAGAAGAAGAGGCCGTTAACGGGGAGGCCAACAAGGACGCCGAGAAGGTAGCCGACAAGAAGTGATCGCCTCCGGGTCGGACGGCGCCGCCGCCCGGTGACATTCGCGCCAGGACGATTCCAAGTTGGCTGACGGTCCCGTACTGGCGGCCGTTGATGGTGGTCGCAACGACGCAAGGGTGCTCCATATCGCCGCCGGGGAGGCCCTGCGTGGCGACTGCGAGCTCGTCGCCCTGCACGCCCTGGTGATCGGCTGGGAACGCGCTCTCGAAGACGCCGACGAGGAATCAATCTTGGAGGATCAACGCATCCTAGAGCGGGCCGAGAAACTCTTGGCAAAGCGGCCTCACGGCAAGTACCGCCGTCTGGTGATTCAATCGCGATCCGCCGGCGGCGCCATCGTCGAGACCGCCCGGAACCTCGACGCGCGGCTCATCGTAATGGGCTGCCCGCGGCTGCTTGGCGACGAAATCGTAGACCTCGGGCTCACCGCCTCATTCGTCCTCGGCAACACCGACTGCCCGGTCCTGCTCTGGCGAAATCCGAACTGATCCCCGGGTAGCCGGGTGGTCGGCCCGCCGTCGCCCGGCCACATCCAATCACATTCTCGCCCGCGCATCGCCCTGCCGCTTGCGGTAGTCTCACCCCGTTCTCCCGCCCGCCGCGTGGCCGGGAAACCTGCGACCAAAGCGATCACCCATCCCCGGGAGCTGACTGGCCATGGCAACGTCTTCGCATCTATACCTGTACAAATCCGAAGCCGTCGGCGAGCGCGGTATGCTGGCCACCAAGCACCCGCTGGCCAGCACCGCCGGCGTGGCGATGCTCGAGGCAGGCGGCAACGCTGTCGACGCCGCCGTGGCCGCCTGCCTGGCCGTGGGCGTCGTCGAACCGGGGATGAGCGGAATTGGCGGTGGCGGCTACATGATGGTCGCGATCGGAAACCGGGTGGACGCCGTGGCCTTTCAGATGCAAGCCCCCGCGTCGGCAACGCCCGATATGTTCACCCTCAGCGGTGAGCCGACCACCGGAGTCTTCGAGTGGGCCGGTGTAGTCGGCGACGAGAACTTGCTGGGCCCGCGCTCGATCGCTATCCCCGGCGCCGTTGCCGGCCTCTCGCTGGCGCTCGAACGTTTTGGCACCATGCCCTGGAAGGAAGTCATTCAGCCGGCCATCCGCCTCGCCCGGGACGGATTCGAAATCGGCTGGTACGACCTGTACGCAATTGGCGGTGAGATACCCCGTATCTTGTCCAATGCCGAGGCAACTAGGATCTTCCTGAGCAACGGCGGTCTGCCGGTCGGCGACGGGATATCGCCCTACATGTTTCGGCAGCCAGATCTGGCCTCAACCCTGGAGCGCCTGGCCGAGGCTGGCCCACGCGATTTCTACGAAGGGGATGTGGCTCGCGAGATTGTCGCCGGGCTGCGCGAACTCGACGGGATTCTCACCCTCGACGATCTGACCGGGTACCGGGCCGACGTCGTTCCCCCCGTGCGATCCGCGTATCGCGGGGTATCGGTGTGCGTGCCGCCCATCGCCTGCGCCGGGCCGACCACTGTCGCCACCCTCAAGACCTACCGCCACTTCGAGCCCGCCGCCCTCGGGCACGAGTCGGCCGAGCGCCTGCACGCCTACATCTGCGCTTCCCGCCTCGCTCGCGCTGACCGCATGGCCTACTTCGCCGATCCCGAGAAGGTCGATGGTCCCTGGGAGGGGATGGTGTCCTCTGGCTACGCCCTGGAGAGAGCCTCATTGATCGGCTCCGACACCGTCCCCGAGTTCGACCCCGGCGACCCGTGGGACTACCAGTCCGGCGACGGCGCCGCGCGTTCCGATGGGCAGCACGGCCCCGAGGGCAGCACCACCCATCTCTGCGCCGCCGACGCCGACGGCAACATGGTCTCCCTCACCAACACCGTAATGGCCGGATTCGGGTCCGGGGTCGTCCCCCGGGGAACCGGGATCGTCATGAACAACGGGATGATGTGGTTCAACCCGGTCCCCGGGTTTCCCAACTCAGTCTCACCGCTGGCAAAAGGACTCAACAACATGACCCCGGCCGTCGTGCTCGACGGCGATCGGCCCCTAATGGCCGTCGGCGCCACCGGGGGGCGCCGCATCACCAACGCCGTCAGCCAGATCATCAGCAACGTCGTCGATCACGATATGGGCATCCAGGCCGCCATCGCCGCCCCCCGAGTGGATTGCAGCACCGACACGACCGATATCGACGATCGCTATCCATCGTCGGTGGTTCGCGCCCTCCGCGATCGTGGGCACCAGGTGAACCCGTTACACGAGTCCTTCCGGGCCGGCTTCGGAACCTTCGCCAGCCCGACCGGCATCCTCCGTGCCGACGGCGAATTACGCGGCGGAGTCGATCCGTTCCACGTGGCCGAAGCACGCGGTGTCTAGCGGCACCTCTGTCGCAAACCTCACGCTCAACCGGTTCCCGGCAGCGTAGATTTCAGGCAATAACCAGCTGCAGATCCATTGCCCGCCCGTTTGTCTACCGAGGAATCTCATGGTCCCGGCATACTTCTCCTCCGGGCGCCGCCGGTTGCTGCTGGCCGCCGAAGCCGGCGCGCTGCTGGTACCGCTCGCCCCCTGCGGCTGCAGCCCCTGGTGCACGGCAACGATCTCTGGTTCTCCTGGGCCGGGCTCTGGTCGGATACCCGGGTCTACGGCGAGGAAGCGCCCTAGCGGTCGATCCGTAACCCCGCCCGTTCGGCGTGCCGCTCGAAGCCGAGTTCGATCAGGCGGTCCAGCAGTTGCTGATAGGGTAGCCCTGACGCCTCCCACAGCTGCGGGTACATGCTGATTTGGGTGAACCCCGGCATCGTGTTGGCCTCGATGATAAAGATTGCGCTGTCTGATCGCCGCACTAGGAAGTCCACCCGCGCCAGACCGCTGCAATCGAGCGCCTTGAACGCCCGAATCGCCATGGCGCGGATTGAGTCCGAGACTTCCGCCGGCAGGTCCGCTGGTGCCTCCGTCGAAGAAGCCGCGTCCTCGTACTTCGACGCGTAATCGTAATACTCGCCGGCCGCGAACACCTCTCCGCAGACCGATACCTCCGGCTCCTCGTTGCCCAGCACCGCACACTCGATCTCGCGGGCATCCTCGATCGCCTCTTCCACGATGATGCGCCGGTCGAAGCCCGCCGCCAGGTCCATCGCCGGCGCGATGCCCGTCCGGTCATGGACCTTCGTGATGCCGACGCTCGAGCCCATATTGGCCGGCTTCACAAACAGCGGCAGTCCCGGCGTCGCCGCCAGTTCCGCTACCAGCGCCTCCCGGTCGGCGCGCCATTCGTGCCCGGTTACCAGTCGGTGCCTGGCCATCGGCAGACCCGCCCCGGCGAACACCGCCTTCATGACCCCCTTGTCCATCGCCGTCGCCGAACCCAGCACGCCCGAACCCACGTAGGGGACATTCGCCATCTCGAGCAGGCCCTGAATCGTGCCGTCCTCACCGTAGGGGCCGTGCAGGATCGGCATCACGATATCGAGCGCCCCGCCGGGTCCGCCCCTCGCGTGCCCGCTGATGGCGAGCAGCGCGTTACCGGTCGACGGCGCCACCATGCCGGCCCCCGGCTCCGTCCCGCTCCCGGCCAGCCGGGCCAGCGGATCGCCGCCGCGCAGCCAGGTGCCGTCGCGGTCGATGCCGATCGGCACCACCTCATACTTCGCCGGGTCCAGCGCAGCCATCACCGACTTCGCCGATTCCAGCGACACCTCGTGTTCGCCCGAGCGGCCGCCGAGCACCACCCCAACCCTGATCCGGTTCAACGATTCAGTCCCAGGCTGGTGCTGGTGAACAGCGGGCGCAGTTCCAGTCCAAGCTCGGCGAAGCTATCGGTCCCGCCCTCCTCCCGGTCCAGCACACAGAGGCAAAGATCCAGCTTCACACCGAAATCCAGCAACAGCCGCGCCGAGTTCAGCGCCTGCGTCCCCGTCGTCACCACGTCCTCCACCAGCACCACGTGCTGACCCGGCGCAATCCGCCCCTCAAAGTGACGCCCGGTGCCGTAGGGTTTCGGTTCCTTGCGCACGATCATGAATGGCTTGCCCGATTCCAGTCCCATGGCCGTCACCAGCGGGATCGCTCCAATCTCCGGCCCGGCCAGCAGGTCGGTCCTTTCCGGGAGCGTCCTCAGAAGTTGCCCGGCCACATTCCGTAACAGGTCCGGCTGCGTCTCAAAAAGATACTTGTCGAAGTAGTAATTGCTGCGCCGTCCCGAGCTGAGCAAGAAGTCGCCCTTCAGGAGCGCCGCTTCCACCAGGCGCTTTCCAAGTCCGTCAGCATCCGCGGGTCCCAGAACCATGTCCGCTCCGTGGCGAGAATCTGCTCCGGGTACGATGTTAGCAATCCATCGGGTTCGGGCCGAACAGCCGCCCTTTGGTGGCGCCCGGCGCGCGCAGCTAAGATGGCGCTGCTCGTCCGATTCTTACCACCAGGCACAGGAGCGCAATTGTGAAGATTCCCGAGATTTCCATCGTCGGCGTACTGGGTGCCGGGCTGATGGGGCACGGTCTGGCGCTGGAGTTCGCCCGCGCCGGCTACGAAGTCGCCATCTACGACACCATCGCCGCCATGCGGGACAGCGCTCCCGAGCGCCTTCGCGGCGCCTACAAGACCATGTCCGACATGGGTATGGCCGAGGCCGCCGCGGCCGACGAGACCCTGGGACGAATAAAAGTGGTCGACTCCATGGAGGCGCTCGGCGCCGCCGCCGAATACGTCCTCGAGGCGATCACCGAAGATCTCGAAATCAAACAGGCCGCCTTCGCCGAGCTCGATCGCGTCTGCGGGCCGGACGTCATCCTGGCCAGCAACACCTCCGCGCTCAGCCCCACCGCGCTGGCGTCGGCCACCAACCGCCCCGCCAAAGTGGTCGTCACGCACTTCTTCATCCCGCCCTATCTGCTGCCGCTCGTGGAGGTCGTTCCCGGCGACGGGACCGACCCGGCCACCGTTGATCTCGCGGCCCGGATCTGCGAATCAATCGGCAAGACCGCCATCCGTCTGGGCCGCGAAGTACAGGGCTTCGTGGTTAACCGTCTGCAGTTCGCCATGTTCCGCGAGGCCCTCTCGCTCGTGCAGAGCGGGGTCGTGTCGGCCGACGACGTCGACAAGGCCACCACCATGAGTTGGGGCAACCGGCTCGGTGTCTTCGGTCCCTTCAAGATCGCCGACATTGCCGGTTTAGATACCTACCAGTTTGTCTGCAACACCGTCTTCCCGACGCTGGACAACTCCACCGATGTCGCGGGGTGGTTCAAGGAGGAGGTGGACTCGGGCAAACTCGGCGCGAAGAGCGGCGTCGGGGTTTACCACTGGCCCGAAGGCGCCCTCGACGATGCCCGCGCCCGAATCGCCCGTCATGCCCTCTTTGTGTTCGGCGGCGGGATGGACGACTAGCCGATCCCGAGCCCGCGATCCAACATCATCGCGCCGAACACCAGCGCCAGGTAGAGCATCGAATAGACGAAGATCGCCCGGGCGTTCGCGATGCTCATGTTTCGCAGGAGGCGCAGT
>PVBE012138314.1_pt1 | contig 10019 bp, 11 predicted proteins | sample 1631181 | NCBI WGS metagenome assembly PVBE01 (sample SAMN08397723, study PRJNA350692) | Marine metagenome, whole genome shotgun sequencing project. | isolation source: water | place: Pacific Ocean | collected 2012-04 | reverse complement strand
TGTCTTTGCTAGCGATCGAAAAACAGAAAATCGTCCGCCAACACCAAAAATCTCGTTCGCCGCACCACCTCAATAGCTTCAATCCGAAATCAAACCCATATGCAGCTGCATCACCGACACTCATGCAATATGCGGGCTAGTCACGCCGTATCGTCCCTCCGTTCGGCTTGGGCGTTTTCCCAGCGAGCGCCAGCACCGAGAACCCTCAGCCTACTTCAAAGTCTTCCGCGGCCGAACCCAGCCCTTGATCGCCCTCTGTTTAACCCTGCTAATCACTAGGTCGCCCGCGGCAACATCGCCCGTAACAGTCGTTCCGGCACCGACGGTGGCCCCGCGGCCCACGGTAACGGGTGCGACGAGTTGAGTATCAGAACCGATGAAAACATCGTCTTCAATTACCGTTTTATGCTTGAAGCCGCCGTCGTAATTACAGGTAATCGTACCCGCCCCTACGTTTACGTTGCGTCCAATATCGCTGTCGCCGACATAACTCAGGTGGGGGACTTTGCTGCCATCGCTGATCTTAGACTTCTTGATTTCGACGAAGTTGCCGAGACGCACGCCCTTGCCTAGTACAGTCTCGGGGCGGACTCGCGCGAATGGCCCTATCCGCGCTTCGTCTCCAATTTGTGCCGACTCGATCACGCTGTTGGGGAAGATCTCGACGTCGTCTCCGACGACCGTATCCTCGATGACGCAATTCGGTCCGACCGACACACGATCCCCGAGGATGACCTTCCCGAGGAAGACCGCGTTGACATCGATCTCGACGTCACGCCCACAGGTTAATTCACCACGCACGTCGATCCTCTTCGGGTCGCGTAACATCACGCCTTGCTCCATCAGCTGTTGTGCGATTTCGCTCTGATATTGGCGTTCGAGTTTCGCTAGCTGGATACGATTGTTGACCCCAGTGACCTCTGCGTCGGTCGCGGCCTGGACGCCGGCGACTTCGATTCCCTCAGAAACCGCGGCGGCCACACAATCCGTTAGATAGTACTCCCCCTGGGCGTTTTCGTTTTGAAGTTTCGGGATCCACCGATGCAGGAAGTCATTGCGGACCGCCATAATGCCGGTATTGATTTCCGCGATCCCGAGTTCGACCGGTGAGGCGTCTTTATCCTCGACGATGCGGGCGATCGCCCCGTCCGGATCGCGAACGATTCGGCAATAGCCCGAGGGATCATCGAGGGTGACGGTGAGTAGCGCGAAACCGGTCTGCTCCGCCGCCGCGACCAGGTCTCGCAAAGTCGCGGAACGCAGCAGTGGAACGTCGCCGTAGAGAATAAGCGCCATGCCGTCGGCGGGCATATTCGGCAGCGCCTGCCCGACAGCGTGCCCCGTACCGAGTTGCTCCCGCTGCTCGACCCAGACGATAGTATCGCCATCGAAAGCCGCCCTCAGCTGTTCGCCGCCGTGCCCGTAGACCACAATCGGATCCTGAGGGGACACGGACCTGGCCGTATCGATCACGTGGCCGACCAGGGTTTTCCCCGCCAGCCGGTGCAAAACCTTGGGAAGGTCAGAGTACATGCGCTTACCTTGCCCGGCAGCAAGTATGCAAACAGAAAGGTTCATGAATCGAAATCCACTTATTGGTCGCGCGCTATGATAGGACGCACGACCATCGGCCACAAATAAAAGCCGCGCCGAACGGCAGCGATCCGGGGGAAGCGGAGACGGTTTTTTTGGCTAGCCGCGCCCGCCGGCAGCGCGGCGGCGCAAACGTTGGATTGTTTGTAGCTGCGCCGCGGTCTCGGCAAGTTCGGATCGCGCCATGGCGTAATCGATCTCTCCCTCGCGATCGTGCAGCGCTGCTTCGGCAGCTTCTTTAGCCTTCAATACAGCGGCCTCGTCCAGATCTTCGGCACGTTCGGCCGTATCGGACAAGACGGTCACGACTTTCGGCTGCACTTCGAGCATACCGCCGGAAACGTAGAACGCTTCTTCGCGGCCGTCTTCAAATTTGACTCGCACTTCGCCCGGACCCAACTGCGTCAACAACGGCGTGTGTCCCGGAGCGATACCAACTTCGCCAAGTACCGCGGGCGCAAAAACCATTTCCGCTTCGCCCGAGAATATTTCGTGTTCGGCGCTGACGATATCGACGTGAATCGGCATGGGTTCGTCCTCGTCCGGCTAGAGATCTTTAGCCTTTTCGACGGCTTCGTCGATAGTGCCAACCATGTAGAAAGCCTGCTCCGGCAGTTGATCGAAATCACCCTCGACAATAGCCTTGAATCCGGCGATTGTGTCCTTCAGCGATACGTATTTCCCGGGGCTACCGGTGAATACTTCGGCGACGAAGAAAGGCTGCGAGAGAAAGCGCTGGATCTTACGCGCGCGTGATACAGTTTGCTTATCTTCCTCGGACAGTTCGTCCATCCCGAGAATCGCGATGATGTCGCGAAGCTCTTTGTATCTCTGTAGCGTGTTCTGGACGGCCCGGGCCGTATCGTAGTGGTCCTGACCAACGACGAGGGGATCGAGCTGACGGCTGGTCGAATCAAGCGGATCGACCGCCGGATAGATACCGAGTTCGGCAATTTGTCTGGACAAAACGACCGTCGCATCGAGGTGAGCAAACGTCGTCGCGGGCGACGGATCGGTTAAATCGTCGGCCGGCACGTAGACCGCCTGGATCGAGGTGATCGATCCGGTCTTGGTCGAGGTAATGCGCTCCTGCAGGCGTCCCATTTCCTCAGCCAGCGTCGGCTGGTAACCCACCGCCGAAGGCATGCGACCGAGCAACGCGGACACCTCGACCCCGGCGAGAGTAAAACGGTAAATGTTGTCGATGAACAACAGGACGTCCCGTCCTTCGTCGCGAAACTTCTCGGCGATGGTCAGCCCCGTCAAACCGACGCGCAGACGGTTACCCGGCGGTTCGTTCATCTGCCCGTAGACCAGCGAGACTTTGTCGAGGACGTTCGAATCCTTCATCTCATGGTAGAAGTCATTACCTTCCCGGGTGCGTTCGCCGACACCCGCGAACACCGAGAAACCGCTGTGCTCGATAGCGATGTTCCGGATCAGCTCCATCATGTTGACGGTCTTGCCGACACCCGCCCCGCCGAATAGTCCGACCTTACCGCCCTTTGCGAAAGGGCAAATCAGATCGATAACCTTGATACCGGTTTCGAGCAACTCCTGCGCCGGCGACAGTTCGATGAATTTCGGCGCTTCCCGGTGGATAACCATCCGCTCCTGCTCGCCGATCGGGCCCTTTTCGTCGATCGGATCGCCGAGGACGTTCATGATCCGGCCGAGGGTTTCCTGTCCGACCGGAACCTTGATGCCTTCGCCCGTGTTCTTGACCAGCATTCCGCGGCGCAAGCCGTCGGTGGAACCGAGCGCGATAGTCCGCACCACGCCGTCGCCTAGCTGCTGTTGTACTTCTAGGACGATTTCGCTGTCGTCAATGTCCAAGGCATCGTAGATTCTGGGCACAGCCTCGGTAGGAAATTTGACGTCTACTACGGCGCCGATGACTTGTACCACGTCTCCTGAACTCATCATTCAGATCCTCAATCTAGTCAAAATTTGGTTTAAACGGCAGCCGCGCCACCGACAATCTCAGATAGCTCTTGTGTAATCGCCGCTTGCCGGGCCTTGTTGTAAACGAGCTGCAATTCGTCGATCAGCTTGCCCGCGTTGTCGGAAGCGGCTTTCATCGCAACCATTCTTGCAGCCTGCTCGCACGCAATGTTCTCCACCACACCATGGTAGACGAGCGACTCTATGTAACGATTCAATAACTGCTCCATGACGTCTTCGGTGCCGGACTCGTAGATGTAATCCCAATGATGAGACATATCGTCGCTGTCGCCCGGAACCAGTGGGACGAGTTGCTCTACCTCCGGTGTTTGCGTCATCGAATTCACGAACCGGTTGTAGATCAAATAAATATAATCGATGCCTTCTTCGATATAAGAGTCGAGCATGAGACGTACGGTGCCGATCAAATCTTCAAAAGTCGGTGCGTCGCCGAGGTGATTTGCCGATCCGACGATATTCCCACCGATGCGATTGAAGAACGAGAATCCCTTGTTACCAATGACGCAGAGGTCGAGTTCTTTGCCCTCGTCCTCCCACGCTTTGAAGTGGCGGAGCGCGTTCCGGAATAGATTGCCGTTTAAACCGCCGCAAAGCCCGCGGTCCGTCGTTACGAGAATGACGCCTATGCGCTTTACATCGCGTTCGATCAGATACGGGTGCACGTATTCGGTATTCGCATGCGCCACGTTTGCTACCACATTACGCATCTTATCGGCGTATGGACGGGCCGCGCGCATCCGCTCCTGCGCTTTGCGCATCTTGCTAGCTGCGACCATCTCCATGGCCTTGGTGATTTTTTGCGTGTTCTTGACGCTCCCAATCTTAGTCCTGATTTCTTTTGCCGCAGCCATCTCAAATATCCTGTCGCCGTCCGCTTACCAGGTATGGTTTGCTCTAAAATCTTCGACAGCCGTCTTCAAACGCGATTCAATTTCGTCGTTGTAATCACCGGAGTCGTTGATCTCGTCCATCAGCGCCTTGTGCGAACTCGCCATGTAACTGTGCAACGCAGCTTCGAAATCACTGAATTTCTCTAGTTCGACGTCGTCCATGTAGTCATTTTCGACGGCATAAAGGCTGACCGCCATCTCGGCAACGTTCAGAGGTGCGTACTGCTTCTGCTTCATCAGTTCCATTACGCGCTGTCCTCGTTCGAGCTGCCGACGTGTCGCTTCGTCGAGATCGGACGCGAACTGCGCGAATGCCGCCAATTCCCGGTACTGAGCGAGTGCGAGCCGAACGCCGCCACCGAGTTTCTTCACGACTTTCGTCTGGGCGGCGCCACCGACGCGAGAGACCGACAGCCCGGCGTTGATAGCGGGCCTGAAACCGGCATTGAACAGGTCCGATTCGAGGTAGATCTGGCCGTCGGTGATCGAGATTACGTTGGTCGGCACAAACGCCGAGACGTCTCCGGCCTGGGTTTCGATGATCGGCAAAGCCGTCAGCGAGCCGGTTTGACCCTTCACTGCGCCGTCCGTGATTTTCTCGACGTATTCGGCATTAATACGTGAGGCGCGTTCGAGCAGCCGCGAGTGCAAATAGAAGACATCGCCCGGGTAGGCTTCACGACCGGGGGGGCGGCGGAGCAACAATGACACCTGGCGATAGGCCCAGGCCTGTTTGGTCAAATCGTCATAAACGATCAGCGCGTCTTCACCGCGGTCGCGAAAATACTCACCCATTGCGCAACCGGAGTAAGGCGCGATGTACTGCATCGCGGCTGATTCCGATGCGCTCGCCGCAACAACGATCGTATGTTCCATCGCGCCGTGTTCTTCGAGTTTGTTAACCACGACGTTGATAGACGATGCTTTCTGACCAATCGCCACGTAGATGCATTTAACGCCCGTGCCTTTTTGATTGATGATCGTGTCAATAGCGACAGCGGTCTTGCCGGTCTGACGATCGCCGATGATCAATTCCCTTTGCCCCCGACCGACCGGCACCATCGCGTCAATGGATTTGAGCCCGGTCTGTACGGGTTGGCTCACGGACTGGCGCTGGATAACGCCTGGTGCGATTTTTTCGATCGGCTCCGATTGGGTCGAGTCGATTTCACCTTTACCGTCGATGGGCGCGCCGAGAGAATCGACGACCCGCCCTAACAGGGATTCACCGACCGGTACTTCAAGAATTCGTCCGGTGCAGCGACAGGTATCGCCTTCCGAAATGTGTTCGTATTGGCCCATGACGACGGCGCCAACCGAGTCTTGTTCGAGGTTGAGCGCGAGCCCGAAAACCCCGCCCGGAAACTCGATCATTTCCCCTTGCATGGCGTTGCTCAATCCGTGGATTCGAGCGATGCCATCCATCAAACTCACGACGGTACCCTCGGTACGCGCTTCGGTTTGCAAGTCCAAGCCTTCGATTTTCTTTTTGATCAGTTCGCTGATTTCGGTTGCGCTGATACTCATGACTGTCCTCTACGACAAAATTTCAAATAGTTAGATCGGGTGAGATTACACTCTATGTGAGACGCTGCTCTAGCGCCCGTAGCCGACCGCGCAAAGATATATCGATCACCGAATCGCCGACTTTGATGACCGCACCGCCGATCAAATCCGAATCGACTTCAGCGGTCACTTCGCACTCCTTTCCGACGCGCGTACGAATTGCCGACGCAATCCGGTCTTGCTCGCCGGCACTCATTTCATAGGCAGACTCGACCCGCACGTCGACCACGCCTTCTGCCGCCGCCTTGTGGCGTTCAAACAGTTCCGCGATTTCAGGCGCGAGTTCCAAGCGCTCGGCATCCAACAACACGCGGAGGAAGTTAGTGCGATTAGCATCCAGATGCGACCCCATCATCTCCGTGAGCAAATCACAAAGCTGTTCATTCGAGACCAGGGGGTGCCGGATCAAAGGTTTCAAGTCCGAATGTGAGACCGCTACGGCGAGCACGTCCAGCATCGCCGACCACGCCGGGACTTCGTTCACTCCTTGTGCGTAACCGAACGCAGCGAGAGCATAAGGACGCGCGATCGTTAGTTTTTCCTGCATTTGCGCTAGATTTCCGCGGTTAACTTATCGAGAACGTCTCGATGCACGTTTGCATCTACCTCGCGCATCAATACTTGCTCGGCACCCGACAGCGCAAGGACCGCCACTTCGTTGCGCAATGACTCACGCGCCTCATTGCGTTCCTGGTCGATACGGCTACGCGCGGCGACCAGCAGTCGCTCACCTTCCTCGACAGCCGTCGACTTCGCCTCTTTGACGATCTCATCGGCGCGCTTTTGCGATTGGGTGATGAACTCCTGCGCTTTGTCGCGTCCTTCGGCGAGGATTTCTTCGACTCGTTGTCCGGCATTTTCGAGGTCCCGCTGCCCTTTTTCGGCGGCAGCCAAACCATCGGCAATGCGAGTCTCACGTTCTTCCAATGCCTTGAGAACCGGCGGCCATACGTATTTCACGCAGAACCATACGAATATCGCGAACGATATCGCCTGGCCGATTAATGTCAGATTGATATTCATGGCGAATGGCCCGTTCCTGCTACAGGATTATCCGATCTGTCCAAGGAACGGGTTCGCGAACATCATGAGCGCCGCGAAGGCAATCGCGATGATCGGCACCGCGTCGGTCAGACCCAGCATCAGGAACATCCGCGCCTGAAGCATCGGCACGAGTTCTGGTTGACGCGCCGCTCCTTCGAGAAACTTGCTGCCCAGAATACCGATACCGACACCTGCGCCGAGGGCGCCAAGGCCGACCATGATGCCCGCAGCAAGGGCTGAAAAGGCGACTACAGACTCCATAACTTCTCTCCTGTTGTTTAATTCGTCAGTGCGAGTCGTGGGTTTCGTGCGATTGACTGAGATATACAATCGTCAACATCATAAAAATATAAGCTTGCAGCGTAATGATCAGAATGTGGAAGATCGCCCACGGTACCGAAAACGCCCATTGCAGATAAAAAGGCATCAGCGCCGCGATCAACACAAAAACGAGCTCGCCGGCGAACATGTTGCCGAACAATCGGAGCGACAGTGACAACGGTTTTGCAATGAGCGAAACCGTTTCCAGCACGAGATTCACGGGCAGAAACGCTTTACCGAAAGGATGAAATGCAAGTTCTCCGAAGAACCCGCCCGGCCCTTTGACTTTGATCCCGTAGTAAACCATCAACCCAAATACCGACAGCGACATGCCGAACGTGGCGTTGACATCCGTGGTCGGCACCATCTTCATATATTCGAGCCCAACGAGGTGAGATAGTTGGGGGACGACATCGACAGGCACGAGGTCCATCAAATTCATCAGAAACACCCAGACGAAAATCGTAAGCGCTAATGGCGCGATCAACGGATTGTTGCCGCTGAACGCATCCTTGACGCTGGTATTGACCATCTCGACCAGCATTTCGACGCAGGATTGCCAGCGGCCCGGTTTCTGCACCGACGCGTTGACGGCAGCCTTACGAAAGAGCCAGCAGAACGCAATTCCGGTGGCAATCGACCAGAACATTGTGTCGACATTGATCGCCACAAACCCCATTTCCGTGGCCTCTTTCGCAGAATGAGCGAAACCCCAGCCGCCGTCGGCGCGCTGCCCGAAAGTGAGATTCTGGATGTGGTGACCGATATATTCGGCCGGGGATCCTGCTGCCATATGTACTATAGTTTCGACCGAAACGAGTCGGTACTTAAATTTTATTTGCGAACTTCTTACGCGTTCCCGCGCGGGGATTCTCCCAAATCGGCAAAGAACACCGCCACCCAGTTGACCCCGACCGTCCCTAGATAGACCAAAGCGACGACCAGCAGATCGATGTCCAATAGCAGCATTGCCAGAACGAACAAAGCGACCGTGAAAACTATCTTTAGGCCTTCCCCAAGGTAGATTCCGCGCAGCGCCTTCTCCGGAGATATCGAGGGCACGTGCTTGAATAACCGCACCGCCAAGTAATAAGTCGGGACTATCCCGATACCGGCCCCAACCAGTGCTGAATAACCGAAGCGACTACCCAAAATGAGCGTCAGGGCGAGCGCGGCCAACAAGGCGACCACGATTTGTCCCGCCACCACTCGGAGCACGATACCCCGCGAATATTTGTACAGCGCTCCAGGGGCTATCCGCCCCGCCGGCTTATCGATGTCCACGCGAATATGAGACTGCGCAAAACGCGCTGATTGTAGCTGGTTTTGCGGCAGTGCGGCAAGTCGTATATTTAGCCTACTTTATGTGCGCGAGGATCCCTTCCAATTCGTCTAAAGAGTTGTAACTGATCGACAACGAGCCCTTGCCGCCGCGACCGCACCGGATTGCGACTGTGGTGCCGAGACGCTCGGCGAGCGATTCTTCCAGCCGGCGGACATCCGGGTCGACCGGTTTCGGCGATTCTTGCGGGGGTTTCTTCGGCGATCGCAGGTCTTTCACCAGCTTCTCGGCCTGGCGCACCGACATTCCCGCCGCTATGATCTTCGCGGCCGCTTGCGCCTGTGTAGTCGCCGGGAGCCCCGCGAGCGCCCGCGCGTGGCCCATCTCAAGCTCGCCCGCTTCGAGCATTTTCTTTACTTCCGCGTGCAACTCCAACAGCCGCAGCAAATTGGACACGGTGGCTCGCGAACGCCCAACGGCGTCGGCGACGTCCTGATGGGTCATTCCGAATTCATGGATGAGACGATGCAGGGCCTGCGCCTCTTCCAGCGCGTTGAGTTGCTCGCGTTGAATGTTTTCGATCAGCGCGACGCTAGCCGCGACCTGGTCGGATAGGTCACGAACAATTGCCGGGATTTCGTGCAATCCAGCGATCTGAGCGGCCCGCCACCGACGTTCGCCGGCGACGATCTCGTAACGATTCGGGCCTTCGATCAAGCGTACGACGATAGGCTGCACGATGCCTTGCGATTTGATCGACGCGGCAAGTTCCTGCAACGCCTCCGCCTTGATATCTAGGCGGGGTTGAAAACGTCCGCGCCGAATTAAATCGACCGGGATCGATTGCAACCGGTCGCCTCTGCGCTCCTCTTCAACGGTTTGCTCGGCACCCATTCCCAGCAGCGCGTCGAGCCCCCTACCTAATGCTCTTTTCTTTGTCGCCATTTCTCTACACTCTAGGAACCTGTCGGACTTAGGTCGATTCTACTCGGCAATTGCCCCTGCATTGCTCTCGGCTTTGGCTTCCTGCGTCGCCCTACCTCCCCGATCCATGGGGTCGTACCTCCTGCACCCATGCAGTCGTGCGGCGACGGCAAATCGGCCTATTATTCCGCCATTTTTGCTCAGCGCATCCGTGCGCTGCACCCCTTCGGGGCTGACGCCAGAATTCGCGCCCGCCGAATTTTTTGGTTACCTAGTCGCCACCCATAGGTTGGATCTTAGCGCCTCATTCGAACCGTAGACATTGCTGCGTTGTACAAAATAGAACCACGAAGGACACTAAGAACACGGAGGAAATATTTTTATATAGCAATTTCATATCCTTATCTCCGTGTTCTTAGTGTTCTTAGTGTTCT
>PVBE011245974.1_pt1 | contig 10019 bp, 12 predicted proteins | sample 1631181 | NCBI WGS metagenome assembly PVBE01 (sample SAMN08397723, study PRJNA350692) | Marine metagenome, whole genome shotgun sequencing project. | isolation source: water | place: Pacific Ocean | collected 2012-04 | reverse complement strand
TTCAATTATTTAATGGATGTGGCTGGACGGCCCTGGACGGGGGTATGGCGGAGGGAGAGGGATTCGAACCCTCGATAGAGCTTTACACCCTATAACGGTTTAGCAAACCGTCGCCTTCGACCACTCGGCCACCCCTCCTTGCCGCCCGTTGGACGGGGAACCACCTTATCTAAATGGGCGCTGGCGGAGTGTCAACGCGAAGGCTTTGCCGGGCTCGCCGGCGCCTCATCCGGTCTTGGTGATATCCTCCCTCACCTCGGCGCCGGTGAGGCGCGCCAGTTCCGCCAGGCTGGTAGCGAAGACGCAATAGGGGTGGCCGGCGGCGGCGTAGACGGTGGTGAAACGGCCGAGGCTGGCGTCGATGACGATCGGTAAATTTCGTTCATGCGCCACCGGGGCGACGCCGCCGATGGCGAAGCCGGTGGCCTCGCGCACCAGATCCGCATCCGCCCGCTTGGCCTTGCCGGCGTCGCCGAGCACCACCGCCAGCGCCGCCGCCAGCGCCTTGGTGTCGCATTGCCGGTCGCCGGCGACCAGCGCCATGACCGGTTTGCCGGCGACGGCGAAAACCAGCGATTTTACGATGCTGCCGAGCTCGGTGCCGATGCTGTCGGCGGCGTCCTGGGCGCTCCTCGCCATCTCGTTGAGCTCGATCACTTCGGCGGTCGAGCCGGCTTGCGCCAGCCAGGCGCGCACGCGCATCACGGAAGGGTGTTGCAAATTGGACATGGCGATCGCTAATCCCCGCTTTGTTCCGCAAATGCGCCGGCCCAGATGGCGCCGACGCGCGGCACCGCACGGCCGCGCTTGACCGCCGGGCGGGCCCAGATCTCATCGAACCAGCGCCTGAGATGGGGATAATCCGCCCACGCGATCTCGTGCCATTCGAAGCGCGAGACCCACGGCCAGGTGGCGATATCGGCGACGCCATAATCGCGCCCGGCGAGATATTCGCTCGCCTCCAATCGGCTGTTCATGACCGCGTAGAGGCGGTGGGTCTCACGCAAATAGCGCGCCTTCGCATAGGCGATTTCGGGTTCCAGCTTGGACCTGAAATGATGCGTCTGGCCGAACATCGGCCCGACATTGGCCATCTGGAACATCAGCCACTGGATCTCTTCCATATGGCGGATCGGATCGGATGAGATGAATCGCCCGGCCTTGTTGGCGAGATAAATCAATATGGCGCCCGATTCGAACAGCGCGATCGGCGCGCCGTCCGGCCCTTCCGAGTCGGTGAGCGCCGGAATCTTGTTGTTGGGGCAGAGCTTGAGAAAGGCCGCATCGAACTGCGCGCCATTGCCGATATCGATCTCGTGCACGCGGTAGTCCCAGCCGAGCTCCTCGAGCAGGATCGAGACCTTGAAGCCGTTCGGCGTCTGCCAGGTATAGAGATCGATCACGCGCCGCTTTCCCTGGGCATGATTTCGTCAATGTCGGTGCGGCCGTTCATCGACGACCTGCCAAAAAGGCCTCATTGACGCAGTTGACCAGGCTGCCGTCGCGCAAATAACCCGCGGCCGTCGCCGCCGCGCCGTGGCGGATTTCGGTGAATGTCGCTTCGGAATAGAAGGAGCAATGCGGCGTGATGCAAAGCCGCCCGCGCAGCCACGCCTCCTCTTCCAGCCAGGCCGTGATCAGCGGGTGGCTGGCCGGCGGCTCCTCGGCAAAGACATCGAGCGCGGCGGCGGCGAGCGGGCCATCGCGCAAACCCCATTCCAGGCCATCGAGATCGACCAGCCCGCCGCGCGCGCAATTGACGAAGATGGTTCCGGGCTTCATCAATCCGATCGTTTCGCGGTTGATCATGTTCCTGGTCTCGTCATTGAGCGGTGTGTGGATGCTCACGATGTCGGCCCAGGCGAGCAGCTCGGCGAGGCTCTCATAGCGCCTGACGCCGAGCGAATTGTTATGCCCGGTGGGAAGATAGGGATCGTAATAGCCGGGCGTCATGCCGAAGCCCTTGGCGCGCAGCAGCACGCCGGTTCCGATCCGCCCGCAGCCGATGACGGCGAAATTCTGTTCGCGCACGCGGCGCATCTCGGGCGCCACGCCCCATTTCCAGCCCGCCGTCAAGTCGGGCCTGAGAAAGCGGTCATAGGTAAACAGCCCGCGCATCAGGGCCAGCGACATGGCCAGCGTCGAGCTCATCACATCGGTGAAATCATAGGTAGGCACATTGCATACCGGGATGCCGCGCGCGCCGCAGGCTTCCAGGTCCATGCGGTCATAGCCGATGCCGCAGCGCACGATGATGCGGCAATTGTCGAGCTTGGCGGCGAGCGCCGGGTCGACCGCGATATCCTGCCAAACCAGGATGGCGTCGCATGCGGCCCAGGAAGCATCGGGGATTTCATCGGCGCCGACGCCCCGGTACATTTCTATTTCGGCATCCGCCCCGAGCGCCGCCTGCTCGACATCGGCGGCGCCCGGAAATTGCGCGTCGGGCATGAGAATTCTCATTTTGTCTCCTTTCCCTCGGTTGCCGTTTGATCCCCGAACATCACCGCCCGCGCCGTGGCGTCGAATTCGGACGGCGCCGTGCGCGTCTCGGCGAGCACGGCAAGGCCGCGCCGCACCGCCGGGCGCTCCAGCAAGCGTGCGAACCAATCCGCGACATTGCCATAAGGCTGCAGGATCTCGTCATCCTTGGCGTAGTCGCGCACCCAGCCGAAGAGCGCCATATCGGCGATCGAATAGCCGCCGGCGATCCATTGCTTGCCGTCAAGCTGGCGCTCCATGACGCCGAGCAGGCGCGACGCTTCACCGGTGTAGCGCGCGATGGCGTAGGGCACCTGTTCGGAGGCATAGCGATTGAAATGGTTGGCCTGGCCGAAAAACGGGCCGACGCCGCCGATCTGGAACATCAGCCATTGCAGCACGTCATATTTGCCGCGCGTCGTGGCGGCGAAAAAGCGCCCGGTTTTCTCGGCCAGATAAAGCATGATGGCGCCGGATTCGAACAATGTGACGGCTTCGCCGTCGGGGCCGCTATCCGAATCCACGAGCACCGGAATCTTGCTGTTCGGATTGAGGGCGATGAACTCCGGCGCATATTGCTCGCCCCGCAGAATATCGACCGCGATCACTTTGTAATCGAGGCCGAGCTCCTCGAGCAGGATGGTGATCTTCCAACCGTTCGGGGTCGGCCAATAATAGAGTTCGAGCATGGCTGCGGGTTGGCCGGCGAATTTGTCTGCCGCCGCTCAGCGCGCCGAGAATTGTTTGTCGCCGAACATGATCGAGCGCTGCTCGTCGGTGAATTCGCGCTTCTTGCGCGCCTCGTCCCGCATCACGCCCAGGCCCTTGCGCACCGCCGGGCGCTCGTGCAGGCGTTCGAGCCATTTGCCGACATGACGAAATTCCTCGATGTCCTGGCCCTGATTTTTCCAAATACGCATCCACGGAAATATCGCCATGTCGGCGATCGAATATTTGCCGGCGATGTAATCGCGGTCGGCCAGGCGCTTGTTGACGACGTGGTAAAGGCGCGTCGTCTCGCGGGTGTAGCGTTCGATAGGGTAATCCAGTTTTTCCACCGAATAATTGCGGAAATGATGGCACTGGCCGAGCATCGGGCCGACATTGCCCATCTGGAACATCAGCCATTGCAGCACTTCGTTGCGCCCGCGCTCGTCGGCGGGGATGAATTTCTTATGCTTCTCGGCATAGTGCAGCAGGATGGCGCCGGATTCGAAAATCGACAGCGGCTTGCCGTCGGCGCCGTCCGAATCGACCACCGCCGGCATGCGGTTGTTGGGGGCGATTTTCAGAAAATCGGGCTCGAATTGCTCGCCCTCGGCGATGTTGACCGGGATGACGTTGTAGTCGAGCCCCAATTCCTCGAAGAGTATGGAAATTTTCCAGCCGTTCGGGGTCGGCCAGTAATAGAGGTCGATCATGGCTTTTTCCTCCGCCTCGGGCCGGCACAATGGCGCGCCGCAGCCAGCTTGGCAAGTTACCTGTTCCATGCCAGCATTGCCGCCGCGATCGGGGAAGGATCACCAAGAATTGAAGGAGGAAGTGGCTATGACGTGGGAGCAGATAAACGCCGATTTCTCGCGCCGCGTGGTGTGCGATACGGGTGAAATGGAATGGCGGTCAAGCCCGGTCGCCGGGGTTTGGCGCAAGCGCCTGGAATTGTCGGGGCCGGTCGAGGGGGGGCGCGTCACCTCGCTGGTGCGCTTCGACGCCGGTGCCGGTTTCCCCGCCCACGGCCATCCCGAGGGTGAGGAAATTTTGGTGCTCGAGGGCATTTTCAGCGATGAAACCTGCGACCATCCCAAGGGAACCTACATGCTCAACCCGGAAGGCTTTCGCCATGCGCCTCATTCCGAAGAGGGCTGCGTGCTGCTGGTCAAGCTGCGGCAATTTCCCGGCGCCGCGCGCCGGGAAGTGCGGATCGACACTCTGAGCGCGCCGTGGCGCGAAACCGGCATCGCTGGCAGCAGCCAAATGGTGCTGCACGAAGACGAGAGCAATGGCGAGCAGATCAGCCTTTATCGCATGGCGCCCGGCTGCGAAGTGCCGGAACATCCGCATCCCGGCGGTGAGGAACTGTTCGTCCTTGAAGGCGGGCTGGAAGACCAATATGGCCGCTACGAGGCCGGCTGCTGGGGCCGCAACCCGGCCGGCAGCCACCATTGGGCGAAATCCGAAGCGGGCTGTTTGGTCTACGCCAAACTCGGACACTTGGCCTGACCGCAGCCCCGAATAAGCCCTTCTTCCCCGAGGGGAAGAGGGGTTGGGGAGAAGGGGCAAACCAAGCGCGCTGAGCGCGCTCGGCATATTCAAGCTACCTGCCCGAGTGATTATTCGAGCCGTGCCAACTCTGCCTTGGCGGCCGCATGTTCGATGAGATTCGTCGCACCGGATTTGATGGCGGCATCGAACAGGAAGCGCGCCTCATCGTTGCGGCCGTCGAGCAGCGCCAGTTGGCCGAGATAGAAATAAGCTTCGCAATGCTTCACATTTTCGCGCCTGGGGTCTTCATCCTTGGCGGCGGTCAGAACGTCGCTCGCGCCCGTCTGGCCGAGATAAAGCCACACCAACGGCCCCGGCCATTTGCCGAAGTTCAGTTTTTCGGCGCCTTGCATCAGCGCCGCCCGCCCGTCTTGGCCATTGCGTTCGAGCGCGAGATAAAGCCAAAGCACGTCGTACGGCTCCGGGGCGCCGCTTCAACTACGCGGGCGAGATCCGCCGCCGCCTCGGCAAATCGGGCAAGATAGAAATAAGCGCGCCCACGGCTTTGGCGTGCAGTGTCATGACGCCGATCACGGTGCAGTGCTTCATCAAAGTCGCTGATCGCCTGTTCGTATTGACCCGTGTCAAAGTACAGTTGGTCCTGGGCATTCCAGGTGTCGGCATGGCGCGGATTGAGGCGCAGCGCTTCGTTGAAGTCTCGGACCGCTTCGTCATACTGGCTTTTGTAACGGTAAGCTTTGCCCCGGCCAGTCAAAGCGGCGGCATAGCGCGGATAGAGGCGCAGTGCTTCGTCAAAGTCGTGGATTGCCTCCTCGTACTGGTCTGCGTCGGCGTAAGCAGTACCCCGGTCGTAGAAGGCGACCGCCAACTCGTCGTCGGATAATTCGCCGGATTGGATGGCCTTGGTGTATTCGTCGATTATTCGGGCGTGATTTTCTCTAAGTTCCTCAGCGAGTTGGGCATAGTGAATACTGTAGATGATGGGCTCGATGATGAAACAGCCGGAGACAGCCGCGCCGAGAACGAAAACAAAGCTCAGAATCAATGCCAAGCGCGCCATTGGGTCCCCTCTTCGGCGCACAGCCTGCCACACAACTATGGGTGTAACAAGCGAGTTACGGTGACAGGTTACATAGTTACCGCAAACGCCGCACAGCGCTTTTGCGCTTGGCTCTCCCCTCCAACCCAAACCCTTCCTCCCCGCTGGGGAAGAAGGGCCTATTCCGCTTCTGCCAAGGCTTTGGGCATCTTCTTATGCCAGACAGTCTCCAATTGATACTGATGCCCAAGCCGCAGCAGCATGTCTTCAGAGAACGGCCGGCCGATCAGCTGGAATGACGTCGGCATGCCGTCCGGCGTGAAGCCGCAGGTGACGCTGATCGCCGGCAGGCCGAAATAGTTCACCACCTTGGTGTTGCGCGTCAGCGCCACCACCATCTTGAGATAGGTCGGGCCGTCCGAATAGGCGGTCGCTTCGAGGCTCGGCGTCGGCATCGGCAGGACCGGGGTGTGCAGCACATCGGCCTTGGAGAACACGGCGTCCGAAAATTCCTGCAGGGCGGCGCCGCGATATTGCAGGGCGTTGATATAATCGCCTGCCGGAATGAAAAAGCCGGCTTCGAGGCGCTTGCCGACCTCTTCGGAATAATCATGCGCCCGGGTGCGTTTCCAGGCGCCGTGATTGGCCGAACCTTCCGCCTTCATCACCAGCGGGTGTATCTCCGCCACCCGGTGCAGGACCGGCGGCATCTCGACCCTGGTGATGCTGGCGCCGCGCGACCTGAAGACGTCGAGGCTTTCCTCGACCAGCGACGCCACGTCGGGGTCGAGATCCTCGTCGAAATAGCCCTCCGGCACGCCGATACGAAGGCCGACGATGGAACGCATCAGCCCGCCCTCGTAATCCGGCACCCGCTCGCGGCTTGAGGAGGCGTCCTTGCCGTCGCGCCCGGCGATGGCGCCAAGCAGGCGGGCGCAATCCTTGGCTGTGCGCGCCAGCGGCCCCATGACGTCGAGCGAGAACGACATCGGCATGGCGCCGAAGCGGCTGACCCGGCCATAGGTCGGGCTCATGCCGGTGACGCCATTGGCGGCGGCGGGGCAGCGGATCGAGCCGCCGGTATCGGAACCGAGCGCGCCGTAAACCAGGCGCCCGGCGACCGCCGTGCCGGAGCCCGACGACGAGCCGCACGGGATGCGCTCGAAATCCCAGCAATTGCGGCAGCGCGGCAGATGGCTGTTGTAGCCGTGCGGCCCCATCGCGAACTCGACCATGGCGAGGGTGCCGATCTCGATGGCACCGGCCTGATCCAGGCGCCTGAGCACGGTCGCCGTCTCAAGGCCGTGGAAATCGCGCCGGATGCGCGAGCCGCAGCTGCTCGGCCGGCCCGGGCGGTAGAACATATCCTTGTGCGCCAGCGCGACGCCGTGCAGCGCGCCCAATTCATCGCCGCGCGCACGCGCCGCATCGGCCTCCTCGGCGCGCGCCATGGCGCCCTCGCCGTCGCGCCAGATGAAGGCGTTCAACTTGGGATCGAGGCGCTCGATGCGGGCCAAGCTGGCCGCCATCGCCTCGACCGCCGAAACCTCGCCGCCGCGTATCGCATCGGCGAGGCCGCACAGGGTGAGCGCGCTCAGTTCGTCTCCACCGGGCGCCATCGCCTCAATCCCGCACCGAATGAAGGACGCGCTGAAAGTCGGCCGGGTCGCGGTCGAAATCATGCGCCGGGCGCAGCGCCCGCGCGGCACCCAACAGCTGGTTCAGCTCGACCGGCAATTCTTCGATGCGCTTCTCCTCGATCGGAATTTCCTGCATCTCTTCATTGATAGCGCTTATGCTCTTGACGGTAACGGTCATAATCCTTCCCTTCCCCCTGGTAGATAAAGCGGACCCATGACAGACGAATCGAAACTCGCCCATCGACTGACCGCGATATTGAACGATCTTATCGCTATTCCGTCGCCCTATCCACCGGGCGATACCAGAGAAATCTGCGCCTATATCCGCAAGCGCTACGAGGGCGCCGGTTATCGCTGCCAAACCCTGACCCGCGCCGAGGGCGTCGACAATGTGGTGGCGAGCACCGGCGACGGGGCGCCGCGATTGGCGCTCAACTGCCATATCGACACGGTGGCGCCGGGCTTAGCTGAGGATTGGCTGAGCGATCCCTTCGAGGCGGTGGTCAGGGACGGCGCGCTCTATGGCCTCGGCGCCAATAATTGCAAGGGCTCGACGGCGCTGCATATTTGGCTGGGTGAGGAGATCATGCGCGCCGGCGGCCCGCGCCAAGGCGAAATCACCTTCACATTCACCGGCGACGAGGAGCGGCTCGGCCCGGACGGCATGCGCTATCTGCGTGAGGTGGGCGCCCTCAAGCCCGACTTCATGCTCGTCGGCGGGCCGACCGGCAACGACCTCATTGCCGAGGAACGCGGCGTGCTGTGGCTGCGCGTCACCGCTTCGGGCCGCGCCGCGCATGGCGGCGACCCGGAGGCCGGCGACAATGCGATCCTGCGCATGATGCGCCTCGTCGCACATCTCCGCGGCGAAATGGAGCCCCGCCTCGCCGCGCGAGTCAGCGGCGAAAAGCGCTCGACCATGAATATCGGCCGCATTCAGGGCGGCCAAAACGTCAACGTCGTACCGAGCAGCTGCGTGCTCGAGATCGACCGCCGCCTGTTGCCGGATGAGGATGTCGATGAAGCCTTCCGCGAGATGGCCGATATCCTCGCCGCTTCGGGCGAGCCGGCGCATTCATTCGAGGTCGAATTCCTCACCGGCACCAACGGCTTTTCGCCGCCGCTCGACGGCACCGGCATTTCCGCCCTCGCCGCCGCCATCGAAGCGCGCCGCGGCCGCGCCCCGGCATTCATCAACGCGCTGGCGGTCAGCGAAGGGCGCTATTTCGCCGACGATGATATCGAGATCGTCAATTTCGGCCCCGGCGACGGCGCCACCAGCCACGCCGCCAACGAACATGTGGCGCTCGATCAAATGGTCGATGCCGCCGTGATCCTGCGCGACACGGTCGACCGGCTGCTCGGTCTCTAACAGGCCTGATAGAGATGCACGCCGTCTTCATCCGCGCGGCGCGTGACGCGCCCCTCGGCGATCAGATAGTTGAGATGCGCCACCGTTTCCGCCGCCGCGAATCCCAATTGCCCGGCATCGAGGTTCCGCTTGAAGACCTGATGGGCGATCTCGATCGCCGTCGCCGGCTCGGCGCAGGCGGCGGTGAAATCGACCAGCCGTTCCTCATGATGCAGGATCAATTCGTCGAGCCGCCCGTGCAGACCAACAAACGGCTCGCCATGCGAGGGCAGCACGATGGCGTCGCCGGGAAGCTCGTGGAAGCGCGCCAGGGTATCGAGGTAATCCCTTAACGGGTCGCCGTCCGGCTCGTCGCCATAGACGCCGATATGCGGCGAAATCTGCGGCAGCACCAGATCGCCCGACACCAACAGGCCGAGCTCCGCCGACAGCAGGCAGGCATGCTCGGGCGAATGGCCATTGCCGACGACAACTTTCCAGCTCTTGCCGCCGATCTCGAATTGCTCGCCGTCGCCGATGCGGCGGAAGGCGCGCGGCACCTCGGAAACCAGGCCGGCGAAAAACGCCCCGGGCTGCTTCAGCCCGGCCAAATATCCGGCGCTGCCGCCGGCGCGGCGGTAATGCGCGACCATGGCATCGGTGAAACCGTCGCCGATATCGATGGTCAGCATGCGGGCATAGAGCCATTCGGTGCGCGTCATCCAGAATTCGGCGCCGCTGCGCGCCACCAGCCCGCCCGCCATGCCGATATGGTCGGGATGAAAATGGGTGATGATGACGCGCCGGAGCGGCCGCCCACCGAGATGCTCGTCGATCGCCTGTTGCCAGATCTTTTGCGAGTGCTTGCTGTAGAGGCCGGTATCGATCAGCGTCCAGCCGTGGCCGTCCTCGATCAGCCACAGATTGATATGATCGAGCGCCATCGGCAACGGCATGCGCAGCCAATGGACGCCGGGCGCCACCTCCAAGGTCGCGCCGAACTCCGGCGGACCGTCAAACATATATTCCATCGTCACCTGACAATTCGTGCGAATTCGGTTGGTGAGCGTAGTGGCGCCGGCAAACCGCGCGCCGAAGCGACTGATATCGGTCACAAATATGTGATTTGTCCAGACAACCGAAAAATAGGGTGCGCGTACTAGGATGATGGTCATAATGGGCGCCCATAACGCAAATAGTTTGTCACATTGCGCGATGGAAACAGGCTTAATCAGGGAGGTAGCCGAATCATGAAACTCACACGCAGATCTGTCTTGAAGGGCGC
>PVBE012425908.1_pt1 | contig 10020 bp, 6 predicted proteins | sample 1631181 | NCBI WGS metagenome assembly PVBE01 (sample SAMN08397723, study PRJNA350692) | Marine metagenome, whole genome shotgun sequencing project. | isolation source: water | place: Pacific Ocean | collected 2012-04 | reverse complement strand
TCCGGAGGCAGTAGAACCGGGCCTGCCAAGAGGGAGCCTTGAAAGAAACCAGGCTTCGGAAAATCCTCGTCTTCGATGTGCGGTTCGAAACAGATGTTCACCGCCCAGATCTTCTCGTTGTCGGAAGCTTCCATTCGCCGAACCATTTCCGGATCCGGCTCGAGATCAATCGCTCCCCATGCAAATGCGGAGATGGTAAGGGTCAACCCTACAAGGGTGAGCAGCAGATTACGCCGCTTACTGTTTCTTTTTTCTTGAACGTCTTCTGTGTCAGACATGGTTTGTTCCAGCGCCCGAAAGCGCCTTGCCCAGACGCTAGCTGAAAATCACCATAATGTCAATGATAGCCCTAAAACTATTAACCGCTCCTCATACTTGCTATAATCCAAGCAGATCACACGGGCAAATGCTCCGTGTTGTTGATGCTACACATTATTGCTGTATTTAGCGTCTTTTACTTATCGTCCCACTAATCAAAACAGACACTATGGCTCGACGTAAGAAAAAACGACGATCAAAATCTCGATCTCGTGATGAACGCCCCGGTCTTTTCTCCCAACTTTCAAGTGGAGCAAAGCGTGGGTTGTTTTTTGTGTTTATATTAGCTATTAGTATTTTGATTGTCCTGTCGGCTTTTGGTTTGGCGGGTACGTTCGGTGGATATATTGATCAGGGGATGGCGTTAGGGTTTGGGTGGATGAGGTTAGTCGCTGCGCTCGCTTTGTTGATTGTTGCTTTTGGCGTTGTTATGCCGAACAGTGAGAGGATTACGGCATGGACGTACATTGGTCTGGTTTTATTCTTCCTATCTGCCAACGGTTTGATCGATTTGCTCGCGTTAAGAAACCAGGAACTTACGGAGAACGTCCTTGTTGGAAGTGGCGGCTATGTAGGCCTGCCGTTTCAGCAGCTTGGAATGGCGACCCTTGGGTTTTGGGGAAGTGTCGCAATCCTGCTGGCCTTTATCGCGGTCGCTCTGTTATTGATGTTCCATACGTCACTGAAGGATTTGAGCGAACTTGTTGGACGATGGAAAGAGTCGCGTGAAGGTGATGAAGAAGATGAGGACGATGAGGAGTACGAAGAGGATGAAGATGAGGAAGAATATGAAGAAGAGGAAGCTCCAAAGAAGCGTCGGCGTGGTTTGGCGGGAATCGTTGGAAGGAAAGACAAAGGGCAGCAAAAAGAGGCTCTCACCGTCCCAAAGAGGAAGCGAAAACGTGCAGCGCTTCCACTCGATTTGCTTGAAGACCGTTCATTAACTCCTGACTCTGGTGACATTGAGCACAATAGCGAGCTCATCGAGAGAACTTTTGAAAATTTTGGGATCGACGTCGAGGTTGTTGATGTGGCGATTGGTCCAACCATCACTCAGTACGCGATTAGGCCAGCTGAGGGGATCAAGCTTTCGCGAATCGTGAGTCTGCAGAATGACCTTGCGCTTGCGCTTGCGGCACATCCAATTCGAATTGAGGCGCCGATTCCTGGAAAGAGCCTCGTTGGTCTTGAGGTTCCGAATAAATCTATCGCAACCGTTTCACTTAGAAGTATTCTTTCATCGCGCGAGTATAAGAAGAACGAGTCCGCCTTGACTGTTTCACTCGGAATGGATGTCTCCGGCAAGTCTTGGGTGACTGGTCTTGAAAAGGCACCTCATATGTTGGTCGCTGGTGCTACGGGCTCTGGTAAGTCAGTTTGTCTGAATAGCATTATCGTGAGTTTGTTGTATCAACACGGCCCAGAGGCTTTGAAGCTCATCTTGATCGACCCAAAGCGAGTTGAGCTCCCTGCCTACGCGGGAATCCCCCATCTTTTAGTTCCGCCAATTACAAAATCAGACGAAGCGATCAATGCTCTTAAGTGGACCGTGCGAGAAATGGAACGTCGACTAGATGTTTTATCGGCAACAGGTGTGCGTAACATTACTGCATATAACAACAAGTCAAAGGAGTTGATGCCTTACGTGATCGTCGTTATTGATGAGTTAGCGGATTTGATGTCGACATCGGCTCGAGATGTAGAAGCGCTAGTTGTGCGTATCGCGCAGATGGCTCGAGCGGTTGGTATTCATCTCGTGCTCGCGACGCAGCGCCCAAGTGTCGATATTATTACCGGCACGATCAAGGCGAACATTCCAACTCGAATCGCATTTGCCGTCGCGTCTCAAACTGATTCTCGAACAATTCTCGATTATGGCGGAGCGGAGAAGCTGCTCGGTCGCGGAGACATGCTTTATACAAGCGCGGAACTTTCCAAGGCGAGACGACTTCAAGGTGCATTCCTTTCAGATAAGGAAATCAAGAATGTTGTTGATGCGCTAAAACAAGAGGACGCTCCTGATTACAACTACGATGTTGTGGAAACTCAGAATGGCGGAGGTACAGTATTTGATGCTGCAGCAGACGAAGAGCCGCTTCTTCAGGATGCGGTTGAGGCATTAATCGCGGCCGGCAAAGCGTCTACCTCGCTGCTTCAGCGTCGGTTGAAGATTGGTTATTCACGCGCTGCGAGAATCATGGACATGCTAGAAGAGCAGGGTGTAATCGGGCCACAGAGAGGTTCAAAGCCACGCGAACTTTTGATCGAGTCTGTTTCGGAGCTATTTAGTGACGGTTCTCAAGATGATGTGGAGGAAGATGTAGACGAAGAGGAATATGTAGATGGCGAAGAGGAAGAATACGAAGAGAACGCCGAAGGTGAAGAAGAGGACTACGATGAGGAAGGGGATGAGGAAGTAGAGTATGAAGATGATGAGGCAGAGGAGGAATACGAAGAAGAGGAGTGATTCCTTAGTGTCTCTGAAAACTGTTAACTGTAAACTTATCCAATGGCCTTCATAATGCGACAACTGAGAACGGGCTCTATCGGCGAGACGATAAAATCCCTTCGGAAGCGTCAGGGGATCTCTCTCGATATGGTCGCAAAGGCTACTTGCATCCAGCGCAAGTACGTTGTTGCTTTTGAAAAGGATGCCTATCACGAACTGCCAGACCAATTGTATGCAAGGCATTTCTTGAGGCTTATTGTGCAGGCTGTGAATGGAGACGCTGAATATTTTTTATCTAGATTTGATGAAGAATGCGGTTCATGTCCGGCAATGGTTGATGAATTAAGGACTCCTCGGCAGAGAATCTCAAAGCAGCTATTGACTCAATGGCGCCGCGTGGCAAGCCGGGTCTTAATTGGAGGGGTCGCGTTACTTTTGCTCTTTTACATGGGTCAGCAGATCCATACATTGCTGGCACCTCCAAGGCTTTTAGTTGATGCGCCGAATAGCGACATTCAAACCGCTACCGCTACATTGGTTGTATCTGGACAGACTGAGCCAGAGGTACAGATAAAGGTAAACGACACTAGCGTATTGGCAGATCCGACCGGTAGATTTACGACTCAGATTACATTGACTCGTGGTCTAAACATCATTACGGTTGAAGCTCAGAAAAAGTATGGTCAAACCAACTTGGTGCAGCGCACGGTGTATCTGGAGGGGCTTGACAATGATCGAAAAGGCAGTTCAGAGGTTGTCGGTGATTCAATCAGTCGTGTGATAAACTGAGCCTAATTAATAGACCTTCTATACCCGCATGTGTGGGTATCCCCCGAGAAGAGAATAATAAAAGACTATGGCAACAGCAACGAAAAAGGAGGAGGCTAAGAACAAGTTTCATGCTGCGGATCAGGCGATCGCGCAGATACGTGAGAAATATGGAGACGGATCGATTATGCGTCTTGGAGATGCGAAATCAAGCAATATCGATTCAATTAGTACTGGGTGCTTGAGTGTGGATATTGCTCTTGGGATAGGTGGTGTGCCTAGGGGTCGAATTATCGAAATCTATGGCCCGGAATCATCAGGAAAGACAACGCTCGCACAGCATGTTGTCGCCGAAGTCCAGAAGACTGGAGGCATTGCGGCTTTTGTAGATGCCGAGCACGCTCTTGATCCTGATTATGCGGCAAAGATCGGCGTAAAGATTGATGAGCTGTTTATTTCCCAGCCGGACACTGGAGAGCAAGCTCTTGAGATCGTGGAAACTTTGGTTCGGTCGAACGCGGTGGATGTTGTCGTTGTTGACTCGGTCGCTGCACTGACGCCAAAGGCAGAGATTGAAGGTGATATGGGTCAGAGCCATATGGGACTTCAGGCTCGATTGATGAGTCAAGCGCTTCGGAAACTTACTGCACTTGTTGCAAAGAGTAATTGCACGGTGATTTTCATCAACCAGATTAGGATGAAGATTGGTGTGATGTTTGGGAATCCAGAAACTACGACTGGCGGGAATGCACTTAAGTTTTATTCTTCCGTGCGCATTGAGGTTCGACGTTCAGCGCAAATTAAACAGGGCGACAAGATCATTGGTAACCGCGTTCGTTGTAAGATTGTTAAGAATAAGGTTGCTGCGCCGTTTAGGACATGTGAGTTCGACATAATGTATAACGAAGGGATTTCGGTTGCTGGGGATTTGCTAGATGTTGGTACAAAGTTTGGTTCAATCGCAAAGTCAGGTAACACATATAGATTTGGAGAAGAGAAACTCGGTGTCGGCCGTGAAAATGCAAGACAGTTCATGCGTCAGAATTCAAAGTTATTAGCTGAGATTCGAAAGGCTACTGAAAAAGCAATCGAAGAACACGTAGAAGATTAGGGTCAAATATAAAACATACTCCTGTTAAAGGAGTATGTTTTGCTTTATAGATAGATGTTCCGTCATTTTGAGTTTCGCTAAGTCATAGCGTGGATATCGGGTGATGTCAGACAATTCTTACGTCATAGCGTTGCGGATCGTCTGAACTGCAATCAAATATTCCACGTACTGTCATTGCGAGTCACACGAAGCAATCTAACTTTATGATATGCCATCAGTTTACATTATTACCAATTATACGAATACAGTTCTTTATACGGGAGTGACAAATGATCTCGAGCGTCGAATGCAAGAGCATCGTTTATGGATCGGAAGTGAGTTTGCGAAGAGGTACAGGTGCTGCAAGCTGGTCTATTATGATGTGACAGATGGGATGTATGAAGCAATTGCTGAGGAGAAAAGGATTAAGGCTGGTTCACGTGCGAGCAAAATAATCTTGATAGAGAGGCGCAATCCGGAGTGGGCAGATTTATCAGAAAAATGGCCGATCTAGATTGCTTCGTGTGACTCGCAATGACACATTTTTATGAAATGTCAGTACGGGCCTTCCGCTACTTGCTACAAGCAACTAGCTATCAAAAAGAATACGAGCCCCGACTTGATCGGGGCTCGCGTTGAGAGGTTGTTTATCCTCGGTCGCGCGTGAAGCGCTGACCGAGTGGAACGAACGGGTACTTACAGTAGCCGTTGTTCAGTTGGGGGGTTCGAGGCGTCTACGACGCGTCTACTTGCGCCCGGGGCCCTTCGAATCGTCGTTGCGCTTCTCGCCCTTCATGCGAGTGCGCTCTTCCTTCGACGCGGCGGACTTGTCGCTCTTCCTGGGGCTGCGCTTCTTCTTGCCGCCGCCGGACGCGCGCTGCTCGAGTTCTGCAGCCTCCTGCTCGAGCTCGATGCAGAGATCGCTGGAGTAGTACCCCATGCCGACCTTGATCTGGTCCTTGATCTCGTTCCGGTTGTCGCGTCGGACGGCGCGCTTCTCGTCGCGCTTCTCCTTCACTTCGTCGCGCTCGGCCGAGGACATGTCGAACTCTTCATTGACCTTGCGGTCTGCGAAGCGCTCTTGTCCCATCCGCGCTTCCTGCGCGGTCTGCGGGCGCCGGTCGAGGGCACCGTTCCGGTCGATCAGGTAGGTGGCGTTGCCGTCCTCCACCTTGTGCTGGCGCCCGAGGGTCGCCAGACCCGCGGTGACGAGAGCCGAAGCGCTCGCCGACGAGATCGGGTAGACCTCGAACACGTCGTCCGGGAGCTGGGCCACGCACAGGTGCGTGAGCTTCAGCTCGAAGCGACCGCTGATGGCGCAGAAGCCCCAGCTTCGCGGGCCGGTCACGACGAACGGCCCGTGTCGGAGCAGTCGCTCGTCGGCCTCGTCGTCCGTCTTGGGCACCCAGTTCGGCCAGCTCCCGTCGCGTCGCGGCGTCAGGATCAGCATGGACTCCGGATCCGAGATCCGGGGCCACATGTGGATGAAGGCGTTCGGCTTCAGGGGCTCCGTGCGGAACGTCCCGATGCCATTGGTCTCCAGCTGCTCCGCGACGCGCTGGTTGAGCGCGTCGAAGAAGCCGAGCCCGCAGGACTTGCACGCGGTCCAGACCCGGCCGAAGCCGTGCAGGACGTTGTGCGAGCTGCCGTTGCACCCGTTGAACTCGACCGAGCACTCTCCTCCGAGGGCGCGCTTGACGCTCTCGAAGTTGAGGCCCGCACCGTCCGCGTTGAGGTGGTCATCTGCGGGCAGGCCCGCGGAGAAGGTCGGGTTCACGACGTCGCCGTCGATCTCCCAGTTGTTCTCTCCGAACGCGTTGTTGAGCCAGCTGGTCAGCCGGCCCTTCTGCACGCTCTTGACGTCCGCTTCGTCACGGATCTTCGCCTTGATGTCGACCAGGTTGGCGGGGAGCGCCGTGCCGGTCTCGATCGCGGTGAAGAGCTGCCCCCAGTAGGTCGCGCGAACGATCGTCGCGCAGGCCTTGAGGACCGATTCGACGGTCAGCTTGGCCACGCGAGTGGCGTCCTGGGTGAACGGCATCGCGAAGATGCCGCCCTCGGTGCGCACGGCCGGGATGCCTTCCCGGTCGCGCAGCTTCGCCACGCGCTCCCCCTGGTCCATCATCTGGGCCAGCGGGTGCCCACCGGCGTACTTGACCGTCATGGCCTCGCACACCGGATCGTGGATCCACCGGACGTTCCGGATGATCCCGTCCTCGTCGATCACGAGCTCGGCCGCGGTGGCTTCGCCGGTGATCATCGCGTCGGTGACCTCGATGCCGAGGTCCGTGTTCCCCGAGAGGAACGACGCGATGCTGCCGCTCGCGCTCCGCGTGAACCCCTTCGGGAACGTCGCGGGCTTGAGCATGGGCTTCGAGGTGTCCCGCGTGTTGCTGCGGCGCTTGGGCGTGACGCTGCTGGTGCTGGAGCTCGGCGTGCTCCGGCCGGTGGGCAGCTCCGACGAACGGAAGTCACCCTCGGTGCGCATCGACGGGGAGTCGGTGCGCGGGCGGGGCTGACGTGCCGGTCGACGCTCGCGATCCTCACGGGGAGGTCGCGCGTTGCGCGGCAGCGTGGTCGAGCTCAGCTTGACGTTGTCGTCCGGCATGAACACGAATTCCACGCCGTGGCTGATCGGGCCTTCGACCTCGGCCTCGAGGGCCTTGGCCAGCGGTCCGGTCGTCACGGCGGGCAGGATCACGGAGTGATCATTGCCCTTGACCGTGACGCGCACGCGCGCTCGTCCGGTCTCGTCCTTGTCCACCTTCAGGTTCCCCTTGCGAGGGCCCTGGTCGTCGAACGGACCGGGGCGCCGGAGCAGGAGGATGAGGGCGAGGATCTCGGCTGCGAGAACGATGATGAACGGCGTGCGCTGCTGGCGCGGACGACGGTCGTCCGAACGCGTGCGCTTGCCGCTCTGGTTGTCGCGAGACCCGCGACCGGGCTTGGACGAACCCTCGTCCGAGGTGGCGTCCTTGGCGTCCACCTTGCCGTTGCCGGAGTCGGTGTTCACGTCGGAGTCCTTCGGGTTGGGGTCCTTGTCGCCCTTGGCCGACACGGCCGCGGGCTTCTCCACGCTGACGATCTCCTTGCGGATCTCGTCGCCCGTCACCGCGTCGCCCGTCTGGGGCTGACGGTGGGCGGGCACCTCGTCGGAGTACTGGGCGGCGAGGCCGTCCAGCTCGGCGACGAGGTAGGCGATGTCCTGGTTGAACGGGGCGAACGTTCGCAGCTCTTCGAGCCGCTCGCGCTTCGCGTCGTCCTTGAGGTCCTTGACCTCGTTGAACAGCGCGATTGCCTCGTCACTCTTGCCCTGAAGCGCGATGCCCAGGGCCGTGGTGCCGCCTTCGGCGGACTTGTCATCGATGGTAGAAGCCATAGCTCCTCCTCAATACCCCCACGGGGCATGGCCTGATCCGGTCAGGCAACCGAAATGTCGTGACGGGGAAACCGCCATGACGTCCAGGACCCGATTGCAAAACGGTGGGCCTGGAAATTGAACGATCTCTGCAACTCGGCCAAACGCCGAGCTAAAAGAGTCGAACGGTTCAGTTGTAACGGACGTTAGTCCGCTTCACCCAGGAGGGGAAGAATGTGTCGTATGCAAGCATCGACAACGAACGAAATAGTGTTCGGAGAACGAGTAAGTAAACCTAGTCGAACCCGTACTATCTCTCATCCTTGATAGAGTCAATTACACCGAAGTGCTTATGACACATCTCTTGGAAGCCTCTCCTCCTCCAGGGTGAAGCGCGACGCTTTTCGTTGCAATTAGGACTGTTCGCAAATAGGCAGTTTGCACTATTTTCACAATACGTGTCTGCGTCTTTGTGAAAAAACTTCGATATAGTTCCACTATTTCTCAGTTTTTGTCACTTAGACTCGACTACGTTTTGAGCAAATATCGCTAAACGTCTATTTACGAACAGCCCCATAGATGGCGAAAAACGACCGGGGAATTTACCACAATTCTGCCATTTTGTCAAGTGTTACTTAACAACGGCAAGATTGAGTAAGCGCAATGGTACTGCATATGCCAGTTTTGACAAACTCGTTTGCCTGCTGTAGAATTGTCTCACCTTAGATATTTGGCTAGCCTTGGGACTGTTTCTCATATCAGCGCTGCTACATAGCCGATTTGATTTCCCCCACACAAATTCGCGATTTTTTCGACGATAGCACCATATCGTCTCAATATCGCTTATTTCTCTGGAGAAAATCACTCTCGGTATGTCCTATCACTGATATGAGAAACAGTCCCAATCTTCGTGGAGAATGGGTGATTAAAGCCGATTCCTACGAAGGGTCAGTGTCATTCAATCCTAATTGTCGCCTCGTGCTTTACGTGCGCATTTACGCGTAGACACAGTATTAACCTCGAATAATCGAGGAAATTTTGTTTTCTCCGCTAACATTCGCCAATTTATCCATATGATCTTCAAAAGACTCCCTTTGAGTGAGGAAAAGCGTCAATCTTTTGACTCTATTCCCGATGCGATGGAGCTGCCAAACCTGGCTAGCGTTCAGCGCGACTCCTATAACTGGTTTCTTACACAGGGCATCGCTGACCTGTTTAGAGAAATTAATCCAATCACAGACTTCATTGGTCGTGATCTAGAATTGAATTTACTAGATCATTATCTAGATGAGCCAAAGTTCAACGAGGCTCAGTCAAAAGCGAAAAAGGTTACATTTGAAGCTCCGCTTCGAGTACGTGCCGAATTGATCAACAAACGTACGGGTGAAAGAAAAGAACAGGAAATCTATCTCGGAGACCTTCCTGTGATGACAGATCGCGGAACTTTTATCATTAACGACTCTGAACGCGTTATTGTGAGTCAGCTCGTGCGATCAAGTGGAGTGTTCTTCACTTCGAATCACATTCGTGGCCGTCGTTACTATGGCGCGAAGATTATTCCAAACCGTGGTGCATGGTTGGAGTTTGAAACAGATGCAAACAATGTCATCTGGGTAAAGATCGACAGAAAACGCAAGGTTGCAGCTACAGGATTGTTGCGAGCCTTCGGTCTTGAGGATGATGAAGCGATCATTGAGAAGTTTAGCGACATAAACACTCATCCGTTGATCGATTACATTCAGTCAACGATAAATAAGGACGCTTCGAAGAACGAAGAAGAGGGATTGAAAGAAGTTTACAAGCGTATTCGACCAGGTGACTTGGCGACTGTCGACAACGCTCGTCAGTTAATTCACTCAATGTTCTTTAACTTTGATCGATACGACTTTGACAAGGTCGGGCGTTTCAAATTCAATTTGCGATTTGGAAAGTCTACCGATCCCAAGACTGTTGAGCCAGAAGAAAATCGAATTTTGACTCTTGAAGACTTGATCGACGTCGTTCGTGAAATTATTCGCTTGAACATCACACAAGATT
>PVBE011576379.1_pt1 | contig 10020 bp, 7 predicted proteins | sample 1631181 | NCBI WGS metagenome assembly PVBE01 (sample SAMN08397723, study PRJNA350692) | Marine metagenome, whole genome shotgun sequencing project. | isolation source: water | place: Pacific Ocean | collected 2012-04 | reverse complement strand
CAGGCCGCAGGGGTACCGCTGCTGCCAGGCTTTGTCGAGAAATGGCGAACTGGTGCCGACGGCATCGAGGTCCCAAATCAGGCCGTTCTGCGGAAATAACGCTGCGTCGCCCACAGGTGACGGAGTGTCCGCGTCGATTGGTCCGATGGCATTAACGACCAAGCTTCCCGGCGGCAACAATGTGACCAACTGGTTATGCTCTAATTGGGACTCTATATGGCGCAGGGTTGGACGCCTGTTCTCCGCAGCTCGATAATGCGCTGGCACATGTCGGTCATGGATTTCCTATCGAGCGTGGTAACACAGACACACCGTTTGCCGGTTTCCTTTAGCGCGATGACGAGCTCACGCGCCGCTCCAGTAGCGGAGATGATCAATGCTCCGGGGGGTCTGCCGTCGCCAAATATTTACTCATAAGCCTGTTGAGCGGCTCGTTTTGTCGGAGCTAGACCGGTCAATGTTCCCGGTGTGCGAACCACGATACCGAACTCGCCCAGAAACTCCGTGTTGCCGTCGATTTCGTCGAACATTTACCGCGTGTGCTAGAACAATGCCGAAGCATTCGACACCATGATTGCGCCCACGGCATGAAATTTGTTGCGCAGGAAATTGACGAAACGCTAATACTCGGCGCCATCGGTTTTCGATGGTGCGGCGACCGGTACGATGGCCGTCGATCTATGCCCAAAGCGCCGCACCCATTTTGGATACACCTAGAATAACCCTTCGGGCAGGATTCCAGATCCAACGATATAGACTGTTGGTTTTGTAGGCGGGGTGAAAAAATTGACCAAGAAGACGCTCGAGACCAATATCTTTGTATTATTTTGCCCCATAGTATTTCAACACATGGTTGTTTGCCCTCCCTGAATTTTGGGAGGAGACTATTATTTGCCACGCGTCACGACGATGTTAGGTTTCTTTTAAATTATAGATGCGGTGGTTTAGGAGGACGAGTTGCTACGTACAGGTGGTCAGGTTCTTGTCGACTCTTTGAAGGTGCACGGCGTCGATACGGTATTTTGCGTTCCGGGGGAAAGTTATCTGGTGGCGCTCGACGCGTTGCACGATGCCACGGATGCGATATCGGTCATAGTTTGCCGGCACGAAAATGGCGCTGCCTACATGGGTGAGGCCTACGGCAAGCTCACCGGCAAGCCGGGCGTGACTTTCGTCACCCGCGGACCCGGCGCGTGCAACGGCAGTATTGGCGTGCATACCGCGATGCAGGATTCCTCGCCGATGGTGATGTTCGTCGGCCAGGTGTCGCGCGGTTTTCGCGGGCGCGAAGCGTTCCAGGAAGTCGATTACGAAGCGATGTTCAGTCCGTTGGCCAAGTGGGTGGTCGAGGTTGACGATGCGGCGCGGTTGTCGGAAATCGTGGCGCGGGCGTTTTCCACCGCCACCTCCGGGCGGCCTGGGCCTGTGGTTGTCTCTCTGCCTGAAGATATGCTGGCCGACTTGGTAGAGGTCACTGATGCGCCGGCTTACCAGTGTATCGAGCCGGAACCCTCCGATGGAGATATGGCGCGGCTGCGCGAGATGCTACAGGCGGCAAAAAATCCGTTGGTCCTGGTCGGTGGCGGTGGCTGGTCGGAGGCGGCCGGTGCTGACTTGGAGGCGTTTGCAGCGGCCAACAATTTGCCGGTTACCACGTCGTTCAGGTGCATGGATATCATCGACAACGGCCATCCCAACTATGTTGGCGAGGTGGGCATCAACACCAACCCGAAGTTGGCCCAGCGCGTGCGTGATACCGATCTATTGATTGTCATTGGCGCTCGGCTTGGCGAGATCACCACCCAGGGTTACACGCTGGTGGAGGTGCCCAAACCGGCGCAGGGGCTGGTTCATGTTTACCCCGATCCCAACGAGCTGGGGCGGGTCTATCAGCCCGATCTGGCAATCAACGCAGCGGTCGGATCTTTCACCGCCCGCGTCCGGCAAAGCCAGCAGGCTGATACGACAGCCTGGAACGATTGGACCGCAGCCGCACGGCGCGACTATGAGGACTGGGTCGTGCCGAAAAAGAGCCCGGTGCCGCTCAATTTGAGCCAGATCTTCCACGATCTGCGCGAGTTGACGCCAGCCGATACGATCTTCACCACCGATGCTGGAAATTTCTCCGGCTGGGCCGGCCGGTTTTTCCCCTTCCGCCGTTACCGTACCCTACTGGGACCAACCAGCGGCGCCATGGGCTATGGCATGCCCGCCGCTGTTGCTGCCAAGGCAGCGCGCCCCGACGCGACGGTGATTTGCTACGCCGGTGACGGCGGTACCCTGATGACCGGCAACGAGCTGGCGACGGCATTGCGCCACAACCTTGGTATCGTAATGATCATCGCCAATAACTCCATGTACGGCACCATTCGTATGCATCAAGAACGCCATTATCCCGGGCGCATAACGGCGACGCATCTGATCAACCCAGACTTCGTCGCCTGGGCGCTATCGTTTGGCGCCCATGGTGAGCGGGTTGAGACGACCGAGCAGTTTGCGCCGGCGTTCGAGCGCGCCCTGGGCGCTGGCGGTCCCGCCGTGATCGAGCTGATCGTCAGCGAAGAATTGTTGTCCAGCAACCTGACGCTGACCGAGATGCGCGAGCGGGCCGCAACGAAATGATACAGGTGTACGCACCGGCCCACTCCCCCACTCGGCCACCCCGAGCATACGATCCCGTGGGTAGCCGAGTGGGGGAGTGGGCCGGTGCAATTCCACGTAAGTTGTACAGAGATTAATTATGGCGGGTGCGAAGGCGCTGTTCCTCGATCGCGACGGCGTCATCAATATTGACTCCGGCTACATCTATCGTCGCGAGGATTTTATCTTTATCGACGGTGTCTTCGAGGCGTGCCGCCAGGCGCGGGCGCTCGACTATCGCCTGGTCGTTGTCACCAATCAGGCGGGTATCGGCCGTGGGCTCTATAGCGAAGAAGAGTTCCAGGAATTAACTGAATGGATGTGCGTTCGGTTTGCCGACGAAAGTGTTGATATCGCGCGGGTATACCACGCGCCAACCCATCCCGAAGAAGGCATCGGTATCTATAGACGCGAGTCGATCGACCGCAAGCCGGGGCCAGGTATGCTACTCAAGGCGCGCAATGCGCTGGGGCTCGACATGAAGGCGTCAGCCCTGGTCGGCGACCGCGAAACGGACATAGAGGCGGCGATTAGCGCCGGCGTTGGGCACAAGTTGTTGGTCGATTCTGATGAGGCGCCGGACGACACCAAGGCCGATACTATCGTCGCCTCGCTTACCGAGGCGGTCGCCTGGCTGGCCATAAACAGCTCTACCAAGTAGTTTTCTATACCAGATTATTGTATGTAAGATGTCGTTAATTTCCTAGAATTGTGTTATTGGAATTCGCGCTGCTGGGGTGGGTGATGCAGCAGAGATGGCGCGAATCTAACGCGAATCTAACGCGAATACTAAAGCCTACGCCATCGCGCCCGTGACTGCTGCTGCTTCAACCGCACCCGCCAAATGTCGCTCGAACTTTTGGCCAAATACCGTTAATTTACGGTCGCACCGCAAGAGTCGACGCTACGAAAAATCGAGGAACTAAAATTAGGGCTCGAGACTTTCGGTGCAGCGTGCGAGCACGCAAAAGGGGTCGAGGGCGCTCACGCCCACGTAGCCGTGTTGATCGAGGTCAAAATACAGAATCTCATCCGACAGGGTGATGGAGAGGTCAGACTACGTCGCCGGATGGAGGCTCAAGTGCGTGCCGGGAGCTGTTCGAGGCGCCATGCAATCATTTCTAGCCGGTCCTGGCCGAAGAACAACTCACCATCAACGACGATCGACGGTACGCTCCAAGCGCCGGCGGCCAGCGCTTCGTCGGTATTGGCGCTCATCTCGTCGGCGACCGCAGGCGCTTCCGCGGCGGCGAGTAGCGCTGTGCCGTCGAGGCCAACGCCGTCGGCGATTTTGGCAATCGTATCTGCGTCCGAAATATTTAGTTCATCTACCCAACAGCCGCGCATCAGCGCCCGTGTCAATGCATAGACATCCGTACCTTGCTGGCGTGCGGCGATGATCACGTTCGAGGACAGGTAAAAGGGAACGGGAAAATGCTTGGGATGGGAGTTGAGTTCGGTATCCCGCCAGGTAGCCCAGCGTGGCAATTCGATTAGGCGGTAGTCCTGCATCACCTGAGGCCGGTCGCCAACTGGCCGGCCGCTGCCGGTCTCGGCCCATGAGCGTCCGACATTGATCGGTTTGAAGGCGATGGCGCGCTCGTGCGTACCAGCAATACGTTTTAGCTCGTCGACCGCCAGGTAGGACCAGGGCGATACGCAGGCGAAGTAGAAATCGATAGGATCGCTCATGGGGCCTCTTCAGGTTTTTGTTGCGCGTGCATTGTCACCCACCAAGGCCGTTTGTTCAATTGCAAGGGCTACAATGTCGGCCTGACAAGGCGAACGGCGGGTCGAACTATTTGTCCGGCCCGCCGTTTAGGGGAATGCTTGCTTCCTTGCAAAGGAGTAATGATTGAAATCTAATGCTCGGGCGGACAGTTGTCTGTGACGGTTGGCACAGGTCGAACAAGTTATTTGACGCCGGCTAGAACCGGTCTTCACTCAGCGCTAGCACCGAACCGCTACCCTCGGTAATTTCGGGCAACAGCGCGTGCGCGCGCGGCAGAACATGCTCGGCGTAGAAGCGTGCGGTAACGATCTTGGCTTCGAGGAAGGAGCGGTCGCCGCCGTTGGCGGCCTTGCTGTGCGCCGCCACCGCGGCGCGGGCCATCAGCCAGCCGGCGACTACGGTGCCGGTCAGGTGCAGGAACGGTGTGGCACCGGCGAATTTGGTGTCGAGATCGTTGTTTGCCGGATCGAGCAGCCACTCGGCGGCGCCGCGTAATGCCGAGCGGCCGTCGGCCAGTGATTTCTGCACCGCAGCACAATCTGCGTCCTGGGTGGCCAGCAACTCGGCGTCGATCTGCTCCATCTCGTCGAGCAGTAAGCCCATGGCGCTGCCGCCGTCGCGCAGTAGCTTGCGACCCAGCAGGTCGACCGCCTGGATGCCGTTGGTGCCCTCGTAGATCGGCGCGATGCGGGAATCGCGCAGATACTGAGCGGCGCCGGTTTCCTCAATGAAGCCCATACCGCCGTGTACCTGCAGGCCGATTGAGGCGATATCGACGCCCAGATCGGTACACCAAGCCTTGACCACCGGGGTCAGCAAATCCATGCGCGCATGGTTGGCGCGCCGCACGTCTTTGTTGCCGTGGTGGCGCGACCGGTCGAGCGTGGCGTTAGTGTAGTAGGATAGCGCGCGCATGGCCTCGATCTGCGCCCGCATCATCATTAGCATGCGGCGCACGTCGGGGTGATTAATGATCGTCGCTGACTCTTTGCCGCCGCTGACCGGTGCCGATTGCAACCGCGACTTGGCGAAGTCGACCGCTTGCTGATAAGCGCGCTCGCCGATCGACACGCCCTGCAGGCCGACATTGAGACGTGCGTTGTTCATCATGGTGAACATGCAGCGCAGGCCGTCATGCTCTTCGCCGATTAAATAGCCAACCGCGCCGCCATTATCGCCATAGGCCATAACGCAGGTTGGGCTGGCGTGAATGCCGAGCTTATGTTCAATATTGACGGCGTAAACGTCGTTACGCTCGCCGATGTTACCGTCGTCGTTGACGAGGAATTTTGGCACCAGGAACAGGCTGATCCCTTTCACTCCTGGCGGCGCGTCGGGTAGCCGCGCCAGCACCAGGTGGATGATGTTGTCTGTGTAATCCTGCTCGCCGAAGGTGATGAATATCTTCTCGCCGGTGATTCGGTAGTGGCCGTCCTCGCGCTTGGCGCGGACTCTGAGCAGGCTCAGGTCGGTGCCCGCCTGCGGCTCGGTCAGGTTCATGGTGCCGGTCCACTCGCCGCTCACCAGCTTGGGCAAAAATTTTTTGCGCAACTCTGGCGTGGCGTGGGCGATCAGGGCTTCGATGGCGCCGATCGTCAACAACGGGCACAGTGACCAGGCCAAATTAGCTGACTGCCACATTTCCTGTAGCGCCGTAGTGACCGTCCATGGCAGGCCCATACCGCCATGTTTGGGTTCGAACGGCGTGCCATTCCAGCCGCTGTTGACGAATTGCGCGTAGGCTTCCTTGAAGCCCTTCGGCGTTTGCACTTCCGTATCCTTGAGCACCGAGGTTTCCTGGTCGCCGCTCTGGTTTAGTGGCGCCACCACTTCGCGGGTAAACCGGGCGGATTCATTGAGAATATGGTCGACCAGATCGGACGTGACATCGACGAACGATGGCATACCGTTCAGACCCTCGAGGTCGCAGAGCTCGTCGATGACGAAGCGCATATCTTTGATGGGTGCGTTGTAGTCAGTCATTGGCGTTCTTCGTTCACAAGACTTTACCAGGGTTCATTAGGCCCTTTGGGTCGAGCGCGCTTTTTACGGAGCGCATGAGGTCCATTTCAAGTGCCGATTTGAAGTTGGCCAGTTCGCGCACCTTGAGTAGGCCGATGCCGTGCTCGGCGCTGAAACTGCCGCCCAGGTCGCGCACGATGTCGACCACCGCTTCGGTCAGTTCGTTCCAGCGCGCCAGGAAGGTCGCGTCGTCGGCACCGACTGGCGCTTGCAAGTTGTAGTGCACGTTGCCGTCGCCGATATGGCCGAAGGCGACCGGGCGTACGCTAGGGCACAGCGCGATGGCAGCCTTGTCGGCGCGGCGGATAAATTCGGGCACCTTCGATATGGGCACCGAGATATCGTTCTTGATGCTTGCGCCCTCGGGCGCTTGCGCCAGCACCATCGCCTCGCGGATGAACCACATCTGTTGGCGTTGCGCTTCTGACTGGGCGACCACTGCGTCAACCATCAGACCGTCTTTCAGCGCGGCGGCCAGATAGCCTTCCATCACTGCGCCCAGCCCACTGCCGCTTTCGCCGCTCTCGAACTCGATTAGCGCATACCATTTATGTGCGCTGGTGAGTGGTTCAACCGTTTCGGGTATGTGTTTGAGCGCTAAGTCGAGGCCGATACGCGGGATGAGCTCGAAGGTCGCTACCGTATCGGCGCTGGCGCTGCGCGCGCGGCTAAGCAATTCCAGAACCGCCTCGACGTCGCGCAGCGCGGCGAAGGTGGTGTGGCGTTCGCGCGGCAGCGGAAACAGTTTCATCACCGTGCCGGTAATAATACCCAAGGTGCCTTCCGCGCCGATGAAAAGTTGTTTCAGGTCGTAACCGGTATTGTTTTTACGTAGCGCGGTAAGGCCATTCCAGATCTGGCCGTCGGGCAGCACCACCTCGAGACCCAGTGTGAGCTCGCGGGCGTTGCCGTAGCGTAAAACCGAAGTGCCGCCAGCGTTGGTCGAGAGGTTGCCACCGATCTGGCATGACCCCTCAGCGCCAAGGCTCAATGGGAACAGCCGGTTGTTTACTTCGGCGACCCGCTGCAGATCTGCCAGGATGCAGCCGGCGTCGAAAGTCATGGTGTAGTTGAACGGGTCGACGTTGCGTACCTTGTTCATGCGCACCAGGTTGATGATTACCTCGCCGCTGGCGACCCCGCCGCCGCACAGGCCGGTGTTACCACCCTGGGGCACGATGGCAACGTCGGCTTGCGCGCAGGCACGCACCACATCTGCGACCTCCTGCGTATTGGCCGGGCGCACGATGGCTGGGCTCGTGCCTTCGTACAGGCCGCGGGTTTCCTCCAGATAAGGGATCATGTCCGCGGGATTGGTAATCAGACCCGCCTCACCGACGATGGCGGCGAGTTTATCGAGGAATCCTGCCGGTAGCGGTGGCAGCGTATCTTTGGCGGCAATGCTCATAGGTTAAGATGTAATCCTTCCGCAAATCCTCGGCAAGCTCAGGCTGGCGTAGCGGCTCGGCGCAGGCGGTCGTTGATTGCCCGGCCCAGCCCTTCGTTGGGAATCGGCGCGACTACAATTGCCGCATATTCCGGCGAATCTAGCGCCCTGAGCATGTCGAACAAGTTGGCTGCCGCTTCGGTTAGGTCACCTGTGGGGCTAAGATTTTTTATTTTTACTACGCTCGGTGGCACCGTCTCACCGAACGCTAGATAGGCCTCGCCGGGTTCCGCCGATACCGCGTCGAGCCGCAAGGGCAGGGCGGTCGCATAGTGTCGGGACAGCATTCCAGGAGACTTGACTGCGTTTGCCGTTTCCTCCGCAGTTGCATCGGATACCGAACCGAATTCCGTTCGTAATTCTTCCAGTGTCACCGCGCCGTGGCGTAGGACACACAAATCAGCGCCGCTGGCATCGACCACCGTTGATTCCAGGCCGATTGAGCAGGGGCCATCGTCGATGATCAGGTCGGGTTCACCGCCGAGCGATTGCATCACATGCTCGGCGCGGGTCGAACTCACCGCACCCGAGGCGTTGGCACTAGGTGCGGCAATCGGCCCGTCGAAGGCGGCAAGCAGCGCTTGCGCGCATGCTTGCGCAGGTACTCGCAGGGCGACGGTGTCGAGGCCGGCGCTGACCAACAGCGATAGACCGCTATCGCCGCGCCGCGGTAGCACCAGGGTCAGCGGGCCGGGCCAATAGCGCACGGCTAATGCCTTGGCGCGGTTGTCGAAATTGGCGTAGTGGGCCGCCGCCGCAATGTCTTTCACGTGCACGATCAGCGGATTGAATTGGGGACGTTTTTTGGCGGCGAAAATGTGCGCGACCGCCTTATTGTTACGCGCGTCGGCGCCCAGCCCGTAGAATGTCTCGGTAGGAAAGGCTACCAGGCCGCCGTCGCCGAGAATCGTCGTAGCTTCGCCTATTGTTGCTGCATTTTCCGGTTTCATATCAGCAGTTATCGTCGCCCGTAGGCGACGAAACCTGGATTGAGAAATTTGTCCTGGATCTTGCCGTAGGCGAGGGGCTGACCGTTGAAGGTTTTTACCTCGCCGCCGGCGGCGCGGATAATGGCGTGACCGGCGGCGGTATCCCATTCGCTGGTCGGCCCGAAGCGTGGATAGAGGTCGGCCTCGCCAGCTGCCAGTCGGCCGAATTTCAACGCGCTGCCGCAGGGTATGAGTGAATGTACGTTCTTGTTGGCGAGATATTTATCGATCTGGTCACCCTGCTGGTGCGAGCGGCTGACCAGCACGTCAATGCCGTCCGGCGAGATCTCCCGGCAAGCAATCGGCTGCGCCTCGTCACTATTTAGGGAACACATGGCCGAGCCGTCGCCGGCACCAAAATACAGCGCGTCCAGTGCCGGTGCGTAGAGCACGCCGAACACCGGCTCCAAATCCACGATCAAGCCGATATTGACGGTGAACTCGTCGTTGCGTTTGAGGAATTCGTGGGTGCCGTCCAGCGGATCGACCAGCCAAAAGCTGCCGCCGGAAATATCCGGCGCTTCGCTGTTGGCCACATGCTCTTCCGAGACGATGGGAATATCTGGCGTTTGCGCGCGCAGGGCCGGCAGAATAACCGCTTCCGCCGCGGTATCGGCCTCGGTGACTGGCGAGCCGTCGGCCTTACGCTTAGCTAAGAAATTGGTGGCGTAGACGGTCATAATTGCCGCGCTGGCCTGGCGGGCGATGTCGCACACCGCGGGCAACAACGGCGTAAAGTCGTTGGTCACGGAACCTCCTGGCGGGTACTCGTCCGCGTCACATTACTCGGTGGCGGCGCGCTGGGTGGCGGCTACCCAAATTGCGTCTGGCGTTGCCGGCATGTCAATGTCCGTCGACCCGCCCGCCGCTGCCATGGCATCAACGATAGCATTGATCACCGCCGGTGGCGCGCCGATGGCGCCGGCTTCGCCCGAACCCTTTAGGCCCATGGGATTGGTTGTGCACGGCACATTGCGCATGGTGAAATCGAAATTGGGAAAATTGTCGGCGCGCGGCAAGGTGTAGTCCATGAACGAGCCGGAAACGAGTTGGCCCGACTGGCCGTCATAGACGGTGTGTTCGTGCAGTGCCTGGCCGAGGCCCTGAACGATGCCGCCATGTACCTGGCCTTCGATCAACAGCGGATTGACGATGTCGCCAAAATCGTCAACGACGGTGTAACGTTGAAT
>PVBE010885969.1_pt1 | contig 10020 bp, 9 predicted proteins | sample 1631181 | NCBI WGS metagenome assembly PVBE01 (sample SAMN08397723, study PRJNA350692) | Marine metagenome, whole genome shotgun sequencing project. | isolation source: water | place: Pacific Ocean | collected 2012-04 | reverse complement strand
GCCTGCACCGTCCGCTCGCCGATGAATTTGCGGCCACTGATGAGAAAGCGCTTTCGGACTTCGTTCATGTCGAGGCTGCGGCCGTCGCCCGACAGCGGCACCGGGTTCTTGTGCAGGCCGCGGACGAGATCGTCCCGCAAGGGTCGCCGTCGTCACACTTGTGCCATCGCGCAAGGCTGCATCTCTTGCGGCCGTGCGTGCGTCCCCAACGTTGCCGAAGCCAGTCGCGGCGCGCACTCGTGAGTAGGTGCCTGGACTGGACGTCGCTTCGGCGGCGCGGACGGCGGCAACCCATCCCAGGGCTGCGCGGGCTTCCGCAATCGCGGCCGCGGCCTCCGGCGGTCCGGAAGAAAGTGATTCCGGCCCCTAATGGGACACCGGATAGAACCGCGCCGAGTGCGCCCGTGATGGCGGAGGACGTTGCCGCGGAATAACCATCTACTCTGCTTTCCACCGACGACTGAGACGATGTCCTGGTGGTGGCGGTGTCGACGCTGATGTCGGGTGCGGAGTAATACTGCGCGTTGGCGGCGCCAAAAACCAAAGTTGCGCCGACGAGAATCGTTGCGAAGCAAAGACCCTGTTTCATAGTGAATTGCCCTGCGTGTTCAAGTCTGGCCATAGACCCTGTTGCCGGAAAGCATCGCATGCCGCCATGAGGACCCGCGTCCCCCAAATGGGGGATAGATCGATGGTTGAGCACACATTGCCTACATTTTGTAGTGGGACGTCTGCGGCCGCAACCGAAAGACCCGGGCGAAAACCCCAATGTTCCCGGTCATCAACGCGGCCGAAATCGCCGCCACGATCGCCTCCCGTGGAGAATCGGGGCCGACGAGCGCAAAGACGATCAGAAAGTGAGGGGCAAACAGGGCGGCACGCGGCCGCCTCGCCCACGGTAGGGTCTCGGCGCCGCCGCCCTAGGTCGTGGCCTCACAAACGACGCAAGGCATTGAAACCACTTGTTTTTTCGCCAGCCGCAGTTTGTTCCAAACAGGTCAGCAACCCACTGATCTGTATTGGTTTTCTGGACTAATGGGTACGTGACCTAGAGCTTTTCCCGTTCGCATGCGCTCACGCGAAAAGCTTTATCCCTTTGACATAGTACGCAAATCGTCGTCGCCGGCGATTCCGCCGGCTCGGGATTCGCGCTAGAAATGCCGGTAGCCGGCCGCCTCCAGCGCCATCGCCTCGCCGCCGGGACCGAGGATACGGACGCCCGGCGTTTCGCTCATCGCGCCGATAACGCTCAGCGCCAGGTCGAGTTCGGCGGCCAGCGCCGCGAGGGCCGGCCGCAGGGCCGGCGGTGCCGTGAACAACAGTTCGTAGTCGTCACCACCGCTCAGGACGGTTGCGAAATGTTCGGGTTCAGCCGCCACGGCCTTCGAGGCAGCCCGCGACAGCGGAACGGATGCGGCGCGAATGTCGGCGCCGGCGCCCGATTCCTCGCAGATGTGGCCGAGGTCGGCGGCGAGGCCGTCGGAAACATCGATGCAGGCGCTCGCCAGACCGACCAGCCGCGGGCCAAGCGCGACGCGCGGCTCCGGCACCAGCAAACGCGACCGCAAACGGCTGAGGTCGTTGTCGTCGAGGCCCGGCAGAGGCCTTGCCTCGGCTGCCAGTGCGAGCGCCGCATCGCCGACGGTGCCGGACACATAAATGTCGTCGCCCGCCCGTGCCCCGGAACGGCGCAGCGCCGCCCCTTCGCGCACCTGTCCGAAGGCGGTCACGTTGACCGTCAGCGGCCCCGGCGTCGCCACCGTGTCGCCGCCCGCCAGAACGATCCCGAATTGCCGGTTGTCGTCTGCAAGCGCGGCCGCGAACCGGTCGATCCAGTCGTCGTCGGCCGCTTTCGGCAGCGCCAGCGAGAGCAGATATGAGATCGGCAGTGCGCCCATCGCCGCGACGTCCGACAGATTGACACGCAAGGCTTTGCGGGCAATGGCATCGGCAGGATCGGCGGCGCCGAAATGAACGCCCGCCACCAGAATGTCGGCGGTCGCAATCAGGTCGTGACCGGGATCGTTGATGATTCGCGCGGCGTCGTCACGCAACCCGAGGCCCTGTTCGGCGTCGGACAAGGGTGCAAACGCAGCCCGGATCAGATCGAATTCGCCGCGGCGCATCGGGTCACACCGGGGTGGTTCCCCGCCCCCTTTGGCCGGAGACGCCGCCGCACCCACCGGCGAGAACCTTACTTCGCAGCGGCCGGATCGCGCGCCTCAATTTCGCCTGGCCGCGCCTTGGCGGCAAGGGCGTCGAGCACGCCGTTGACGAGGGCGGGCTGCTCGGAATCGAAAAACGCATGGGCAATATCGACATATTCGTTGATGACGACCCGCGCCGGAACATCCGGTCGAGCGACCAATTCGTACGCGCCGCAGCGCAGGATTGCGAGCAATATCCGTTCGAGGCGTTCGGGCGTCCAGTTGCCGCGAAGGGCGCCGGCGACATCGGAATCGAGGATCGCGCAGCGGCCGAGCGCGCCACGCACCAGATCTGAAAAAAACTCTTCGTCCGGTTCGGCGGCCACCGGCAAGTCGCCGTCGCCGGCAAAGCGATGATGGATGAATTCGGCCACCACCGTAGCGGCATCGACGCCGGCAATGTCCGCCTGATAAAGCGCCTGAACTGCTGCCATCCGCGCGGCGCGGCGCCGGTCCGCATTGGTGGCGGCGGGCGCAGCGGCGGCCGTCATCGTGCCGGCAGAAATCCGCGCTTGACCTCCATCATGGCCAGCGCGGCCTCGGCGGCATTGCCGCCCCGATTGGTACCGTCGGCGGCGGCGCGGACAATCGCCTGCTCCATGGTTTCGCAGGTGAGAATGCCCATGCCGACGGCCAGCGAATACTGGGTCGTAAGATCGCTAATTCCGTGGATTGCCTCGCGGCACACGTGATCGTAGTGGTCCGTCTCGCCGCGGATGACGCAGCCGAGCGCAACGTAGGCGTCGAACCGCCGCCGCCCGCCGACCAGCTCCATCGACCGGACCGCCATGCGAAGCGCCGCCGGAATTTCCAAAGTGCCCGGCACCTCGACATCCATGTGGGTTCCCCCCGCCGCCTCGATGGCGGCAAACGCCCCCCTCTGGAGCTCGTCGGCGACGTCCGGGTAAAAGCGCGCACTGATAATCAGAAGATAGGGGCCTTCATCCATTTTTCTTTTCCGGTTCGTTATCGAGGCCGCGGTGGCCGACGATGGACAGGCCATAACCCTCAAGCCCGACCACGGTACGCGGCGTGTTGGAAAGGACGATCATGTTGCGCACGCCGAGATCGCGGATGATCTGGGCGCCGACGCCGTAGTCGCGCAACGCCGGCTGAGGCGCTTCCGCATCGGCGGCACGGACGCGCTCGGACAGGCTGTCGGGGCGGGGTTCGCGAATGATCACAATGACGCCGCACCCCTCGGCAGCCACAGCCTCCATCGCCGCCGCCAGCGGCGTGCCCTGGTGGGCGCCGGCGCCGAGAACGTCAAGCAGGTTGAGCTGATGGACCCGCACCAGAACCGGCTCGGTCCCGGCCACGTCGCCTTTCACCAGCGCGATGTGCTCGGCGTAATCCACGGTGTTGGCATAGACATGAAGCCGGAAGGCGCCACCGTGGCAGCTGTCGATATCGGTTTCGACGACTTTTTCGACAATGGTGTCGTGGCGGCGCCGGTAGGCAATCAGGTCGGCGATGCGAGCCACCTTGAGCCCGTGGTGCTGGGAAAATTTCACCAGGTCCGGCATCCGCGCCATGGTGCCATCGTCGTTCATGATTTCGCAGATGACGCCCGAGGGGTTGAATCCGGCCAGCCGCGCGATGTCGATGGCGGCTTCGGTATGGCCGGCGCGCTCCAGGATGCCGGCGCGGCGTGCAACCAGCGGGAAGACATGGCCGGGCGTCGAGATGTCGGCGCGGGTGCTCTTGGAATCGATGGCGACGGCGACGGTTCGCGCCCGGTCGGCGGCCGAGATTCCGGTAGTGACGCCCTCGCGCGCCTCGATCGAAACGGTAAAGGCGGTCTGGTGGCGGGTCTGGTTGGCGCGCGTCATCAGCTCGAGTCCAAGATCGGCGCATCGTTCTTCGGTAAGCGCGAGACAGATCAGGCCGCGGGCGTGCTTGGCCATGAAATTGATCGCCTCGGCGTTCGCATTCTCGGCAGGAATGACCAGGTCGCCTTCGTTTTCGCGGTCCTCGTCGTCAACCAGAATGATCATGCGCCCCTTGCGCACATCGTCGAGCACCTCTTCGATCGACGAGAGGTAGTCGTGGTCGCCGGAGAGATCGAGACGTACCGATTCCATCAGGCGGCCTCCGCCAGGCGCGCGACGTAGCGCGCAAGCAGGTCGATTTCGAGATTCACCGCGCCACCGGGTTCGAGATCCGCGAACGCGGTCGCCTTCTGCGTATAAGGAATGATGTTGACGCCGAAGCGCGTCCCTTCGACTTCGTTGACGGTCAGCGACACGCCGTCGAGCGCGAGCGACCCCTTGGACGCCACAAACCGCATCAGATCGGGCGCCGCCTCGAAGGTGAAGCGGACCGAATCCCCTTCGTCGTGGCACTCGACCACAGTTGCCATCCCGTCGATGTGGCCGGTTACGATGTGGCCGCCCATTTCGTCGCCGACCCTGAGGGCGCGTTCGAGATTCACCTTGGTTCCCTTTTTCCAATTGCCGAGTGTGGTTCTGGACCGAGTCTCGGCGGAAGCATTGACGGCAAACCATCCCGGGCCCTTGTCGACCACGGTCAGGCAGGGGCCGGAGCAGGCGATCGAGGCGCCAATATCGATCGCGACGGTATCGAAGGCGGTTTCGATCTCGATCCGGAGATCGCCAGCCGCCTCGACGGTACGCACCGTACCAACATCTGTGACTATTCCTGTAAACATGGCCCCTTAATTAGGTCTGAAACTCGAAGGTTTCCAGCAAATCCTTGCCGAAGGGTTGAATTCCGGTGCGGACAAAGCCGGGCATATCCGCCAGATCGTCAACGCCAAAGGGGGCTAGAGCCGGAATCCCGTCGCCGCCCATGACGCTAGCGGAGCGGAACCATTCGATCCGGTCCACCAGCCTGGCGCGCAACAACGCCGCCGCGGTATGGCTGCCGCCCTCGACCAATATCCGCGTGAGCCCGCGCTCGGCCAGTCCCTTGAGGACGCCGGCAAGGTCGAACTGGCCAGCCTCGCCGGCCCCGGTGACGACTTCGATGCCGCAGTCCTCAAAGGCCCGGCGGCGGGCCGAATCGGCGTCGCCCAACGCCACCAGCCATGTCGGCGCCGCCGCCTGCACCACCAGACGGTGGGTGAGCGGCAATCGCAGGCGCGGGTCGAGAACGATTCGCACCGGCGACCGGTGCACCAGCCCCGGCACGCGGCAAGTCAGTTCCGGGTCGTCCGCAACGGCGGTGCCGACCCCCACCAGCACCGCATCGTGGTGCACCCGCAACAGGTGCCCGGCGGCGCGCGCCGCTTCCCCGGTGATCCATTGGCTGCGCCCGGAATGGGTCGCGATCTTGCCATCGAGGGTGGAGGCAAGCTTGAGAGTGACCAGCGGTTGCCCGTGTTCGATTCGTTTGAAGTAGCCCGCGTTGAGGCTGCGCGCGGTCTCTGCGCACAGGCCGCTGGCGACGGTGAGGCCCGCATCCCGGAGGGCGGCGAGGCCGCGGCCCGAGACGCGCGGGTCGGGATCTTCGACGGCGGCAACGACCCGGGCGACACCCGCGTCCACCAGGGCCTGCGTGCACGGAGGCGTCTCGCCGTGATGGCAACAGGGCTCGAGCGTGACGAAAGCGGTGGCGCCGCGCGCCGCCTTGCCGGCGCGTTGCAGCGCCTCGGTTTCGGCGTGCGGGCGCCCGCCCGCCTGCGTCCAGCCGCGCCCGACGACACTGGAATCGCCGACCAGCACGCATCCGACCGCCGGATTGGGCCAGACCGCGCCCAGACCCCGCGCCGCAAGCCCGAGCGCCGCCGTCATCGGGTGTAGATCGCGCGCTTCAGTCGCCGGTGCCGGCACTCATCTCGCCTATGAATTCCTCGAAATCGCGGGCTTCGCGGAAATCCCGGTACACCGAGGCGAAGCGCACATAGGCAACCTGATCGAGACTGGCCAGGGCGTCCATGACCAGACCGCCAATCTGTTCGGTGGTGATTTCCGCCTCGCCGAAGCTTTCGAGGCGACGCACGATACCGTTGATCATGCGATCGACGCGGTCGGGCTCGACCGGGCGTTTGCGGGTTGCAATCAGGATCGACCGCGCCAGCTTGTCACGGTCGAACGGCACGCGCTGTCCGTTCTTTTTCACGACCGTGAGTTCGCGCAATTGCACGCGCTCGAAGGTGGTAAATCGCGAACCGCAGGCTTGGCAATAGCGGCGCCGGCGAATCGCCGAGTTGTCCTCCGCGGGCCTCGAATCCTTGACCTGCGTATCTTTATTTCCACAAAACGGGCAGCGCATGTTTGTCCCCGATTATTTCGACGTCAGGTCCTGGCCCTTAGCGGAGCCGGCCCATCATGAATTGCCACCGTAGATCGGGAACCGCGCGCACAAAGCCGTTGCCCGCTCGCGCACGCTGTTCTCGATTGCCGCGTTGCCGTCCGGATTCGCGGCAAGGCCATCGAGCACCTCGACGATCATCGCGCCGGTTTCGCGGAATTCGGACACACCAAACCCGCGCGTGGTCGCAGCGGGCGAGCCGAGCCGGATGCCGGAAGTCACCGTCGGCTTTTCCGGATCGAACGGAATTCCGTTCTTGTTGCAAGTGATGTTGGCGCGTTCAAGCGCCTTTTCGGCCATCTTGCCCGTCAGTCCCTTGGGCCTGAGATCGACCAGCAACAGATGGGTGTCGGTGCCGCCCGTGACGATGTCGAGCCCGCCTTCGATCAAGCGCGCCGCCAGCCCCCGCGCGTTTTCGACCACGGCCTGCGAGTAGGCCCGGAACTCAGGCTGCATGGCTTCCTTGAAGGCGACCGCCTTGGCGGCGATCACGTGCATCAGCGGGCCGCCCTGCATGCCCGGAAAGACCGCCGAATTGACTTTCTTGGCAATGGCTTCGTCATTGGTAAGGACCATGCCGCCACGCGGGCCGCGCAAGGTCTTGTGGGTCGTCGTCGTGACGATGTGGGCCTGCGGAAACGGGCTCGGATGGACCCCGCCCGCGACCAGGCCGGCAAAGTGCGCCATATCGACCATCAGCAGCGCCCCGACGTCGTCGGCGATGGCGCGGAAGCGGGCGAAATCGATCTCGCGCGGGATTGCCGAGCCACCGGCGATGACGAGTTTGGGCCGGTGCTCGCGCGCCAGCGTTTCGACCTCGTCGTAATCGATCCGGGCGTCATCAAGGCGTACACCAAACTGGACCGCCTGAAACCATTTGCCCGACTGATTGGGGGGTGCGCCGTGGGTCAGATGGCCGCCGGCGGCCAACGACATGCCGAGAATCGTATCGCCCGGCCCGATCAGCGCCATGAACGCCGCCTGATTGGCCTGCGATCCCGAACTCGGTTGGACGTTGGCGAATTCGCACCCGAACAATTCCTTGGCGCGCTCGATCGCCAGCCGCTCGGCAATATCCACATATTCGCAGCCGCCATAATAGCGGCGCCCCGGATAGCCTTCCGCGTACTTGTTCGTCAGCAACGACCCTTGCGCCGCCAGTACAGCCGGACTGACGATGTTTTCGGATGCGATCAGCTCGATCTGTTCTTGTTCGCGTTTTCGCTCGCCGCGGATCGCCTCGAACAGCTCCGGGTCGTCGCGCTCGAGATCGGCGTCGAAGATTGAGCGCGGCGAATCGGAAAGGGCGGATGCAGGTTGCGTCATCAATAGGCCTCCGGCTGCTATTTGACTTGTTTCAGGTGTACGACGGGCGCATCGTTGCGTTCGATCTTGGCGACCCGCCGAACATGCCGGCCGCCCTCAAACGCTGTCACCAGAAACGTCTGGACGCAGGCTCGCGCGGTGCCAATGTCGGTAATGCGTGCACCCAGGGCGAGTACGTTGGCATCGTTATGTTCGCGCGCGAGGCGCGCGGTTTCGACGCTGTGGCAGACCCCGGCCCGGATTCCGGGATGGCGGTTGGCGGCCATGGCGATGCCGATGCCGGTGCCGCAAACCGCGATGCCGCGTTCGGCGCGGCCGGCAAGAATGGCCTCGGCGAGCGCGTGTCCGTAATCCGGGTAATCCACGGAATCGGTACCATAGGCGCCGAGATCGAGAACCTCGTGCCCGGCCGCCTCAAGGTCGGCCTTGATCGCCTCCTTGAACGGAAAACCGGCGTAGTCAGCGGCAATCGCAACTGTCACTTCGAGCGGCCCCTGGAAATGTCGGATCACCCCTGCCAGGTGAATATCTAGCCATACCATATGTCGCGGGACGAGGCCAGCATCCCCCAAGTTGTTGGCGGGTCTATGGAAAAGGGAACGATCAACCCCAACATGCGGCGTTTCCGCGGCGCCACCAATGGCCGTCGATTCGCCCCATTCAGGTTCGCGGCGACGGCCGCCACGCGCGGGCTGACCATCCGCGCCACGACCTCGGCACCGCGCCGGGCGCGGTCAGGGCATGGAGCATCGCCGTCTGACGCCGTTGCCACTGTCGCCAGGGGCATCGACCGGGACGATCGACCGCCCCGCACCGTCTGCGTTGAACGCGCCGGGGGCCTCGAAAAAGGGAATGGCGTCCAAACTGCCCCCCAGAGGCATCGGCGCCAACTCGAGCAAGAATATCGCTTGTCATCCGGAACAAGAGTGGCCGGATCGGCCGCGCCCTTGACCGGATCGCCGCCGGCATCACCGAAATCGACCGGACCGGCGCCGCCGAAAATGATCCTGGCGAATTGCCGACACGGCGATTATCGACACCTTCCCTGACGCCGCCTTCTTCCTGGTTCTTGCCATCGAAGGAGCGGATTCGGCCGGCAGCAATGGCCCGCCACCCAGTTCGCCTTTGATTCACCTTTGGATCGGGTCTAAAATCGGGCTGACAGACCTAAATCAAAAAGAGTGAGGGAGGCCATGAAAAGACTGCTGACAGTTACCACCGCAGCACTACTGGCTTTTTCGACACCGGCATGGGCAGACAGCCATGTCGTCAAAGTGGGGGTGCTCATGGGGTTTACTGGACCCATTGAGTCTCTGACCGTCGGGATTGCAGCCGGCGCAAAGATTGCGCTGAAGGAAGCAAGCGATTCGGGAGAATTGCTTGGAGGCAAGGTTCTGGAGGCTGTGGACGCCGACACGACTTGCGTTGACGCGGCGGCCGCGACGGCCTCTGCGGAGCGGTTGATCAACGTCGAAGGCGTCGTTGCAATCGTCGGTGCGCTTTGTTCTGGCTCTACTATCGCTTCCGCCAACAACGTTGCCATTCCGAACGGCGTTGTCATGATTAGTCCCGCCTCGACCTCTCCGGCGATTACCGGTCTAGACGACAACGGGCTCGTATTCCGCACCGCACCGTCAGACGCCCGTCAGGGTCAGATCCTGGCAGAAGTTCTGCGCTCCAAGGGCATCAGCAATGTTGCCCTGACATACACCAACAATGACTACGGCAAGGGTTTTGCCGATGCCTTCTCGGCAGCTTTTTCCGGCAACGGCGGAAGCATTGCATTGTCGGCCGGGCATGAAGACGGCAAGGCCGATTACAGCGCCGAAGTTGCGGCTCTGTCGGCGACCGGCGCCGAGCATCTCGTGGTGCTCGGGTATCTCGACCAGGGCGGCAAGGGCATCATCGACGAATCGATCAAGTCCGGGGCATTTTCCAGTTTCTCCGGCGGCGACGGCATGATCGGCCAGTCCATGATCGACGCCTTGGGCGAGGGTATCGAGGGCATGATCGGGACGAGGCCCGGTGGTGAAAACGATGGCGCCACCATGTTCGCGGCCATTGCCGAAGCCAACGGCTTGGCAATCGACGGTCCGTTCCAGGCCGAGGCCTATGACGCGGCTGCGTTGATTGCGCTCGCGATGCAGGCGGCCAAGTCCGCCGAACGCTCAGGCATCAGTTCCAAGATACTCGACGTCGCGAATGCGCCGGG